>Ga0111538_10004886_pt1 | contig 18453 bp, 15 predicted proteins | sample SoiMethybrSBSTD1_FD_79669 | JGI IMG/M metagenome (GOLD analysis project Ga0111538, IMG submission 79669) | Bulk soil microbial communities from a Populus tree surrounding site in Tennessee, USA - Soil MetaG P. TD hybrid SBSTD1 (version 2)... | ecosystem: Environmental > Terrestrial > Soil >...
CCGCGCGATGGGAACCTCAGGCAGTGGTGGTGGTCCTCCTTGACCTTCGCGCCAGTCGAGCTCGGGAAGCGCCCAAACGGGACCTGGAAGATCGGACAGTGGGGGCGTGTCCTGGCCGACCAGGATCACCTTGGCGCTCACGATGCGGCTGACCCGAGCCAGGAAATCGGGTGACGACCGGTAGTCGATCGGCACGACGACCACACCGCGGAGCAGGCAGCCCCAGAATGCCACGATCCACTCCGGCCGGTTCTCCGAGAAGAAGACAACCGTGTCGCCTTTCTTGACGCTCGCGGTGTATAGGCGCGCGGCAAACATCTTGGCCGCCTGCCCGACCTCCCGGTAACTGAACGTACGGCTACGGAAACCGTCGTCGTAGACGAGAAAATCTCCGCGCGTCGTCGCCAGGTCGTGGAAGAAATCGACGAGCGTCTCGCGCGGCACGACCAAATTATGATGTAAGCGCCCCACCTGCGGTAAGCTGTAGCACTTCCGATGCGGATGTTTCTCACCGGCGCGACCGGATATGTCGGTGCAGCCGTTCTCGACGGCTTGTTGCGCGCGGGTCACGACGTGACGGCGCTGGTGCGCGACAACGAGAAAGCGGCGCGCGTCGCCGCGCGTGGCGCACGGCCGGTGATCGGCAACCTCGCAGATGCGGACTCGTATCGCGCCGCCGCCGATGCGCAGGACGGCTACGTGCACACGGCGTACGATACCTCGTCGGGCAAAGGGCCGGCGATCGATCGCCTCGCGCTCGACGTGATGCTGACGGCTGCCAAGCGACCGCGCACGGCGGGCAGCAGCAGCCCGGCGAATCGATTCATCATTTACACGTCCGCCGTTTCAGTGCTCGGCCGGACGCCGGAGCCGGCCACCGAAGATGCGCCGCTCAATCCGATCCCGCTCGTGTCCTGGCGCCCCCAGCACGAGGAACTACTCCTCAATTCAGGTACCGACCGCGTGCGAACGATCGTCGTGCGCCCGGGTGTCGTGTACGGAAGCGGCGACGGACTGGTTGGCGATCTCTTCAAGTCGGCCGCGAACGGCCTCGTCCGTGTCGTCGGCGATGGGAACAATCATTGGCCGCTGGTCTACGATCGCGATCTCGCCGACTTGTACGTTCGCCTGGCGGCCTGCGAGGTCGCGTCGGGTGTCTACCACGCCAACGACGAAGGTGACGAGCGGGTCAACGACCTTGTCGCGGCCATCGCTCCGTACGTCCCGGTCCGGCCGGATGTCCGTCACGTTCCGCTCGATGAAGCCAGGGCAAAGATGGGCAGCGTCGCCGACGCGCTGTCGCTGGACCAGGTGGTTCGCAGTCCCCGCGCGCGAGCCCTTGGATGGACACCCAGTCTGCGATCAGTGGGTTCGAATGCCGCTCGCCTCCTCGGCGAGTGGCGGGCCGCTCGTAATTAGGGCAGGTTGGGCAGATAGGCCTGGTCGGCTTGTAGGACGGGTAGGCCAGGCCCAACGCTTCAGTCTGCGAATTTCTCCAAGTCCTCATCGGCGGCGCCCGGGAGCAAATCGAAGAACGCATCGAGGCTGCGATCGAGCGCGCGGCGGAGCTGGGGGATCGTGCCGTCGATGGTGTGCAGTGTGAGCGCGGCTGTTGAGCCATCAGCCGTCGTCATCGTGGCGTCCTGAAGATCCTTCAGAGAGCCTTCTGGAATCAGACGAACTCCATAGACGAGGGTGTATCGGGCCATTCCAGGATTGTACTCACCCTAATACGCGCTTCGCAGCCGCAATCGCCTCGTCGATCGTCGCGACCGCGCCATCCAGCTGCTGCTCGTAGATCACCTTCAGAATCTCCCCTACGCGCGGTCCCGGTTTCAACCCCAGTTCCAACAAGTGTCGCCCGAGCAGGATCGGTTCCGGCGGGCGATGTTCGACGCCTAGCCGACGGGCGCGATCGAGAAACCAGTCCATGGCGTCGCAGTTGAATACCCCGGGCTTGCGGCCGAGGCAGTCGGACTTCGCGAGTCGTGCCAGCAGCTCCAGATCGACTTTCTGGGCCAGGCGACGAAATGCCCCGTCGCCCACCTCGTCTTTCACCTTGAACCACATGCCAGGCTTCAAATGCTGCGCCGTCAAACCGAGCACCTGGCGGCGGACGTCGTAGCCATCCAGCGAGTGCACATTCAATCGATCGAGAAACGCGGACGCGGGCGCGACCCCCTGGTCTTCGTGGTCGATCGAGCGGATCCGTCCGTCGCTGAAGGCTGTTGTCGCCGGCTTGCCGAAGTCATGGCATACGGCGCCGAGCATGATCGTCATTTGCTGTGGCCGCGTCAGATCATCGATCCGCGTCCGCGCCTCATCGACGACCTGCAGCGTGTGCACCCACACGTCGCCCTCAGGGTGCCATTCGGGCTCCTGGACACAGCCGACCAGCGCGCGCAGCTCGGGGAAGAGTTTGTCGACGACGCCCAGGTCGAGTGCAAGGGCCAGTCCGATCGACGGCCGAGGAGCCACCAGCAGTTTCTCGATTTCGCCCCAGACGCGCTCCGCCGGCAAGTCGTCGAGCGGGATCTCGTGGCAAATCGTTCGACTCTCTGCGTCGAGGGTGAAGTCGAACCGTGCCGCGAACTGAATCGCCCGCAACACCCGGAGGCTGTCGTCGGCAAAGGTTTCTCGGTCAACCACGCGCAGCCGCCGCGCGGCGAGATCGTCGCGGCCGTTGAACGGGTCGAGGTACTCGCCAGTGAGCGGATCCCAGGAGATGGCGTTGACCGTAAAATCGCGCCGCCGCGCGGCTTGTTCAATGGTCATCGACGGATCGCCGGCGACGTCGAATCCGCGATGCCCGCGGCCGGTTTTGGACTCGCGTCTCGGCAGCGAGACATCGATGCCAGGTGTGCCGACTTTGTAGACCTGAAAGCTTTCGCCAACGGTCTCGACCCGGTCGATCGATTCAAGAAGGGTTCGCAGGGGCTCTGCAGCCAGCCCGAACACCTCGATGTCGATGTCCTTCGACTCGCGCCCAAGCAGGCGATCGCGGGCCCATCCGCCGACGATAAGAGCGCGGCCTCCCGCATCGCGAACGGAGGCGGCGATGGTTCGTGCGCGATCGAGGGGCTCAGGCGACAGGTTTCCGCCCCCACTTCTGAACCAGGCGGTCGCAGAATCCCGGCGCGATCGCATTGAGCAGAACAAGGCCGCGCGCTTTGCGGTACGGGAACACTTCTGGAACAGGACGACGAATCGCCGCCGCGATCGCATCGGCGACAACCTCCGCGGATTGCCGCGGGCCCTTCGATTCCGTCCTGAATCCAGAGGCCGCGGTCATGACGCCGAAGAACTCGGTTTCCGTCGAGACTGGATAGACAACGGTGACGTGAATCCCGGTGCCGTGGACTTCTGCGCGCAGGCACTCCGCGAGGCCCACCTGAGCGAACTTGGTGGCGGCATACGCCCCCATGTAAGGGACGCCGCGTCGGCCGACAATTGACGACACGACGATCACGTGGCCGCTGTTCTGTTGTCGAAAGAGCGGCAGCGCCGCCCGCACGGCAAGGTAGGTGCCGAAATAGTTCACGTCAAGGACGCGCTGCATTTGCGCCGGCAGGATCGCGTCGATCGCACCATACAGACCGAAGCCAGCGTTGCACAGCATGACGTCGAGGCGGCCGAACCGCGCCACGGTCTGCGCGACGAACATGTTCATCTCTGCTTCATGGGTCACGTCGGCAACGATCGGCAGCGCAGAGCCTCCGATAGCGATGATTTCTTGAGCCAGCTGATCGAGCCGGTCGCGGCGACGTGCGCAAAGAGCCACTGATGCGCCGTCGCGCGCGAGCCGCAGTGCCGTGGCGCGGCCGATTCCTGACGAGGCGCCGGTGATGGCGATGACGGGTTGGTTGGTCGGTGCGGACACCGCCTACTACTTAATCACACTGGGGCGGGAACGGCAGGCGGGCGGTTTCGTAGGCCGAGCTTCAGCTCGGGCCTACGATTCGGTACTGAAGGACGGGCCTACGATCCGGTGCAATCCGGAAGGTCGCACCCAGACCTCGGCGATCGCACTCTTTAGGCGGCGCGCTGCGAATCGGTGACTGGCCGCAGCTGCGTCAGCTGCCGGCCTTCGGTGTTGGGCCTTGCCGTAGGAGGCGCTTCGTCCAATTCCCAGCCGGGTGATTCGTGTCCGCACGAAACGCACTTGAGGAACATCCGGTCCTGTTCGAATTGCAGCAGGCTATCGTGGCCGTGTAGTCCGCAGTAGGTCTCGCGTAGCCAGGTAGTCACCATGGTTCCAATCCTCAATGGGCGCCGGGGTTCATTTTAGAGCTCCTACCCTAGGAGACGCCTCTGACCCGCCGTCGGGTTCAGCAATCCAAGACGCGTGCCGAGCTCAGGTTGGTCGCCGCAAGTGTTGAAATAATTCAGGTTACTGGAGCGACTGACGACTTTGTCACCGCTGGAGTGACCTTATTCTGGCCAACAGGTGGTAAAGGTCTACCGTTCGCTGAGGACGCCGCGAACCACAAAGCCCACATTGGCCGGGCGTTCGCCGAGCCGGCGCATGAAATAGGGGAACCACTGGGCCCCGAAAGGCACGTAAATCCTGACGCGATATCCCTCTTTCAAGAGAGCAGTCTGCAGATCGCGTCGAATGCCGTACAGCATCTGAAACTCGAACCGATCGAGGCCGATGAGGTTCGCCGCGACGAATCGCTTCGCGTGGTCAATTAACGACGGGTCGTGGGTGGCAATGGCCGGGTAGACGCCATCACGCAGGAGCCGCTCGGTGAAGCGGGCAAACGCGGCGTCCACATCGGCCTTGCTGGGATGCGCGACGGTCCTGGGTTCGACGTAGGCACCTTTGACGAGCCGGATTCGCGCGCCGAGCGCCATGATGCGCTTGATGTCCTGATCCGTCCGGTACAAGTCCGCCTGGAGCACGACCCCGATCTGGCGGTAGCCCTGCTGCCAGAGGGTCTCGAAGATGTCGAGCGTGACGTCCGTGTACGGCGAGTTTTCCATATCGATGCGCACGAAGAACCCGTCCGCTCGATCCAGGATCCGGCGAAGGTTGTCCACTGCAGTCGCCCGGTCCACGTCAAGGCCGAGCTGGGTCAGTTTCAGCGACAGATTCCGGCCGATCGCCGATTTCAGAATGACATCGACGATATGAAGGTAGGCGCGAGTGGCCGCGTCGGCTTCTGCGAGGGTGGTCACGCCCTCCCCCAGATAGTCGAGCGTCTGCAGCAGTCCCTGGGCTTCGATTCGCTCGGCGGCGTCGATCGCTTCCGTCACGGTTTCGCCGGCGATAAAGCGGCGCGCAAAACTCGACGGCTTGCGCATCCCATACGTCGCCGCCAGCCGCTTCAGAACCTTGCTTCGCGCGAGGAGGTGGAAGAAAGTCTTTGAAACTGTTTGAAGCATCGACGCGTCAGTGCGTCCGGCCCGGAGTCACGAGCAGGTGCTCGATCGTCCGCGCATAGTAGCGGAGCACACTCCGTTCGCGTACGCGGAAACGGCCGCGTTCGAGCACGACGATGCCTCGCGTTTCGAGCGGCTCCGCCGCTTCCTCGACCGCCTGGCGCCCACTCATCACCCCGAGGTTGGCGCGCTTTGCCGCCAGCTCCTCGATCAGCCGATCGATGCGCGACTCGAGATCGCGCCGTGTCAGGGACGGCCGCATCGCCGCGGCGAACACGGCGGTCGGCAAGACCTTGTAGAGGGCGCCGATGCGCGCCCGAACGGAGCGCGTGAGTGCCAGCACCTCACTGCGCGACTGCGCGTCGCACTCACCGACCGGAATCGGTGCGCCGAAGGTCACGAACGCCCGTGAGCGGTAACCCACCGCGTAGCGGATCATTTCGGCCAGCTCACGCGTGAATGGCCGTTGCGACTTCTTGACCCGCTGCTTCGCGAGGATGCGATCCTCGAGCACGAGGTCGTAGGCAACCGCGGTCGGGATAATCACGAGATCCGGGCGGTGGGCGGTCAGCGCCGCATGAATGAGGCCGGTTTTCGCCGGTTTCAGTTCGCCGCTGTAGCTCCGGCCACCCTCGGGATAGAAAAAGAGGTCGTGCTCCTTCAGCGTCTCCGCGATGTACGCCTTCAGCGTGATGAGGTACGCGGGATCTTTCGTGTTCCGCCGGATCGGAATCGCGCCCGTGATGTGCCGGTGCACGAGGCCGAGCGGCCCGCCGAAGAGGTTGATGCCGGCGGCGATGAGTGGCGGCCGAATGCCGTTGTCGTCGAGGACCAGCGGCTCGACCAGGTAGTCGGTATGGCTCTTGTGATTGGAGGCGTAGACGATGCGGTGTTCGCGTTGGGCGGTGATGACGTGATGGAGATTCTCGTGCTTGCGTTCGATCTTCCGAAGAATCGGGTAGAGCGGATGCTGAAGCGCGCGATACATCCGATGACGTTGGGTGGTGCGCAGTTCTTCGAGATAGCCCGTGATCCGCTCGCGCGCCTCGTCGCCCCGGTCGGCGCCGATTCCTGAACCGCCGCGAAGGTATTTGACAACCTCTCGCCGCGACAGCACAGCCTGGGCGATGTCATCCAACATGAGATGGTGCGAAATATAACATGGTCGTCAGCGGCCTGGACCTCCAAGGTCCGCTCTACATGGCCTTGCACAGCGCATCGGCGTACTCCGAAGTGGAAGCGCTGCCGCCGAGATCGCGAGTCCGCACTTGACCCGCGGCGAGCACCTGACCGAGGGCCGACATCACGCGGTCGGCCGCCAACGGCTCGTCGATGTGTCGAAGCATCATGACCGCGGACAGCAGGAGTGCCGTGGGATTCGCCAGGTTCTTTCCTGCGATATCCGGCGCGCTGCCGTGCACGGCCTCGAAGACGGCTGCGTCCACGCCCAGGTTGGCCGCGCCGACGACGCCCAGGCCACCGACCAGGCCGGCGCAGAGATCCGACACGATATCCCCGTACAGATTCGGCATGACCAGCACGTCGAATTTCTCGGGTGTCATCACCAGGTGCATGCACGCGGCATCGACGATCTTCTCGTCGTAGATGATCGACGGGTAGTCGCGCGCCACGCGACGCGCGCACTCGAGAAACAGCCCGTCGCTGAGCTTCATGATGTTCGCTTTGTGGATCGCGGTCACGCGCTTCCGGCCGTGTCGGACCGCGTGGTCGAAGGCAAACCGCGCAATCCGTGACGATGCGCGTTCCGTGATGATCTTCAGGCTCTCGACGACGCCCGGGATCACCTCGTGTTCGAGGCCGGCATAAAGATCCTCGGTGTTTTCTCGCACGATAACGAGATCCACGCCCTGGAACCGGCCGGCAATCCCCGGCAGGTTCCAGACCGGTCGCAGGTTGGCATAGAGATCGAGCGCCTTGCGCAAGCCCACGTTCACACTGGTGAAGCCCTCACCAATCGGCGTGGTCACCGGCCCCTTGAGTGCGACTCTGGTGCTACGGATGGAGGCGATCAGCTCGGCGGGCAGGGCCTGACCGGTTCGCTCGAACGCGAACAGTCCGGCTTCGTGCCGGTCCCACGAGAACGAGACGCCGGTGGCTGAAAGGACGCGAAGAACGGCATCGGTGACTTCAGGACCGATGCCGTCTCCAGGAATGAGCGTGATGGTGTGGGTCATTCTCGAGCGTACCAGGAGAGAAGCACCAGGCCCAGCGCGAGATTCACCGCCATCACCGGGGCCGAATCGCGCTGCAGCGTCCAGCCGTACAGCGCGGCACCCGTCATCGCGAACGAGAGTCCGGCGCGCAGGGTGAAGGCATGTGGGGGCGGACCGATGAACTTCATGATGAACAGCGACACGAAGATGATCGCGCCGCAGGTGGCGGCGATCAGGTGAAAATCGCTGGAAATCTCGCCGATCGTCGTGTTCGCCAGTACCAACGCCGCTCCCCCAAGCGAGATGACGAGCGCTGTCAGCGCAACATAGCGAACCACGAACATCGCCTCATTATAATTGGCGGCCTGCGGAGGACCCCCGAAACAGGCCGGCCCGCGATGAACCCATGGTTGATCCATTCCTGGAACTGGATAGTGTCGTGGATCGAGCGCTCCAGGTCCTGTCCTGCGACGGGCCACCCGTGCCCGCGGCTCTTAGGCTCCTTCTACGCCGATACGCGATGACGGGACGAGAGGAGTTGGAGGCCGCTATTGGTCCTTCGTTGGCGCGCGCGCTCGACGCATCCGCTTTCGTAGGCCCGAGCTTCAGCTCGGGCGCCGCTGGAAGCACCAATGCGCTTGCCAGTGCCGACTTGCTTTTCCTCTTCGTCGACGCTGCCCAGCTGTCACCAGACAGCCGCCTTCGACAGGCCGCGGCGGTCGTTGCCGACGGGGTGCGAAGCGACTGGCCACTCGCGCCAGGCGCGGCCACTATTTCGATCGCGATGCGCTCGATTGACGCCTGTCTGCGTGCGTCGGATGTCTGCGGTGAGGAAGTCGATACGCACGCGCTCATCGCCGATGCCGTCGACGAGCTCGAACGCATCGTCGGCCCGTTGTACCGGCCGGGTGAAGGCATCGCGCACACGGTAGGCAGCCCGGGCGACCGCGGCGGACTGGCGGACCAGGTCGGCACCGCATCGGCGCTCCTCACTGCGCATGCGCTGACCGGCCGGTTGCCCTACTCGATGCTGGCGGAGGAGCTCATGCGGTTCGCGCGCCGAACCTGCTGGCCCGTCGCAGCCGAGACTTCGAGTCCCGAGCACTTTGTTGCGGCGTGCGAAGTCGTCCGCGTCGAGTGCCGCCTTGCGGCGCTACACCAGGATGAGGACTATCGCGCTTCCGCCGTCATCGGTGAAGAGGTCGACTATCCGGGCGAGGCCGAGGAGATTCTGCGATCGCTCTCCGGCGGCCACCGATTGCATGACGTGGCGGTTGCGTCGGAATTCGGTCTCGCGCTTTCCGACTGGCTCAGCTTCAGACACGGATAATGAGATTGCAAAGGGCAGAGTGCAGATTGCAGAGTAATTTTCGGATTATTCCCAATCTGCAATAGAATCTGCACTCTGAAATCTGCCCTCGGCAATCGCTGGTTCTTGCTTGTGCTCTCGTTCACCTTCGGAGGCCTCAGTTGGATCGCGTTTCACTCATACCAGGACTGGTCAACATCGCCACGCGGCTCAGGATCGACTCGATCAGAGCGACTTCGGCGGCCGGCAGTGGGCACCCGACCAGCTGCTGCTCGGCCGCGGATCTCGTGGCGGCGTTGTTTTTTGCTGAAATGCGCTTCGACGCAAAGGATCCGAAAGACCCCCTCAGCGATCGGTTCATTCTCTCGAAAGGGCATGCAGCCCCGTTGCTCTACGCCGCCTGGGCCGAAGCTGGTGCGTTCGATCGCTCCGAGCTATTGAAGCTTCGAGAGATTGGGTCCGATCTCGAAGGGCACCCGACGCCGCGTCTGCCGTTTGTGGACGTGGCGACCGGCTCGCTCGGTCAGGGGATCTGTGCCGCCATCGGCACGGCGCTGAACGCCCGTCGCATCCGGTCCGACTATCGAACCTACTGCCTGATCGGTGACGGCGAAACCGCCGAGGGATCAGTCTGGGAAGCGGCGGACGTGGCCGCGATGGATGGGTTGGACAACCTGTGCGGCATCACCGACGTCAACGCGCTCGGGCAAAGCCGACCGACCATGTGGCAGCACGACATGGAGCAGTTTGCCGCTCGTTGGCGCGCCTTCGGCTGGCACGCGATCGTGATCGACGGCCACGATATGAATGCCATCCTTGATGCCTACGCAGAAGCGCGCGCGACGCGCGGACGGCCGTCGATGATCGTGGCGCGCACGATCAAAGGCAAAGGCGTGTCGTTCACCGAAGGGAAAGACGGCTGGCACGGCAAGCCGCTCAAGACTGGGGAGGAGCTCGACCGGGCGTTGGCGGAGCTCGAAAAACAGTTTGTTCCGGCGCCCGCCAGCGTCAATCTGCCGCAGCAGGTGGCCAGGCCGCCGGCCAGACCTGCGGCACCGCCGGCTCCCAAACCGGTCGCGCCGCCTGCCTACAAGGCGGGCGAACAGGTGGCCACCCGCGAAGCGTACGGCACCGCCATCGCCAAGCTCGGTGAAGCGGATGCCCGCATCGTCGCCCTCGATGCTGACGTCAAGAACTCGACATTCAGCGACAAGTTCGAGAAGGTCTTTCCAGAACGGTTCTATCAGAACTTCATCGCTGAGCAGGTCATGATCGGCGCCGCCATGGGGCTGGCCGCAAGGGGAGCCATTCCGTTTCCGTCCACGTTTGCCTGCTTTCTCAGCCGCGCCGCCGACTTCATTCGAATGGCCGCGATCAGCAACGTTGGCATCAAGATGGCCGGGTCACACGCCGGCGTTTCCATTGGTGAAGATGGGCCGTCGCAGATGGCTCTCGAGGATCTGGCGATGTGCCGGGTGCAGCCCAACATCACCGTGCTCTACCCGTGCGACGCCGTGAGCGCGGAACGGCTGGTCGCTCTCGCCGCCTATCATCCGGGACCGGCCTACATCCGCACGAGCCGGCCGAAGACGCCGGTCATCTACTCTCCAGAAGAGGTGTTCACGATTGGTGGACTGAAGGTTCTGCGCGAGAGCGGACAGGATGTCGCGACGGTTGTCGCTGCCGGTGTGACGGTTTTCGAGGCCCTCAAGGCGCACGAGCAGCTAAAAGCCGCGGGCATTGCGATCCGCGTAATCGATCTTTACTCCGTGGCCCCTGTCGATCAGGAGGCGTTGATTGCCGCCGGCAAAGCGACACGGTCCCGGATCATCACCGTCGAGGACCATTATGCCGCGGGCGGCATCGGCGACGCGGTGGCTCAAGCGGTCGCCGCCACCGAGATTCGGGTGCATCGAATTGCGGTGCGCGAGATCCCGAGAAGCGGCAAGCCGGATGAGCTCCTCGATCGATTCGGGATCTCAGCCACTCACATCGTCGCCGCAGTCCGGACGGTTGCAGATCCGAGACCGGTGGGCGTACGCTGAGCCCGACAATGCGTCGTTTGTCCTGCCGACGCGAAATCGCCACACCCGCAACCGCCAAATAGTTCATCCACCGGGCCGACCGCAGAGCTCGGCATTGCCGTGATTGGTCTTCAAAATGCAAGGGTCCAACCAAAGGGACCTTGGCAACGGGAGGACACATGAGACGGCTCATCCAAACCTTGATCGTTGGATCTACATTTGTTCTGACAGCACATGAGATCGACGCGACGGTAATGTCGCCGACTGCGACCGGTGCCGTTGCTGAGGCCGCTGACGCGCAATTGCAACCGCGCAACGTGTTGAGACCGATTGGTGGGGATCCCGCGGTCCGCCAGATCCTCACGCGTATCCGGGCCGACGCCGATCTACTCCGCCGCAGCATTGCGGCCGGCGAGCGAAGTAGCTCTTTCCAGGCGCCAGACGTTTACATGGTTGACAGTATCGTTGAGGCCGCCGACCACCTCGCCGATCACCTCGACCGTCGGCAGGTGATTGAGATCGACGTGGAGGACGTGATGCGTCGCGGGGTCGAGCTCGATGCCGCGGTCGCTGAGCGATCCACTTCTCAGGAAGTGCGAAATGGCTGGACCAGATTACAGAGCGATCTAGATCGTCTGGCAGCAGCTTACCGGTTGAATTGGGATTGGCAGCGCCCGACATACTCGGCGCTTGATTCGGCGGGGAGCGTTTACCGCCGGTTGACGGGAACGTATCAGCTCGATCGGTCGCGCAGCGATGACCCTCGCCGAGTCGCCGACCAGGCGATCCGCCAGCTCGGTGCCGCGGAGCGCTCCAGAGTTTCTCGTCGCATTGAAAATCGTCTCGATTCGCCCGACGAGCTCGCGATCGAGCGCGATGGCCGCCAGGTCAGCCTCGCATCATCGCGTGCGCCGCGGACGACGTTCGAGGCTGATGGGCGGCAGCAGGTCGAGCCGCGGCAGGGCGCGCGCAACGTCTCGACACGTGCGACCCTCTATGGCGACCGACTGGAGGTCGTGACCAACGGGAATGCCGATACCGACTTTACCGCGATCTTCGAGCCGCTCGACAACGGACAGTCACTTCGTGTGACGAAGAGCCTGGTGATCAGTGGGCTCCGGCAACCGATTGTGGTGCGCAGTGTTTATCGAAGAGTCTCGCAGACGGCGAGATGGGACGTCTACGGTGACGGGGCCGTCGGGACGAGTGGTCGATCGGCCGACTTCGACGCCATCATCCCCGATGACACCATTCTGGTCGCGTCGCTCGACGAGCCGCTGAATGGGCGCACGGTTCGAGAGAACGATCGGATCACGCTCACGGTACGCGAGGCGCCGTCAGCGGCGCTGGACAACGCGGTTATCGAGGGCCACGTGACTTCCGCGCCGAACGCGCTTGGAGATCGCGGTGAGCTGTCGTTGGCGTTCAATCAGATTCGGCTGCGTAACGGCCGCAGCTCGGATTTCGCGGGCATTGTCGAGAATGTCCGCGGCCCGAATGGCGAGCCGATTTCGTTCAGCGGCGAAAACGTCGGCAGCGACTCAAATCAGAAGGAGGAGGCGATTCAACGTGGTGCGATCGGTGCGGCGGTCGGCGCCTTGATCGGCGCCATCGCCGGAGGCGGCAAGGGCGCGGCGATCGGGGCCGCGATCGGCGCCGGCGGTGGCGCGGCGACCGTGCTCATCGGTGATCAGCGCTCGTCCGATCTCCCGAGGGGCACCGAGTTCACGATTCGTTCGCGCGTGCCCTCGCGATAAGCCAGCCATTTCAAGTGCACCAAAGGGCGGGCAGCCTGCCCGCCCTTTGTGATCTCCAAACTTGCTTTGCCCGCTGACCATCTTGGCGGCCGTCTCCGCAATTCGCGTGCGGGCCGAAAAATCCTTGACGATCAGCCGATTTGGCGGGAAGCTCCTCCGACGGAGTCTTTCGGGAGATCATCAGATGGCGAAGTCGAAGAGCCTGTCACTCGATCGCCGCCGATTCCTGAAGAGGGCAGCCATGGGGGCGGCAGCCGGTGCTACGGCGCTGGTCACCTCGACTCCTGACGCCGCCACGCAAGCGACCGCGCCGACCGCGGCCGGTCAACGCGGCGCGGATGCGCGCGCCGGAGTCGGCGCTCCACTCGCCGATCCAACACCAGAACAACTCGCCAGAGAGACTGGCGGCGCGGTGCCTCCCGCGATTCCACCTCGAACGGTGGTGCGTCCCGGCTCGGATCTGATGGTGGATGCACTGAAGTCGGTGGGCATCCAGTTCGTGATGGCGAATCCCGGCTCGAGCTTCGAAGGGTTGCAGGAGTCGATCATCAACCACGGCAGGAACGACATCGAGTTCATCACGGCACTGCACGAGGAGTCCGCGGTCGCCGCGGCTCATGGCTACGCCAAGGCTGAGGGAAAACCGATGGCGACGTTGCTGCACGGCACGATCGGCGTGCAGCACGCGGCGATGGCGATCTACAACGCATATGTGGACAGAGTGCCAATCGTGATGATCGCCGGCCTCGACTACGAGGGTCCTGTAGCCGCCCACAATGCAACGGACATGGGCGCCATCGTTCGTGGCTTCACCAAGTGGGATGCTCAGCCGCGGACGTTGGAAGATGCCATCGGCGCCATTCAGCGTGCCTATCAGATCGCGATTACTCCTCCGACGGCGCCGGTCCTGGTGACGATGACCGGCGAAATTCAGAAGGAAGAGACGGTGGGCCGCGCGATCAGCGTGCCACCGTTCAGACCACCGCAGATGCCGGCGGCCGACTACCTCGCCACGAAACGGATCGCGCGAGCGCTGGTTGATGCGGCGAACCCGAGAATCAACGTTGGCCGCCTCAGGACACCAGCGGGCGTGAGACTCGCGATCGAGCTCGTCGAACTGCTGGGAGCACAGGCCGGAAGCGCCGCAACCAGCGGTCCGATGAGCTTCCCGATGTCACATCCGATGCGCGGGAACGGTGTGGCCGGAGTCCCAGTTGATTTCACGCTAAGCCTCGAAACCGGCGGCGCTGGCGGAGGCGGTGGCCGCGGCAGTGGTGTCACGGGCACTGGAGCGCTGGGAAATGCTGCGCCGGCAAGTGGCGCGCGTGGCCGCGGCGGTCGCGGCACTACTGAAGCGTCCGTACCGGCGGGCGCGTTCGCGTCAGCTGTCATTCTGAGCCCCGGCTTGCTCGCGACGAACTTCAACATCGGCGGGCGCGGCGGAGGCGCCGGCTCTCTCAACGGGCTGGCGATCGAGGCCGACGCCGAAAGCAGCCTGCCCGGCATCATCGAAGAAGTGAAATCGCTCTTGACTGCCGACAAGAGACGGCTCGTCGCCGATCGTGCCAGAAAGAACGAGGAAGCGCACGTGACCCAGCGCACCGCAGAATGGGCTCAGTCGATCGAACAGGCGCGACGCGGCTGGGACGGCAGCCCAGTCAGTCTCGGCCGCCTCCATGCCGAGCTGTGGCCGCTGATCAAGAACGAGGACGTCTGCCTCTCGGGACCGAATGGCTTCACCGGCGGCCACTCGACCCGGTTGTTCAACATAGACAAGCCCTATAGCTATCTTGGGAGTCAGGGAGCGGGCGGGATGGGCTACGGCGCGCCGGCCACCGTCGGTGCCGGGCTTGCGGCGAAAAAAGCTGGCAACGGCCGCATCGTCGTCAACATTCAGACCGACGGCGACCTCAACTACGCTCCCGGCGTGCTGTGGACAATGGCGCATCACCGCCTGCCGATCCTGACTGTGATGCACAACAATCGCGGTTGGCACCAGGAGCGCATGTATATGCAGTTCATGGCAGGGGTCCGGAATCGCGGGACCGACCGGATGGGAATCGGCACGTCACTGATGGATCCCAACATCGACTACGCGAAGATGGCGCAGGCCTACGGCATGTACGCCGAGGGTCCGATCGCCGATCCGAAGGAGCTCGCGGGCGCCTACACACGGGCAATGGACCGGGTGAAGCGCGGCGAACCGGCGCTCGTCGACGTGATCACGCAGCCACGTTGAAGGAAGACGCAAGAAGGACGAAGTGAGAAGGACGAAGTGAGAAGGAAGAAGAGCGTACTGATCGTGGGAGTGGCGATGGCGCTGATGGTTCAGCTCACCGTAGTCAGCCGCGCACAGACTCCAACTGCCGCCGTCGTTCCGGCGAACGCGAGCAACGGCAAGGCGGTGTATCTGGCGCACCAGTGCTGGGCCTGCCACGGATACAACGGCGAAACCGGCACACGGCTGCTTCAGGAGGACGGCACGTTTACGCCGCGTCTATTGACCGCGAGCGGTTTCACCGCCTTCATTCGCGCACCGCGTCCCGACCAGGCGCCGCCGACGGGATCGACGCTGTCGATGCCGAGCTACGGCATGGCCAGCCTCCCGAATCAGCAGGCCGCCGAACTTTTCGCGTACATCAAGACCTTCAGGCCCACTCAGCCAGCGTTGAAGGACATCCCGCTGTTGGAGCAAATGATCCGCGAGGGCGGCAGGGTCAAGAAATAGCCAAGGGACCGCCAACGCTTTGTTCCGCTCCTCCGTCTAACCCATCGAATCCTCGTCTATCCCGGCACCGGGGACCATGCAGGACATCCGTTACGCGATCCGCTCGCTCCGCAAGCAGCCGATCTTTACGCTGATCGCCGTACTGACGCTCACGCTCGGCATCGGTGCGAATACCGCGATTTTCAGCCTTCTGTACCAACTTCTGCTGCGACCCCTGCCGTATCCCGATGCCGACCGACTCGTTTTCGTCTGGAATACCTATCCTCAGATGGGATTACCGCAGGCTAGCGTCTCGATCCCCGACTATCTCGATCGCAAGACGCAGGCCCCGGCCATCGAGGACGCCACGCTCTTTACACGCGGCATCTTGAACTTCTCGGCGCAGGGACGGCCTGAAGAGGTCCGCGCGCTGGCCGTGACCCCGTCATTCTTCACGACGCTTGGGCGACAGCCCTTCCTCGGCCGCGCGTTTCGGGAGGACGAGGCGAAGCCGGGAGCCGATAGGTTTGCCGTCCTGACCTTCGGGTTATGGACCTCGCACTTCGGCGCCGACCGGTCGATCGTCGGCAAAGAGATTCGTTTGAATGGAGAGCCCTATCAGGTGACCGGAGTGCTGCCGGTTGACTTCGAGATTCCGTCCGTCAACGTCGCGTTGCTGGTGCCGTTCTCGTTTACCCCGGAACAGATGTCGGACGACGCGCGCGGCAATGAATTCAGCTCGATGATCGCTCGCCTGCGTCGAGGCGCGACGAGGGAGCAGCTGAACGCGCAGATGAAGACGATCGTCGATCGCAACCTCGATCGCCTGCCTGCCCGCCGCGCGTTCGCGGCATCGAGCGGATTCGGCGGTATGTCGGTCCCCTTGCGGGAGCAGCTGGTCGGCGACCAGCGCACGCCACTCTATATCCTTCAAGCAGGCGTCATCGTGGTGCTGCTGATCGCGTGCGCCAACGTGGCGAGCCTGCTCCTGATGCGGGCGACCGGACGTCATCGCGAGCTGGCGATCCGGACATCGCTCGGCGCCGGGAAGTGGCGGCTCGTTCGCCAGCTGCTCACGGAAGGTGTCGTGCTCTCGATTTTCGGCGCGATTGGCGGGCTCGCCGTGGGATTCGCCGGCGTCCGTGGGCTCATTGCGCTCGGCTCGCAGCAGATCCCGGGCATGGTCGGCATGAGCAACGCCACACTGCATCCGGCCGTGCTCGCGTTCACGATGACGTTGGCGGTGCTCACGGGACTCGTCTTTGGCCTGGTGCCATCGCTCGCCGTGACACGCGGCAACATGAGCACGTTACTGAAGGAAGACACAGCTCGAGGTTCGGCTGGAAGGCGCACCGGCTTTACGCGTGGCGCGCTCGTCGTCGTCGAGACTGCGCTGGCGTTGGTGCTGCTCGTTGGAGCGGGTCTGCTGGTCAAGAGCCTGGCTCGGCTTCAGGACGTCAACCCGGGCTTCGCTTCCGACAACGTGCTCACGGCGCAACTCTCTCTTCCAGCGGTTCGTTACCCGGATGCCGCCTCCCGGCGGGCGTTCTGGACGCGACTCCTCGAGCAGATTCGCCCGCTGCCCGGTGTGACCGCGACCGGCCTGACGTCGAACGTCCCGTTCAACGGCAACGTGGGTTCAGGCTCCTATTCCATCGTGGGCTATACCCCGCCTCAGGGCGAGGCGCTGCCGCACGGGCGCCAGGAAATCGTTGGCGGCGATTACTTCCGCGCCATGGGCATTCCCCTTGTTGCCGGTCGACTCTTCACGGAGGCTGACACCGCTGACCGCCCGCTGGTCGTGGTGATTGACGAGTTTCTCGTGAAGCGGTACTTCGCGGACAGGAGCCCGATCGGCCAGCAGATTCGCCGGGGAGGACCGACAAGCCCAGCGTTCACGATTGTCGGCGTCGTCGGCACGATCAACAGCATCGATCTCGGAGAACCCGTCGCGAAGGAACGCCTCTACTACCCGGTTGCTCAACAGTCACGTCTAGGAATGGCCATCGTCGTGAAAACCGGCCGTGATCCAATGGCGCTCGTGCCGCAGGTGAGAACTGCGGTCGCGTCGATCGATCCCGAACAATCGATCGCCGACGTGCGCACGATGGACGATTGGATGGCGCGGTCGCTCGCCGGTCGGCGCTCGCCGATCCTCCTGCTGGTGCTGTTCGGTGCGGTCGCCCTGACGTTGTCGGCGATCGGCACCTACGGCGTGCTGGCATTCGGAGTGGCGCAACGGGCGCGTGAATTCGGGATCCGGCAGGCGCTTGGCGCCGATCGCGGGGCGATCCTGTCACTCGTGCTGAAAGAGGGGATGCGGACGGCCGCGGTGGGGATCGTCCTGGGCCTGGTCCTCTCGGTCGCGTTAACGACCTACTTGCAGAGCCTGCTGTTTGGTGTGGGCGCGCACGATCTCTCCGTGTATGCAGGCGTCACGGGACTGCTGATCGCGGTCGCGCTGGCCGCCTGTTACGTGCCAGCCAAACGTGCCACCCGGGTTCATCCCATCGTCGCCCTGCGCGAGTCCTGATCCCGCCGCTGCGAGAGGCCCTCAGTACTCGTAGTGCAGACCTTTAGGTCTGCCCTTCAATATTGCAGGACTGAAGTCCTGCGCTACGAGTACGTCTAAACTGTCCCGAACCGCCCGCTTTCACCGGGCCCAACCAGCCGTTCGCCGGAAACCCCAGTTTGGCCCGGGCCGCCGTGCAACGATCCACGGCAGGATGCTGGACATCACACACCTAAGGAAGTCGTTCGGTTCACTGGTCGCCGTCGATGACGTTTCGTTGGCGGTTCAACGTGGTCAACTGGTGGGGCTGGTTGGTCCCAATGGCGCTGGAAAAACCACGACGGTCTCGATGATTGCAGGGCTCGTGAGACCTGAGCGCGGCGAGGTGCTCGTCGACGGCCATGTGCTTTCGGGTGACACGGATCCCGTGAAGCAACGCATCGGCCTCGTGCCGCAGGACCTCGCGCTTTACGATGAGCTGACGGCGCGCGCCAACCTCCGCTTTTTCGGCGGCCTGTACAGCATGAAGGGGCGCGCGCTCGACCAGGCGATTGCCTCGGTCCTCGAACTGGTCGGCCTTGCGGA
>Ga0111538_10004887_pt1 | contig 18451 bp, 17 predicted proteins | sample SoiMethybrSBSTD1_FD_79669 | JGI IMG/M metagenome (GOLD analysis project Ga0111538, IMG submission 79669) | Bulk soil microbial communities from a Populus tree surrounding site in Tennessee, USA - Soil MetaG P. TD hybrid SBSTD1 (version 2)... | ecosystem: Environmental > Terrestrial > Soil >...
GACGTCTCGCACATGGGCGAGTTCCGGGTCACCGGCCCCGGCGCGCTGGCGTTCGTCGATCGCTGCGTGACCAACGACGTCGCCGGTCTCGAGGTCGGACAGGTGCTGTACTCGCCGATGTGCCGGCCGGACGGCGGGATCGTCGACGATCTGCTCGTGTACCGCGCTCCCGACCACGTGATGGTGGTGGTGAACGCGTCGAACATCGCCAAGGACTTCGCGTGGATGCTGCAGCACCTGCCGTCCGACGCGAAGCTCGAGGACCGCTCCGACCCCACCGCCCTGCTGGCGCTCCAGGGTCCGCGTGCCGCCGAGCTGCTGCGCGGTCACGTGCCCGATGCGGCGCTCGACCTCGGCTTCTACCGGTTCATGACCGGATCGCTGTTCGGCGTCGATGCGATCCTGTCGCGCACCGGATACACGGGCGAGGATGGATTCGAGCTGTACTTCGACGTGCAGGACGCGGCGCGAGTGTGGGAGGGGCTGATGAAGGCGGGCGCTCCGCACGGCCTCGAGCCGGTCGGCCTCGGCGCCCGCGACACGCTCCGCCTCGAGATGGGATACATGCTGTACGGCAACGACATCGACGACTCGACGAATCCGCTCGAAGCCGGCATCGGCTGGACGGTGAAGCTGGATCGCAACGACTTCATCGGTCGCGACGCGCTGCTCCGGATCAAGCAGGAGGGACTGGTGCGCCGGCTGGTCGGGATCACGGCCGAAGGCCGCCGGGTACCCCGTCACGGCATGGTGGTGGAAGCTGGCGGGCGTCCGGTCGGTCAGGTCACGAGCGGCACGTTCAGCCCCACGCTCGAGCGCGCGATCGCGATGGCCTACGTCGAGCGCGGATCGGCGGCGATCGACACGCCGCTCGAAGTCGTCTCGGGTACCACACGCATTCCCGCCCGCGTCACGAAGAAACCATTCCACGCCGGATCCCACCGTTGAGTGCGGCGCGCGCGAACGCGGTGACGAACGTCATCCCCGGAGGGTCGCATTGAGCTATCCCGACGATGTGCGGTACACCGCCGAGCACGAGTGGGCGCGGCTGGAGCGCGGACTGGTGACGATCGGCGTGACGAGCTATGCGACCGAGCAGCTGGGTGACGTGGTGTTCGTCGAGCTGCCCGAGGTCGGCCGCACGCTCGAGAGCATGAAGCCGTTCGGCGTGGTCGAGGCGGTCAAGACCGTGAGCGATCTGTTCGCCCCGATCGCCGGCGAGGTGGTCGAGGTGAATACCGCGCTCGCCGACAATCCGGCGCTCGTGAACCAGGCTCCGTTCGGCGACGGCTGGATGATCCGCATCAAGCCGGCCGATCCCGGCGCGGTGCAGCGGCTCATGAGCAGCGACGACTACGCGCGGATGATCGAGGAGCAGCACGCGTGAGCTACGTCGGCATCTCGCCCGACGAGGAACGCCGCATGCTGGAGGCGATCGGCGTTTCGTCGTTCGAGGACCTGCTCCGGGATCTTCCCGCCGACGAGCGGATCACGCACCCGCTCGCGGTGACCGGACCGCTGTCCGAGATCGAGGTGCGCCGCCGGTTCGGCGCGTGGGCGGACAGCAACGATGTCGCCCACGCGGCGTCGTTTCTGGGCGGCGGCGTCTACGACCATTACATCCCGGCCGCGGTGAACGCGATCGGGATGCGCCCGGAATTCGCGACCGCCTACACTCCCTACCAGCCTGAAGTAGCGCAGGGCACGTTGACCGCGATCTTCGAGTTCCAGAGCATGATCGTGGAGCTGACCGGGTGCGCGGTCGCCAACGCATCGCTCTACGACGGCTGCACCGCGGTGTGCGAGGCCGCGCTGCTCGCGCGCACCCACACCGGGCGGCGCGCGATCGTGGTTGCCGGCGCGGTCCATCCGCACATCGTCGAGGTGCTCCGCACCTATCTCGAAGCGGACGTGCGGGTGGTCGAGGAACGGAACGGCACCTGTCCGCCGGACGCGCTCGCGGCGGCGCTCGGTCCCGACGTGGCGGGCGTGGTCTACCAGCATCCCAATTTCTTCGGCCTGCTCGAGAATCCGCAGGCGATCCACGAGCGGGCCCACCAGGCGGGGGCGCTCGCGATCGCGAGTTGTGATCCGATCGCGCTCGCGCTGCTCGAGCCGCCCGGGCGCGGCTCGGACGGAACCGCCGCCGACATCGTGGTGGGCGAGGCGTTGTGCTTCGGCAACACGCCGTCGCTGGGCGGACCGGCGCTCGGCTATTTCGCGTGCAGTGACGCGCTGCTGCGCCGGATGCCGGGCCGGATCGCCGCCGAGACGGTCGACAAGCAGGGACGCCGCGGCTACGTGCTCACGCTCCAGACCCGCGAGCAACATATCCGGCGCGAGAAGGCGACCTCGAACATCTGCACCAACCAGGGACTGCTCGCGCTGCGCGCGACCGTCTATCTCGGCCTGATGGGACGCGAAGGACTGATCGAAGTGGCGAACCTGTGCGTGCAGAAGACCCATCATGCCGCGCGGCTCGCGTCGGCGGTTCCCGGGTACCGGCTGGTGCACGGCGGCGCGTTCTTCCGCGAGTTCGTGCTCGAGTGTCCGGTCGATGCGGCGGCGGTCGTGACCGCCGGACGCGCGGACGGAATCCTGCCGGGCGTCGACCTCGGACGCTTCCGCCCGGAGTGGAAGCGGCACCTGCTGGTGGCGGTCACCGAACAACGCAGCGCCGAGGAAATCGAGCGCTGGGTGTCGGTGCTGCGGCGTGCGGGAGGCGGGAAGTGACCCGCGAACGACGACTGCTGATCGAACAGGGGGGCCCTGGGCACCGCGGTCCCGCGCTGCCGGCGCCCGACGTTCCGGTCCGGCCGCTCGCGGAGTTGCTGCCGGGGGCGCGCCTGCGCGCGTCGCTCGATCTTCCGCAGGTCAGCGAGCCCGAGGTGGTGCGCCACTTCGTCGAGCTCTCGACCCTCAATCATCACGTCGACAAGGGCTTCTATCCGCTCGGTTCGTGCACCATGAAGCACAACCCGAAGATCAACGACGAGATCGCTGCGCTGCCGGGGTTTGCACTCGCGCACCCGCTCGCCGGCGACGCCGCCCACCCGGGCGCTCTGCAGGTGATCGTCGAGCTGCAGAAGGCGCTGGCCGAGATCACCGGGTTCGCCGCGGTCACCACCCAGCCGGCGGCCGGCGCGCACGGCGAGATGACCGGCCTGCTCATGATTCGTGCGTACCACCGCGCGCGCGGCGAAGGCGACCGGCGCCGCAAGGTGCTGGTGCCGGACTCGGCGCACGGCACCAATCCCGCCAGCGTGCACCTCGCCGGCTGGGAGGTGGTGACGGTCAAGTCCGCGAGCGATGCGCGGGTCGACGTCGCTGCCTTCAAGGCGGCGCTCGATGACCAGACCGCCGCGATCATGTTCACGCTGCCGAACACTCTCGGCCTGTTCGAGCCGCAGATCGTCGAGGTCACGCGCGCGGCCCGTGAGGCCGGCGCGCTGTGCTACATGGACGGCGCGAATCTCAACGCGCTGGTCGGCCTGGTGCGCCCCGGCGACCTCGGCTTCGACTGCATGCACATCAATCTGCACAAGACGTTCTCGACCCCGCACGGTGGCGGCGGCCCGGGGGCCGGTCCGGTCGCGGTGTCGGCGGCGCTCGAGCCGTTCCTGCCGGTGCCGGTGGTGCGCGAAGTGGGCGGGCGTCCGGTGTCCGACTTCGACCGCCCGCAGTCGATCGGCCGTGTGCACACGCACTACGGCAACTTCGGCATCCTGGTGCGCGCGCTGGTCTACATCTCGAGTCTCGGCGCCTCCGGCCTCACCCAGGTCAGCCGCCAGGCGATCCTGAACGCGAACTACCTGATGCGGCGGCTGGCGAACAGCTATGAGCTGCCGTTTCCGCGCGCGTGCATGCACGAGTTCGTGCTGAGCGGCCGCGGACTGCGCCGGCACGGCGTCAAGACGCTCGACGTCGCCAAGCGGCTGCTCGACTTCGGCGTTCACGCGCCGACCGTGTACTTCCCGCTGATCGTCGAGGAAGCGCTCATGATCGAGCCGACCGAGACCGAGACGCTCGATCGTCTCGATCATTTCGCCGGCGCCATGGAGCGCATCGCCCGCGAAGCGGTCGAACAGCCGGATCTGCTCAAGGAGGCGCCGCTCACCACGCCGGTCAGCCGCCTCGACGAAGGACGCGCGGCGCGCGAACTGGTGCTCCACTGGCGCGCCCGCGCCCGGACCCGACCCGTGCCGCAGGGGACGACGACCGGCGCATGACCGAGGCGGCGGCGCTCGAGTGGTCGTTCCGTCCATGGCGGGACGCGCGCCGGACGAGCCTGCTCGCGCTGGGGATGGTGCTGGGCGGCGTGGCGCTGGTGGTGTGGCTGGTCGAGCCGGGCGTGATGCGCCTCGCGCTCGCGATCGCGGTCGCGTCGTCGTTCGCGGATGCGTTCCTGCCGGTCGAGTGCCGGCTCGCCGCCGACGGCGTCCATCGGCGGACTCCGCTCGGTGCCCAGCACCGCCCGTGGACCGATGTCCGGCGTGCGCGGATCGGCCCGCGCGGCGTGGTCCTGTCTCCGTTCACCCGCCGCACCTGGCTCGAGACGTTCCGCGCGCTGGTGCTTCCGTTCCCGACCGGCGCGGACCGGCTGTCCGAGCGTGCCCGCGAACTCCTGCGCGCCCATGGGCTTTGACACTCCCGCGCTGACGCCCGAGGACCGGGCGATGCTGGAGCGGCTGGCGGCGCGGGTCGTGGAGCTGCGACTCGAGACGCCGGCGCTGCTCGCGATCGAGAGCGCGCGCCCGCTGTCACTGGTGGCGGGACAGGCGCTGGTGTTCTTCCAGCCGTTCCTCGAGGCGCTGTTTCCGCTTCCGCATCTCGAGCGGTTCGCGCGCCTGATCGAGCGGCGGGAGAACGTCGAGCAGCTCGCGCGCCTGATCGAGGACGCGGCGGACCGGCGGGGTTCCGCCCCGCGCGCGGGCCGTTCGTCCGGATCATGACGCCGGCGCCCGAGACGATCGGCTCGATCCTCGCGATCGACTGCGGGTCCACCACCACCAAGGCGATCCTGATCGAGCGCGGTGAGGGCGGCTACCGGCTCGCCGCGCGCGGTGAGGCGCCGACCACGGTCGAAGCTCCGTTCGAGGACGTCACGCGCGGGGTGCTCAATGCGGTGCGCGAGCTCGAGGAGCTGGCGGGACGACCGCTGCTCGACGGGGAACGGATCCGCACGCCGCAGCTGGGAAATGCCGGCGTCGATCTGTTCGTCTGCACCTCGAGTGCCGGGGGCGGATTGCAGATGATGGTGTCGGGGCTGGTCCTGCAGATGACGGGGGAGAGCGCGCAGCGCGCGGCGCTCGGCGCCGGTGCGATCGTGATGGACGTGATCGCGCTCAACGATGGCCGCCGTCCGCACGAGAAGATCCGGCGATTGCGCCAGCTGCGGCCCGACATGATCCTGCTGTCGGGCGGCACCGATGGCGGCGATACGCGCCGCGTGGTCGAGATGGCCGAGATCCTGGCCGCCGCCGAACCGAAGGCGCGGCTCGGCGCCGGCTACGATCTGCCGGTCATCTTCGCCGGGAACCGCGACGCCGCTTCGCTGGTGGCCGACTGCCTCGCGTCCCGCACCGCCCTGACCACGGTCGCCAACCTGCGGCCGACGCTCGAGCGCGAGAACCTCGGGCCGGCGCGCGACGCGATCCACGAACTGTTCATGGAGCACGTGATGGCGCACGCGCCCGGCTACCGGAAGCTCATGACCTGGACGCCGGTTCCGATCATGCCGACGCCGGGTGCGATGGGGCTCATCATCGAGCAGGTCGCCCGGCAGGAGAACCAGTCGGTGGTCGGCGTCGACATCGGCGGGGCGACCACCGATGTGTTCTCGGTGTTCGACGGGGTGTTCCACCGTACCGTGTCGGCCAACCTCGGGATGAGCTATTCGGTTTCGAACGTGATGGCCGAGACCGGGGTCGCGAACATCCTGCGCTGGGTGCCGTTCGCGGTCGACGAGAGCGACCTGCGCAACCGGATCAAGAACAAGATGATCCGTCCGACCACCATCCCGCAGACGCTCGAGGACCTGGTGGTCGAGCAGGCGCTCGCGCGCGAGGCGCTGCGGCTGGCGTTCGAGCAGCACAAATCACTGGCGACCGGTCTCAAGGGCGTGCAGACCGAGCGCACGATTTCGGACGTGCTCGACCAGTCGGGCAGCGGCGCGACGCTGGTCGACCTGACCGGACTCGCGCTGCTGGTCGGCTCGGGCGGCGTGCTCTCGCACGCACCGCGCCGCGCCCAGGCGATGATGATGATGATCGACGCGTTCCTGCCCGAGGGATTCACCGAGCTGGCGGTCGACAGCATCTTCATGGCGCCCCAGCTGGGAGTGCTCTCGACCGTGCACCCGACCGCCGCGACCGAGGTGTTCGAGCGCGACTGCCTGGTGCGACTCGGTGCGGTGCTCGCGCCGATCGGCACCGGCAAGGCCGGCGCGCCGTGCGTAACCGTCGAGCTCGCGGATGCCGGCGGCGGTCCCGGGCTCACCCGCAAGGTCGCGTTCGGCGCGATGGAGTGCCTCCCGATCCCGCCCGCGGGTGCGCGAATGACCGCGAGTCCGGACCGCGGCGTGGATCTCGGCGCAGGGCGGGGACGCCCGATCGAAACGATGGTACGTCCCGGCCAGGTGGGTCTGGTGATCGACGCCCGCGGGCGCCGTCCGTTCGCGCTTCCGGAACCGGACGGCGAGCGCCAGGCGCGGCTGCGCGAATGGAACCGGGCGCTGGATCTCTATCCAAGGGACGTATGATGGCGCACGGAACCACGCCCGGGCTGCGGGTCACCGGCTGGACCGAGCTGACGCGGGAACGGCGGCTGCCGCTCAAGGGCGAGGTCCTGGTGACGGCCGGACAGAAGGTCGACGCCGACACGGTGGTGGCGCGGAGCGAGCTGCCCGGCAACGTCCAGACCATCAATCTCGCCGCGCGGTTGTCGCTCGATCCGGCGCGCGTCGCATCGGCCCTGGTCCATCCGATCGGCACCTTCGTCCGCAAGGGCGAGGTGGTGGCGGTCGGCAAGAGCCTGTTCGGCCTGGTCAGCCAGAAGGCCGAGGCGCCGGCCGACGGAACCATCGAGAGCGTCTCGCCGGTGACCGGGCAGCTGATCCTGCGCGAGCGTCCGGTTCCGATCGAAGTCACCGCCTACGTGCACGGGATGGTCGCGAGCGTGCTCGGCGGGGAAGGCGCGGTGGTGCGCACCGCGGGCGCGTTCGTGCAGGGTGTGTTCGGGGTGGGAGGCGAGACGTTCGGCCCGCTGGTGACCGCGGTCGATCATCCGGGCGCGACGCTCGAGGCGTCGCATCTGACCGAGGCGATGCGGGGCCAGGTGGTGGTGGGCGGCGCGTTCGCTTCGCACGCGACGCTCGAGCGTGCGCGCGCGGTCGGAGTCGCGGCGGTGATCGTCGGCGGATTCGACGATCGCGACCTGCGTGCGCTGCTGGGCCGCGATCTCGGCGTTGCGATCACCGGCTCGGAGGATCTCGGTCTCACCCTGATCCTGACCGAGGGGTTCGGCCGCCTGCCGATCGCGGCGCGGACCTGGTCGCTGCTCGCGCGTCACGCCGGGCGCATCGCGTCGGTGAGCGGGGCGACCCAGATCCGTGCCGGAGTGATCCGGCCCGAGATCGTGATTCCGCTCGAGCCGGCGCCCGAACATGCCGACCAGGGATCGGGCGCCCGCGGACTCGATCCGGGCGCGCCGGTGCGGATCGTCCGCGATCCGTACTTCGGGCAGCTCGGCACCGTGGCCGCGCTGCCGGTCGAGGCGCGCGAGATCGACAGTGGCGCACGGGTGCGCGTGGTGGTGGTGCGGTGTGAGGATGGACACGAGGTCACGGTTCCGCGCGCGAACGTCGAAGTGCTGGATCGTTGAACGTGTTGCACCGAGGTCGTTGTGCAGGCGCCGACCGCGCTCCGTTCGTTGACACCCGCGCGATGCGGTTGCTAGCTTCCGAAGCCGCATCGCGTCAGGACGACGGCACGACCCCAGGCCGCCTGCGGGGCGTACCGCGGAGCAGGATCACGGAGGTTCCGTTGCGACCGAACGTCCCGGCCACCCGTGGATGGGGGTTGGTTGCGCTGCTGCTGCTGCTCGGGTCCGCCGCGGGCCGGCTCCCGGCCGCGCACGCGGCCCGCGCGGATTCCGCGGCGGCGGCCGCGGATACGATCGCCGCTCCGGCACCTGCCTCCGGACTGGTCGTCACCGATGTCCCCAACGACGCCGGTCGCGCCCTCACCCTGCAGTGGAAGCCCTCGCCGGACGACGTCAAGGGCGGCACCCGCGTCGTCGGGTACGCGCTCGAGCGGTCGGAGACGCCGGCCGGCCCGTGGACGGTGGTCGACTCCGCGAACGCCGGCATCACGCAGATCGACGATTCCTCGCCCGACCGCGGCCGCGACTACTTCTACCGGGTCACCGCGGTCGGACCCGGCAGCAGCACGCCCGCGCTCAGCATCACCGGACCGGTGCGGGCGACCTCGCAGTGGATGAACACCACCCGCGGCAGCGTGCTGGTGTCGATCGCGGTGTTCTTCGCGTTCGTGCTCTACTTCATGGCGAGCGCCCAGTCCGGCAAGAAGCCGTTCGTCCGCCGGATCCCCGGCGTCGACGCGATCGAGGAAGCGATCGGGCGCGCGACCGAGCTCGGCCGGCCGGTCCTCTACGTGCCCGGGATTCTCGACATCGACGAGATCCAGACCGTCGCCGCCCTCGTGATCCTCGAGAGCGTGGCGAAGCTGACCGCCAAGTATGAGACCCCGATCCGGGTCCCGGTCACCTATCCGATTCCGTTTGCGATCGCCGAGGAGATGGTGCGCTCGGGATACCTGGCCGCGGGACGGCCCGACGCGTACGACCCCGACAGCGTGCGGTTCGTGTCGCCCGAGCAGTTCGCCTACGTCGCCTCGGTGACCGGCACCATGATGCGCGAGAAGCCCGGCGCTCACATCTTCATGGGCGCGTTCTACGCCGAATCGCTGTTCCTGGCCGAGGTCGGATTCGAGACCGGTGCGATCCAGGTGGCGGGCACCGCGAACGTGCACCAGATTCCGTTCTTCGTGGTCGCGTGCGACTACACGCTGATCGGCGAGGAACTGTTCGCGGCCGGCGCGTACCTGTCGGGCGAGCCGCGGCTGGTGGGAAGTCTCAAGGGCGGCGACGCGATGAAGATCGCGATCGTGGCCGCGATCCTGATCGGGTGTCTGCTCGAAACCCTCGGCATGCACGGATTCAAGGCCTGGATGGCCACCCAGTAGGGAGGCGGAGTGAAGCGCGAAGTTCCCCTGTTCCTGACGGCGGTGATCGGTGTGTTCATGATCCTGTCGTTCTTCGTGCCGCACCAGGTGGTGAGTGTGCCGGGACAGTTCCTGCAGCTCACGGCCGTGATCGTGGTCTCGTGCGGGTACGTGCTGGGCGGGGCGAACGTGCTGCGCGTCAACCTCGACGCGATCGCGAAGCAGCAGCCGGGCTGGATCTACAAGCTGGTGCTGGTGCTCTCGCTGCTCGCCACGGTCGCGATCGGCGCGATCGAAGGATCCGGGTTCCTCGATCCCGGCCGCCGCTCCCGCTGGATCTACGACACGCTGTACTCGCCGATGTCGGCGACCATGTTCGCGCTGCTCGCGTTCTTCATCGCCTCGGCCGCGTTCCGCGCGTTCCGCGTGCGGACCGTCGAAGCGTGGTGGCTGGCGGCAGCGGCGCTGATCGTCATGATCGGGCGGGTTCCGATCGGCGACGCGCTGACCGGGTTCCTGCCGCCCGCGCTCCATCTGTCGTCGATCCAGGAGTGGATCATGAACGTGCCGCAGAACGCGGCCAAGCGCGCGATCCTGATGGGCGCGGCGCTGGGCGTGATGGCGACCGGACTGCGCGTGATCCTCGGCATCGAGCGCTCGTATCTGAGCGGTGAGGACTGAGCATGAGCCCGCTCGAACGCCTGGCCCGCCTCGACCGCCGGTGGATCTTCCTGATGATGGGGATCCTGGTGCTGATCCCGCTGCTGTGGCCGCTCAAGATGGAGATCCGCCCGACCGCGTCCTCGCGGACGTTCCACCGCGCGATTGCCGCGATCCCCGACGGCGCGACGGTTCTGATGTCGTGCGACTACGACCCCGGAAGCATCCCCGAAATGGTGCCGATGACGCGCACCGCGATGCGCCAGCTGTGGGAGAAGAACTGCAAGGTGGTGGTGACGGTGCTGTGGCCGGGCGGTCCCGGCCTGGTCGACAAGGTGATCGAGGACGTGGCGGTCGCCGACTTCCCGGGCAAACGCTACGGCGTCGACTGGGTGAACCTCGGCTACAAGCCCGGCAACGAAGCGGTGATGGTGCTGATGGGGCAGGGAATCCTCACCGCGTTTCCCAACGACTACCGCGGCAACCTCACGCGTTCCCTGCCGATCATGCAGCGCGCCCGCACCTATGCCGACTTCCCGCTCCTGATCAGCATCTCGGCGGGTTATCCCGGGACCAAGGAATGGGTGCAGCAGGTCCAGGCGCGGTTCCACCTGCCGATGGTGGCCGGCGTGACCGCGGTCAGCGCTCCCGAGTTCTTTCCCTACGTGCAGAGCGGCCAGCTGGTCGGCCTGCTGGGCGGGATGGCGGGGGCCGCCGAGTACGAGAAGCTGCGCAACGAAAGCGGGGATGCGAGCCGGGGGATGGACGCACAGTCGCTGGCGCACGTGTTCGTCGCGCTGTGCATCGTGCTCGGCAACCTGGTCCCGCGCCGGAGGGCCGGCTCGTGAGCCTCCATCCGAGCCCGGATCTGTCGGTGTGGGTGGCGGCATTCCTCACCCTCTGCATCTTCAGCTTTCTGTATCGCGACAATCCCTTCTACAAGTTCGCCGAGCACCTGTTCGTGGGCGTGTCGGCCGGCTACTACATCATTCTGAACTTCTGGACCGTGCTGGTCCCGAACCTCGGCGAGCCGCTGCTCGCGTCGTTCCAGGGGCGGGGCGTGGTCGCGGCGCGCGACGGCATGTTCGCCGCGTCGCTCGGCGACTATCGCGGCTGGCTGCTGATCCCGGCACTGCTCGGACTGATGCTGTTCACCCGCCTGTTCGGCAGGATCGGCTGGATGTCCCGCTGGCCGCTGGCGGTGATCATCGGCGTGTTCGCAGGACTCAAGACCACCGGCTACGCGCAGGGCGACCTGGTGGCGCAGATCGAGGGCAGCCTGCAGCCGCTGTGGACCGGCGATCCCGCGACCACGATCAACGCGATCATCTTCACGGTCGGATTGCTCACTTCGCTGCTGTTCTTCTTCTACAGCCGCGAACCACGGGGCGCGTTCGGAGTCGTGTCGCGGATCGGCATCGGGTTCCTGATGGTGGGATTCGGAGCCGGCTACGGATATACGGTGATGTCGCGCGTGTCGCTGCTGATCGGTCGCTTCCAGTTCCTGCTCGGCGACTGGCTGGGGTTGCGTTGAGGCCCCGGTGATCCTCTGGTGTGACGGCGCGCACGATGCGCCGACGAACATGGAGCGCGATCGGACGCTCCTGCGCGCCGCCGAGTCGGGTGCGGCCCCGGTCCTCCGCCTGTTCCAGTTCCACCCGCCCGGCATCACGATCGGCGTCCACCAGGAGGCCGAGGACGAACTGGATCTCGGCCGGCTCGCGGCGGACGGGATGCACTGGGCGCGGCGGCCGACCGGAGGGCGCGCGATCCTGCACGTCGAGGAGTGGACCTACTCGCTCGCGACCCCGATCGCCGATCCCGGGTGGGGCGGAAGCCGGGACGATGCCTACCGCCGCGTCAGCCGGCTGGTGGTCGCCTCGCTGATCCGGCTCGGCGTTCCGGCCGAGTTCGCGTCCGCACGCGACGAGGCGGGCGGGCGCGGCGCCGGACCCCGGCGGACGGGCGGGGTGGCGCCGCCCTGTTTTGCTTCGACCGCCCGCCACGAGGTGGTGCTCCAGGGCCGCAAGCTGGTCGGCAGCGCGCAGCGGCGCACCGCCACCGCGCTCCTCCAGCAGGGCAGCCTGCTGCTGGGTCCCGGCCACCTGCGCCTGGTCGACTACCTCCGCATGCCGGATGCGGACCGGGCGCCGGAGCGCGAGCGGCTGGCGCGCGCTTCGATCGACGCCGGATCGTGGCTCGGCACCGAGGCGCCACTCGCACGCTGGGCCGACGCGCTGGCGGCCGAGCTCGGCGGGGCTGCGACGCGACGCGATGGCCCGGATGCGTTGACCCTTGCGGAACCGGCTCCCTATACTTCCACCGCTCCGCGGACCGAGGCGTGACCCGGAACCTGGGGAACCGCATGCCCAAGTTGCTCGCGCCGTTGCCGTCCATGTTGCTGGCCGCCCTGGTGGCGGCCGGCTGCTCGCGCTCCACCTCCGCGCCCGGTGGCCGCGCGCACATTCCGCTCCCGCCCGACACGCTCACGGTCATCACCGAAGAGATCGGGAAGATTGGCGGACGGTTCGTGATGGCCGTCACCTCCGCGCCCAAGACCTTCAACCCGCTGATGACGAACGAGTCGTCCTCGAGCGACATCACCGAGCGGATGTTCGTCGGGCTCGCCGACTACGACAACGCGCGCCTGATCGACACGCCGATGCTGGCGAGAAGCTGGGACGTGAGCCCGGACGGCCTGGAGTGCACCTTCCACCTGCGCCGCGGCGCGCGCTTCTCGGACGGCCACCCGATCACCGCCGCCGACGTGCTGTTCTCGTTCGCAGTCGCGAAAGATACGCTGCTTCATCCATCGATCCAGGATCTGGTGCGACCGCTGCAGCTGAGCGCGCCGGACTCGATGACGGTGGTGGTCCGCACGCCGCAGCCGAATGCGGTACTGGTGGCGGCGGTGTCATCGGTCCGCATCATGCCGCGCCACGTCCTCGAGCCCTTCTACCGGGCGGGGACCTTCGCGTCCGCCTATGGCATCACCACCGCCCCCGAGAGTCTCGTGACCAGCGGGCCATGGCGGCTCCAGCAGTACGTGCCGGGCGAGAAGACGGTGCTGGTCCCGAATCCCTACTGGATCGGAGTCGACCGGAAGGGCACACGGCTTCCCTATCTGGACGAGATCGTCATGACCCAGGTGCCGGACCAGAACACCGCGGCGCTGAAGTTCAAGGCCGGCGAAGTCGACGGCCTCGAGAACGTGAAGCCCGAGGACTACCAGTCCTACGAGGAAGGTCAGAGCGCCGGTGACTACCGGGTCTATGACCTCGGCACCTCGCTCAACGCCGCCTTCCTGTGGTTCAACCTCAACCGTGTGCGGGAGCCGGTCCGTGGCCACAAGGTCGGCGATCCGTGGGTGTCGCGTACCCAGTACGCCTGGTTCAGCGATCCGCGCTTCCGACGCGCGGTCTCGATGGCGATCGATCGCGACGCAATGGTGCGGTCGGTCTACTTCGGCCAGGGCCGCAAGAACTGGACGACCATGACCGTCGGCCCGTGGCACGACCCGTCCGTGACCGGGCCCGACTACGATCCCGACGGGGCGCGCCGGCTGCTGGCGGAGCTCGGGATGAAGGATCGCAACGGCGATGGAGTGATCGAGGATGCCGGCGGCCACCCGGTGGCGTTCACGATCAAGACCAACGGCGACAATCAGAATCGCGTGCAGATGATGAACTTCATCCGCGACGATCTCGCGAAGGTCGGAATCCGCTGCACCCCGCAGTCGCTCGAGCTGCGGTCGCTGGTTGCGAACCTGCGCGAGGACTTCCAGTACGAGGCGCTGCTGCTGGGAATCGGCAGCGGTGTTCCTCCGGATCCCGGCATGTCGGCCAATGTCTATCGTTCCAGTGGGCTGACGCACTTCTGGAATCTCCGGCAGCCGGCACCGGAAACCGCCGCCGAGGCGCGGATGGACAGCCTGTACGAAGTGAACCGGTCCACGCTCGATCATGCGACCCGTAAGCAGACCTACGACGAAATGGCCCGGATCTGGAACGAACAGGTGTTCACGATCTGGCTGCCCATTCCGATCGTCAAGGTCCCGGTCCGGAACGCCTTCGGCAACGTCCATCCGACCATCATTCCGCATCGGCTGCTCTGGAACAGCGACCGGATCTTCGCGCGCAAGACCGCCCGGAGGGCGTAGCGAGGACGATGCCGACATTCGTCCTGCGGCGCCTGCTGCGGCTCGTTCCCCTGCTGTTCGGAATCGTCACCCTCACGTTTCTGCTGCTGCAGCTCGCGCCCGGCGACTTCCTGTCGAGCGCGCTGGAGAATCCGTCGTTCTCGCCCGGCGCGATCGACGCGCTGCGGCACCGGTTCGGACTCGACCAGCCGTGGTACGTGCAGTACGGCCTCTACCTGAAGAACCTGGTTCTTCATTTCGACCTCGGCCTGTCGTTCTCGCGCCACGAACCGGTCGCGACCGTGCTGGGGGAGTGCCTGGCGAATACCCTGCTGCTCACCGCGAGCGCCGCGCTCGTCACCTGGGGGCTGGCGGTGCCGCTCGGCGCGGTGGCTGCGGTGCGCGCGCACAGCTGGCTCGACCGCGGCCTGTCGTGGCTGGCGTTCGTGTGGCTGTCGATTCCCGAACTGCTGTCCGGCCTGCTGCTCCTGATGCTGGCGGCGCGGACCGGCTGGCTGCCGATCGGCGGCATGCGGTCGCTCGACTGGGACACGATGGGGCCGGGATCGCGGGTGCTCGACGTGGCGCGCCACCTGGTGCTCCCGGCGCTCGTCACCGGCCTGGTGCCGCTCGCGAGCCGGATGCGCCAGATGCGTGCGAGCCTGCTCGACGTGCTGCGCCTCGACTACGTCGTCACCGCGCGGGCCAAGGGTCTCGACGAACCGGCGGTGGTGCTGCGCCACGCACTGCCGAACGCGCTCAATCCGCTGATCACGCTGTTCGGCTACACGCTCGGGGCGCTGGTGTCGGGCTCGTTCGTGGCCGAGATCGTGTTCAGCTGGCCGGGTCTCGGGCGCGTCACGGTCGAGGCGCTGCTCGCGCAGGACACCTACCTGGTACTGGGCGGCGTGCTGATGGCCTCGGTGGTGCTGGTGCTCGGCAATCTGATCGCCGACCTGCTGCTGGCGGCCAGCGACCCGCGGATCGTTCATGAATCCTGAACCGCGCGGTCCGGCGCCCGGACCCGGCGGCCGCGCGTGGCGCGCGCTGCGCCGCAATCCCCCCGCGATCGCCGGTGCCGCGGTGCTCGCGGTGCTCGGAATGCTCGCGCTGTTCGCCCCGTTCCTCGCGCCTTATGCCGAGGACGCGATCGACCGCGAACGCTTCTACCATCCGCCCCAGCGGGTCCGGCTCGAGGATCTGTCCGGCCGGTTCGCGCTGCGTCCGGCGGTGCGTGCGACCCGGCTCGCCGATCCGCAGCGCTTCGCGTACCAGGAGACGAGCACGATTCAACCGCTGCGCTGGTTCGTGCGGGGCGATCACTACCGGCTGTTCGGCGTCCTCGCCACCGACCGCCACCTGTTCGGGGTCGACGCGCCGGCGCGTGTGAACCTGCTGGGGACCGACCCGTCCGGCCGTGACGTGCTGTCGCGGCTGCTCCACGGCGCCCAGGTCTCGCTCGCGGTCGGGCTGGTCGGGATCGCGCTGTCGTTCTCGCTCGGCATGCTGCTCGGCGGGTGGGCCGGCTACCTGGGCGGGCGGGTCGACGACGTGATGATGCGCCTCACCGAGCTGCTGCTCAGCATCCCCGCCCTGTACCTGCTGCTCGCGCTGCGGGCGGTGTTCCCGGCCGATCTGCCGAGCGGCCAGGTCTATCTCGCGATCGTGATGATCCTCGCGCTGCTCGGCTGGGCGGGACTCGCACGGGTGATCCGCGGCATGGTGCTGTCGCTGCGTCGCGCCGAATTCGTGACCGCCGCCGAGGCGCTGGGGATGAGCCGCCTGCGCATCCTGGTCCGCCACATCCTGCCGAACACGATGTCGTTCGTGATCGTGGCAGCGACGATCGCCGTGCCCGGGTACATTCTCGGCGAGGTGGTGTTGTCGTTCATCGGCCTGGGTGTCCAGGAGCCGGCCGCGTCGTGGGGCAACATGCTCGCCCAGGCGCGCAGCCTGCGGGTGCTCACGTCGTTTCCTTGGATGCTGCTGGCGCCCGGCACCGCGATCCTGGTGACGGTGCTGGCGTTCAACCTGTTCGGGGACGGTCTGCGCGATGCGCTCGATCCGCGCGCCGTTCCCGGGAGAGCCTCGCGATGAACGAACCGGCAGGGACGGCGCCGCTGCTCCGGATCGAGGAGCTGCGCGTCCATTTCGACACCGACGACGGGGTGGTGCGCGCGGTCGACGGGGTGTCGTTCGCGATCGGCCCGCGCGAGACGCTGGCGGTGGTCGGCGAATCCGGCAGCGGCAAGAGCGTGACCGCGCTCTCGATCCTCGGCCTGGTGCCGATCCCGCCCGGTCGGCATGCCGGCGGCCGCATCGAGTTCCGCGGACGCGACCTCACCACGCTGCCGGTGTCCGAACTGCGCGCGATCCGCGGGCGCGCGATCTCGATGGTGTTCCAGGAGCCGATGACCTCCCTCAATCCGGTCATGACCTGCGGCGCCCAGATCGCCGAGACGATCGTCCTGCACGAGCGGGTCGGCCGCAGCGACGCGCGGCGGCGCGCGATCGAGATGATGCGCACGGTCGGCATTCCATCTCCGGAGCAGCGGGTCGACGAGTACCCGCACCAGTTGTCGGGCGGCATGCGCCAGCGGGTCATGATCGCGATGGCGCTCGCGTGTCGCCCGGCGCTGCTGATCGCCGACGAGCCGACCACCGCCCTCGACGTCACCATCCAGGCGCAGATCCTCGCGCTGCTCGAGCGTCTCCAGTCCGAGTTCCAGATGGCGGTGCTGCTGATCACCCACGACCTCGGGGTGGTCGCCGAGACCGCCGACCGGGTGGTGGTCATGTATGCCGGGCAGGTGGTCGAGACCTGTGCGGTCGACGCGCTGTTCGCCCGTCCTCTGCATCCGTACACCGCCGGGCTGATGGCCTCGCTGCCGATCGCGGGGGAGCGCCGTGCCTCGCTGCCGGTCATTCCGGGCGGGGTTCCCGATCCGCTCCGGTTCCCGCGCGGCTGCCGGTTCCATCCGCGCTGTCCGCTCGCGACCGACCGGTGCCTCGAGGACCAGGCGCTGCGCGAGGTGCAGCCCGGGCGCTTCGCGCGTTGCTGGCGCGCCGAGGAGATCGCGGCCGGAACCATCGATCCACGGCCGCGACCGGGCGATTCGACCTCCACGCCGGAGGTGGCGCGTGGCTGAACCGCTGCTCGACGTCCGCCATCTGGTCAAACACTTCCCGATCCGCGGCGGTGCATTCGGCCGCACGACCGGTCACGTCCGCGCGGTCGACGACGTCTCGTTCACGATCGCCCCCGGCGAGGTGCTCGGGCTGGTGGGGGAGAGCGGGTGCGGAAAGACCACCGCCGGACGCTGCGTGCTGCGGCTCATCGAGCCGACCTCCGGTGAGGTGCGGTTCGACGGCCAGGACATTCGCGGATTGTCGCGCGACGCGATGCGTGCGCTGCGCCGCCAGATGCAGATCGTCTTCCAGGATCCGTACTCGAGCCTCAATCCACGGCTCACGGTCGGCAGCATGATCGGTGAAGCACTCACCATCCACCGGCTGGCGCGCGGGGCCGCGGCGCGCGAGCGGGTCGCGGAACTGCTGACGATGGTGGGTCTGGCGCCCGAGCACGCCGGACGCTACCCGCACGAGTTCTCGGGCGGCCAGCGGCAGCGGATCGGGATCGCGCGGGCGCTGGCGGTGAACCCGCGACTGATCGTGGCCGACGAGCCGGTCGCCGCGCTCGACGTATCGATCCAGGCGCAGATCGTGAACCTGCTGCGCACTCTCCAGCGCCAGCTCGGACTCACCTACCTGTTCATCGCACACGATCTGTCGGTGGTCGAGCATCTCAGCGACCGCGTCGCGGTGATGTACCTCGGGCGCATTGTCGAGAGTGGTCCGGTCGAGTCGCTGTACCGGGCGCCGCGTCACCCGTACACCGCCGCGCTCCTGTCGGCGATCCCGATTCCCGATCCGCGCCGCCGCCGCCGCCGGGTGATCCTGGGAGGGGAGATGCCGAGCCCGGCCGCACCTCCGAGCGGCTGCCGGTTCCACACCCGCTGCCCGATCGCGCGTCCGATCTGCAGCATCGAGGATCCCCCGTTCCGCGAGATCACCCCGGGGCACGGCTCGGCCTGCCACTTCGCCGAACAGGTCGAGCCCCCGATCGTGGAAGCGTCCGCGGCTCCCGCACCCGCATCGCCCGCCTGATCGGCGGGACGCGGTCGCGGAAACCCCCAGGCACCGCTCGGTTCCGGGGAAATCCCCCCAGCTGAACCCGCTCCGCTGCATGAGGTTGGAGGGGCAGCTGAAGGCGGTCCGTGAAGAATTCCCCGCAAAACCGCAGGTCCCTGCTGCGCCCCCGCCTGCATTCCAAAACGGCACCGCGATTGCGATGTCACCCCTGTGAAGACCGGTGATGGCCGCCGGGCTTCGCAACTCACAACTGAATATC
>Ga0111538_10004888_pt1 | contig 18450 bp, 18 predicted proteins | sample SoiMethybrSBSTD1_FD_79669 | JGI IMG/M metagenome (GOLD analysis project Ga0111538, IMG submission 79669) | Bulk soil microbial communities from a Populus tree surrounding site in Tennessee, USA - Soil MetaG P. TD hybrid SBSTD1 (version 2)... | ecosystem: Environmental > Terrestrial > Soil >...
AGCACGTCTCCGGTCTTGACCTCGGCGTGGTCACGGATGCGCACCTCCAGCACGCGGCCGGCGATCTCGGCCGATATCTGGGCGATATCGGCTTTGACGTAGGCGTTCTCGGTCGAGATATAGCGGCCGCCCCACAACCAGAAAAACAACGCGGCAAGGATGGCCAGCCCCGGCACGGCCCCGAGCAATATCCGTCTCAGTACAACCTGATTGGGCAACGAGCTCACAATCTTTCCGCCTCCCGCTCCCCGATGCTCTCGTCCGTACCCGCATGGGCCAGCGGATCGTGCAGGGCCAATCCCTGCAGCGTCGCCTTCACGCGCGACATGAGGTGCGTCAGACGGCGCCTCTCTTCGGCCGTCAATTCGCCCAGCGCCGCATCCACCGTCGATTCCGCAAGCGGCCAGATGGCGGCGTGCAGGCGTTCGCCCTCGGACGTCAGATGCAAGCGGTTGATGCGGCGGTCGCTGGCATCATCGCGCCGCTCCACCCAGCCCTTGGCTTCCATGCGCTCTATCAGGCGGCCGGCTGGCGCCTTCTCGATCTCCAAGAGATCGGCCACGGCCGATTGGCTCAGGCCCGGCCGGCGGTGCACGCGCGCGATCACAAGCCACTGCGCCCGCGTGAGACCGAAGGCCCGCACGCGCCGCTCGAAAACGGTCCGCATGAGGCGGCCGACGTCGGAAATGGCAAAGCCGATATAATGCTCGTCGTCGCGCGGCATCGTCAGCCCAGGAATTCAATAGTAACCTAGGCTACTATGGTCCCGTCCAGGCCAAGCCTGTCAAGGCCCGAGACTTGCATGTTTCGCATCCGAGACCTGTCGGAAATCCAGGGCCGGCATGCCCGATCCGGGGCCGTGAACCGTACCGAGCGATCATGAGCGACGACGCCGTCTATCAGCTGACGCTCACACAGCGCGTATTGATTTTGCTCACGATTGTGCTGAGCACGGGCATCTACGCAGGCTCCGTTCTGATCTCCTCGGCCCTGCTTCCGCAGCTGCAGGGGGCCCTGTCGGCGACCCAGGACGAGGTGTCCTGGGTGATGACTTTCAACATCGTGGCCACGGCCGTCGCAACGCCCGCCACCGGCTGGCTGGCGGACCGGTTCGGGCCGCGCGCGACCATGATTTGGGCAGCGCTGCTGTTTGCCATTGCCACCTTCATGTGCGGTGCCTCCAACTCGCTCGAGCAGTTGATCTTCTGGCGCATCCTGCAGGGCGCGGCCGGCGCGCCGCTGGTGCCGCTGGGGCAGACGCTGCTGCTCGACACTTCCCCACGGCGCCAGCAGGCCACCGTCATGTCGATATTCGGCATGGCGAACATGGTGGGGCCGTCGCTTGGCCCGATGTTCGCCGGACAGATCGCCGAGCAGTTCGGCTGGCGCTGGGGCTTCTGGATGCTGCTGCCCATCGCCATCGCGGCCGTGATCGGCAGCTGGCTCACCCTGCCGCGCACCGAGGCCAGGCGGCAGGCGCGGCTCGACTGGCTGGGCTTCATTTCTCTCTCCGCGGGCATCGCGGCGGGCCAACTCGTGTTCTCGCGGGGACAGCGGCTCGACTGGTTCGACAGCAGCGAGATCGTCATCGCCACCTTCGTCGGCGCGCTGATGATCTGGGTGTTCTGCATGCATAGCCTGACGGCGGAGCGGCCCTTCGTGCGCCTCACACTGCTGACCGACCGCAACTACGCCCTCGGCCTCCTGCTGGTAACGCTGTTCGGCATGCTCAACTTCGCGTTGATCGTCCTGCTGCCGCCGCTGCTGCAGCAGCACGCGGGCTACCCGGAGTCGGCGATCGGCGAGATCATCGGCGCGCGCGGGGTGGGCTCGGCACTGGGCTTCCTGATCGCGATGCCGATGGCGCGCCTCGACCCTCGCATCAGCCTGTCGATCGGTGCGCTGATCCAGATCACCACCGGCCTCTGGCTGATGGGCCTCGACCTCAACGCGGGGATGACGACGCTGGTGCTCTGCAACATGCTGCAGGGCATGTCGATCGGCGTGTCGTGGGTGCCGTTGACGGTGATCACGTTCTGGACGCTGCCGGCGGAGTACCGAGCCGAGGCCATGTCGATCTTCCATCTGTTCCGCAACTTCGGCTCGAGCCTGTTCATCTCGATCGCGGTGGCGGAGATAGTGCGCACCTCGGCTTCCAACTATGCGCGCATGGTAGAGCATATCTCGCATTTCAACCGCGTGCTCGAGATGCCCTGGGCCATGGGCGCCTGGACCATGGACGCCGCTCCCGGCCTGGCAAAGCTGTCGGGCGAGATCGTGCGCCAGTCGACCATCATCGGCTACACCAACGCGTGGGTGCTCTACACGCTGGCGGCAGCGCTCTCGATTCCGATCTGCCTGCTGGCGCGGCTACCGCGCGTGCACACCGCTAGCCGCGCGTGACGTGGGCGGCGACGCAGAGCCAGCGTCCGTCCTGGCGGTTCCAGATATCGGTGTAGCGGCCGGCCCCCCGCTGACCGTCGGGCTTCCTGTAGACGGTGCGGGCGTGGATGATGGCCGTGTCGCCGAACGTACGGATGCGCACGTCCTCGCATTTGAGGCCGGAGATCGTCACCGGCTTGGCGATCTGGGCGAGAAATCCGCGGCGGTCGACGAGGCCCCCGTCCGGGTTCGTGTTGAGGAAGTCGTCGGAAAGGTTGCGATCGAACCAGCCCACATCGGCTTCGGCGACGGAGCGGATGTAGTTCTCGTTGAGATCGCGAAGCTCGCCGGCACCGGCATTTGTCTCAGCTTCTTGCATCGTTTCCTCCGCGTTGCCAGGGAGGCGAGGTTAGCGCTTTCGCGACGGCGGCAGAAGGGTGCTCAAGCGCCCTTCCCCCTGCAACGGACTTCTCGATCATCACACTAGCCGCGGTCGTAGGCGCCGCCGACGGCCGCGACGTGGCGCTCGACCGACGCGCGCAGCGCTGCCTTTGCGCCTGTCATGATCATGCGGTCGAAGAAGTGCGCATAGATGCGGTCGAAAGCGAAGGGTTCCAGCGCTGCGGCGATGGCCTGCGCCCCCTTGGCCGACAGCGGGATGAAGTTGGGATAGCTGCGCATGAAGCTCAGCGTCTTGCGGTCCAAGTTGACGGTGGCGATGTCGGCGGCACACACCACGCCCTTGCCCTCGGCACCCTTGGCCCAGTGCAGCATGGTGCCGCCTGCGAAGTGCCCGCCGCCGCGGATCAGAGTCACGTCGGGGAGCAGTTTGAACGTCTCGCCGCTCCAGAGCTTGACGGCCGGGTCGGGCCGCATGATCCAGCGCTGATCGTCGGCGTGCAGGTGGATCGGCACCCCGCCAAAGGCGCGGCTCCACTCGCCCATGGTCGTATAGAAGTGCGGATGCGAGATGGCGATGGCCTTCAACCCGCCGAGCGCGTTGATCAGCGTGACGGTGGCGTCATCGAGGAAGCTGATGCAGTCCCACAGCACGTTGCCGTTGGGCGTGCAGATCAGCAGGGCGCGCTGGCCGATGGCGAACTGGGGTTGCGTGCCGATGCCGAGGATGCCCGGCTCGTGCTGACGCCAGCCATTGAAGCGGGTGGCCGAGAGGCTTTGCAGCGTGGCCCAGCTCTGGCCGCCGAGTGGAACGAACTGGCGCTCCTCCTCGCAGATGATGCAGGCGGACGGCGGCGTTGCGCTCGGCGGATACTGTGTGCCGCAGGCAGTGCAGATGAAGGCTTGCATGGCCGGCTCCTGGTATCGGGTGACATCGCCGGCGGCGATGCGGTTCCTCTTGCGATCAGTAGAGCGAAATCATGCGCAAAGCTCAACCGTCCGCCGAGCTCCTTCCATGTCAGCCGTTCTGGTGCGATTCAGATTGAGAAGTCCGCTTCACTACCCAGTAGGGAGCGATACTGTGGGCTTCCCATCATCACGTCAGTGCGGCGCGTCGGGATGCCAGCCGAGCACGGCGAGCATGAAGAAGAAGCCGATGACGTAGGCGATAGCAATGTGCCAGCCGTGCCTGAGCCAAAGCCCCACTGACTTGGCTTCGGGATAGAGGTTGGACAGCGCCACGCCGGCCGACGAGCCGAACCAGATCATGGAGCCGCCGAAGCCCACGGCATAGGCAAGGAACCCCCAGTCGTACCCGCCCTGCTTCAGGGCCAGTGCGGTCAGCGGGATGTTGTCGAAGACGGCGGAAACGAACCCGAGCCCCATGGCGGTCTGCCAGGAAGGCGAGGGCAGCTTCTCGACCGGCATCAGCGATGCGCATGTCACCAGCGCGAGCAAAAAGATGGTGCCCTTGAAGGTCTCCGGCATCACCTGCCAGTCGGGCCGCCTCCAGCCCGCCGTGGCCAGGACGACCACCCATACCGCGATGCCGATGACCGGAAGCATGTCGAGCAGGTGGGGGAAGCGGAGGTTGGCGACCACGTTGGCCAGGATCGCGGCGACCAGGATGGCGAACACGATGACCACGCGCGACCAGTCGACCCTCACGCCGGCCGGCATGTCCTTCATGATCGGCGAATAGCGGTGCTGCTGCAAGGCGGCAGGAATGCCGAAGATGAAGATGGCGACGGAGACGGCCACGTAGGCCTCGAGGACGACGAGGGGGCTGACGCCGTCGATCCACATCATTGTCGTCGTGGTGTCGCCGACCACGCTGCCCGCGCCGCCGGCGTTCGAGGCGGCGACGATGGCGGCGAGGTAGCCGATGTGCACCTTGCCCTTGAAAAGCTCGCGGGCCATGACGCCGCCGATCAGCGCAGCGGCGATGTTGTCGAGAAAGCTGGAGATGACGGCGACGAGAACCAGCAGCGCAAAGGCACCCTTCCAGTCGTCGGGGAGGAATTTCGGCATGATATCGGGCAGCTTGCTCTTCTCGAAGTGCCGCGAGAGCAACGCAAAGCCCATCAGCAGGAGGAACAGGTTCGCAAGGATGACCCACTCGTGCTGCATGTGCAGCGCGAGGCCACCCCAGCCCGTACCGAACTTGAAGCCCGTGAAGGCCAGCTTGTAGGCGACGATGGCGGCAAGCCCCGTCAGCGCCACCTGCAACGTGTTGTGGTGGAAGACGGCGACGCCGAGGAGCGTGAGCGCGAAGAGGATGAAATCAACGGGGATTCCCAGTACGGAGATTGGCTCGACCGGTGTGCCCGACGCTGCGGCGAGCGCGGGAGGTGAGAGCAGAAGAGCGCCGAGGAGAACGCCTAGACTCCATCCTAGACCGGAGCGTCTTTTCGCGGAACGATCCAGGAGGCGAGCCAACCCAGGCGCGGGCAGTGCAACTGCGAACCCAATCTGCGGCATTCCCCCTCCCATCACGTCGAGGGCCACGTCGCCGACGTGGCCCTTCGCGCGCTCTCTTTCCCGGCAGACGTGCTGCCGTTGCCCGAAAACGAGCCCATGTTCTGCTACATTGTGTAGGCTAGGCGCGGGCCCAGGGCAACTTCGACGGCAGTCGAACACCCGGGCACGGTTCGACTTTTGGATGGGGTGGAGGTCTTGGCAGCCGGCATTCCATTCCTATTTCATAAAAGGTGCGTTGTGCCGACTAGGCTTGGCGTTGTGGGCGGTTGCTGTAAACTGGTGCGGTTCAACAAGGAGCGGGCTTATGGCGCAACCACTTGAGCGGCAGATCATCGAACGGGCCCGGGCGCTGATCGCAACGCCGGCCACGTGGACGCAAGGTGAGTTTGCCCGCGACGCGAGTGGCGAGCGCGTGAGCTGGAGGTCGCGGCAGGCCATACGGTTCTGCGTGTGGGGAGCCCTCAATCGGGCGGCCTACGACACCACCGGCGACCGGCGGCAATCGATAGCGCTGGCCGATCACGCTGCCCGCACGTTGCGCAACGGGGCGACCAGCCTGTCGGGGACGAACGATCGCGGCACGCATGACGACGTGCTCGCCATCTTCGACAGCTATCTGAAGCAGCTCCCTTGAGCCGGCAAGGCCGGCACACCGAGGATTCCTGGCGTCGGCAACAATCTCCAGGCAGGTTCCGGGCAACGTCGTTGGCTGCCATCCCGGAGTCCACGGAAGGCAAATCTCCAGGACTCAGGTTCGACAAGTAAGAACCGCCGGACGGCTCTCGCTAAGCGACGGCGATGCCGCATTTTCCTGCCAGCTGGACGCGACAACCCGAGAGAAGCTATCGGGCAGACGGCAGAGGTCGCGACTCCCTCCTCGCCCCAGATGATCCGCAAGGGGTTGCGCCGCAAGTCGTTCCCCTGTTCCCCGCGTCACATCCAGCTTAGGCGCGGCCGGCTATTCTTCGGCAAATGTCGCGTCGGGCCATCCTTCGACGGACCGCCGCATCCAGCCCTTGCGAACGAAGATGGAGATCACCATGAAGACGTTCCTGACCGCCTTGGCTGCCTCCGCAGTGCTCGCCGTTGCCGCAGCGCCGGCGAGCGCCGAGACCGACCTGACCGAGGTCGTCGGGGAGGTCGTGAAGCTCGCAGATCCCAGCCTCGCCAAGCTCGTAAAGCAGCCGAGTTCCGTGACGAAGCAGATCGAGCACCGGCTCGACAAGCTGGATGTCGGCAGCCGCGAGTGGTGGAGCCAGTACGATCGCGAGCGCGGCGGACGCGGGCGCCGCTAAAGCCCCTTGTTGCGGTGTCAGGCGGCCTGGCCTGACACCGTCTTAGACTTCGTCGACGATCGGATTGGACAGCACACCGATCTTCTCGACCTCCACCTCCACCCTGTCGCCGGCCTTCATCCAGGGCGGCGGCTTTCTGGCATGGGCCACGCCCGACGGCGTGCCGGTGGCGATCACGTCGCCGGGCTCCAGCGTCATGAACTCGGAGAGGAGCGCGATCGTCCTGGCGGTGGAGAAGATCATGTCGGACGTGTTGGAGTCCTGCATGGTCTCGCCGTTGAGGCGCGTCATGATTCGCAGACCCGAGGCGCCCGGCGGCAGCTCGTCAGCCGTCACCACCCACGGCCCAAGCGGGCCGGTCGCGTCGAAGTTCTTCCCCGGGGTCCACTGCGAAGTCTTGCGCTGAAAATCGCGCACGGACACGTCGTTGAAAAGCGTGTAGCCGAAGACATGCTCAAGTGCCTTGTCCTCCGGGATATGCCGGCCCCTCTTGCCGATGACGATGGTGAGCTCGCACTCGTAGTCGAGTTGCACGGAGCATTTCGGCCGGATCACGGGAGCGCCCGCTGCGACCAGCGAGGTCGGCACCCGCAGGAAGAACGAGGGATAAGTGGGGATGGCATGTCCCCCTTCCTTGGCATGCAGCGCGTAGTTGAGACCGACGCAGACAATCTTTCCCGGGGGTGAGATCGGCAACGCGGGTTTGGCGGCGCCGATCGCCGACTTGGCGGTCGCCGGAGCTTTCGCCGCGGCAGCCTTGACAGCGCCGAGCGCATCTGGCCCCGCGGCGATGAGGGTATTGAGGTCCTTTGGCAGCGAGGCGTCTGCAGCCGACAGATCGATCACCGTCGCGCCCTCCACCAGGCCAAGCGCCGCACCGGCACCTTTGGCGAACATCATCAGCTTCATCGCTTGTCTCCTCCCTGTCGTCACGCCTTCGGCGTATCGTCCTGCGGCACTCGCCGCATCAGCGCAGCAGGTCGACAGGCCGGCTGTCAAGCCGGCGGGATCCGGCAGGAGAGCCGTCGCGCAATAGGCTGCGTCGGACGATTCATCCGGATTCGGCGGCAGGGGGACGCTGGCGCGCGTGCGTGCTAAGGTTATGCAAAGCGGTCCGCGAAGCGACCCGATGACAATTCGGAAGGAGCCACGGCAATGGATGAGCACGAAAAGGCTGCCAAGGCGATGCGGCAGGTAGAGGCTATGACGGGCTTCTACATCCATCTCGTTGTGTTCGTTTTCGTCATGGTCGCGCTGTTCCTCGTCAATCTACTGGCGAGCCCTGACGTTTGGTGGGTGCAGTGGCCGCTGCTCGGCTGGGGTCTCGGCGTATTGCTGCACGGCTTGGCGGTGTTCGGCGAGGTGCCGCGCTTCATCGCCAACTGGCAGCTCCGCAAGGCCAAGGAACTCAAGGACAAGATGTGAGGCTCGGCGCGAGGCCGGCCGCTCCCGCCGCAGCTGGAGCTGGTTCTTCGTAGTTCTGCCGAGTGACCTACGGCGGCGCCTCTCGGCCGCACCGATGTGGGTGTTCTGGCCCGGCGCCCTGCCTCAGCGTCCTGGTTGTCTGACGAAAACTCCCCGCGCCAAGGTCACGAGCGCGGGGAGGTGAATGTCGGGGCAGTGAAGCAGCGCGGGCGCGTCAGTGCGCGAGCACCGCGAGCAGCAGCAGCGCCACGATGTTCGTGATCTTGATCATCGGGTTCACCGCGGGACCGGCCGTGTCCTTGTAGGGATCACCGACCGTGTCGCCGGTGACGGATGCCTTGTGCGCCTCGGAGCCCTTGTGGTGCTTCACGCCGTCCTTGTCGGTGAAGCCGTCCTCGAACGCCTTCTTGGCGTTGTCCCAGGCGCCGCCGCCTGCCGTCATCGAGACGGCAACGAACAGGCCGGTAACGATGACGCCGAGCAGCATGGCACCGAGCGCGGCAAGCGCGTTGCCCGTGCCCGCAATCCACTTGATGACGAAGAAGCATACGATCGGCGACAACACCGGCAGCAGGGAGGGAACGATCATCTCCCGGATCGCGGCAATCGTCAGCATGTCCACGGCGCGGGCATAGTCGGGCTTGTCGGTGCCCTTCATGATGCCGGGCTTCTCGCGGAACTGACGGCGCACCTCCTCGACGATCGAGCTGGCGGCCCGACCCACCGCCGTCATGGCGATGCCGCCGAACAGGTAGGGCAGCAGGCCGCCAAACAGCAGGCCGACGACGACGTAGGGGTTGGACAGCGAAAAGTCGACGCTGAGGTTGTGGAAGATGGAGCCCGGCTGAGCCCGGCTGATGAAGAACTTCAAGTCCTCGTTGTAGGCGGCGAACAGCACCAGTGCACCGAGGCCGGCCGAGCCGATGGCGTAGCCCTTGGTCACTGCCTTGGTGGTGTTGCCGACCGCGTCGAGCGCGTCCGTGGTCTTGCGCGTCTCCTTGGGCAGGCCCGACATCTCGGCAATGCCGCCCGCATTGTCGGTGACGGGACCGAACGCGTCGAGCGCCACCACGACACCCGCCAGCGACAACATGCTGGTGACGGCAATGGCGATGCCGAACAGCCCCGCCAGTTTGAAGGCGATGATGATGCCGGCAATGATGATCAGCGCAGGCAGCGCCGTCGCTTCCAGCGACACCGCGAGACCCTGGATCACGTTGGTGCCGTGCCCCGTCACCGAGGCCTGGCTGATGGAGCGCACGGGGCGATAGCCCACGCCCGTGTAGTACTCGGTCACGACGATGATGCCTGCCGTGACGACCAGGCCCACCACGCCGCACCAGTAGAGATCCATGCCGGTGAACTGCAGTCCGCCCACAGAGAATACCGTGTTCATGCCCAGAATGGCGTCCGTCACCGGCCACAGCGCCAGCACCGACAGCACGCCCGTGGCAATGAAGCCCTTATAGAGCGCGCCCATGATCGACTGGTTGGCGCCGAGACGCACGAAAAACGTGCCGATGATCGATGTCACGACGCCCACCGCGCAAACGGCGAGCGGATACATCATGACGCTGGCAACGACGGGCTGACCGACAAAGTAGATCGCGGCCAGAACCATGGTGGCGACGACGGTGACCGCGTAAGTCTCGAACAGGTCGGCCGCCATGCCGGCGCAGTCGCCGACGTTGTCGCCGACGTTATCGGCGATGGTGGCGGGATTGCGCGGATCATCCTCGGGAATTCCTGCCTCGACCTTGCCGACGAGGTCGCCGCCGACGTCCGCCCCCTTGGTGAAGATGCCGCCGCCGAGACGGGCGAAGATGGAGATGAGCGAGGCGCCGAAACCGAGCGCTACCAGCGAGTCCACCACGGTCCGGCTGGTCGGCGCCATGCCGAGCGCGGCAGTCAGGAAGGCGTAGTAGACGGTGACGCCGAGCAGGGCCAGGCCGGCGACCAGCAGGCCCGTGACCGCGCCCGCCCGGAAGGCCATCGACAGCCCGTCAGCAAGCGAACGCATCGCCGCCTGGGCGGTGCGTACATTGGCCCGCACCGACACCAGCATGCCGACGAACCCCGCGACGCCCGACAGCACGGCGCCGATCAGGAAGCCGAGCGCTACCAGCCAGCCCAGCAGCAGCCCGACAATCACGAAGATCACTGCGCCCGCAATGGCGATCGTGGTGTACTGGCGCGTGAGGTAGGCCTGCGCACCTTCCTGGATCGCCCCGGCGATCTCCTGCATCCGGGGCGAGCCCGCATCCGAGGCCATCACCGCCCGCACCGTATAGGCGCCATAGACGAGCGAGAGCAGCCCGCAACCGATGATTGCCCACATCAGACCACTCATTGCAGCGTCCCCCTTGGAAAGATTGCATCACGGAGAGGGGCTCATTTGATGGTGCGCAAGGAAAGCGCGACCGCCCGCTCCGGACGCTCATTGCGAGCCAGATTCGCGCGGGACCATGCCAAATGTCAGTCCCCCTTGCAACCTTGCAACATGGTCACTTCGTCACAACGCTGCTTTTTCGCTGGCGTCCGGCGAACCACCTGAAATCACTCCGCACCCAAGTGGCGTCATCCTTGCGCAGGCGGGACCCACGCAACATTCCGCGCGCAATCGGCCCCGGGCTTGGATGTTCGCCTCTGGAGGCATGACCCCGTCATTTCCTGCCCTCGCCGTCGCTGGGCTCGTCTCCTTCGCGATCACCTTTATGGGGCGGAGCCGCCCTCGGCGGAGGCTTTGCAGTTGCGCGCACGCCGCTGCCGTGGCCGGTCATGGCCCACCTCAGCCGCGCCGTGCCAGCGCCTCTCTTCAGCGGCACGGGTGTTGTCGCACTGCGATATCGAACCTATCCCTTAGAATCGTTCGCGCATTTGCTTGGCGACAGGCGCGAGGCGAAGTGATAGTGCGCTCCCGTCGGCGCCTTGTGCCGGCGGCAATGCGAAAAAAAATCGATACTGCTCATGCGTCTCCCTTTCTTCTACGGCTGGCTGATTGTCGCCGTTGTATTCGTCACGATGGGCATCGGGGTGAACGCCCGTACGGCCTTCTCGCTCTTGTTCCCGCCGATCCTGGACGAGTTCCGCTGGGACCGCGCCGTGACGGCGGGGGCTTTTTCGTTCGGCTTTTTGGTATCGGCGATCCTCAGCCCGACGCTCGGCTACATGATGGACAGGATCGGACCGCGCGCCGTCATGGAACTCGGCGCGGTCCTGATGGCATCGGGCCTTCTTCTGGCACCTCTGACCACCGAGCCATGGCATCTCTATCTCACGATCGGCGTGCTGGTCGGTGGCGGTAGCGTGTGCCTTGGCTACTCCGGCCAATCCCTGTTCCTTCCGAACTGGTTCGTGCGCCGCCGGGGGCTTGCGGTGGGACTGGCGTTCGCCGGCGTCGGCGTCGGGTCCATCACGATGCTGCCGTGGGCACAGGGCGTGATCGAAAGCGCGGGCTGGCGCACCGCCTGCGTGGCGATGGGTCTCATAGTCCTTGTCGTGCTGGCCCCGATCAATCTGCTGTTGCGCAAGCGCCCGGAGGACGTGGGACTGCTGCCCGACGGCGATGCCGCGCCCGGCAGCAGCGGCGCCACCGCGCGACCTTCCAATGTCGTCGATCCGACCTGGGCGGCGGTCGACTGGACCTTGGGGCGCGCCGTCCGCACGGCCCGTTTCTGGTGGATTGCGCTTGCCTACTTCTGCGGACTCTATGTCTGGTACGCCGTGCAGGTGCACCAGACGAAGTATCTGGTGGAGATCGGCTTCAGCCCTACCAGTGCCGCGTGGGCGCTGGGCCTCGTGAGCCTGATCGGGATTCCAGGCCAAGTCGTGCTCGGCCACATCTCCGACCGCATCGGCCGGGAAGAGATCTGGACGATCAGCTGCCTCGGGTTCGCCGCCTGCTTCGGCGCATTGATCCTGCTGGAGCATCACCCCACGCCTCTGTTCCTGTATCTTATGGTCGCCGCGCAGGGAGGACTGGGCTACGGCCTCACCTCGATCTTCGGCGCCATCGTCGCGGAAATCTTCCAGGGCAAGCACTATGGCAGCATCTTCGGCACGCTGATGCTTGCCGCCATCATCGGCGGTGCACTCGGTCCGTGGGCGACAGGCGCGCTCTTCGATGCACAAAAGAGCTACGCGTTGGCGTTCTGGATCTGCGTGGGCCTCAGTCTTCTGTCGGCCGCGGCGGTCTGGAGAGCGGCGCCGCGCAAGGTGCGCGTGGTCGCGGGCCAGGCGCATCGCCTGCAGCAGGCGGCATCGCAAGCCTAGCGTCCATACCGATCAGCTCGGCTCCCTGTCGTGCCGGAATTCGCCGCACGCGAATATCTGAGAACCGGCGCCGAGCCCACCGCCCTCGTCGTGAGCTTGTCGAAATCGTGGCTCTCAGGGCGGGGAGAGACCACGGCCTGCGGGGGCAAGGTCGTGGCCCCAGGTCCCGGCTCCGCGCGCTTCGCGCTCCGGCCGGGATGACAGGAGGCCCCATCGCCCATGGACTCCAAAGGTCGAAATTTGCCCCAGGACACAAGGTTGACGCGGGCCTTGTGCCGCAGGCAACATCGCCCATGCCAAGCATCACGCGCCGACATGCACTGCTGGGCGCAGGAGCAGCCCTCATGGCGCAGCCCCTCGGTTCTGTTTCCGCCGGGCCTGGCGGCTGGACACACGCAACGCCTGCCGAAGCCGGCTTCGCGCCCGACCTGGAAGCCCGGCTCGACAAGGCTGTCGCCGACAAGCGCGTTTGGAACCTGCACGGGCTGGTCGTCGCGCGCCATGGTCGACTGGTGCTGGAACGGTACTGGGAGGGACAGGACTTCGCCTGGGGCCGCGATGTCGGCCGCGTCGCTTTCAAGGCCGATACCATTCACGATCTGCGCTCGGTAACGAAGAGCATCGTCGGCCTGCTGTACGGGATCGCGCTCGCCGAGGGCAAGGTGCCGCCCCCGGAGGCGCCCCTGTTCCAGTCGTTCCCGGATTACGCCGACCTCGGAGCCGATCCCGCGCGCGCCCGCCTGACGCTGCATCACGTGCTGTCCATGAGCATGGGCACGGACTGGGACGAAACGACCGTCCCATACACCAACCCGGCCAACAGCGAGATCGCCATGGAGTTCTCGCCCGATCGCTATCGCTACATCCTCGAGCGCAAGGTCGTCATGGAGCCGGGCAAGCACTGGACTTACAGCGGCGGCGCGACTGCGTTGCTCGGCCGGATCATCGCCGCGGGCACCGGGACGCCGCTGCACGCTTACGCGCGCCGCGTCCTGTTCGACCCGCTGGGACTGGGGCCGACCGAGTGGACCGTGGGCCGCGACAGCGTCCCATCCGCCGCTTCCGGCTTGCGCATGGCGCCGCGCGATCTCGCGCGAATCGGCCACATGCTCGCAAGCGGCGGCGCGTTCGAGGGTGCTCGCATCGTGCCGGCGACATGGCTCGAAAGATGCTTTACGCCGGTCGTCAGCTGCGACGAGCGGCGCCGCTTCGGCTACCAGTGGTATCTCGGTGACTTCGTCTTCGGCCAGCCGCCCCGCGCACGGCTCGAGCGATGGTGGGGCGCATTCGGTAACGGTGGCCAGCGGCTGTTCGTGTTGCCCACTTTCGAGCTCGTCGTTGCCATCACCGCCGGCAACTACGACACGCCGGACCAGTGGGTTCCCCCAATCCGCGTGATGCGCGAGGTCGTGCTGGCGAGCCTGCAGTAGGCAACAGGTGTCAGCCAGCGAAAGCCTCGTCGAACCAGTCGTACACGACGGCGCAGGAAAGCGGCAGGTTGCCGAGTTGGCAGTGCCCGTCGGCCCCACTCTCGGTTGTGAAGACGCGCTGCGACTCCCGCCAGACCCATGCAAGGACATCACGGGGCAACATGCCCTCGTCTCTCCCGTCCGGCACACGGCCCAGAATGTCGTGACCTGATCTTAAGGGCCGCATCGGGCACGGCCTTGTTTGCAAACGGCAGCGAACTGCTATCGCGCCAGCACGTCGAAGAGCGGAGTCGTATCATCCAGTGCGGGAAGTTCCCGGACGAGCGCTGCGATCTTTCTGCTCTCCGCCGCAGAGTGGCGCGCTGCGACGTTGTCGAGAAACTTCCGCTCGATTTCCGCCCGCGTGAGGGGTTCCTGCGGATCGCCCTTGGGGAAGTCTCGCGTCACGGAGAGGCGCTTGCCGTCCTTCAACGTCACCGTCACGCGTGCCGGGAACTTCGCCGGGTAGAGCTTGGTGAGGTCCGGATCGGCAACTACCTCGGTCCTGGCGAGCAGCGCCTGCACGTCGGCGCGCAGCACGCGCTCCGCCGTGAACTGTGCCTGTCCGACCGCGCGGTCCAGCGCCGCCACGGCGCAGCAATAGGGAACGCTGACGCGTGCGCCCATCGGCGTCGTCACCTCCTTGGCCGAGAAGTGCGATTTGACGGTGGCGTAAGTCTCGTTGGTGATCGCGGCGATATCGCCCGGCACGATGTCGTGCTCGCCGACAACGGCAAGCGCCGCCTGGATCGCGGCGTGGCTGGCCAGGATCGACGGGAAGAACTTGAAACCGTTCTGCAGGATCTCCCAGTCGCGACCCAGACCGCGCGTCAGCGCCGCGGCGTTTGGCTCGAGCGAGTAGGCATTGAGGTAGCCCTTCTCGTGCTCGAGGATGGTGGGCGGGCTCGTGCCGCCGATTTCGGCCAGCCGCGCCGACAGCACGCCATTGAAGGCCGCCTTTCCGGGATGCAGGCTCTTGGTCAGGTCACCCGAGGTGAAGAAGGCATTGAGGCCGGCCGCCTGCGTCCCCGCGAAGCCGAGCGCCATGCGCGCCTTGTGCACATCGAGGCACAGGGCGGACGCCGCGCTGGCCGCGGCCCCAAACGTGCCGTTGGTCGCGGTCGAGTGCCAGTAGCGGTAGTGCGTCGGCATGACGGCCATACCCACCCTGACCGCTGTCTCGTAGCCCGCCACGACTGCGGTGATGATCTCCTTGCCGGACAGCTTGCGTTCCTCGGCGAGCGCCAGGGTCGATGGCACGACGACGGAGCCGGTGTGCAGCAGAGCGCGCTTGTGCGTGTCGTCGAAGTCGGCCGCATTGGCGAGGATGCCGTTCGCCATGGCAGCGAGAGCGGCATCGGTCCGCGCGCCTCCTCCGCCCCAGATGGCAGCGACGGGCGCGGCGCGGAACGTCGCCGCCAGGCGCGATGCCAACTCGCCCTTCTCGGGATCATCGCGCCAGGCGCCGACGGCACAGCCGACCGTGTCGAGGATGATATCGCAGGCCTGGGCGACAACCGCTTCGGGCAAGGCCTCGAAGCGCAAGGTTGCGATGAACTCCCCCAGCGTCTGCGTGGGGCCGGGCTCTGCCGACATGGCGTCTTCCTTTCGCGTCAATCGCCCGTCGGAGAGATGCGGAACTCGATCACCTCCGGCAGCTTCAGCAGGTGCTGGGAGAGTTCCTGCGCGCTCGCCTTGTCGCGGCTGCGGATCACCATGCGATACTCGAAGATCCGGCCATCGTCAGTCAGTCTCGTGGACAGGTTGGCGACCGAGAACCCGTGCTTGCCGACCAGCCTGCGCAGCTCGGCCTCGTCCATCACCGCCTCGCGTTTGAAGCGCAGGTGATGGTGCGCATAGAACTCGGACGGCAGCTTGTTCTCCACCAGTCGGAAGAGCCCCAGAACCATGAGCGTCGAGACCGTGCCGATCAGGGCCGGCATCCAGAACCCGATGCCGACGAGAACGCCGATCGACGCCGTGATCCAGATCGATGCTGCGGTGGTGAGACCGCGCACCGTCAACCCCTCCTTGAAGATGACGCCGGCGCCGAGAAAGCCGATGCCGGTCATGATGCCCTGCGCCATGCGCGTGGGGTCGGTGCGGATGGCATCGGGCGTCACCTGCGTCATCCACTCGTTCTGGTAAACGGTCACGAGCATCAGCAGCGAGGAGGCGGCACACACCAGGGCGTGCGTGCGGAAGCCCGCCGGGCGACCGTGGAAGGTGCGCTCCAGGCCTATCGCAGCGCCGATCAGCAGCGCGCCCAGGATGCGCGCCAGCATGACCAGGTTCTCGTGTCCGAGCTGAGACAGAAAGGCTTTCGCCACCGCCACTTCCGATGTCATGAAACCGTCATATGGAGTTAGCACGGCAGCGGTCGGTAATCGAGACCCGCAGGCTCAGCCCGACACGCGGCGGACGAGCTTGACCCCGGCCAACCGCCGGGCGAGAAGCCCGCAATGTCCCTCCTCCTGAAACTCGCGGGCTTTGCCCTCTGCGCCTACCTCGCCATCCTGCTCGCCGCCTATCTCGGCCAGCGCCGGCTCATGTACTTCCCGGACCGGTCGCGCACGCTGCCTACCGAAGCCGGGCTGCACGAGGTCGAGGAGCGCGTGATCGATACACCGGACGGGGCGCGCGTGGTCGCCTGGTACGGCAAGGCCCACCCCGGCCAACCGACCATCCTCTATTTCCACGGCAACGCCGGCAGCCTGGCGGCCCGCGCGCCGCGCATCGAGCGCTTCATGGCCGAGGGCTGGGGGGTATTCATGCTGAGCTACCGCGGGTACAGCGGCGGCACGGGCAGCCCCTCGGAAGCCGCCAACGTCGCCGACGCGCACCTCGCCTACGACGCCCTGGTGGCGAGCGGCGTGGATCCGCGGTCGATCGTCATCTACGGGGAATCGCTCGGCACCGGCGTTGCCGCGCGCATCGCGGCCGAGAAGCCCGCCGCCGGCCTTATCCTCGATGCGCCCTACACGTCGATCGTCGAGGTCGCCAAATCGGCCTACCGCTACCTGCCGGTCGATACCTTCCTCAAGGACCGCTACGAGACGTCCGCCATCATCGGCAAGGTGCGCCTGCCCCTGCTGATCATGCACGGAGAACGCGACATGGTGATTCCGGTGGCGATGGGGCGTGCGCTGGCCAGGCTTGCCAACGAGCCCAAGCGGCTCGTCACGTTTCCGAATGCCGGCCATATGGACATCTACGTGGATGGCAATCCCGGCCTCGAGACGGTGCGAGACTGGATCAGCCGGCTGCCGCACTGATGCTTTCGAAGGGCCGCAGGGTGCAAAAGGCGAAGCGGCATTGCGCCGATCTTCACGCCCATCGGTGCAATGCGCTCCGCTTTTTCACCCTACCCGGTCTCTACGGGATGCCGTTGCGTCCGTGCCGCATGAAGCCCGGACGAGCGCTCAGACGCTCGTAGTAGGCACCGACGGCCGGGAGATCGGGTCGCTGCATCGGCGTCATCAACCAGCGGTTCACGGATAGGCCGATCGCCACATCGGCGATCGTGAAGTCATCGCCGGCAATGAACGCCTGCGTTGCCCGCAGCTGCCGGTCCAGGATGGCCATGTTGCGTGCCCAGTCGCGCAGGGACCGCGCGAGGTCCGTTGCGCTGCTGCAGTCCGGGTTTCGGCGCACGAGGGCCTGGAACGCGTACCGCCAGGCATTGTTGAGCTCGGTTGCCTGCCAATCCATCCATTTCTCGACCAATGCCCGATCGCGCGGCGCTTCGGGCAGCAGGTGTCCGGGCCCGTAGGCCGCCGCAAGGTAGCGGATGATGGTGTTGGATTCCCACAGCACCAAGTCGCCGTCGATAAGGACGGGCACGAGCCCATTGGGATTGAGCGCCAGGAACTCCAGCGCCGCCGCGTCGCGATGGCCCGAACCCCAGTCCTCGCGCTCGAACGGCTTGCCCACCTCGTCGCAGGCCCACAGGACCTTGCGCACGTTGATGGAGGACGCCTTGCCGAGAATTTTCAGCATTGCAGGCCGTTACCAGACCGCGCTTGCGCGTCCGGGCACAACAAGGCCCCGCGCTCAATTCGAGTGCGAGGCCCCACACACCAAGTCGCCCTAGGTCGACGGACCCTACCGTGGCCCGCCGAACCCGCCGCCGCCAAATCCGCCGCTGCGCGGGGGACCGCTGCTGCCGGCGCGCGGGGGACCGCCGGGGCGTCCGCCTGGCTTGGCCCCGGGCTTGGTTGCCGCCGCGGCCTTGCCGGGCAGCAGACCCTCGCGCTGGGCACGCTTGCGTGCCAGCTTGCGGGCTCGACGTACGGCCTCGGCCTGCTCACGCACACGCTTCTCGGAGGGCTTCTCGTAGTAGTTCCGCAGCTTCATCTCGCGGAAGATGCCCTCGCGCTGCATTTTCTTCTTCAGCGCCTTCAGCGCCTGATCGACGTTGTTATCGCGGACTTGAACCAGCAAGCGGTGTGTTCCTTAAGGTTGGGTCGACGGGATCGGTTGCAGATGCCGGGGAGAGCTCGCGGCCGGGCAACAGGAATGGCGCCCGGAACGGAACCCCACGCGTTGCGCAGGCTTCTAGCAAACCGCGGTTAAAATGTCCATCGATTGGGCGGCGCGAACGACGGCGATCCGCGATTCCCCTAAGCGTAAAGCACACCGTCGGGAATCCGGCCAAGTTCCAAGACCGGCATGTGGTCCTGGATGCCCGCCTGGCGCGGCGCCCCGCGGGCATGACGGGCTACGAT
>Ga0111538_10004890_pt1 | contig 18446 bp, 14 predicted proteins | sample SoiMethybrSBSTD1_FD_79669 | JGI IMG/M metagenome (GOLD analysis project Ga0111538, IMG submission 79669) | Bulk soil microbial communities from a Populus tree surrounding site in Tennessee, USA - Soil MetaG P. TD hybrid SBSTD1 (version 2)... | ecosystem: Environmental > Terrestrial > Soil >...
AGGTGGGTCGATCCAAGGTGCCAAGGATGTTCAGCGCCGTCGACTTCCCCGAGCCGGACGCGCCGGTGATGGCGATGAGCTCCCCGCTCTGAATCGTGAGGTCGATCTCCGCTAGGGCGGCCACGCGAAGGTCCCCGGCGTCATAGGTCCGCGTCGCGCGCTCGAGGCGAACCAAGGAGGCAGCGTGTTCGGGCATGCTGACTCTTCGCAGCAGGGCGCGCGATTATTTCAGAAAAATCGCGGGCTCCGTTCGGTCCCCGACCCGACCTCGGGACGGCCGTGGACGCGTCGTTCGTAACTAGTCGAAGCTATTCGAATATCGGAGGGGTCAGCCGTGCGAGTCGCTGACCGCGCGGGGGAACCGCCGCGTGGTCTCGGCTTCCGGTTCTTCGTCGTCCTTTTCGGCGAGGGCGCCGGGCACCGACAACCGAGGCTGGATGGGGCGCGACAGGATGCGCCGCCCGATCCACGCCGAGGCGTCGTCGAAGAGCGAATACGCGACGGGCACCGCTACCAAGGTGAGGAGCAGCGACATGAGCTGCCCACCGACGACGACGCCGGCCGTGGCGCGGTTGAACCCCGCGCCGATGCCCTTCGACGTGACGAGCGGGATCATGCCCGCCACGAAGGCAAAGGTCGTCATCAAGATCGGCCGCAAGCGGTCCTTGTTGGCGAGGAGGATCGCTTCGAGCCGGTCCATGCCGCGCTCGCGCAGCTGGTTCGTGTGGTCGATCTGCAGAATGGCGTTCTTCTTCACCACGCCGAAGAGCACGAAGATGCCGAGGAACGAATAGATGTCGAGCGCCTGGTCGAAGAGGATGACCGAGAGAATGGCGAAGGGGAGGGTGAGCGGCAAGGAGAGCAAGATCGTGACGGGGTGCAGCCACGATTCGAACTGCGCCGCGAGGATCAAGTACATGAACACCATCGACGCCAGGAGCCCCAGCACGAAGCTGATCCCGGTCTCCGCCATGAGCTTGGTCTGACCGGAGGGCCTGACGCGGAAGCCCGCCGGGAGGTTCTCTTCGTTCAGCGTCTTTGACATCGCTTCGCCGATCGTGGCTTCGCTCGCGCCGGGCGCGGCGTTGGCGAGGAATGTCACCTGACGCTCGCGCTGGAAGCGGGCGATGATGCTCGGCCCCGTCCCGTGTCTAATCTTGACGACGTCGGCCAGTGAGACCTGTCCCACCTTGCGCGACGGCACCGTCAAGAGCTGAAGCGCATCTTCATCGGTGCGGAATTCCGGCGTGGCGCGCAGGCGCACGTCGTATTGCTCACCCGCTTCTTCGTAGTTGGAAACCTTCTGTCCACCGACGAAGAACTGCAAGGACTGCGCGACGTCAGCGACCTGCACACCGAGATCGGCGGCGCGGTTTCGGTCGATATAGACGCCGAGCTCGGGCTTGCCGACGATGAGGGACGAGTCGACGTCCACGGCGCCCGGGATCTTCTTCATCTTTTCGAGCACGCGTCCGTTGACCTGCTCCAGCACCTTGAGGTCGGGACCTGCCAACAAATATTGGATGCGCGCCGTCGCCTGCCCGCCGCCGAACTCGTTGACGTCGGCGATGGAGACACGCAGGTCCGGCGGCAGGTTCGGCAAGATCTTCTCGCGCACTTGCGCCTTGAGCCTGTCCTGCGAGATCTCGCGCTGGTCGGGCGCGAGGAGCTTGACGTAGATGCGAGCCAGGTTCGGCGTGCGCTGATCGTCGTCGCCGATGGTCAGCATGGTGGCCGTCACTTCCGGCATCTCGCGGACGATGCGCGCCACGCGTTCGCCGATGACTTCGGTGGCGGCCAGGCTTCGCCCCTCGGGCAAACGGACGAGCACCTCGAATTGCGCGCGATCGTCGACCGGGAGGAAGCCCTTCTTGGCCTTCCCGGCGATCGGTCCAGTAGAGACGATGGCACCGAGACATGCCAAGAGGACGACCCACCGGTGCCTCATGCACCACCCGAGCAAACCGACGTAGGCGCGCTCGATGGGGCGGTACGCGACGTCGACGACGCGCTCCATGCGCCCGCGTCCGGCCCCCGGCTCCTTGGCCTTGAGCCAGCGCGAAGCGAGCATGGGGGTCAGGGTGAAGCTGACGAAGAGCGAGACGGCGATGGCGAAGGCCATCGTGACGCCGAAGCTGCCCAAGAAGCGGCCAGGAATGCCGGCGATGAACGCGATCGGCAAGAACACCGCGATGAGCGACAGCGTCGTCGCGAGGACGGCCAGACCGATCTCCTTGGTGCCGGAGATGGCGGCCTTCATCGGTGTCTCGTGCTTTTCCTCGACGTGCTTGAAGATGTTTTCGAGCACGACGATGGCGTCGTCGATGACGATACCGACGGCCAGCGCGAGGGCGAGCAGGGTGATCGTGTTGAGCGTGTAGCCCTGCATCTTCATGAGGGCGAAGGTGCCCACGATGGACGTAGGGATGGCCACCGCGGCGATGATCGTGCTGCGGAAGTTGCCCAGGAAGAGGAGCACGATGACGGCCGCGAAAATGGCGCCCAGGATCAAGTGCTCGGTGACGGCATCGATGCCCGTGCGGATGGCCGCCGAGCCGTCGCGCTGGACCTCCAGGGCGTAGCCGGGGGGCAATTCTTTTCGCACTTCCGATAGCCGCGCCCTCACGGCGTCGACCACGGCGACCGTGTTGGTGCCCGACTGTTTGCGGAGCGCCAGGATGACGGTGCGCTCGCCGTTCCAGAAGGCCGAAGTCTCGGGCTCTTCCGTGCCGTCGACGACGTCCGCTACGTCTTCCAGCCGGATGGAGCGGCCGGATTCCTGCTTGACGACGATCTGACGGAGATCCTCGATGGTCTCCACGCGGCCGTGCACGCGCAGCGTGAGAAAGTCGCGGCTCGTGTCGACGCGGCCGCCGGGCATGGTCAGGTTCTGCGCGTCGATGGAGCGGGCCACTTCCGACGCCGAGAGGCCGAGAGCGCGAAGCTTGGTGGGGTCGACCGCGACGTTGATCTGGCGCTTGCGTCCGCCGAGGATGCGCACCTGACCGACGCCGTTGATGCTTTCGATGCGCCGGCGTACGACGCGATCGGCGTAGTCGGTGACCTCCTTGGCATCGCGCCCGGGCGCGTTCAAGGCGATGAAGAGGATGGGCGCGGCGTCGGGGTCGAAACGTACGACGCTCGGTGGATCGATGCCGCGCGGAAGGTCGGCGAGGACGCCGCTCACCTTCTCCTGTACCTCTTGGGCTGCGACGGCCACCGGCTTCTCGAGGATGAACTGAATCATCACTTGCGAGACGCCCTCTGACGAATTGGAGCGCAGCTCGTCGATGCCGCTGATGGTGTTGACCGCGCCTTCGATCTTGTCGGTGATCTCGGTCTCGACGTCCTCGGGGGAGGCGCCGGGGAGGCGGGTGATGACGATGACGGCAGGAAAGTCGATCTTCGGGTACTGATCGACGCCGAGCTGCTTGTAGAAAGCGCCGCCCACCACGAGGATGACGAGGCTTAGAACGCTCGCAAAGACCGGGCGTCTAACGCAGATTTGGGCAAGCCACTGCATACGATGCTCCTAGTGGGGCGCGCGCGTCCCAGGCGCGCTTTCGACGATGGGCTTCGGTGTACCGATGACGACGGCCGCGCCGTCGCGCAGACCGGGAGGGGGACGGCGAATGACGCGGTCTTTGCCGTCGAGTGTCTCGAGAACGGCGATGCGGCCGTCCTTTCTTACGCCGGTGCGTACCACGACTTCGAACGCCTTGCCGTCACGCACGAGATAGATCTTTTTGACGGTTCCCTCCGTCGTCACGGCGTCCTCGGGAACGGTGGGGGAGCGCTCTTCGCCCAAGGTGAGCTCGACGGTGGCAAACATGCCCGGCCGAAGTTTGCCGTCAGGATTCGGCGCTTTGGCTTCGATGAGCAAGTCGCGGGTGTTCGTCCGGAGCGCGGGGCTCAGGTAAACGACCGTCGCCGGAAACGTGCTATCGGGCTCCGAGGCGACGCGCAGCTCGAGGGTTTGCCCCTCTTTGACCTTGCCCACCGCGGGCTCGGGGACGCTCACGTTCACACGCACCGGGTCGAAGGCGTAGATAGACGCCACTTTGCTCGCGGGCTGCACGTATTCGCCGGCGTTGACGTACCGCTCGCCGATGGCGCCGCTGAACGGTGCACGAATGATGGTATCGCCCGCAAGCTTGGCCTGAAGCTCCGCTTGAGCGCGCGCGGCCGTCGCCGACAGAAGTTGCGTTTTGCACTGCGTCTGCTGCCGCCTGTACTCGGCCTCGGCGATGGCCGCCTCCTTATAGAGGCGCTCGGCGCGCGCACAGTCTTCCTCGGCTTGTTGCACCTGGGTCTGGGCGAGCTCCGCCTGGGCGGCGGTGGCCGCGACCGAGAAACCTGCGGCCTTGGAATCCACGATGGCGAGCGTTTCGCCCGCCTTCACCTGACGTCCGCGCTCGATGGGTGTGGCGATGACGCGCCCGGAGACGTTGGCGGCGACTTCCGACTGTCGATCGGCGGTGACGGTGCCGGTCAGCGTGAGAAGCCGCGGCATGGGGCGCACCTCGACCGGCGCGTCTTCGACGACGGCGGGGGGGAGGGCGACCGCCTGCGGCTTGTCGGCCGGAGCGGACTCGCTGGGTTTTTTGCAGCCCGCGAGGGCCAAAGCAACGAGGGCCAAAGGGATACGTGGATTCATGCTTGTCCTGATCTGGGTCGATGAAGCGACCGGCGCGAGGCTGTCTTCGCGACGGTTTTGAAGCGAGCGACGCTGGCTGTCGCGACGGGAGCTAGGGCGCGCGCATAGAGGTTGGCAAGCCCCGTGATGTATTCCTTGCGAGACCCGCGCCAAAAGGAACGCTGAAAGAAGTGCTTGAGAAAAGCCCGCGCGTGGATCGCGCCGAGCATGGCGATCGCCGTCATCTCGAAATCTTCGCCGCGCACGAGTCCTTGCGCGCGCGCGCGTTCGAGCCAACCGGCGAGCGCCCACGTGTTTTGCACGGGGGGAGGGGGGTGATCGGCGTCGAAGATGCGGTTGACGGGGAGCCGGCTTTCGCACAGCGCGGACATGCGCGCGGCTTCGCTGGAGAAATATTCGAGCACGCGCGCAAAAAGGGATTCGAGCTGTTCTTCGAGCGGACGATCGTCCGGTCCGGTGGCGAGACTCTTGACCCACGCCGGCTCTTCGGCCGGCCGCAGCGCGGCGATCATCATCGCCTCGCGGGACCCGAATCGCTTGAGCAACGCGGGCGGCGTCACACCCACGCGCTCCGCAATCACCTCGAGCGAAACGTTGGGGCCTCGCTCGACGGCGCATACGCGCGCCGCCTCGAGAATTGCTTCGCTAGTGACCTGCCGGGGACGCGTCATGGAACAGTGATGCCGCTGGGACCCCAGCGGAGGTTAATGGATATTCACTTAGCCTGACCAGTCAAGGTCAGCGGCGGTGATTTCTCCGTTTTTTCGCGAGCGAAGGAGCGGACAGGTGTCCGCATTCGGTCGTGCCGCATGGTCTTCTTCGGCCAGGTAGCGCTCTTCGGCCAGATGGTAGAGTCGGCGGGTGTCCCACTCGGACACCTTCGTTCATCGAGAGTTCCCGTGAGCAGTCTCGCCCATCACTTCGCCACGATGGCCTACAACAATGCGTGGGCGAATCTCCGTTTGCTCCGCGCCGTCAGCGTTCTGACGCAGGCCGAATTCGAGGCCCAACGGACGAGCTTTTTCCCTTCGTTCAAGGCGACTCTCAACCACATCGTCACGGTCGACTGGTACTACGTCGATGCGCTCGAGCGCGGTCTCGCGGGCCAGCCCGTGAACGCGCAGGCTCTCGGCTTCTTCGAGCCCGAGGACCCGTTCGCGGAAGCCGCGTCGCTCGGCGCTGCGCAACGCGACGTCGATCGTCGGCTCGTGAAGCTCTGCGTGACGCTCACCGACCCTGTGCTCGAACGACCGATTGCCATTCAGCGCAGCGCGGAAGTGCAGCACGAGACCGTGACCCGTCTTCTCGCCCATCTGTTTCAACATCAGATCCACCACCGCGGGCAGGCGCACTCCATGTTGGCGGGGACCTCCGTCAAACCTCCGCAGCTCGACGAGTTCTTCTGCGCCAACGAAGCTCGTCTTCGGGCGGCCGATCTGGCCGAGCTCGGATACAGCGAGGCGATGATCTGGGGCACTGCGGAGCGCGCGACTTCGACGTGAGCATGCTTCTCGACGGCGCCCACATCGATCTCGAACAGGTCCTCGCCGATTTCGATCGCGACGGCTACGCGCGACTCGGTCGTCTGATGAGCGACGAAGGGCTCGACGCGCTGCGGGGCCGCGCCGACGACCTCATGATGGGGCGCGCTCCGGATCCGGGGCTCTTCTTCCAGCTCGATACCGAGACGGGGTCATATGAGGATCTCACGTTCGGTCGCGGCTACCAGGGACCGTCGCACAACTATCGCAAGATCGAGAAGCTCGAAAGGGACGAGCTTTTCCTCTCGTGGCTGCGCAACGCGGTGTTCGAGCGCGTCGCGCGCGCGCTCATCGGCGACCGTGTCGTCCTTTATCGCGCCGTGCTGATGAACAAGTCGAGCGTGGGGGGCACGGTGCTGCCGTGGCACCAAGATGGCGGCCTTTTCTGGGGCCTCGATCGCGATCCCTTGCTGCAGATCTGGACGGCGCTCGACGACGCACCGGTCGAAGCGGGCGCGGTCGAAGTGCTCGTCGGGAGTCACCGCGCGGGTCTCGCAACACCGTTGGGCGGCGTGATCCCCGAGCCGATCGTGCAGGCGCGCGGCGCCAACGACGCAAGCGTCCCCCTTGCGGCGCGCGCAGGGGAAGTGATGCTGATCCACAACCACGTCTGGCATCGATCGCTCGTCAACCGCACCGGCAAGCCGCGCCGCGCGTTTTCGGTTTGTTACATGAGCGGGGACACGCGCTGCACGCGCAAGAAGCGCGCGCCGCGCGAGTTCTTCCGCGTCTTTTAGAAACCGTGCTGCGCGTGCGCCGCGCGCGCTCAGACGCCGAAGTGGTACGCCGAAATCCGCAGCCCCAAGATCGTCCCGTCGTACGCGCGCGTGCCGCGATCTTCGCCGGCGGCCCCTGCGACGACCATGAGCGGCAGCAGGTGCTCTTCGCGCGGATGCGCGAGGCGCGCCGCGGGTGCGCTCGACCAACGCATGAGACCTTGGTCACGTTCGGACATCGGTGAGGTCGACGTCTCGCTGAGCCACGCGTCGAACGCTTCGGAAACGGGGCCGGCCTGCGGGCCGAACGCGCGCAGGTTGTGGTACGTCATGCCGCTGCCGATGATGAACACCCCCTCGTCGCGCAGCGGTGCGAGCGCGCGACCCATCGCCAAGTGCTCGGCCGGATCGAGCCCCGCCTTGAGGGAGAGCTGCACGGTCGGTATGTTCGCCTCGGGGTAAGCGACCTTGAGCGGCACGAACGTGCCATGATCGAAGCCGCGCTCGGCATCGGTGCCCGTGCCAAATCCGGCGCGCGCGAGGAGGTCTTGTACGCGCGTCGCGAGCACTGGCTCGCCCGGGGCCGGCCATGTGATGGTGTACGACTCCGGTGGAAACCCGTAGTAGTCGTAGAGCATCGGCGGGTGCGCGCCGTTCATCACCGTGGGGACCGACTCCTCCCAGTGCGCCGAGATCACGAGCAGCGCTTTGGCGGGCGTCTTGGGGACGCTCGGCAACGTGCGCAAGTAACCGGCGAGCGCCGCCAGCTCGTCCTTCTTGCCGATCCCGACATCGACGAACGGCCACGGTCCGCCGCCGTGCGGAAGGAACACCGCCGGCATGCGCGCGCCACTCGGTGGGGTTTCTTTGCTCGTCACCATGGGAGCACCTCGCCGCTGGCATGGAGAAAGCGACCTGTGGTGGCGAGCGTCAGCTCGTCGATGCGCGCCACCAGCTGCTCGGCGGCCTCCTTCGGCTCGATGTTGCCGTGGCCGCCGGTCATTTCGGTGCGCACGTAGCCCGGGTGCAAGATGACGACTGCGTAGCCCTTTGCTTCGAGGTCGCGAGCGAGCGAAGCGCCGGCCATGTTGAGCGCCGCTTTCGACATGCGATAGCCGTACATGCTCCCCGACGTGTTGTCGGCAATCGACCCCATGCGACTCGTCATGAGCGCAATTTTGGCTCCCGGGGCCAGCAGCGGGAGTAGCCGCTCGGTCAGCCGAAGCGGGGCGAGCGCGTTGGTCTCGAACTGCTCGCGAATCGAGTTGTAGTCGATCGAGCCCAGCGACTCTCCCCGCAGAATCCCGGCGTTGTGAATCAGCACGTCGATGCGCGTGCCTTCGAGCGCCCGCGCGAGCGACGCGATCGACCGCTCATCGGTCACGTTGATATCGGTGATGGTCCGCGCGCCGAGACCGGCGAGGTCGGAAGAGGGGCGACGGCAGACGGCAATGACGTTGTCTCCGCGCGAGCGAAGGACGCGACAGAGCTCGAGCCCGATCCCGCGGCTCGCGCCCGTAACGAGGACGGTCTTCATCGCTCTCTTGTTACAGGTTCCGCCCATCGGGGCAACGCTCGAAAGGCGAAGCCCGCGGCCTCCGGCATTTCCAGCGACTCGTCACCGCACGGGGCTCGTCACCCGGCCGCGGCTCATGCGTCAACTGCGCGTTTCGAATCGTCAGCCGCGCCGCCCAGCGTCCATCGTCGTGCCGCCGCAGGTCCAGCTCATCCCCGCGTCGCGGCGATTGCCGCCGGTACCGCCGCCCATGGCGCACGCGCAGGTCGTCGCGCCGTACATGCAAATCGCGGTCTGATCGCAGGTCGAGTTGTTCATCGGCTGGGTCGCGGGGCAACCCGGAGAAGCATCGACGATGGGGCCCCCGCCGCCAGCTCCTCCGCTGCCCCCCGGATTCCCACCGCTGCCTCCTCCGGTGCCCGAACCGCCGGTGCCCGAACCTCCTGAACCACCCGTCGAGCCACCCGTTCCCGAACCGCCCGAGCCACCGGTCGCGCCGCCGCCGCCGGTCGTTCCGCCCGTCGGATCAGGATCGCCGCCGGCCCCCGAACCGCCGGTGTTGTCGCCGCCCGAGCCGCCGGTGTTGTCACCACCCGAGGCGCCGCCCGTGCCCGTCGTCGTGCCGGAGCTGGAGCCACCGCTTCCCGGCGTGCCCGTGGGCACGCCCCCCTCCCAGTAGTTGCGCGTCTCTTCGTCGGTGACCTTGCCGCCGCAGCCTGGCGTCGACAGTGAAATAACAGCGCCCCCCAGCCCGACCAGGAGCAGGCAACTCGTCCGCATGAATGTCTCCGTAAGCATGAGCGCGCGAAGGCCGCGCTCCTCTCACGACGGAGGAACGCGACCCGCGATTTCACCACTTAGTGGGGAAGGCGGGGCGAAAGTGATCAAGCGTTGCGTGGCCTTTCGGCCTTGCGCTCGATTTTCCGCGCGACGTCAGAGCGGCGTGCGGAATCCCATCGCGCGCACGACGCACCAACCTGCTCTCGCCTCGAAAACGGAGAATGCTGCCCCGAGGAGGACGCCACCCGTGACGATCCATGCCAGCGGGGTGCCGGCGGGGAGCGCCCACGCGGGTACCAGGATCGCGCCCAGAATGAGACCGCCGATTCCGATCCGCAAGCGCGCCGCTTTCCCCCTCGCGTCGATGTTGCAGGTAAGGCTCATGCGCGGCACTTTCCCACGCGCTGCGTCAACGGGCAATGGCGCGGCGGATGCCCGGGGATCGATGAGCGGGCGCTCGGCCTCGAGCGTTGGCGCTTACTCCCACGCGTCGTTCAATTGTGCGCGACTTGGCGCGACCCGCCCGGGGACTCACCGGGCTTGCCCCGTTTCTCGTCGACCTCGAGAAACGTGCGGCCCAGCGTGTTTCCGAACTCGTCTTCCGCGACGACGCGCACGACGGTCGGGCCGACGTTGCGCGGGGCGAGCCGCGCCGTCCATACCGGGCCGCGGTGCGTCCAGGCAACGGGCAGCTCCGTGAGACCGAGCAGCACGTGCAGCTTGGGCTCGATTTGCGAGGCATCGACGAGGCCCGCGGGGTCGCGCATGGTGACGGTGATGTCGACCGGATCGACCGGCCAGCGTGCGGATTTGGGGCCGATCTCGATGTCGGCGCGCAGTGCGCGGCGCTGCAGATCGAGCGTGCTCTCCGACGAGGGATCGCCGACGATGCGGAAACGAAGCTTGTGGCTCGGCTCGCCGTCCATCACGATGGGGCCGCGTACGGAGACGAAGATGCCGGCGTCGAGCGCCGTCTCGAGACCCGTGGTATCGCGCAGCGTGAACGCGCGCCCCTGGGGAACGACCACCGTGCGCGCACCGAGGTTGGCGCTCGCTCCGGGGGGGAGCACGAACGAGACGACGCCGAGCTTACGCACCGGCGATGTCCGGCTGACGAGCGTGTCTTGGTCCACCGTGCGCGTGCGCACGAAGTAACGCCCCTCGGGCAGCGTCTTCGACCAGCTAGATCCCGTCAGCGTCTCGCTCTGCTCGACGTTCGCGAAACTTTCGTCGCGCGAGAGCTCGACCACGTACGACGCGGCTTCGGCGCGCGGCGACCAGCAGACACCGACGCTCGCCGAGTTGCCCGGCTCGACCACGCCGAGCGCGGGGATGCACCCTTCACCCGGTTTCCATTCCGGTGCCTCCGCTTCCGCGCGCGGTGGCGTAGGGTATCCCGCGGCCGTCAGCGTCGACGCCTGCGCCTTTTCGACGCTGATCCAACGCTTGTTCGATCCGGCGCGCGCGGTCCCTTCGTTCACCTGCGCGACCATGCGGTCACCTTTGACCGCGAGCTGTACTTCGGCGTTGCGAAATGCGACGTGAGTCGTGCCGGGCCCACTGACCACCAGCGGAAGTCCGCGCTCGTTAGGGGACGAGGCATCGATGTGCCCCTGGCCGAGCCGGATTTCGTGCGCAGGAACCATGAGCTGCGTTGCCGGCGGCACGGCGGGAACGAGCGGCACGTAGAAGTACGCGCCGAGCCAGATCACGGCCCCCGGCGACAGCGTGATCACGTTGTCGGCATCGACCTTGACGCGGCAGGTCTGTTCGCAAGAAATCTCGGCGCCCTCGCCGATCGCGGTCTGAGCATCGAACTTGTGCCAAGGGAGATCGGGGCGCCAGCGAAACATGGCCGACTCACGGCCACTCAAGAAGCGTACGTCCGTCACCGGAGCCGCCTCTGCGCGATCGTGGGACAACCCCACCCCCAAAATGCCCGCCGCCAAAAAAAGAAAACTACGCCGCATGGCCATTTCAACGGCACTTTTGGGCCAAAACTCAAGGTCTCCCACGAACTTGGCCGTGCTCGGCCGCCCTCTCTACCATGCTGAAATTCCTGGAGGAGAACCCGATGCGGAGCACCGTTATCGCCAATCGACGCAAAGCTCGACGATACGCCGTGCGTATCCCCTGTCAGGTCGTGCGGGAGCGCGATTTTCGCCTGATCAGCGATGCCGTCATCGACCTTTCCATGTCCGGAATGGTGGTCACGGCCGCACATTGGGTGTTCGGTCAATCGATTGTCACCGGCGAGCGCCTCATCGTCTCGTTTCAGCTGCCGCGCACCCTTTTCTGGGTCGACGCCGAAGCGACGGTGACGCGGGTGGCGCGCGGTCGTCGGCGCGGCGAAAACACGCCGGCGCTGGCGCTCGAGTTCGATCCTCTGCCCCTCTTCGTCAAGCAGCGGATGCGTGGCGTGCTGCGACGTTCGCCGCCGCCGCCCCCTCAGCCGCGACCCGGTCGCCGGCGCACGCAACCGACGACGGAAGCGTTGCTCAAGCTGTCCGCTCCCTTCGAGCTGGAGCCGCAGTCGTCCACCACATCGGACGCTTGAGGGTTCGACCCGACGTTCGGCGCTGAGGTGACTCCAAGCTCTTTGGAGGGCGCTACCAGAAATTTGCGTCGCGGCGTTCGGCGATCCCTCGCATAGAGCGCAGATCTCGCGGGATCGGCGCTGGGCCCCAGAACTGCATTGGCTTCGAGCGATTGCATGCTTCCTGCGCTCGACGCTGGCAGGCGAGGTTACGTCCGGTACGTGGTTGCTATCGCGGCATGCGCCGTCGCCGTGCTGTGCCAGCTCCTCATTTGGCCGTACATCCCTCCGTCACCGCAACTGCTCTTCTATCCCGCGGTGCTCGTTGCCGCGTGGTTCGGCGGGCTCGCGCCGGGCGCGCTGGCGGTGCTCCTTTCGTCGATCGCCATGGCGTATTGGTTTTTGCCACCCGTGGCGGATTACGAATCGGGCGACGACGTGCTGGACATGGCGGTGTTCATCGCGATGGGCCTCACCGTCGCGGCGCTCATGGCGCGGACGCGCGAATCGACGCGACAGGCGCGGTCGGCCTGGGCAGAAGCAGAAGCGGCTCGCTCTCGTTTGCAGCAGGCTTACCGCGCCCGCGAAGACATGCTGGCCATCGTGTCGCACGATCTTCGCACACCGCTCACGTCGATCGAGCTCTCCTCCGCACAGCTCATCGGCTCGTCCACGCCGGCGACGGACGAGCGCCAGCGCGTTTACGGAGAGCGCATCCAGCGCGCGGCCCGTCGCATGGAGGCGCTCGTTCGCAATCTGCTCGACGCCGCGACGATTGAATCGGGCGCGCTCGTCATGCGTTTTGCGACGGTGCAGGTGGACACGCTCTTGGAGAGCACGGTCCAGCTTTGCAAGCCGCTCGCCGAACGAAAGTCGATTCTGCTCGAAGCGCGGCTCGAGGGGCATAAAGCGGTGGTGTGCGACGGCGATCGCATCAAGCAGACCCTCGAGAACCTGGTGGGAAACGCCCTCAAGTTCGTCCCCTCCGATGGCGAAGTCATCGTCAGCGCGCGGAGCGAGGCCAGCGAGATCGTCTTCGAGGTGCGTGACTCCGGTCCTGGGATCCCACCCGACGAAATCGCACACGTGTTCGACCGTTACTGGCGCGGCAGCGGCGGAGCCAGCACGGGGCTCGGCCTTTACATCGCCAAAGCGATCGTCGAGGGGCACGGCGGTCGGATCTGGGCCACCAGCGGCAACGGTAGGAAGGGGACGACCGTCGCTTTCACATTGCCCCTCGTAACATCGACGCACGGCGCGTCGTAGGGCGGTCGGATCACAGATCGATCTGCATGCCGAGCTCCACCACGCGATCCGGCGGGATGCCGAAATACTGCGTGGCCGAGCGCGCATTGCGGGAGATGAAGGCGAAGAGCATCTTGCGCCAGGTGTGCATGCCGCTCTTCTTCGTCGCGAGCAGCGTTTCGCGACCGAGGTAGTAGCTCGTTTTCCCGGGCGCGTAGGGCACGCCGTGTTGTGCGGCGGCTCGCTGCAAGACGTCGGGCACGTTGGGCGTCTGCATGAATCCGTAGTGCGCCGCCACGTGATAAAAACCCTGCCCCAAGTCCTTGAACTGAATCCGTTCGGACGCTGGCACTTCCGGCGTGACCTCGGAGATGACCGAGAGAAGCACGACCGTCTCGTGCAGCACCTGGTTGTGCTTCCAATGGTGCAAGAGCACGATGGGCACGCCGTTGGGGTTCGACGACATGAACACCGCCATGCCGGGGACGCGCGGCGGCTTGATCGACGCCAGATCGGTGAGGAACATGTCGATGGGGAGCAGCCGATCGGCGATGCTCCGCGCCAGCATCGCGCGCCCCTTCTTCCATGTCGTCATGACCAAAAAGACGATGATCGCCATGCCGATGGGAAACCATCCCCCGCTGAAGAACTTGAGCAGGTTGGCCCCGAAGAACGCCAAATCGAAGATGAGAAACGCCCCCACCAGGGGAATCGCCCGCCATTTGGCCCAGCCCCACGCCTGGGTGATGACGACGTAGTAGATGACCGACGTGATGGCCATGGTACCGGTGACGGCGATGCCGTACGCAGAAGCGAGCGCCGTCGACTCTTTGAACGAAAGAACGAGCCAGATGCACGACACCATGAGGGCGGCGTTGATCTCGGGGATGTAGATCTGCCCTTCGGCTTCGCCGGAGGTGTGGACGATGGTGACGCGCGGGAAGAAGCCGAGCTGAATCGCTTGTCGCGTGAGTGAAAACGCCCCGGAGATGAGGGCCTGCGAGGCGATGATGGTCGCCATCGTGGAGAGCGCGACCATCGGATAGATGAGGCTCGACGGGACCATCGCGTAAAAGGGGTGGCTGGCGCTGGCACCTTGCTCCAGCACGAGCGCGCCCTGTCCGAAGTAGTTGAGGAGCAGGGCCGGCATGACGAAGACGTACCAGGCCAGGCGGATCGGGCGTCGCCCGAAGTGCCCCATGTCGGCGTAGAGCGCTTCACCACCCGTGATGGCGAGCACGACCGCGCCGAGCACTTGGAAAGCGCGAAACTTCTGGTCGAGAAAGAACTGGACGGCGTAGGTCGGGCTGATGGCTTGCAGCACCGCCGGGTGCGCGATGATGTGCGGAATGCCGAGCAGCGCGATGGTCACGAACCAGAGCGCCATGATGGGACCGAAAACGCGCCCGATGCCGGCGGTGCCCTTTTTCTGCACGGAAAAAACGCCGATGAGGATGAGGCAGGTGATGGGGATGACGCCGGGCTCGAGCGCCGTGGTGGCGACGGTCAGACCTTCGACCGCGCTGAGCACGGAGATCGCGGGTGTGATCACGCCGTCGCCGTAGAGCAGCGCCGCGCCGAAGATGACGAGCGCCGCCGCCCACGAGATGCGCGTCGCGGCTTCCTTCTTCTTCGGGGGCACGAGGGCGAGCAATGCGAGGATGCCCCCTTCGCCCTTGTTGTCCGCCTTCATGATGAAGGTGAGGTACTTGACCGCGACGACCGCGATGAGTGACCAGACGATCAGCGAGAGCACGCCCAAGATGTTGTCGTGGGTGGGCGACACGCCGTGCTCGCCTTGCACGCACTCTTTGATGGCGTAGAGGGGACTCGTTCCGATGTCGCCGAAGACGACGCCGAGCGCACCCACGACGAGCGTGGAAAGGGCAGTACCGTGCTTGTGCTCGGCGCGTGTGGCGGGCGCGTCGACTGCTTTCGCCTCGCGTACGTGCGACACCTGAGATTTTGGAGGAGCAGATGCAGCCGGTTGCATTGAGCTCGGGATTCGTAATGCGTCTTCGTCCGCAAATCGAGCGGCGACGGGGCTTGACGTCTGGCGAGACGCGAGGGCGACCGACCTCGACGACATGCAAGCGTATCGTATTCGCTGGGAAAAGATGGATGAAAGATCGCCTCGCCGCGAACGGTGGCACGCCGGATGCTTGTGTGCGCCTTTTCCAGTGGGGTCTTACGGCATTTTCAGGCGGTAGCCCACGCCGGGCTCGTTGAGGAGAAACTTCGGCTTGGCCGGATCGGGCTCGAGCTTCTGGCGCAGTTGCCCCACGAAGACACGCAGGTACTGCGTGTGCTCGACGTAAGGTGGACCCCACACCTCCTTCAACAGCTGCCGATTGGTCACCACGCGCCCGGCGTATTTGATCATCGTGGTGAGGAGGCGATACTCGGTCGGCGTAAGATGAACCTCCGAGTCTTGCACGAACACCTGCCGCTTTCCGAGGTCGACGCGTAGCTCGCCCACGGCGAAGATCGGTTCTTCTTTGCCCGAAGCTGCGTGGGCAAGGTGACGGAGAGCGACGCGGATGCGAGCCAAGAGCTCTCCCACGCTGAAGGGTTTGGTCAGATAGTCGTCCGCGCCTGCATCGAGCGCGTTGATCTTGTCTTCGTCCTGACCTCGGGCAGAGATGACGATGATGGGGATCTGCGTCCACTCGCGGATGCGGCGCGTGACTTCGATGCCGTCCAGGTCTGGTAAGCCTAGGTCGAGCAGGATCACGTCGGGATTGCGGGCGGCCGTTTGAGCGAGCCCCTCGGCCCCGGTGGTCGTCTCCGCCAAACGGTAACCGTGCGTGGACAGCGACCCCCGTAGAAACCTCAGCATTTGAGGCTCGTCCTCGACGATGAGAACGAGGGGACCCTGCGTCACGGCGAAGATGCTCCTTGGCGCGGCCCGCGCAGCGCTTCCGGCTCGCTGCCGCGCTCCGGAATCTCGGGGAGCTTGGCGAGCGGTGGCGGTCCCCCTTCGACGGGCAATGCGAATTTGAAGATCGCGCCGCCACCCTGACGCCCTTCGACCCAGATGCGTCCGCCATGTGCGGCGATGATGGCGCGGCAGATGGTGAGGCCAAGTCCCACGCCCGCGCGGGTGCGTTCTGAGGGGCCGCGATGGAACTTGTCGAAAATGCGCTCGCGCTCGTCGTCGGGGACGCCTGGGCCACGGTCGGCTACTTCGACCACCACCTCGGTGTCGCCCGGGTGCGCAATGAGGTCGATGGGCGTTCCGGATGGCGTGTACTTGGCAGCATTCTCGAGGAGATTCACCAGCACCTGCTCCATCAAAACGTTGTCCACCCGGACGAAGATATCGGCGTCGACGCGGATCGTCACCGGATGATCGGCGAGGCGCGCTTCGAGCCGACTCCATGTCGCGCCGACGATCTCTTGCAGCGGGTACCACTCTTTCTTCAACCTGACTGCGCCTGATTCGAGCCGCGTCATGTCGAGGAGGTTGCGTACCTGACGATCGAGGCGCTCCGTTTCCTCGAGCAGCGCGTGGTGGAGATCCTTGCGCACGGCGCCGGTCAGCTTCGCATCGTCGGCGAGCAGCGTGCTCGCGGCTCCCTTCATCACGGCGAGGGGGGTCCTCAAATCGTGCGATACGGAGCTGAGGAGTGTGCTGCGCAGTTGCTCCGTTTCGATCTGCAGACGCGCCCGCTCCGTTTCATCGGCGAGGCGCGCCCGTTCGTACGACGTCGCCACTTGCGTCGCGAAAGCGTCCGCCAATCGCTGCTGCTCGGGATCGGCGAAACGCGCCGGCTCCTCGGGATAAAGCGCGAGCACTCCGAGGGCCGTTGCTTCGGCGCCTGGGGCAACGAGCGGTGTGTAAAAGCCGCTGCTCCCGGACAAGGTGGCCGTTCCGAGCCCTGCTTCGCGCTGGTGACTCAGCACCCATCGCGCGACGCCCCCCTCCTTGTCGAGCGGCGGAACGAACCCTGCGGTCGCGTAGTCGACGTTGAGCTCGCCGCTTTTCGCGCCGAGGATGGCCACGCGGCTTTCGAAGACTTGCTCGAGGTGGCGTGCCGCGACGTGCACGATGGCACCGAGACCCTCCATGCGCGAAAGCTCGCGGCTCATCGCATAGAGGATGGCGGTCCGACGCTCGCTGCGCCGTGCGACTTCGGCTTGATCGCGCACGCGCTGCGTGAGCCCCGCTATCACGACGCCCACGAGCAGCATCACACCGAAAGTGACGACATGGCGCAGGTCGGACACCGAAAAGGTGAGGTACGGTTGCACGAAAAAGAAGTCGAAGGCGAGCACGCTGAGAATGCTGGTCAGCAGGGAGGCTCGAAATCCGAACCTCATCGAAACCCCGATGATCGCGAGCAAGTAGATCATCACGATGTCGGCGAGCTCGCGGCGCCCAAAGAGGGCATACGCCACGGCGGTGGCCAGGCCGACTGCAGCGGCCGCGGCGACGTAAGCTCGAGGATCCTGCTTGACGGAAGGAATGCGCGCGGGGGCCTCCGACGCCCCTTCTTCAAGCTCGCCCACCGTCGCGTAGATGTCGATTTCGCCGCTGCGGAGGATGAGCTGGTCGACGAACGATCGGCGGAGCCGATCGCGCAGGCGAGCATTTCGCGGCTTTCCAACGACGATCTTGGTCACGTTTTGTTCGCGCGCGAAGCGAAGGATCTCCTCGGCAGGATTTTCGCCATTGAGGGTGACGGTCTCCGCTCCGAGCTGCTCGGCCAGGTGGAGGTTCTGCACGATGCGCGCGCGGTCGCTCGCGCCGAGCCGCAGCGTCGCCGGTGTCTCCACGTTTACGGCGAACCAGCGGGCCCGCAGGCTCGTGGCCATGCGGCGCCCGACGCGCAAGAGATTGGCCGAATAGGGGCTCGGTCCGATGCAGACGAGGAGGCGATCCGAGGCGGCCCATGTCTTTTCGATGGCGTGCTCGCGCCGCCACGCTTGCATGTCGGCATCGACGCGTTCGGCGGTCTTGCGCAAGGCAAGCTCGCGCAGCGCGATGAGGTTGCCCTCCTGGAAGAAGTTTTCGAGCGCGCGCTCGGCCTGCGCCGGGAGATACACCTTGCCTTCGCGCAGCCGTTCGAGCAGCGCGTCGGGGGGCAGATCGACGAGCTTGATCGTGTCGGCCGCGTCGATGACGGCGTCGGGAACCGTTTCGCGCACGAGCACGCCGGTGATCTGTGCCACGACGTCGTTGAGGCTCTCGACATGCTGCACGTTGAGCGTGGTGTACACGTCGATTTGCGCCTCGAGGAGCTCCTCGACGTCTTGCCAGCGCTTGGCGTGACGCGACCCCTCTGCGTTGGTGTGCGCAAGCTCGTCGACGAGGAGCAGCCGAGGTTTGCGGGCCAGGGCCGCGTCGAGATCGAATTCCTCGAGCGTCGTCCCCCCGTAGGAGATTTTGCGGCGCGGCAGCCGTTCGAAACCCGCCAGCAAGGTCGTCGTCTCGAAGCGACCATGGGTTTCC
>Ga0111538_10004891_pt1 | contig 18441 bp, 13 predicted proteins | sample SoiMethybrSBSTD1_FD_79669 | JGI IMG/M metagenome (GOLD analysis project Ga0111538, IMG submission 79669) | Bulk soil microbial communities from a Populus tree surrounding site in Tennessee, USA - Soil MetaG P. TD hybrid SBSTD1 (version 2)... | ecosystem: Environmental > Terrestrial > Soil >...
AGCGCACCAGATCCCACCGCGCGCGCCGCTTCCACGAACCCGCGCGTCGCCAGCGAGCGCACCTCGGCGCGCACGACGCGAGCGGTTTCCACCCAGCTCACGCTCGCCACCAGCACGATGAGCGACAGCACGCCGGGCCGGAGGATCACCGACGCAAGCATCAGCAGCGGCAACCGCGGCACCGCGAGGATGGCATCGGCGGCGCGCATCAGCACGGCGTCGACCCAGCGTCCGACCCATCCGGCCACCGTGCCGATGCCGGCACCTAACGCCACGGTGAGCGTCGCCGCCAGTATCCCGATCATCAGCGAGACACGCGCGCCGTACAGGACCCTGGTCAGCAGGTCCCGGCCAAGGTCGTCCGTGCCGAACCAGTGCGTTGCCGACGGAGCGGCACGACGGCCGGCGAGATCGATCGCGTCAGGCGCATACCCGGAAATCCATGGGGCAAGTATCGCGACCAGAACCAGCGCTCCGGCTGCGATTAGCGGAATCAGGGGCCTGGCGCCCGGCTTCTGGCCTCCGGCCTTACTCATTGAGTCCTCGGATCGAGCCGGCGATGCGCAAGGTCGGCCACGAGGTTCAGGACAATGACCGCCACCGATGTCACCATGAGGAAGGCCATCAGCACCGGATAGTCGCGGCGCGCCAGTGCCTCGGTGAACAAGCCGCCAAGACCGGGCCAGGCAAACACGCTCTCGGTGACGACCGCGCCTGAAACAAGGAGCGCGGCGTCCATCAACACGACGGTGAGCAGCGGACCGGCAGCGTTGCGCAGCGCGTGACGCACGAGCAGGATCCGCCGCGGAATGCCCCGGGCTTCACCAGCGAGGATGAATCGCTGCGAGAGGATGCCGATCATCGACGAGCGCAGGTACCGCGACCACGCCGCGGCATGGACCGCCGCCAGCACGATCGCGGGCAGCACGAGGTGCCGGATCCGGTCGACCACATCGACGTCGAACGCCGACGACCGGCCTGACGACGGGAGCACGCCGAGGCCGATGGCCAGGGTCAGCTGCAGGACGAGGCCGAACCAGAACACGGGCAGCGAGACACCGGCCAGCGCCAATACGCCCGTCACCCGGTCGAACCAGCCGCCGCGACGGACGGCGGCGCGGATGCCTAACGGTACTGCAGCGACCAGCGCGACAACCAGCGACGTCGCGACCAGCTCGAGTGTGGCCGGAGCTCGCTCCAGCATGCGCTGCGCCACCGGCCGGCCGTCGGACAGGCTGAAACCCCAATCGCCCCGGACGAACGCCGCCAGCCAGCGCACGTATTGCGTCGCCAGTGACTGGTCGAGACCTAACGAGCGCCTGAGCCGTTCGATGTCTTCCGGTCGGACGCCCGGGTTCTCGAGATAGATCGACAGCGGGCCGCCCGGTGCCGCGTGGAGCAGCGCGAACACCAGCACCGACACCAGGAGCACGAGCGGAACCGATTGCGCCGCGCGACGGAGGACTGTGGGGAGCACCGGCAGATTGTACGTGCCGGTCGCGCTCACCGCACGGTCACCGTGTCCGCATTTTCCACTGGTGGACGTTCCAGAAGATCCCGGCGTTCGTGGGATTCCCCGTGAATCCCACGAGATTCGCGGGCACCGCGTCCAGCCGCGTCACGTTGTACAGCGGGATTTCGACGGCGAGATCCGCGATGCGTCGCTGCGCGGCGACCAGCAACGTCCGGCGGCTTCCCTGGTCCACCGTACGATCCGACGCGTAGAGCAACCGGGTGAGCGAGTCGTCGTTCACGTAGTTGATGTTCCGGCCCCTCGGCGGCGTCCGATCCGACGCGAAGAACAGCGTCAGCTCCGGATCAGCCGGCATGTGCCACCAGTGCAGCATGGCGTCGAACTTTCCCTCGAACCACAGCCCGCTGATCGACGTGCCATCGACCAGGCGAACCTGCGCATCGACGCCCACCTCGCGCCACATGCGTTGCAGGGCCTGCGAGACGTTTTCACGCACCGCGAATCCCGCCTGGGTGATCAGCGTGAACGCCAGGCGGTGTCCATTCCGTTCCCGGATGCCGTCGCCATCTGCGTCGCGCCATCCGGCGCTCTCGAGCAACGCGCGGGCCTTCGCCGGATCGTAATCGTAGCGCGCCACGCTGTCCGTGAACGCCCAGCTGACCGGCTGGATCGGGCCATTGATCACGGGCGCGAGGCTGTCGAGGATCGTCCTGACGATCAGTTCGCGATCGATCGCGTGCGTCAGCGCGCGCCTGACGCGAACGTCACGAAACGCCTCGACCGCTCGCTCGTTCAGCGTGACGTGCTCGTACGAGTTCCCCACCATCCGGTGGATCGTGAGGCCGGGGACGTCGCGCACCTCGCGATACTTGTCCCACGGCACCAGCGCCGTGACGTGTATTTCGCCGCCGCGCAGCTGGTTGATCCGGGTCGTCGTGTTCGCGATGAAGCGGAACAGGATCCGCCGTATCGCCGGAAGCGAATCGCCGCGCCAGTACCCGGGGACGCGCTCCAGCAACACGTACTCTCCCGTCTTCCACTCGGCGACCCGGTACGGCCCGGTGCCTAACGGGTTCCGGTTGTAATCCTGCGCGCCGTCGATGTCGCGGCCCTCGAGCAGGTGCCGCGGCAGCGCGCCCCGCACGAACTGCAGCGCGTACGGCGCGTAGACCTCCCGGTATCGGACGATCGCCGTGAGGGAGTCCGGGGTATCGACGCCCTCGATCCGGTCGAATCCGTCGGTGCTCTCCGGATTGTAGTCCGGCGAGTTGATCGCCTCGACGGTGAACTTGACGTCGGCCGAGGTGAACGGGACGCCGTCGTGCCACTTGATCCCGGGACGAAGGCGCCACGTGACGTCCATGCCGCCGTCGGGGCGCAGCCGCACGCCGCCGTTCTCCAGCGTCGGCACTTCGGACGCCAGGAGAGGAACCACGTTCATGTGTTCGTCGGTGATCGTGAGCCCCTCGACCACGCACGTCTGGATGTCCTCGAGGATGTGCGTGCTGAACCGGTTCATGGTGTCCGGTTCGCGATCGTAGCCGACGATCAGCAGGTCGTTCGACGCTCCACTGCGTTCTCCGGCGGCGCAGGCCGCCAGCATCAGCGCGCCTAACAACCCGCCGGCGAACCTCACAAACGGCCCTGCGGCCTGTGGCCCGCGGCCTGCGGCCTTCGTGCGGCCATGAGCCTCGCGGCCAGGAGCACTGGAATCGAACCGAAGCCCAGGATCTCGTCGTGGAAATCCTTTGCGACGAAACCGGTGCCGCGCGCCGACTCCTCCGCGTGGCGAATCCGCCAGAGTTCCCGGACGCCCAGCCAGTACATCATCGGCGTGCCCGGGAACATCGAGCACTTCGTCACCTCCGCGTGCGCCGCGGCCGGCGTGAGATACGCCGAGTCACCGTGAAAGCGCACCGCCTCGTCGAAGGACATCCGGCCGGTATGCAGTTCCAGGTCGACCACGGCACGCGTCATCAGCCGGACGCGCGTGTGGTGCTCCGCGATCCGCTCATCGCGCGTGAGGAAGTCGAGCGATTCCATGATTTCCGTCGCGTAACAGGCCCACCCTTCGGCCATCGTGCCGCCGCAGAACATCGCGATTCGGCTCGCCGCGTCCACCGCCGCGACCCGTCCGACCCGCGAAGACGCCCGTTTCGCGTGCCAGTTCTGGACGTGATGCCCCAGCCCACCGTGGTGCGCGACGTGATTCAGCTTGATGGCCGAGTAGTTCCAGGTCCTCGCAAACGCTTCCTCGGCCGCCGCATCGGCACCGGCGGGAAACAGCACGTCATAGCGGCCTGACGAAGGCGACAGCGGCGCGGGCGACCGGTACGGCAGGTAATAGAGGAATGGAGCCGCGCGTCGCGCCCATTCCGGTGTCGGCTGGTAGGTGAGCGCGGCGTCGGGCCACGTCACTTCGTTGTTCGAGAGTTCGTGGCACTCGTTCCAGCAGTCATGCACAACGCGCAGCACGTTCCCGGTGTCCGGGTGGAACGAGGCGAGGCGTGCCGCCACCGCCGGCCATTCCTCGCCCTGCAACGCATCACGGAGGTGCGATGACTCGAGCTCGAGGCGCGCGCGGGCCTCGTGGAGGAGCCGCTCGATCGGCACGTCGCACCAGTGCCCGCGGCGGATGAGCAGCTCGAGCAGCCCGTGCCCGGCCGCATAACGACTCGCCGGCGCCGGGGGCCGCGCCGCCAGGTAGGACCGGAACCACTCGAGCGCCGCGCCCGCGTGCGCGGCGCCTTCCTGGAGCTGCCGGCACAGCGCGACCGGCGCGCCGCCCGCCACTGGCCACGCCGGCAGGTCAGCCAGGAGCAACAGCCCGCCCTCGCACTCCCTCACGGCGCGATCCCGCCACGCCGCGGGCATCGGCCCCTCGCCTAACGTACGACGCGCGCCGTGGAGGAAGTCCGGAAATGCCTTGAGTCGCGAGACGGCGGCTTCCACCCGTGGCTCAACCGGCGACTCATCGACGCCGGCCAGCGCGATCACCGAGAACAACGCTTCGCCGACGGCCAGCGAGGGATTCCCGCGCACGAAGTGGAGCGATTCGTCCTCGGCAAGCTTGATCTCGAGCACGGCGTCGGCCAGCGCGCCGTCGATCGCATCCCAGTCGCGCCGGGCGTACTCCTCGGAGTGCAGCACGCCATATCCCGCCTCCGCCAGCTTCCGGCGAAGCAGCGTCATCTCCGCCCGCGCGGACTGCATGACCTCGGGCGAGAAGTTCGGGAGGGCATGGTCGAACTCGTGGATGCCGGTGAACGTCGCGGTGACGGGCCGGAGTCTGTAGAAGCTCTCGAAGAATGCGTCGAGCACCGGATTCGTCGTCGAGTCCGCCGCGGCGGCGCCGCGCTCACGGGTCTTTTCAGTCGCCGCCGCGCTCACGACCCACTCCCCTGCTCGAGCGGCAGCGACACCCACCGCCGTTCGCGAAATGACAATTCCACCGCGTTGATGACTTCCTGCACTCGCGCCCCGTCGCTGAAATCCGCCTCGTTATGGTCGCCGCCGGCCCTGATCTCGCCGATGAACGACGAGATCAGGTTCGCGTAGAAGAGTGTCCGCCACGATTCGCGCGGGCTTCCGCCCGGCGGATAGAATCGCTCCGGCACCGTGAGCTCACGGAACTCGACCGCGTCCGGCTTCGCGGCCCTCAGCACTTCGCAGACGCCGTTCTCCTCGACCAGGCGGCAGATGAGCGCGCCCTCACTGCCATACATCCTGGCCTCGAGGCCCGGATAATTGCCGACCGTCACGAAACTCGTCTGCACGCTGCCTAACGCTCCGTTGGCGAACTCGCCCAGGAAAATGTCCCCGTCGTCGATGTTCATCCGCATCATGCGGCCGGTCGCGCGCACCATCCGCTCGGGGATGAAGTTGCGCATGGTGCCCACGACCTGGCTGAATGGGCTGCCGGTAAACCACATCCCGAGGTCGATGATCGGCGCGCCGTATCCCTCCAGCGAAGACACCTGGAGCACCGACTGGTCGGCCTCCGGATCAACCTGTCGCAACGGCGTCGCCGGGTCGAGCCATTGCGAGTTCTGCTCGTACCCGTTGAAGATGAACGGCCGACCGATGAATCCCTCGTCGATGAGGGATTTCATGTACTGCATCGCCGGGCTGAACCGGAAGGTGAAACCGAGTCGCGTCTTCAGCTTTCGCGAGCGGGCGAGCGCCGCCGCCCGCAGCGTTTCGCGATAGTCGAACGCGACTGGTTTCTCGCACAGCACGTGCTTTCCCGCGTCCAGCGCCGCCATGCTCAGCTCGAAGTGCGTGGCGCTGGGAGTGCAGACGTCGACCAGGTCGATGTCGTCGCGGCCGACGATTTCGGTGTGATCCCGCGCGACGTTGGGGATACCGAAATCAGCCGCCGCCTGCTCGGCCAGCGCCCGGTTGGGATCGGCGATCGCGACCAGCTGGCACCGCGAGTCGCGCCGATATCCCGGAAGGTGCGCGTGTCGCGCCCACGCCCCGGCGCCAAGGACCGCGACCCTCACGGGTCGTTCGGTCACGGGTGCAGGGTAACTGGCCTGCAGTGGCAGATTTGCATCGCGCGAATCTTACGAGCCGACCGAGTTCGTGACTAGCCACGAACCTGCGAGATGAGATGTCGTCGAGGGATGAACTTCTTGTCCATCCCTCAGGCTCCGGATTGCCCGCCTGCCCGCCTGCCCGCCTGCTTGTTTGCACGTCTCACGCAACGGTCTTGAATTGGCCGGTGTCTCTCCTCTAGTTCATCTGGAGGAGGGATCGATGCCGCCGGAATCTGCGATCGTCCAACGCACGCTGGAGATGCTCGTGCTCAAGGCGCTGTCGCTCGCGCCGATGCACGGCTGGGGCATCGGGCAGCGGATTGACCAGCTGTCGCGCGGTGCATTCCAGGTTCAGCAGGGCTCCCTCTATCCGGCCCTGCTGCGGATGCGGCGACACGGCTGGATCAAGAGCGAATGGCGCGTGACCGAGAACAACCGGCGCGCGCGCTATTACCTCCTGACCGCCGCGGGCCGCCGCCAACTCGGGACCGAAACGGCAGCGTGGGAGAAAGCCTCCGAGGCCGTCAATGCATTCCTGCGCACGACCACGCTGGAGGCGAACACGTGAGCGCCTTCTCAGACCTGATGGTGCGGTTCCGCTCCCTGTTCCTGCGCCATCGTGAAGAACACGAGATGGACGAGGAAGTGCGGTTCCACCTGGAACGCGAGGTCCAGGAACGCGTCCGGCGGGGTGAATCGCCGGCCATGGCGCGGCGCAAGGCATCGCTCGCGTTTGGCGGCGTGGAGGGATACAAGGAGCAGGTGCGCGACCAGCGCGGAACCCGCCCCCTCGAGGACCTCGCCGCCGACGTTCGTTATGCACTGCGCGGGCTCCGGCGGAACCCGGGCTTCACGCTCACGGGAATCCTGGTGCTCGGCATCGGCATTGGCGCGACGGCCACCGTCTACAGCATCGTGCACTCAGTCGTCCTGGCCGGCCTGCCCTACCCGGAAGCCGGTCGCCTCGTCCGTGTCGTCGAGCAGAACTCGCCCACCAACATGTGGGCGTTGTCAACGGCCGACGTCGTCTCGATCGCCGAGCGGCAGCGCGTGTTCTCCGAATGGGGAATGCTCGCGCGCTCCAATGTGGCGTTAGGCGGCACGAGCGGCCTTCCGGAACGCATCGTCATCGCCAATGCCTCGTCAGGGTATTTCCGCACGATCGGGATACCGGTGGCGAAAGGTCGGCCAATTCTTCCGGGCGATGAGACGCCGGACGCGCCGGGCGTGATGGTGGTGACGGACGCCTTTGCCCGGCGAAAGTTCGGGAGCGCGGACGCAGCCGTGGGACGAAGCATCACGATCGACGGACTCCCCGGCACCATCGTCGGTGTGCTGCCGACTGGCCGCGACGAGTTGGGCGGCGTCCGCTCGGAAGTGTGGCCTGCCTTGAAGCTGCGCCCGATCCAGCGACGCGGTCCGTTCTGGCTTCGCGGCGTAGGCCGTCTCAAGCCCGGCGTTTCAATCGAAGCCGCGAAAGCCGACCTCTCGCGGATAAGCACGGAGATCCTGCCCTTGTGGTCGGACATGCGTGACAGCACGGCGAAGTTGACCCCACAGCCGCTTCGCGACGCCATCGTTGGAAGCAGCACCAGGCAGGTCTGGCTCTTTGCGGCCGCGGTCGCGCTGGTGTTGCTGCTGGCGATCGTCAACGTGGCCACCCTCGTGCTGGTCCGTGCCGCGGCGCGCGAGCAGGAGCTGGCGGTTCGTGTCATGCTCGGCGCCAGGCGAGGGCGTGTCGCGAGGTTGCTGATCACCGAGAACCTGATCCTGACACTGGTGGCCGCGTTACTCGGATTGGCGCTGGCCACATTCGGTCTCCGCCTCGCGGTGTCGCAACTGTCCAACCTGCCGCGCATCCAGGACGTCTCGCTCGACTGGCGCGTGGTTGCGCTGGGGATCAGCGCGGCGGTGGCTTCAGCGATCCTGGTGAGCCTCTCGCCGGTCGCCGCGTTGCGGGAACGAACCAACCTCGCCTCGCAGGCAACGGGACGACGCACCGACTCCGGCCTTCGCACGGGTCGAATGCGCGCCGCGTTCGTGACCGCGGAGTTTGCGCTGGCGTGGCCGCTCCTCGTGGCGTCGGGCCTGCTCCTGAACAGCTTTCTCAGGCTGCAGCGAGTCGATCCCGGGTTCGACCCGCGTGGACTCGTTTCGATCGGCGTGGACCTGCCCACGATCCGCTACGCAGGCGTGCCGGAGATCTTCCGGTTCCGTGCCCTGGCGATGCAGCGCCTCGCGGACGTCCCCGGCGTCGAGTCGGTGGGGATCGCGAGCGACGTCCCTCCCGATCCCAACTACGGGAACACCGACAACTTCAACTTCGTGCACAAGCCGGTACCCGCCGGCCAGTCCGAGCCCTCCGCCCCCTGGTATTACGTCAGCCCAACGTACTTTTCCACGTTAGGCATCCGCGTCATCGAGGGACGCGGGTTCACCGACTCCGACACGGCCGAGGCCTTCCCGGTCGCCATCGTGAGCGAGTCGTTCGCGAAGCAGTACCTGCCCGGCGAGTCGGCGGTCGGGCGCCAGTTCGTCCAGGGCGGGTGCTACGCCTGTCCGTTCCCCAGGACGACGATCATCGGCGTGGTGGAGGACGTGAAGAACCTCGGCCCGCAGCAACCGATGGTCGCGGCGTACGGGACGCTCGGCCAGTCCGGCACGCCGTCGTTCGAGCTGGTGGCGCGATTGCGATCCGCGACGCCGGCCAGCCGGAGCGCGCTGCGAGACGCTCTGCGGGCGCTCGATCCCGAACTGCCCCTCGTGGAGCGCACGGTAGCGGACCTCGTGGACGCCAGCATCGCCGACCCGATGCGCTGGGCGGCGGTGCTGACGGCCTTCGCGGTCTGCGGGATGGGGCTCGCGGCGTTAGGCGTCTTCGGGTTGATGGCGTACGCGGTGCGCCAGCGACGCCGCGAGATCGGCATGCGGCTCGCGCTTGGCGCCGGACCCGGCGAGGTAACGCGGCTCGTCGTTTCGCGCGGGATGCACTATGCGATCACGGGTAGCGCGATCGGACTCGGCATCACGCTGGTGCTCGCGAATCGGCTCCGCGCGATGTTGTTCGAGGTGAGCCCGATGGACGTTGCCACGCTCGCCGGCGTCGCCCTTTTGCTCCTGGGCTCGGCGCTCCTTGCGAGCTGGATACCCGCACGCCGCGCGGCGCGAATCCGGCCGATGGAGGCCATTGGTGAGGGATGAGCGCGAGGGATCTCGATGCTCGCCGTTTCGGCCCTCGCGAGTGCGATCCCTGCCCGTCGTGCGGCGACCGTGGATCCCGCAATCGCGTTCAGGAGCGAGTAGAAAGAGCAGCGAGCAGCGACCAGCGACCGGCGACCAGCGACCAGCGACCGGCGAGCGACAACGAACTCGGGCGAACTCTTGATCGCTGGTCGCTAATCGCTGGCCGTTGTCGTGTTCGGGTACTCCTGGATGAACCTCGGACTCAGATGCACATCGAGTTGGACCAGGGGGCCCTCGATGCATGTGAATCCGTGAATCTCACCGGCCTTGATGACCAGGATGTCGCCCGCGCCGGCCTCGAACTCCTGACCGTTGACGGTCCACAGGCCGCGACCCTGCTGGATGAACTGGATTTCGTCGTACGGGTGGAAATGCGGCCTGGGGCCGGACCCGGGCTCTCCGTGAAAGAGGAACGCCGACATCTTGACCTCACCGCGGTCGGCGCCGACGAAGTGGTGGGAGCTTCCTCGAAAAGGGAGATCGTCCTTACGGATGCGTAGCATGAGCGATTTCGGAGTGAAGATTCTCGATCTCAGATTCGTGATTTCGGATCCCGCTGCCGTCGAATCAAATCACAAATCTCAAATGTGAATTCGGAAACCAGTTTCTTCGGCGCCGGTCGATCGTAAAAAACCTTCTCAAACCGACCGCAAGTACGTACGGATGAGTCGGTCTGTTGCCTGCACTCGACACTGCTGGCGGGCATCATGCACCCGCATGTATTGTTGAGGCCGCGCGACGCATTGCGCGCTCCGCTCGGATGTACTGGATGCTCGCTGCCAGCACGTCGATCGGCTGCCTGATGCGGATGCGGGGGAGTGATCATCGAGCCGCACGAGTGGGCGGCGTACCGGGAGAAGTCGCGGAAGGCAGTTGATGCGTGCATTGAAGCGAGAGGTTACAACGACACGCGACCTCACCATTGGCGAGGTCACTCCGCTTCCGCGTCCTCCACAGAAAGACGAATTCCTCAAGCGCGCGCTCCGCGCGTTGTTGCTGCAATTCTCGCTGCGCCCTCACGGCGAGCAGCTCTGCACACCGACCGCGCGATTCTGGATCTTCTGCGCGCGCGTGCTGATCATGATCATGGCGCTCGCGGAAGCGGTGTCGTGGGGATATGTCGGCTCGCTGTTCGGCACGGGCTTCACGTCATGGCTCACCGGGCTCGCCGCCGCCACGAGCCTCTTCTTCGTGATCTGGCTCGTCGACGCCACGTTCGTCACGATGGACACCTCGCGCTCGGACTACCAGCGCGCGCTGTCGAACGACGCCCAGCATTCCGCCGTCATCGAGCAGCGAAAGTTCCTGGCGGGCCTCTTCATCCGCGCCTCGATCGTTGTGGTGTCGCTCTGGATCACGGCGCCGTTCCTCGCGCAACTCGTCTTCCGGCGCGACGTCGTCGAGTCGATTGCTTCCCGCAACCGATCGAACATCGCCTCCGCGCGCGAAGCACTGGCGACCAGGTACGAACAGCAGCTGCAGCCGCTCGACAGTGCGCTCAACGATGCGCAGGGCGCCGGCATCCTCGAGGCGTCCGGCCAGGGACTTTCCGGTCGATATGGACGGGGCGCCGCCGTCATCGCGATCGAGCAGCGCGTCGAGGACCTCAAACGTCGCATCAACGCGACTTCGCGCGAACGAGACAGCGTGCTGTTCGCGTTCGACCACGCCGGCGCAACTGAGCTGGGGTCGCGGTTCGGAGTGCCGCTGCTTGACGATGGCCTGCGATCACGCAGCCAGATCCTCGAGCAGATGCGCGAGAATCCTGACTATTCGGGCGCACAAGTCGCGCTCAGCGTGTTCCTCAGCTTCCTGTTCCTCGGGCTCCTCATCCTCAAACTGTTCCAGCCACGCAGCGTCGCGATCTACTACAGCGAACAGCTCCAGAGTCTCTACACGGATTACACGCAGGGAAAGTTCGACGAACACCTCGATCCGCACGACCGCCCGCGCACCGGCGCGCCCATGACGCCGCAGCGCTTCGAGGAGTGGAGCCTGAAGTCGTACAAGTACGTGCGCGAGGAAGAGGAACGCCGGCGGCGCACGGAGCAGATGATCCAGACGCACGAGCGGAAGATGCGCACGTGGGTGGACGATCTCCGGCTGCAGGAAGACCTGCTCGACGAACGACGCAAGCGGTTCGACACCATCTCGGCCGAGGTCATCGAGATCGAGTCACGACTGCAGTCGCTCAACCTGCAGGCCGACCTCGAACGCAAGGAATTGGCGCGGTCGAACAAGACGCTCGAGGCCATCGCCCAGCACATCGCCAACGGCTCGATCGACGTCCGCGGCGTGGAGCGCGGCTTCGAGGCGCAGGCCAAGGTGCAGTCGAGCATCGACGAACTGGAGGAATCGCTCCGGATTCGCGACGGGCAGATCGGCGAGCTCTCGCTGCGCATCCCCATCCGTCGCGAGGAAGCGTCGCACCTTCGCGAGGACATCGCCGACCTCGATCGCGTCGTGCGCGACCTGTACGGGCGAATGACGAAAGAGCGCAACGCGTACCACGACTGGCTCGCGTCCCAACCCAGCCTTCGCCACAAACCGACGCACTAGCATCAGTCGCGCCAGGCCTCCAGCGCGTACATCCACTGGTGCCCGTTAGGGCACGTCAGCTCGAGCCATTCCAGCAACCTGGCGCGCTGCAGGCCGCCAAGGTGCGGCAACAGCCGATCGAAGTCTTCTTCGTCCTTCGGTCGCGCGCTCTTCGACTTGTAGAGCAGCTGCAGGTCCATGCGGAGGCACGGCACGCCGTCGACCATGATCGACAGGTCGTCGATGCGGCCGTTGACGCGATCGTCGCGACGAAAGTACCACGACGTGCCGTCGGCCTCCTGGATCATGAACTGGAGTTCCCATGCCGGCGCATTGGCGCGATGCGCCCACACGTCGTGCACGCGCCAGGGGAGTCGTTCGCCGGGTTCCCACGTCCGTAGCGTGCCCGGGGGATCGGCGGCTGACAGCTGCCAGCCGTCCAGCTTTTCCTGGACGGCCAGCACGTCGGGGCGCAGGACGACCACGTCGATGTCGTCGTGCGTTCGGTACGGCTTCCCGACCACGCGCTCGATGGCCTGGCCGCCGGCGAGGCACCAGAAGAACGGCACGGGGCGCATCAGCTCCACCACGTCCGCGACCGGCAGCGGCGCCCACGGCGAGTGAACGTCGTTAGGTGGCCTGGGGGATCCGCCACCCGTCAGCTGCGAAAAGGCTTTCCAGATCACGGTTGTTCAGTTCCTTCTCAGCTCGAAGCCGATGAACCACGGGTCATCGTACTGGTCGAGGAACGGCACGTCGAATCCGAGCCTGTCGCCATTCCAGCGCCCCGACCAGGACGTGCGTGCCGGCTGCCTGATGTCCAGTTCGATCCTGTCGTCGACTACGGTATAGGTGCCAGAGCGTTCGTAGAACCCTTCCTCCGACCCGCCCGGGTCGGAGTCGATGGAAATGCTGATCGAGATTTTGAACGTGTGGTCTTCATGGAGTTCGATCCAGCCGCCATTCACGCGGACAAAGAGCCAGTCGTAGTCCGTGCCTTGCCACGTAAGAGGGCCGTCCTAGATGACCTTTGGCACCGGGAACTCACCTACGACCAGCATCTCGTACCTGCCTGGGGCCAGGGTCTGCTTGGCCGGGCCGGCGGGATCGCCGCCGCACGCAGCGGCAGCGCTCAGCGCCACCCCGATCAGTGCCGCGCGAAGGATGCGCGGGGCGCGTGTTCGCGCCGAAGAAATAAAGTTGGGCATTGTCGTGATTCTCGTGAGATGAATGACTCTGCGCGGTGGCTACCAGGCCTGTTCACGGCGATTGATGTCGTTAGGCATCAGCCTGGGTCGCCGGCTCGACGCGGGCCCGGCAGACTGCCCGGGCCCACGCCGGCACTGGTTCTTCACGCGAGTTCCGGCCATCGCTATCGCTTGAAGAGGTCGAAGTCGAGGTGCGTCTCGTCGCCGAGGCCAAGGAAATCCAGGTCGGTGTGCCACCCGATACCGTCGTCCCGACGTTCAAACTTCAGCGTCGCGAACACGGGCCACTGGACTCGAAGCCTGAGTCCTTCCGGGGTCTCGTCCCAGACGCCCTCCAGTTCGAACGTTGCGTCTCCGGACTGACCTTCAATGCTGAGGCGAACATCAAAGGCGGCGTAGAACGTTTCGTCCTCGCGCACTTCCATGTAACCGCCCTCGATCGCGAACACATAGTTGTTGAAGAACTCTCCCGTTTCGGGGTCCCAATACGCGCCGCGGTGGATCGTCACCGGGAGTGACTCGTCATCCGCCTCTTCGAGGTAATAGGTACCGGTGACCTTGTTGCTCTTGTTAGGCTCGGTCGGGCCGCCGCCGCTGCACGCGGGAAGGCCCAGCAGTGCGGCGACGAGGAGCGTGGACCGCGCGTTCCGTCGCGCCTGTTGAATGATCTGCAACATGAATGAATTCCTCAGTAGTAGTGATTGATTGATGAGCGCCAGGTTGCCCAGGACAGGCAGCTGGCTGCCCTGGTGGTTACGGGCGCCAGACAACGCCGGCCCGCAGGCGTGTGCTCGTGCTGTTGTTCACGCTGATCGTGTAGACGTCGCCGTCGTCGACATGGCTGAACGTGCCGATCCCGAACTCGATGCCACCGTCCAGCGACACTTTGCGCGACAGCTTGTATTCCAGCCCGCCCCCGAACGTGAGCATGTTGCCGGACAACGACATGTCGTAGATCTCGCCGTCCTCGAAGTCAGTGACACGCGCGCCAACCGCACGTCGCCCGATTGCGGCCAGCAGGTACGGCACCATGTCCGGATTGGACTTCGAGAGGGCGGCTCGCACGCCGATTTCCGCGTGGACGAGGCCGAAGGAACCCGACATGTAGTCGACCCCTGATCCCTGGCGCGCGACGTCGAGCGATGCGAACGCCGTTATCGCCTTATTCAGGTCGTAGCCGACCATGACCCCGAGTCCCCCGCCCAGACCCGTGCCCCAGGTGCCATCGACGTCTGGCCCTGTCACGGTGACGCCAGGCGCCGCGAGCGTGTGGGCACCGAATACCCATTGGTTGGTGCGTCCTTTCGGTGCTGGCGCCTTTGCGGTTGGCTTTGCCGCCGTGGTCGCCGGCTTCTCGGTGGCTGGCGCGGGCTTGGCTCCCGTTCCGCGCTGCGCGACGGCAGCTGGTGCCAAAGCCATCACGGCCAGTCCGGCCGTTACCAAGCCTTTGATGATCTGATTCAGACTCCGGTACATCTTGTCCCCCTGTGTGTGCGTTACTCGACCTGTTCACCTGGGCCGATCCGACACGTCTGGCGGCGACAGGCACAGTCGATAGGTTGTTGCGAGCGCCTGGACAGTACCGGCGCCCCTCACCCGCACCTCACCGCGTCAACATGTTGCGGGACAACCGCTTCCGACTCGTCACGCTTGGCCGGCTAACGCTCGTGGGAACGGGCGGTGAGGAAGACGCTTCCCTGGCGCGGCGTCGCCTCAAGCTCGCGGTGTTGGCGGTGCTGGCCCTGGCGCGGCGGCCGATCTCGCGCGACACCCTGCTGGGGCTTTTCTGGGCGGAGCACGACGAGCCCCGCGCGCGTCACTCGTTAAGCAACGCGCTCTCGTCGCTCCGGGGCGCGCTTGGCGAACGATCGATCACCACCCGCGACGCCGAGGTCGCCCTCGATCCGGAGACGCCGCTCGACGTCGATGCAGTGGAGTTCATTGAAGCCCTGGAGAACAAGGATTTCGCGCGCGCGGTTGGCCTGTATGCGGGCTCGTTCCTCGAGGGATTCCATGTCGACGAAAGCCCCGCGTTCGACCAGTGGGTGTCGCGCGAACGCCGGCGCCTCGAGTCGCTCTTCATCAAGGCGTGCTCGGAGCACTGCGGCTCGCTTGCTCGGTCGCGACGCTGGATTGAGTGCGAGCAGGTCGCGAGCCGGTGGCTCGAGACCGAGCCGCTGTCCGCCGATGCCGCGATCTATTACCTGAACGCGATCAAGTCGCCCGGCACGAGGGCGGCACTGGCCAAGGCGCTGGAGGAATTCGAGGCGCTTCGGACACGACTCAACCACGAGTTCGAGCTCGCGCCGCATCCCTCCGTCATGGAGCTCTCGACGCGGATACGCGAGCAGCTCGCGGATGCGCCGCCCGAGCCGGTCGTCAACATCCGCGTGACGCAGGAAACGAAGATCGAGCCGATGCCGCCGGTCGAGCGGATCGAGCCGCTCGAGGATACGGAGCCGGCCGCGCTCGTCGCCGATTATCCACAGCCGTCGAAGCCCGTTGTCCCGGCGGCGAAGTCGCGGCCAGCACGGAAGCGAATGGTCGGCCTGGCTGTTGCCGCGACCATCGTGCTCGCCGCCATAGTCGCGAAGCTGTCCTTCGGGAACAGGCCGGACGGCGCGGCGACGCGTCCGGTGATCGCCGTGTTACCGCTGCCGCTGCGCGGGGGCGATTCGGCGAGTGCCTGGTTGACTGAGGGACTGCCGGAGATGATCAACGGGAAGTTGGCCGGCGTGTCCGCGATCGATGTCGTGCCGCCGGTGCAGGTCAGTGCGGTCGTGCGGCGGAGGGGGCGCGAACTCGACGCGTCGCTCCCGGAAGCCGAGGCCCGGGACCTTGCGCGGCGCGTCGGCGCGTCGCTCGTGGCCCACGGGTCGCTGGCGCGTGACGGCCAGAACTACGTCCTCGACCTCACTGTCCACGACGTCCGTGGCGCGCTGGTACGGAATTTCGTGCTCAACGACGCCAACCCGCTCTCCCTCGCCGACCAGGCCGCCCAGCGCATCCTCGGCGCAGCGAACGTTTCGTTAGGCGGTCCACGCCTTTCGGACGTGGAGACGTCCAGCCTCGAGGCTTACCAGCTGTACATCAGTTCCATCGAGCACAACCGGGCCGGCCGGTGGTCGCAGGGGGTGCGCGACATCGAGGCCGCCATTGCCCTCGACTCGGGGTTCATCCCCGCCCTGCGGTCCCGACTTTCGATAGCCACCGGAGCGAACGACACCGCAATGACCCGCAGGATGCGGGCCCTCATGACGCGGTATTCATACCGTGCCACAGAGTTCGACCGGCGTGAGACTGAGCTGTGGGAGTCGGTTGGCAACGGCGAGCGCGAACGCAGCGAGGCACTGGGGCGCGAACTGGTGCGTCGCTATCCGCGCGACCCGAGGGGTTATTGGGCGCTCGTGTCCATACTGATGGGGCATGGAGCATTCGAGGAAGCTCAGCGCTTTGCGATCGCCGGGCTGCGCCTCGATTCACTCGCCATGGGCGCCGGGACGGGGCCGTGCGCCCAGTGCGTGGGATTCGTCAGCATCATCGCGCTGCACTGGTACCGGAGCGACTGGGCGGGCGCCGCCTCCTGGGGACGACGGTGGATCGCCGAGCAGCCGGATGCACCGGCGGCGTGGTCCACCCAGGCCTGGACATACTTCTACGGGCAGCAGCCGGATTCGGCGCTCAGGCTGATGAATCGCGCGCTGACGCTCTCTGGCAGTGAGCTCTGGTCGATGGACGCGTATGCCAGGATGCTGCTGGCGAATCGTCGTTATGCGGCGGCGGAGTCGGTGGTCACTCGCATCGAGGCGCTCCACAACGACGGCAAGTCGGAGATCACGGACCTGCATTCGCTGCTCGCGCGCGAGCACGGCCGGTTCAGGGAATCGACCCGGATCATCCAGACGCTGGCAAAGGAATCGCCCGACGCCGCCTGGTTCATGCAGCTGATCGTCGCCGACAACAAGCGGCTGCTTGGCGATTATTCGGGGGCGTTCCAGCTCTACGAGCAGCTGGTGCACGGTCCTCGCCTGGACAGGTCGATCCTGCCCGCGGCGCCCGGAGAAGCGCGTGCCTACTGCTGGCATCATGCCCTCGGAGCGGATGCGCTGGGTCCACAGGCCGATACGGTCCTGCTCCGGGGGATTGCTGACACGCTGGAAACCGTGTGCCAGCAGAGCTACTTCGGTCGGGACTGGGTCCTCTTTCATCAACCGAGGGGGCTGATCGCCATGCGCGGCGGTCGTTATGCAGAGGCCGAGAACGAGTTCAGCAAGGCGATCTGGACGAACGTGGAAGGGTGGGGTCGCCCCGTGGTGGAGCTGGCCCGGGCACGGATGGCCGCCGGGAGGCCCCTCGATGCGGTCGCCGCCCTTCGACAGGGCTACGCGACCCGCCTCGACGCCATGGGTCGTTATGTGCCGATTTCCGAACTCGACTATTGGATGTCGGTGGCGTTCGCGCAGGCGGGACAGGCGGACAGTGCCAGGGTCTACGCCACCCGGGTCGAGCAGGCGTGGCGTTATGCAGACCCGGAATTCCTCCGCACATTGCCAGTACCACCCGGGACCGCCCTCCCCGCGCCGTCACCCACCCCCCCTCGATAGGCACTCGCTAGGCGGCAGCCTCGTCAGGCCCCGGGGCAGGCGGAAAATGCCACTTTAGGTTCATTCCGCGCCCTCAAAACGGGTGCTATGGTTTTGGTCCCATTTTGCAGGCGGGGATCCGGATCGGGGGTTTCTCGTTGCGTTTCTTTAATGCGAAAACGCGTGCTGGCGCGTCCCGCCTGGTCGCCACGGCGATCGGGGCGCTCGTTTTCGCATGCACGCCCGAGGCGGCGGGTCCGGGTGGTTCGGTCGAAACGGTCCTCATTGCCCCGTCAACGGCGACGGTCTCGGTCGGCGCGAGCCTAACGCTTAGCGCCGAGGTGCGCGACGGCGACGGCTCACTGTTGACGGGCCAGCGCGTGTCGTGGTCGAGCGAGAACACGACGGTGGCGGAGGTGTCGCAGTCGGGCGTCGTGACCGGACGCAAGGTCGGCTCCGTGCTCATCGCTGCCAGCTCGTGGGGCAAGGATGCCTTCGCGCGGGTGACGGTGAATCCCACCCCAGTCGTGCTCGTGCGCCTGTCCTCGACGCATGAGTCGATGCAGGTCGGCGAGCATGCGCAGCTCACGGCGGAGCCGCTCGATGGCGATGGCAACGTGCTGGCGAACCGGCCCGTGGCGTGGTCCAGCAGCGACCCGACCGTCGCGACGATCACGCAGGGTGGGCTCGTGACCGCAGTCGGCGTTGGCGGTGCGATCATCACAGCCAGCGTTGAAGGCCGGAGCGCGGTTGCGTCCATCACCGTGTCCGCCGTGCCGGTCGCGAGCGTTCTGCTCACGCCGGACGTGAGCACGATTGTCGTCGCACAGACGGTCCAGCTCAGCGCCCAGGTG
>Ga0111538_10004892_pt1 | contig 18439 bp, 9 predicted proteins | sample SoiMethybrSBSTD1_FD_79669 | JGI IMG/M metagenome (GOLD analysis project Ga0111538, IMG submission 79669) | Bulk soil microbial communities from a Populus tree surrounding site in Tennessee, USA - Soil MetaG P. TD hybrid SBSTD1 (version 2)... | ecosystem: Environmental > Terrestrial > Soil > Tree...
TACAACTTCAACGGCAACGCCAGCAACCCGTTCGACAGCAACTTCGGCTTCGCCAACGCGCTGCTCGGCTCGATCAACAGCTACACGGAATCGACCGCCAAGCCGTTCGCGCAGGGCCGCTACAACCAGGTCGAGTTCTTCGCCCAGGACAACTGGCGCTGGAAGCGCAACTTCACGTTCGACTACGGCATGCGCTTCTACTACATCGGGCCGACGTTCGTGAACAACCAGGACGTGTCGTACTTCGCCCAGGACACGTGGTCGATCAACCAGGCGGCGCAGCTCTTCACGCCGGTCTGTCCGAACAACGCGGCGACCTGCGCCGGCACGGCGCGGATCGCGCAAAACCCGCTCACCGGCGAGCTGCTGAACAACACCTACATCGGCAAGCTCGTCCCGAACTCCGGCGACTTCTACGAGGGCATGAACGTCGTCGGCCAGACCGTGTACGACGGCGTGTTCCGGACGGCGCCACGCGCCGGCTTCGCGTGGGACCTGACTGGTGACGGCAAGACCGCCGTCCGCGGCGGGTTCGGCGTGTTCTACGACCGCTACTCGGACGACATCATCCTGTCGCTGGTCGAGCAACCGCCGCTCATGGACACGCGGACGACCAACTTCACGACGATTCCGCAGCTCCTGTCCTCGCAGCTCATCCAGAGCCCGCGCGGGGTCAACGCCTTCGACGCGTTCTCCGTGCCGACGGTCTACAACTGGAGCATCGGCGTGCAGCGCGAGCTGCCGTGGAAGTTCGTCGCGGACGTCGCGTACGTCGGGAACAAGAGCACCCACATCTCGACGACCATCCCGATCAACGACGTGCCGTACGGCACGACGCGCGTCGATCTGAACCCGCAGAACGCCGACCCGACTCAGAACAACACGGTGGCCAAGGACACGGACTACCTGCGGCCGTACCGGGGCTACGGCGGGATCAGCCTGCGTCAGTGGCGCGGCTACGCGGACTACCACTCGATCCAGGTGTCGCTGAACCGCCGGCTCTCGAACGGGCTCGCGTTCGGCGTGGCTTACACGGGCGCCAAGCGCAAGCAGATCACCAACTTCGACCCGTTCCTGCCTGTGGCGGACAACTTCGACCGCAACTACACGTACAACAACAGCCGGCCGCACAATCTCGTCATCAACTACAACTACGAGATTCCCGGGCTGAGCCAGCACATGAACGACAACGCGATCGCCAAGGGCGTGTTCGACGGCTGGCAGATCTCGGGCATCACGACGATGCAGAGCGGCCAGCATTCGGGCTTCAGCTACGGGTTCACGGGCGCGCCGTACAACGACATGACCGGCGGTCCGGGCGGCTCGCGCGTCAACGTGGTCTGCGATCCGAACCTGCCGCGCAGCGAGCGGACGTTCGAGCGTCAGTTCAAGACCGAGTGCATCAAGCCGGCCGGCGGCCCGAACGACCCGTACTACCTGGGCACGTCCACGAACGACGAGTGGATTGCCCTGGGCTACATCAACCACGACATCACGTTGTTCAAGAACTTCGCGATGCCGAGCCGCAAGACGCTGCAGATCCGGATCGAGCTGTACAACGCGTTCAACACCACGCAGTACAGCGGTGTGGACACCGGCGCGGTGTTCAACTACGCCACCGGCGAGCAGACCGACACGCAGTTCGGCCGGGTCACCGGAACGCGGGGCAACTCGGCTCGCGTGATTCAGCTCGGCGCGCGGTTCACGTTCTAGGAAAGTCCGGAGATCACGGAAAGATCACGGAGAGCACGGAACACAACCGGAGGGCACGGAGCAACGCTTCGTGCCCTCTTCTTGTTTCAAAACTCAGACGGAGGGGCGGGCTTCAGCCCGCCTTCGCAGGGCCGGCTGAAGCCGGCCCCTCCGGCCTGCCGAGGTGAGTGGATGACGCGTGTCCTGACGGTCCTGGCGACTGCGGCGGTCGCGTTGGCGCTGACGACCGGCGTGGGCGCCCGCCAGGCGGGCCAGCGGACCGTCTACGTCACCGCGTTGACGGGCAAGAGCGTCCCGGTGACGGATTTGGCGGCGTCAGATTTCGTGATCAAGGAAGACGGCAAGGCGCGCGAGATCGTGAGGGCCGAGCGCGCGACCGCGCCGATGCACATCGCGCTGATGCTGGACAACGGCGGCGTCGCGCTCAACGCGATTCGGCAGGGCAGCGGTGAATTCATCGCGGCCCTGCAGGGCAAGGCCGAGTTCGCGATCATCACGATCGGCGGGCGGGCGCTCACGCTCGTCGAGTTCACGGGCAACGTGCCCGCGTTGTACGCCGGGCTCGGCAAGCTGCTCGCGCGGAGCACGACCTCGACGGATCTGCTCGACGGCTTCCTCGAGCTGTCGGCCGAATTCCAGCGCCGCAAGGCCGAGCGGCCGGTCATCGTCGCGATTGCCACCGAGGGCGAGGAAATGAGCAACACGCGCGCGCCCGTGGTGCTCGAGGCGCTGCAGAAGAGCGGCACGCGGCTCTACTACATCGGACTGGGCCCGCCGGTCACCCAGGGCTCGCGTCCGCCGCTGGCCGCGAACCGGCCGGACAGCGGCAGCGACGCCGAAACGGCGAACCGCAACGCGGTGCTCGGCACGGGCCCAAAGAACTCCGGCGGCCGCAGCGAGCAGGTCCTGCAGGACACGGGCTTGGTCCCGCTGATGAAACAGTTCGCTGACGAGCTGCTGAATCAATACGCCGTCACGTACGCCACCGACGCGCCGCAAGCGAAGCTCAGCGTCGAGACAAAACGCAAAGGCGTCACGCTGCGGGCGCCGGCCCGGGTCGGAGGACGGTAGCCCGGCGGCGATGTCCCGACCTGGTCCAGATCGTTTTGCAGTATCAAATGCACGACGGTCCGTGTCGGGCGTCGGCCTTCCGAGATGTAACCCATTACAACGGCTCAATCACCGATCCTTCCGTGATCAATCAGTTTCTCACTGCACAACGGAGCACGGCCAACCTGATCTGTTTGACAGGGCTCGGAGCGGCGAGTAGCCTCCAATCGTTCTCCGTCGCCGAAGATCGGGTGTGGTGTGTCGCTCTCGCGTCGGGGGACACTCGGAGGTTTACCCATGAGTCGTGTCGCGAAAGTGATTGCCATCGGCGCGGTCGCGCTCGTGGCGGCCGGGTTCGCGGATGCCGCGCGCGCCCAGGGCCTCACCGGACAGATCTCCGGCGCGGTCGTGGACAGCAGCAAAGGCGTCATGCCGGGCGTCACCGTCACCGTGAAGAACGTCAATACCCAGGTGACCCGGGACGCCGTCACCGACGGCGCCGGGGTTTTCGTGATCACCAATCTGCTGGCCGGGACGTACGACGTCAAGGCCAGCCTGACCGGATTCAAGATCTTCGAACAGAAGGGCGTCATCCTGACCGCGGCCGATCGCCTGGCGCTGCCGGCCATCACACTCGAGGTCGGCGGTCTGGAAGAGACCGTCAGCGTCTCCGGCGAGTCCCCTCGGATCCAGACCAAGAGCGGCGAGCGGTCGGCAGTCATCAGCGGGGACGAGCTCGTCGATCGCGGCCTGAAGGGCCGCGATCCGCTCGGCACGTTGATGACGCTGCCGGGTGTCATCGACACGACCAACCGCGACGCGCCCGGGAGCACCGGCGGGCTGTCGATCAACGGTCAGACGTCGATCGCGTTCGCCTATGACGGGATTACCAGCAAGGACACGGGCTCGAACGGCGGCAACTTCGCCCGGCCCGCGCTCGACTCGATTGCCGAGCTCAAACTGCAGTCCTCGAACTTCCAGGCCGAATACGGCCGCAGTTCCGGCGCGACGATCGTCGTCGTGACCAAGAGCGGGAGCCGGAATTTCCGGGGCAGCTTCGCCTATTTTCGCCGCGACGACGCGCTGAACTCGAACTCGTGGGAGCGCGAGCGCGATTGCGCGGCGGGCCAGACGGGGAGCTGTAAGCCGCCGGCGTACAAGTACAACAACACGACCTACACCATCGGCGGGCCCATCATCGTGCCCAAGTTCAACACGAACCGCGACAAGCTGTTCTTCTTCTGGTCGCACGACATGCTGCCGCGGACCGATCCCGGGACGTTGCAGCAGATGAACATGCCGACCGCGCTGGAGCGCGCCGGCGATTTCTCGCAGACGCGCGACAGCCAGGGCCGGCCGGTGTTCATCAAGGATCCGTCGATCGCCGGCGGCACGTGCAACGTCACGACGGGCGTGGGCAATGCGTGCTTCTCAGGCAACGTGATCCCGTCGTTTCGGATCAACCCGTTGGCCGCGGTGATGCTGAACCCGACCTTACTGCCGCTGCCGAACACCACCGATCCGACCGGCCGCAATCAGTACAACTACACGTTCCAGAACTTCAGCGAACAGCCGCGGTACGACCACACGCTGCGCGTCGACTACAACATCAGCCCGACGACGACGTTCTACACGCGGTTCCAGTTCGGGAGCAACACGGTCCAGCAGGGGTACTCGTCCTCGCTCGGCAGCAGCGGCAACGGCGGCTGGCCGCAGTTCTATTCGTCGCGCCACGACACGACCGAGAGCATGGTCAACACGCTGCTCCACACGCTCACGCCGCATATGGTCATGGAGGTGACGTTCGGCATCAACTGGGCCGACCAGAACACCTACCCGGTCAACCCGGACGGCGGGATCGACAGCCTGGGCAGCCTCGCGCGCAACCAGCGGTCAGCGATGCCGGGCCTGCCTCGCCTGTTCGACGGCAGCGCGAATCCGTACGACATCATCCCGAATATCTCCTGGGCCGGCACGAACGCGCTCCCGAACACGCCGGACTACCGTTTTGAGAACCGGTATCCGTTCACGGCGCGCGATGACATCCACAACCTGAGCACCAACCTGACCTGGCTGCGGGGCGCGCACAACGTCAAGGTCGGCCTGTTCATGGAGTGGATGCAACGGCCGGCGTCGCGCGCGTCGAGCTTCAACGGCTCGTTCAGCTTCAACGCGGCGACCGAAAACCCGCTCGACAGCAACTTCGGGCTGGCCAACCTGTTGCTCGGCAATCTCAACTCGTACACCGAATCGAACATTCACCCGTACGCGCAGGGGCGGTATCACCAGTACGAGTTCTTCGTGCAGGACAACTGGCGTCTGCACAAGAACTTCACGTTCGACTACGGGATGCGCTTCTACTACATCGGCTCGACGTTCGTCGCCGGTCAGGACACCGCGACCTTCGATCCGACGGCGTACAGTCAGAACAGCGCAGTCGAGCTCTACCAGGCGACGTGCTCGAACGGCGCGGCGACCTGTTCGGGCGCGACCCGCGTGGCGCTCAATCCGGCCGGCGGCACGCTGCCCGCCTTCTTCATCGGCAAGGTCATCCCCGGCTCCGGCGACCTGACGAACGGCATGGTCATCAAGAAGCAGACGCCGTATGAGGGCGTCTTCCGGCCGGCGCCGCGCATCAACTTCGCGTGGGACGTGACGGGCGACGGGAAGACGGCGGTCCGCGGCGGCGCGGGGGTGTTCTACGATCGCTACGGAGATGACACGATTCTCCGGCTCATCGAACCTGAGCCGCTCGTGACGACCCGCACCTACAACTTCGTGAACATCGGCACGCTGGCGACGGCGTCGCCCGTGAACAGTCTCCTGACGAACGCGCGCGGGTTCTCGCAGGCGTTCACGCCGCCGACCGTCTACAACTGGAGCATCGGCATACAACGCGAGCTGCCGTGGAAGATCGCGGCCGACGTCGCCTACGTCGGCAACACCGGCCGGCACACGTCGACGACGATCGACATCAACGGGCTCGACTACGGCACGCGACGCATCGACCTCAACCCGTCGGCGGCCGACCCGACCCGCAACAACACCCAGGCGAAGGACGACTTCTACTTCCGTCCCTACGTGGGCTACACGGGGATCCCGGAACAGGTGTGGCAGGGCACCAACAGCTACCACTCGATCCAGGTGTCGGCGAGGCGCCGGCTCTCGAACGGGTTCGCGCTCGGCGCTTCCTATACCGGCTCGACGCGCCGGTCGCTGGGGACGTTCAACCCCTTCCTGACGGACGCTGAGAACACGTCGCGCAACGAGTCGCGTAACGGCTCGCGGCCGCATAACCTGGTCATCGATTACAACTACCAGGTGCCTCACCTGAGCAAGGTCTGGGACAACGCGTTCATTCGCGGGATCGGCGACGGCTGGCAGATCACCGGCGTGAGCACGTTCCAGAGCGGCACCTACGGCGGCTTCTCGTTCGGATTCAGCCCCAACAAGCCGGACGACCAGACGACCGGTGGCCCCGGCGGCATGCGGGTCACCCTCGTGTGCGACCCGAACCTGCCGCGCGGCGAGCGGACGGAGACGCGCCAGTTCCGCACCGAATGCGTCCAGATGCCCGGGCCCACGACGGCGGGCAATGCGTCGGGCGGATTCCTGCTCGATCCAACCGACATCTACTATCTCGGCAACTCACTGGGCGACGAGTGGCTCAGCCTGGGGTACGTGAACCACGACCTGTCGCTCTTCAAGAACTTCGCGTTCTCGAACCGGCGCAATCTCCAGATCCGCGTCGAGTTCTACAACCTGTTCAACTCCGTTCAGTGGTCGGGCGTGGACACGAGCGCGGTGTTCAATCCGAACACGGGAGCGCAGACCGACACGAATTTCGGGACGGTCACCAGCACGCGCGGCGGCTCGGCGCGCGTGATCCAGCTCGGCGTGCGCTTCGTGTTCTAAATCACGGAGGGCACGGAGAAAACCGGAGGGCACCGCCATCCAGGCGGTCCCCTCCGGGCGCCTCTTCTCGCTCACCAGTGTTTGAGGCGAATGTTCCGGTACTCGACCTTCATCGGCGGCCCGACGTGGACTTGTACGCCGATCAGGCCATCGCCAGGTCGATTCGGGGCATCGTCGTCAATCACGACGCTCATGAGGTGTCCGTTGATCACGTGCGTCAGGGTGTTCCCGCGGACGATCAGATGAACCGCGTTCCATTCGTCCGAGATGCGTGCGGCCAACGCGTCGGCATCGGCGAAGGCCGCGAGCAGAATCGGCGGCCGTCCTCCGACCACGTGCGTGACCTGGCCGCGGACGGCGAGAAAGAGCCTTCACCCTGGCGCCCACGGACAGCGTTTCGTTGAAACATGGCGCCGATCGACAGGCGTTGCACGGCTGAGCGCAGGCGGTCCCGCTTGCGCGATCAACGGGAGTTCGCCATGAGATTGATATCCGTCCGCGTCTCCACCATTACCGCCGCGGCGGCCGTGGTGCTGTTTTCAGTCCAGCCGCGAGCGAAGGATCAGGGTGCCGCGCCTCAAGGCACGGCCCCTCAGGGAGCGCCGGCCGCAACCCAAGGCGCGCCTCCTGCTCAAGGCGGCCGCCGCCAGCCGGCCCCACTCAATTTCGAGAACCACGCCGGGTGGAAACAGATTTTCGACGGCGCCACGATGGCCAACTGGGACTGCGATGCGGAGTTCTGGTCGATCGTGGACGGCGCGCTGATGGCGAAGTCCACGCGCGAGAAGCCGGCCGGCACGATCTACTGTCCCTGGACCGGCGGGGAACCTGCGGACTTCGAGTTGAAGCTCGAGGTGAAGCTGACCGGCAACACGAACAGCGGCATCCAGTACCGCAGCGCGCGGAACGCCGGCCGTGGCGGTGGCGGCGGCGGCGGTGGTGCAGCAGGAGCAGCAGGCGCGCCCGGTGGCGCGGCGGCAGGCGCCCCTGCCGCGGGTGCACCGCCGGCTCCTCAAACCGCGGCGGCGGTTCCTGCGCCCACACCCGACCCCGTGCCGTGTTCGATGGCGCAGTATGCCGGCGCAGGACGCGGCGGTGGTGGCGGCCGCGGGGCGGGGGCGCCGGGGCAACCAGGCGTCGCGGCCGGACAGCGAGCCGGTGGCGCCGCTGGCGGCGGAGGCGGTGGTCGTGGCGGCACACCGAATCCGCGCAGCGTCGGCGGATATCAACTGGATCTCCACAACAATGGCTCGTATCCGGGACAGCTGTACGAAAACGGCGGGAATGGGCGCGGCGGCGCCAACCGCGGGATCATCACCTACAAGGGCCAGGTCGTGCAGTTGATCGAGGGCGAGCGCCCGCAGACGATCGGGTGCGTCGGCGAAGAGCACGAGCTGCGCGGCATCTGGAATCCAAACGACTGGAATCAGATCCACATCATCGCGCGCGGCGGCATCCTCATCCACATCGTCAATGGCCGCGTCATCACGGTCTCGCTCGACGAAGATCCGACGATCAAGAAGGACAAGGGCCTCATCGCCGTCCAGATCGAAGGCAATCCCGTGGAGAGCGATCTCACCGCGAGCTTCCGGAATATCTGGCTGAAGACCTGGTAGGAGACCCAATGAGGAAATCCATCGCCTTTGCCGCCGTTCTTGTCGCCGGAGCCGGCGTGATGCTCTTCGCTCAGGCCAGCCGAGAAAAGATGATCGAACAAACGGTCGCCGAGACGAAGTTCCGGACGCAGCCGGGCTTCGTCATCGAACGCGTAAACCCGCCGAACAAGGCGGACAGTTACGTCGTGCTGACGTTCGACGCGCAGGGCCGGCCGGTCGTGGCCCGGGAATATGACGTACCGCTGCGTCTTCTCGACAAGGACGGCGACGGGATCTACGAATCGGAGCAGGTGATCACTGACAAGCTGAACACGTGTCAGGGCCTCTGGTTCGATGGCTCGACGATGTACGCCAACTGCCATGCGACGCAGAGCGAGCAGGAAGTCGCGCAGCTTCAAAATGAGGTGGCATCGGCGCTCGCCAATCAAACGCCCGTGCGCGGCAGCACGGTACGGGCCGGCGGCGGTGGTGGCGGCGGCGGCCGCGGGGGCGGCGGCGCGGGTGGCGGCGCTGGCGCAGCTGGCGGGGCTGGGGCCGCGGGACGGGGCGCGGTCGCGCCGGGAGCGCGGGGCGGCGGCACGCCGGCGGCTCGTGTGAACGGGCCGGCCGGCTTCTACAAAGTCACGGATACGAACGGTGACGGCGCCGGCGACGTCGTCGAACGGGTCGCGCAACTGGTCGGTACGGTCGGCGATCACGGGCCGCACGCGATTCGGCGCGGCCCCGACGGCACGATGATGATCATGTCGGGCAACAATGGCGGGACCCCGCTCAATCAGTATCTGGATCCGGAGTCGTTCGTGCTGGGCGACAAGGAAGCGCAGTTCCTGCCGACGCTGAGCGGCGGGGGCGGTGGCGCGGCCGGCGGCAGTCAACGCGATGGCGTGCACAGCGCGCTCTTCCGGTTCGATCCGAAGACGAACAAGTACACGGTCATCGCGGGCGGGAATCGCAACACGTACGACTTCGCGTTCAACATCCTGGGCGAGGCGTTCTGGTACGACAGCGATCACGAGCCCGAGATCGGCGTGCCGTGGTACCGGCAGGTGCGCTCGGTGCACGGGATTCCGAGCGGCAACTACGGCTACCGGAACGGCACTGGCAAGTACCCGCCGTGGTACATCGACTCGCTGCCTCCGATTCGCGATCTGGATCGGGGATCGCCCGTCGGCATCGAGACGTACCTCGCCTATGCCTATCCGCGCGAGTACTTCGACATGCTGCTCGAGGCCGACTGGTCGCGCGGCCGGCTGCTCTACAACATGCTCAAGCCGAGCGGCGCGACCTACACAGGCTGGGCTGGCGGCTTGACGGCGCCTGAATTCGTCTACGGCGAGCCGCTCAACATCACCGACCTCGAGGTGGCTCCCGACGGGATGATCTACTTCACGACTGGGGGCCGCGCGACCACGGGCGGCTTCTGGCGAATTCGATACACGGGCGCCAAACCGTCACCGCCGGACACGACGGGTATTCTCGCGGTGGTGCACCAGCCGCAGCCGCTGTCGTCGTGGGGCTGGGCGAACATCGAGCGCGTGAAGGCGTCGATGACCGAAGCGAAGTTCGGCGCCGCGCTCGAGCAGATGGCGCGGAACACGGCGGCCGATCCGATCGATCGCGTTCGCGCGCTGTACGAGATGCAGCGCCACGGTCCCGCGCCGGGCGACGGCGTGCTGCAGGCGATGGTGAGCGACGCAAACGCCATTGTCCGGGCGGCGGCGGTGTACGTCGCAGGACGTCGCGTGGCGCAGTCGGGCTCGGGCGCCGCGGCAGTGGCAGCCGCCGGCTTGAAGGACACGAATCCGATGGTCCGGCGGCGCGCCCTCGAGGCCATCGTCCAGATGGGCCAGCGGCCGGACCGGCCGAGTCTGGTACCCGTGGCCGATATCTACCCCCTGCTGAACGACAACGATCGTTTCGTCCGTTGGTCGGCGCGAATCGCGCTCGAGCGATCGCCCCGGGCTGAATGGGCCGATCGCGTGATCGGCGAGACGAACACGACCGGCGTGATGGAGGGGCTGCTCGCATGGGTCCGGACGGCGAATGGTGCGAGCCTGGATCCCGCGATTCAGAAAGAGCTTCAGCTGATGAAGAACACGCAGCTGTCAGTCGAAGACAAGCTGCGCCTCCTGCGCACGTTCCACTTCACGACGACTGAGCTCCCAGCCGCTGGCCTCGACCCGGCGCGCCGGGAACAGCTCTACGGGCTCTGGGCCAACCAGTTTCCATCGGCCGATGACCGCCTGAATCGCGAGGTCGCGCTGACGCTCGCGTACAGTCAGCAGCCGGGCGCGATCGAAGAGATCCTGGCCGCGATGCCGAAGGGGAACGACAAACAGGAACTGCAGCAACACTACATCTACGCGCTCCGTACCGTTCCGCGTGGGTGGACGCGCGCCCAGAAGATCCAGCTCGCCGAGATCTTCGCGCGCACCGCGACGTGGCGGGGCGGCATGGGGGCGGGCCTCGGCCAGATGTGGGAAGCCGTGATGGAGTTCTACACGCCGGAGGAACAGACCGAGGCGTACAAACGTGCGCCGAACTTCGAAATCTACCGGCCGGATCCCGCGATGACCGCTGCGGCGAATACCGCAGCCACGCCGGCGCCCGCGGGGGCCGGGCGAGCTGGGGGAGGCGGCGGCCGCGGCGGCGGACCGGTCCTCCAAAGCAAGGAAGAGCAATTCGATTCGCTGCTCTATCGCGCCGACCGGCGCGGCGGCGACTTTGGCGGACGCAACGCGCCCGCAGATCCGGCCGCCGGCAAGCTGATCTTCGAGCGGCAGTGCGCGTCGTGCCATAAAGCTGGATCGGTCGGCGCCGCCTACGCGCCGGATCTCACCGGCACGAAGCTCACGCGGCGCGACATCCTCGAAGCGATCTTCTGGCCGTCGCGCAAAGTGGACGCGAAGTATCACACGACCGTCATCGAGACCACCGACGGCCGCACGATTCGCGGTCTGCTGCTGTCCGAGACCGGCAGCGCGCTTCGCCTGAAAACGACAGACGCCGCGGAGCCAGTGGACGTGCCCAGGGCGCAGGTGAAGTCGCAGCGCAAAGAGGCGACGACGATCATGCCCGAGCTCTTCGACAAGATCGGGCAGAACGAGTTCAGCGAGATCGTCGCGTTCCTGCAGTCGTCAGGGCGATAGAAACGATGTCGTTTATTTGGGCAGCACGACCCACAGCCGGCTGCGCACGGTGGCGCCCCGCAGGTTGACCTTGACTCGAAGTTGATGGGCTTTGCCGTCGCGATCTGCCGCCGTCGGCTCGACGCCGAGCAGATAGTAGGCCGAGGTCTCCCGCAGGACGCGGCTCAGCGCCGTTTCCGTGCCGACCGTCACGGGAAGCAGCGCGCCGCCCGAGGCTCCAGCGAACTCGGCGAGCAGCTTCCCCGACAGGACCCGCTCGCGGGCGAGTGACGCCGGATCGCGCGCGCGCCGCGATTGCGCCGAGAAGCTCTGCGTAATCCCGCTGTCGACATGCAAGGCGTAGATCACCGCGTTGGCGTGCGCGGCCTGCTCGCCAAGGGCCGTGGCCTCCGTGCCGATGTCGATGCGGCCCCCTGGGCGATCGCTGACGGCCATGCCGCCACTCAGCACGACGACGGTTTTCCGTCCCTGATATTGACGCAGGGCATCGAGCAGGTCGCCGAGACCGCCGAGCGTCTGTCTGGCGTGTTCTTCCAGATGCTGCGCGAGCGCGCCCGCTTCGCTCACAATCGCTTCGAGGCACCCGAGGTCGGTCGTTCTGCGGCATTCGCGAATCTGCACGCGCTGGAGGACATCGGACTCGGACGTAGTCGGCACGGGCGTGCCTCTGGCGCCTGAGGCGGCGGGCGTCGCCACCAGTGACGAGCCGAATGTCGCTGGATGCGCCATGATGTCGATGATTTCAGACGTGCTCAGGTTGAACTGCCCGGGCGTGGCCTGACGTCGTCCGGTGATCCGGTCGAGTGTCTGACGGAGGCTCGCGCGATCCTGCGTCGGGTCCAGGCGCGGTCCGAAAAGCGGCAGGGTGAACACGCCAACCAGATCCCGCGCGGACAACTGATCGACGAAGCCACGGGTCGCCTGAATGACTGGGAGCGTTTCGCTCGCGTCGAAGCTGCCGGCGTCCACCACGAGGATGAACGTGCGGTCGCCACGCTCGACCGGCCAGCTGTTGGTCGCGGCGGGACCAGTTGCCAGCTTCCGTGCCGAAGGGTCGCCCGGCGACGCCGCGTCCTGCACCAGGTCGCTCGACACGACGCGGCGTTTGCGGCCATCGATCGTGACCTCGAACTTGTCGCGATCGAGCGTCGTGAGCGGCCGTCCATCGCCGTCGACGACCTGCACATCGACCGCGACGAGATCGACGGTGGCGCGAAACGTCGATTGCTGCGCAGACGTCGCGCGCCCGGCCAGTCCACCCGCCGCCACGACGACGGCCGCGAGGCGGGCGCCGCGCCAGATCGGCCGATGGCTTGCTCTCACGATGGCCAGAGCTTACCTCCGTTCGCTGCCATCGGCGGTGGATCATTTTCGTATCGCATAATGAAACAGGTGCCAGGTCGATCGCCGCGTGTTTTCTCCGAGAGATAGAGCCAGTATGCGTATCGCAATGCGCAAAGGATGCCAGGCAAACGATCGTGCTGGCGCGGCCGCCGGGCTTCGGTGAGAATGCCCGCGAGACGCGGGCGGACGCCGCCGCCCCGAAGGAGTTGGTCCCCATGAGACGCATCGTTCGTTCCGGGGTCGTCTCAGTGCTTGGCGCGCTCGCCCTGATGGCCGTGACCCAGGCGCAGACGCAGAAGAAAGCCGACTGGCTGACCGACGGCGGTGATCCTCAGCGGACGGCCTGGCAGAAAAACGAGACGATTCTGTCACCGGCCACGGCGAAGGACATCAAGCTGCTCTGGAAGGTCAAGCTCGACAACGAGCCGCGGCAGATGCACTCGCTCTTCCCGCCACTCATCGTCGGCAACGTCACGATGCCTGACGGGCGCACGCGCGAGATCGCCGTCGTTGCCGGAGTGTCGGACAACCTCTACGGCATCGACGTCGCAGCAGGGACGCAAATCTGGAAGCTGCACTTCGACAACACCTTCACGACGGAGCCGACGAGCGGCAGCACCCTCTGTCCCGGTGGGCTGACGGCGACGCCGGTCGTGGCGCCCACGTCGACGCCCGGCAAATACATCATCTACGCGGCGTCGTGGGACGGCCGGCTCCGCAAAGTCGACGTCGCCACCGGCAAGGAAGTCGAGCCGGCCGAGCTCTGGATGCCACCCAACGGCAAGCCGTACGGACTCAACCTGGTGAACGGCGTCATCTACACGACGACCGCGCAGGGCTGTGGCGGCAATCCGAACACGGTGTACGGCTACGACCTCGCGACGAAGAAAGTCGGGCAATACATGCCCGGCAGCGGCGGGATGTGGCCGCGGTCCGGCCCGTCGGTGGGCAAGGACGGCACCGTGTATGCGGGCACAGGCGACGGCGACTATCGTCCCGAGCAGCAGATCTACGGACAGTCGATCATCGGTGTGAAGCAGGATCCGCAGACGAAAGCGCTCGTGCTGCGCGATTGGTACACGCCATCGAACGCCGAGTGGCTGCGCAAGCGGGACCTCGACATGAACGTCTCCGGCCCCGTGTTCGAGTACAAGGGCAAGGAATACATCGCGCAGGCCAGCAAAGAATGCCGCATCTGGCTCATCGACACGAGCAACATGGGCGGCGAAGATCACCGAACGCCGACCTACCGGACGCCGCTCTTCTGCAATGAGGAAGTGAATTTCGCCGTGACCGGCATCTGGGGCGCGCTGGCCTCATACGAAGACGCGAAGGGCGCGCGCTGGATTATCTCGCCGTTCTGGGGCCCGAAGCACTCCGAGTTCAAGGCCGAGTACGAGTACGGCGACATCGTGCACGGTGGTCAGGCGGCGTTCCGCCTCGAGGAGCGCGCCGGCAAGTTGCAGCTCACGCCGGTGTGGATCTCCGAGAACATGAACATGGGTGATCCGCCCGTCATCGCGAACGGCGTCGTCTTCGGCTTCGGCAGCGGCGAGAGCACGGTCCAGCGCACGGCGGATCCCACGAGGCAGGGAGGCACGCCGGGACGGATCGCTGGATCCAGCAATGCCGTTCTCTATGCTCTGGACGGCCAGACGGGCAAGACGCTCTGGTCGAGCGGCGATCAGATCACGTCGTTCAATCACTTCACGGGTCTGTCGGTGGCCAACGGCCGCGTCTACATCGGGACCTACGACGGGACGCTGTATTGCTTTGGGATTGCGCGATAAGAAGTAAAGAAAGATGACCGCCCGAAGGCGAACGTAGTGAGCCGCCAGGGCGCGCGCGGGGGTGGGCCTCCGCGCCAAGAGAAAGAGGACAGGCAATGACGCGCAAAATATCTCTCGCCGCGCTTGCGATCTCCGTCGTCGTTCCGATCATCGTGTCGCTGCACGCGCAGGGCCGCGGCGGCAGCGAGTGGACGACCGCGCAAGGCGATGCCCAGCGATCGTCGTGGGTCCGCAACGACGCCAGGATCTCGGCGGCATCGCTCGGGACGCCCGGCGGCTTTCAGTTTCTCTGGAAGATGAAGCTGCACAATGAGCCGAAGCAACTGAATTCGCTCACGACGCCGGTGCTGCTCGATCGACTCGTCGGATTCCGCGGGTTCAAGGCGATTGCGGTTGTGGGCGCGAGCGCCGACACGATGTACGCCGTGGACTACGACCTGGCGCGGCCGCTCTGGACGGCCGTCCTCAACTATTCCGGCGACAACGCGGTCCCGCCGTCCTCAATGACTTGTCCGGGGGGACTGATGGCGAGCGCCACGCGGCCAACGGCGGCCGCGCCGGCCGCGCCGGGTGCCGGTGGCGGCGGCGGCCGCGCAGGCGGGCGATCCGGCAGCTCGGTGGGCGAGCCGGGCAAGGGCGCACCGAATCTCGCGATCGCCGGTCAGGGACGTGGACAGCAGCCACCCGCCGCCGGCGCGCCAGGCGCCGGACGACCGGGTGGCGCTGGCGCCGCGGCGGGCGCACCGGGCGCACCGGGTGCGCCGGGCGGCGGCGGCGGCCGTGGCGGTCCGCTGATCATGGGCCAGACGGATGCGTTCTACGCGATGGGCAGCGACGGTTACGTGCACGCGCTCAACGTCTCGAACGGCGCGGATCTGTTTCCGCCGGTCAAGTTCATTCCCGAGAATGCGAAGCCATCGTCGCTGCTGCTAGTGGACGGCATGCTCTACACGAGCACGTCCGGCGGCTGCGGCGCGACTCCGAACGGCGTGTGGGCGATCGAGCTGACGAGCCCGAACAGGAAAACGCTGGTCTGGGAAACCAATGGCGGGGGGGTGGTTGGCGCTTCCGGACCGACACTCGGCACGAATGGACTGCTTTTCGCGGCCGTGGGCAACGGCACCGGCGGTCACTCGAATTCGGTCGTCGCGCTCGACGCCAAAACCCTCGCGCTCAAGGACTGGATCACCGTGCCGGGCGCCGACTTCAATTCGTCACCGGTCGTCTTTCGCTACAAAGACAAGGAACTTGTTGCGGTGAGCGCCAACGACGGCAAACTGTACCTGCTCGACGGCGCATCGCTTGGCGGCTCGACGCATGCCGCGGCGATGTTCGTGACGCCGAAGTTCTCAGGACCCATGCCGACGAGCGGTCTGTCGACGTGGGAAACACGTCCCCCGGCGGCGCCAGCCGGCGCCGCCGCCGGCGCCGCCGCGCCGCCGACGCCCGGCACGCGGTGGATTCTTGCGCCGGCCGCCGGCGCCGTTCCCGCGGCGCTCAAGGTCACGGCCAACGGCGTGGCGCCCAACGGCGGCATCGTCGCGTTCAAGCTTGTCGAGCAGGGCGGCGCGCTGACGCTGGCGCCAACGTGGGCATCGCGTGACATGACGTCCGCGCTCACGCCGCTCGTGGTCAACGACGTCGTGTTCGCCGTGTCGAGCGGAGAGTTCCGCGGTGCGGCCAGCGCCAATATGACCGCGGCGCAACGGGCGCAGCGCTCGGCGCCGGCGGTGCTCTACGCGCTCGACGCCGCGACCGGCAAGGAACTGTGGAGCAGCGGCAAGCAGATCACGTCGTTTGCGCGATCGGGATTGTCTGCGGGCGGGTCGAACGGCAGCCAGTTGTTCGTCACCACCTACGACAGCACGCTCTATGCGTTCGGGTTCCCGATTGAGAAGTAAAATGCGAAGTATGGCAAGACACGCACTATCTGTCTCGGCCGCACTGTTCGTCGTGTTCCTGGCGTCGCCCGCCGCCGTGCGCGCTCAGCTCCCGGACGGGCCTGGGAAGGACGCCGTCGTCAAGGTTTGCAGCACCTGTCATCAGGTGGAGCGGGCGGCGTCGGTGCGATTGACGCGCGAGGGCTGGGAAGAAGTTGTCGGCGACATGATCAAGCGCGGCGCGCAGGTGTCCGATGAGGATTTCAAGCAGGTCGTCCAGTACCTGACCACGCACTTCCTCGGGGAAGGGGCGCGGCCGCTCAACATCAACCGCGCGACGCAGATCGAACTCGAAAGCGTCGCCGGGTTGCTGCGCAAGGAGGCCGCAGGTCTTCTCGCCTACCTCGAGAAGAACGGCACGTGCAAGGCGCTCACCGACCTGAAGAAGGTCCCGGGTCTCGACTACAAGAAGATCGAGGCCCGCAAGGATTACCTGGTCTGCTTCGAACCGCTTCCACTGCCGAAGAAGGACAAGTAGTCCTTGTAGAATCTCGCTGACATCTCAGACAGAGGCCACCATGCGTACGCGCCAGTTGTTTGCCGTCATCCTCATCTGTTTCAGCGGGACGATCTGGGCCGCTGACTTCCTCACCGAGGGCGTGGACAACGGCCGCACCGGGTGGGTGAAGGACGAGAAGATCTTCACGACGGCCAACGTCGGCGGCATGAAGCTCCTCTGGAAGTTGAAGCTCGAGAGCACGCCGCGCGCAATGCACAACCTGTTCGCGCCGCTCATCGCCGAGCGGGTGACGACGGCGCAGGGGACGCGCGAGCTGGGCGTGGTGGCGGGCGTGAGCGACGACCTCTTCGGCATCGACATCGCGACCGGCCGGCAGATCTGGCACCGCAAGTTCGACGGCGGCCCGTCACCGGCGCCACCGAGCAACAACACCCTCTGTCCGTCAGGGCAGACCGCGGTGCCGACGATGGCGCAGGTGTCGCCGGGCACGTACACGATTTATGCGGTCTCGTGGGACGGCCGGCTCCGCCAGGTCAATCTCGCGGACGGCACGGACGTGGCGCCGGCGGAGAAGTTCATCCCCGGCGGCGGCAAGCCATACGCGCTCAACCTGCAGAACGGCGTGATTTACACCGCGACGGCGCAGGGATGCGGCGGCCTCACCAACGCGTTCTATTCGTTCGATCTCAAGACGCGGCGCGCGAGCGTGTTCATCCCGGCCGGCGGCGGACTGTGGGGACGCCGCGGCGCGTCGGTCGCGCCCGACGGCAAGGTCTACCTCGGCACCGGCGACGCGGAGTTCGACCCGACGACGCGGCGCCTCGGCAACGGCATCGTTGCCGTGCAGCTCGACGACAAGAAGCAGCTGCAGCTCGCCGACTTCTTCGGCGCGCCGAACGCGAACTGGCTGTGGCGGCGCGACCTCGACGTGAACACGACGCCGGTCGCGTTCGACTATCGCAACCGCAAGTTCCTCGTCGGCACGAGCAAGGAGTGCAAGCTCTGGCTGCTCGACCGCGACGCGCTCGGCGGCGACGATCACCGCACGACGCTCCACACGACGCCGCTCATCTGCAACGACGCGCAGGCGTTCGACGCGAAGGGCATCTGGGGCGCGCTCAGTGCCTGGCAGGATCCCGCCGGCGTGCAGTGGGTGCTCGCGCCGTTCTGGGGCCCGGTCAGCGTGAAGTTCAAGGCGCCCACCGAGTACGGACGTCCCACTGGTGGCGGCGTCGCCGCGTTCAAGCTCGAGGAAAAGGGCGGCAAATGGCAGCTCACGCCCGCGTGGCTCTCACGCGACATGGATCTCGCCGAGGAGGCGGTGATCGCGAACGGCGTCGTCTTCGCCTACGCCGCGGGTGAGGACGCCACCCAGGTCGTCCAGGATTCGGCGTGGAACGAGCCCGCCGGCGCGCGTTACGGCGGCGGTCTCGACTCGGGCCCGGTGCGCCGCGTTCCCGGA
>Ga0111538_10004893_pt1 | contig 18437 bp, 21 predicted proteins | sample SoiMethybrSBSTD1_FD_79669 | JGI IMG/M metagenome (GOLD analysis project Ga0111538, IMG submission 79669) | Bulk soil microbial communities from a Populus tree surrounding site in Tennessee, USA - Soil MetaG P. TD hybrid SBSTD1 (version 2)... | ecosystem: Environmental > Terrestrial > Soil >...
CCACACTCGAGCACATCCAGGGAGCAAGCGATGGCGCAACCCTGGCCGCTGTGGAGGCTCCTAGAGGAGGGACTCCGGGGCTGTATGATCTCTGAGTAGTCTGCGTGGTTCCCACGCAGACGGTGTCTCCAAGGTGGTAGTGTTTCAAATGAGTTGCTCTCTTATTCAGACAGCTCGTCCATGGGCAAAGCGATTGAGGCATACCCCAACCCCCGCTGCGGTCTTTTGCTGCCCCCAAAGCGCCCCATGGCATCGACTGCTGCTTCCTCCACCGGTGCCGGAGCCATGCGCCGGAGAAGCCCTGTATGGCCTTGTTGTATGGCTGCCTCTTTACACCCGCTTTTAGGGTGTCGAGGACCGTGATGGGACTGACCCCTAAGAGCCGGGCCGGAGCCCCCTACCCTTGAGGGCCCTCGCTACCATCCGTTGTTGCACCCCAGGGCGGCCTTGGTGCCAGTACGGTCAGAGAAACATGGGCCGTGGGCCATCCGCGTTATTCCCCGCTAGCGCTGGACGCCATGGCGCTGCTTGCCATCCCGCAAGCCCTCGACACCCTGACAGGCTGGACCATGGACCGGTACATCGGGCATATCGTCTCCCTCTGGAGACCAGAACAGGTGGGCCATTCTACTAGCCTGTCAACTCATGTGAAACACCCCCGACGTGATGTACGAAAAGACGTTACGCGCTTGACAAGTCCCTCAGACCATATTACATTTTTTCTTTAGCACTCTCTTAAGGTGAGTGCTAACAGCGATGTTCCTTTGCCGCACATGCTCGAGAGCATTACCACACCTAGGGTTTTACAGATACGTGGGAGGAGAGTAGGGTATGCCGATCTATGAGTACCGCTGCCTCGACTGTGGCCATCAGTTTGAACTCATGCAGAAGTTTTCGGATCCTCCGGCAGAGACATGTACGTCCTGCTCTGGGACCGTGCAGAAGCTGATTTCACGCTCCGCCTTTCACCTTAAGGGCAGCGGGTGGTACGTCACCGATTACGGTCGTAATGGCAGCACGAATGGCAAAGACACGGGCAAGAATGACTCAGAGAGCAGTACAGAGAATAGCGACAAAAAAAGCACGAGTGAGAGTAGTGGAGCTGCAAGCACAACGTCTGCCAGCACTGAATCTACCAAAAGCGCCACAGCATCCTCAGCAGCGTAGCCCCTGCGTATCTCTAGGGAGGGCACAGACCTACATGGATGCCCCTCCCTCCTTTTTTCCCTGACTTCTAGGCCGTTTGGCTCGCTCGACGCGCGCGAATGTTAATGCTAAAGAGTGGTTTTTCTCGGAAGGCAAAAATATTTTTGAATTGCTCTTTTGAGAAACCTGCCTCTTTCCCCGGTCGCAGTCGGTAATGTAACTCCATCTCACGGCCGTCTTGTAACACGCCACGGATGATAATCTTGCCATCTACAGTTTTCACCCGGAAGGTGCCGTACTGCACTTCCTCGCCGTGGGCGAGATGCTTAAACATATTCTGTGTCAAGGCAGTGTAACTTTTCACCACTATTTCCTCGCATTGACTGCTGCCAAGAACGCTCATACTCAGGGACGCGATACGATGCTATGCGATACGCAGAGTTGTAGCAACTCCTTTATCTGCGTGTCAAGGGCATAGTCCAGGGTAGATGCAGGGTTGACACGCCATACAAAAGACGCTACGCTGCGCCGCGCCATCTGGTAAGCATACATGAGCAGGAGCGAGGGTAGATTGGCCCTTGCTGTGTGCCACTATGAGAGCACCGTCTCTATCCCTCTGGAGTATCCCCCATGGCAGCACAGTGTTGGCGGGGGAGGGAGTGCACCGTATGCGAGTGATGCAGATTGGTCTGGGTCCTATTGGCTGCGCCGTATCGCGTCTCCTCGTCCACAAATCTGGTTGGCAGATCGTGGCTGCGGTAGATGCTGACCCTGCAAAGCAGGGGTGTGACTTGGGAGAAATCGTCGGCCTGGGGCAGCGACTTGGTGTCACGGTGACGAATGACCTCACAGCTCTCCAGGATTTTCATGTGGATCTGGCCTTCCTCACAACGGTTTCCACATTTCCTGAAGTCCTGCCAACCCTCTCTACCTTGATCCAGCATCACATTGATGTCGTGGCCTCGACAGAAGAGCTTTTTTATCCGTACTATCGTTATGCGGAACAGGCCTTGGCTCTGGATGAGCTGGCGAAGCAGCACGGTGTGTCGGTCTTGGGGACAGGGATTAATCCAGGCTTTGTGATGGATACCCTGGTGCTGGTATTGACTGGAGTCTGCCAGCACATCAACCGGATTGCCGTAACGCGCGTGGCGAATGCCTCCGGCGCACGGCCATCATTGCAAAAAAAGCTTGGCCTTGGTCTGACGCCCACGACCTTTGCTGCGTATACGGCCCAGGGGCATGTGGGTGTGTTTGGGCTGGTCGACTCTCTGGCGTTTTTAGCGCATGTCCTTAAGTGGCACATGGATGACTTTAAGGAGCGCCTCGTACCTGTCATCGCTGACAAGCCCGTGCGTTTCACCCAGGGGGGCGTTGAGACGGGCCAGGTCTGTGGCGTGCGCTATATCGTCAAGGGCATCAGTCATGGGAAAGAAGTGATCTCCTTTGATCTCCGCATGTATCTCGAAGCAGAGAACGTGCGCGACACCATTTACATTGAAGGCACCCCAACGATCGAGATGACGATTAAAAGCACTGATATGGGAGACGTCGCCGCTGCAGGTCTCCTAGTGAATATGAGCCCCCTCGTGCATCAGGCCAGAGCGGGACTCCTGACTATGGTTGATCTGCCTCTACCCCATTGGCAACACTAAGAGATGTCTATGCTTCTGAACACTCCCTGTAGGCACCCACATACGATGAGGCACCCATGAGCCTGAGGCCAGGTGTACTTCCCTTTCAGTGGCTTGCTCGTGCGACAACAGACGGGTGGATTGCCTCCCCCACGCAAGCTGTGGAGGAGCGCCAACTGCAACCGGCGAGCCTCGATCTCCGTCTCGGTGCAGTAGCGTATCGCATTCGCAGTAGCTTCTTGCCCGGCCACGAGCCGGTGGAATACAAATTAGCGGCACTCACCATGTATGACATTCCCCTGGCCCCAGCCGCGGTCCTGGAACGAGGCCATGTCTATCTCATTCCACTCCTCGAAGAATTAGCCCTCCCACCCTATTTACGCGGTAGGACCAATCCCAAGAGTTCGACGGGACGCTTAGATATTTTTACACGCGTTATTACCGATACGCATGCACGGTTCGACGATATTCGTCCCGGCTATCATGGTCGACTGTATCTCGAGGTCTTTTCACGCTCCTTTACCATCAAAGTGCATCACGGCCTCTCGCTGAATCAACTGCGACTGTTTTTTGGTGAGGCCCCTCTCGACGATGTCGCTTTACGCCAGCTCTACCAGCTCGATCCCCTGCTGTATGACGACGACGACCAGCCTATTCCTCTCGAGGCCGTACATCTGGATGGGGGGCTCTTCATGGGTCTAGCAGCGGCAGGAGGCACTGAAACGCTGGTCGGGTACAAAGCCAAAAAGAACAGCGATATTATCGACCTCAGCAAGGTAGGCTTCTACGATCCGTCGGCCTTCTGGGAGCCTGTCCATTGCTCCCCGAGTCGCCCGCTCATTCTTGAGCCTGAAGAGTTTTATATACTCACTTCCAAAGAAAAGGTCTGCATCCCTCCGGCATATGCTGCCGAATTGGTGGCCTATGACTCCGGCTCAGGGGAGTTACGCACCCACTATGCGGGCTTTTTTGATCCGGGCTTTGGCTATGGACACGGCAAACATCGTGGTACCAAAGCCGTACTTGAGGTACGCCCACACGATGTGCCGTTTCTTGTCGAGGACGGACAACTCTTCTGCAAACTCTGCCTGGAGAGCACTGCGGAAACGCCTCAGGTCGTCTATGGTGCAGCTCTGCAATCACACTATCAGACGCAGTCCCTTACGCTCGGCAAACAATTTGTCCCGTGGGATGCTGTTCCCCCCAGATATTAAGCGGCTTCCTGCCTGCCACGCTTTGACAAAGCCAGGAGCCAGCGGTAGAATCAGCCGGATAACTGCAGAGGATTGCAGTGCAGGTGTAAGGAAGCCATTATGCGGATTACTGTCAAGCTATTTGCCCTTATGCGGGAAAAAGCTGGCACAGACACCATCCCACTCGATGTACCAACAGGGGCGGCTGTTACGCAAGCGTTAGAGACACTGGTGGATCAGTATCCCACGCTTGCGCCTTATATGGCTAATACGCGCTTTTCTTTGCATATGGATTTCGTCGATCCGGAAACGACTTTAGGCGAAGGCGATGAGCTTGTGCTCATCCCTCCCGTGAGTGGAGGAGCCTGATGTTTCGTGTCACGACAGAACCCTTGAGCGCGCAGCAGGTAAATGACCTGGTCAAACGTCCCACAGACGGTGCCGTTGTGACCTTTGACGGCATTGTACGCAATAATTTTGACGGTCGCTCGGTGCGCTATCTGGAGTACGAAGCGTATGGCGCGATGGCAGAAAAGAAACTGGCCGAGATCGGTGCTGAAGTGCAGCAAAAATTTGCCGTCGGTGAGATTGCCATGATGCATCGTATCGGCCGCCTTGACGTTGGTGAGAGCAGCATCGTCATTGCGGTCGCAGCGCCCCATAGACAGGCGGCCTTTGAGGCCTGTGCCTATGCGATGGATCGTGTCAAAGCTGAGGTCCCGGTGTGGAAAAAAGAGTTCTTTGCTGACGGTGCCGACCATTGGGTGAATCAAAACTGACTATGACAGACCTCTCAGATCCTCGTGCGGCGTTACTCACCCCCCATCCCTTCTGGGCCACCCTCTCTGCGACGACGGTGAAGCAGCGTATTGAGCAGTTACTGGCCGCCCCGGACAGTGCAGCGCTCGTCCAGGCCTTATCGCCTGTTGAATATACGGTACTTTTAAAGGCTGCTCCGGACCTGCGGGCCCTGCTGCTGCAGCTTGGGCATCCTGAGCAGATTCGGACCGTGCTAGATTTGGATTGTTGGCACAAAGACACGCTTCAGAGCGCCCGCGTTTTAGAGTGGCTGGAAGCATTACAGCACAGTGGTGAGGCCGTCTGCACCCAAACCCTCCAAACACTCGACAGTGAAATGCTGAGCGTTGTCTTGCATAGGCACATCCGTGTCAATGCTGCTCTCCCCTCCGAAGAGGAAGTGGATCCTGGCCCCTATGATGAAGTGCTGGCCAACGAACTCTATCGTGTCGCCTTCATTGATCCGGACAGCCCTCTGAATGAGCGGGTGGCCGAGTTCCTGCGTGTGCTGCGCCTGACTGATCTCGATATGTATCATCGCCTCATGCAGGAGGTGATGTGGGCGCAGGAGAGCGAACTCGAAGAGTGGGCCTATCGTTGGAAAACGGGGCGGCTCCAGGACGAGGGCATTCCCGACTACTATGAAGCCTTAGAAGCCTATCATGTCACTGATGTCGAACCACTCGATACTCTCCTACCCGGCCCCTTGGAGCCTCCCGGGATCCCAGCCAGTGCGGAGGAGTCAGGGCGCATCCCAAGTTATGCTTGGAGCCTGACTCCGTCAGGCTCATTGCTGGCGCAGGCTCTCCGTGGAGATTTTACAGCAGCGACACGGGAACGTCTGTATTGGGAGATGGTTGCACTATGCAATAAAGCGATCGTACTTGATCAGATCGATTTTGCTGACACTGCGGCTGTGCGGGCTAGCTTGGGGCGCGTGCATGCGTACGTGAATATTGGCCTTGAATATCTGAGTCGCCATGACCCTCAGCAGCTTGTCCCGCTGCTCACGACCCACGCCTTGCAGTCGCTCTGTCAAATAGGCTTTTCTTTGAGTATGCGTCTCCGTCAGCGTGCGTCTTCCCTGCAAGCGTACCTCAATGGTGCTGCGGGCGTGCGTCGGGCTCTCCCAGGACTGGCGCGCGCCGTTGTGGATGGCCTGCTGCAGACCTGGCATCCGCAGTTTTGCGTAGGGCTCGAGTCCCCAGGAGAGATGGGGTATCGTGACTTTCTGTACCTACAAGACATTCATCTGAGCGTTGCTGTTCTCGAATCCCTTGAGCACGATCCAGCTTATCGCCTGAGACATCAGGCGGCCTGAGAGTTTCATGCCAGCTCACCTGTGGGGGAGGCCGTGGAGTAGAAAGAAGCCATGATGAAAAAATTGAACAGCCTGCGGGTGCTGGAAGCGCAGGGAATGCGCTATGAGGTGCTGTCCTTTCCTGACACCATCCGTTCTGCTGTAGGCGTGGCGACATACTATGGTCTATCTTCTGCCCAGGTCTATAAAACTCTTGTGGTCGTCCTCTCACAGGGCAAGCCAGCCCTGGTATTAATCGCTGGTGACCGTGAGCTCCAGCTCAAACTGCTGGCGCAGGCGTTGGGTGAGAAGAAACTCCGCATGGCTACCCAGAAAGAAGCCGAAGCGTGGACAGGTTTAAAGGTAGGCGGGATTTCTGCTCTAGCGTTGTGCCATCGTGGTTTCCCCGTCTACATTGATCGCGCGGCGGCCGCTTTGGACGAGATTGTCGTCAGCGCCGGACAACGCGGTATGGATATCCGCCTCACTGTTCCTGACCTTGTACGTGCCACTGGGGCCACGTTTGTCGAGGCTACAATGTTCCCAGCGTAGCCACGCTAGCAGTGCTATAGCGTCTGAGACTTGACGGCGGAAGAAGGCATCGAGTATCATGCAGTCTTGTCTCTGCCTTCTGAACCTAAAAGCTGAAGATAGCAGGAGTATATCCGAACATTCTATGCCCGTGCGCAGCGTTCTCATGTCGGGAAATGGCCAGGGAAATTACTGCCAGGCGCAGCTCTGGAGCCCTGCAGAGGTATGGGTAGCGCTCTAACATATGTGAGCACCAAAAGGGGAATGTGGTATGACGCAGCCAAAGACGTTGGGCGAACTCAAGCGGTCCGGCTATAAGCCATTGAGTGTCAAAGCTGAGTTACGCAAAAATCTTATCCGTAAGATGCTCGATCGCGAACCGCTTTTTCCTGGTATCTTTGGCTTTGAGGAGACGGTGATTCCTCAGGTGCAAAATGCTATCCTGGCCGGCCAAGACATGATCTTTTTAGGTGAACGAGGCCAGGCCAAGACACGCCTTATTCGGACCCTCACCTCGCTGCTTGATCCCGAGATCCCTTATGTCGAAGGCAGTGAAATTAATGATGACCCCTTCGCTCCCATCTCCAAGCATGCGCAAGATATGGTGGCAAAGCACGGGGACGACACCCCTATTGCCTGGCTTGCGCGCGACGACCGGTATGGTGAGAAGCTGGCCACTCCGGATGTCACTACCCCAGAACTGATCGGTGAAGTTGATCCGATTAAAGTCGCTGAAGGACGCTATCTGTCGGATGAACTGGTCATTCACTATGGACTGATTCCACGCACAAACCGGGGGATTTTCTGCATCAATGAGCTACCCGACCTCTCGGAAAAATTGCAGGTCGGGCTGTTTAATATCATGCAGGAACGGGATGTGCAGATTCGTGGCTTTCGAGTGCGTCTACCACTTGACATCTGTGTTGTTGCAAGTGCGAATCCTGAGGACTATACGAACCGTGGACGGATCATCACACCGCTGAAAGATCGTTACGGGGCGCAGATCCGCACCCATTATCCCAAGCAGATCGATATTGAGATCGACATCATGGACGCTGAGCGCTCGCCGTTATTGATGAGTGATGGATATCGCATCACCGTGCCGCAGTTCATGAAAGAGATCATCGCCGAGACGACCAGTATGGCCCGTGAACACGCTGACATCAATCAGCGCTCAGGCGTGAGTGTCCGCATGTCGATTGCCAATTATGAGAGTATGATTGGCAATGCTTTGCGCCGGACGATTCTGTTGCGTGAGGATGAAGTGGTGCCACGGATCAGCGATTTGTCGTCTATCATCCCTTCGTCAAGTGGCAAAATTGAGCTCGAAACGGTAGAAGAGGGCAAAGAAGGACAAATCATTGACGAGTTGGTGAAGAAAGCTGTGAAGAAAGTTTTTAGCAAGCATTTTCGCTCCGAAGACTTTGCATCATTCCTGCAGCATTTTACGTCTGGCCAGAGTCTTGAAGTCTCCGATACGATGCCAACAGCCGTCTACAGTCAAAAAGCCCGCGGCCTGGGTGGGCTGCATGAGGCGTTCCAACGGCTCGAAATGCTCGAGAGTGCTGCGACGATGGCCTCGGCCTTAGAGTTCATCCTCGAAGGACTCCATCTGAACAAAAAGCTCAACAAAAAGGTCCTGGAGGGAGAGATTTCCTACTGGGGATGAAGGCCTGACATGGACGGCCTCCTCTGGAGATGCCTGAGGCTTTGCCGGCAAGGCTGGAAAGGGGGGAAGGAACCAGTGTCATGGACACACACTGTGTGCTTGTACGTGTAGAACGCCATAACATTGGATTATTGTGTAGTCTCATGGCTGGCTACGAAGGGGTGGCGATTGTACGTACAGTGGACCCGAAACAGGGATTAGTAGCATTACTCGTTGCTCCCGCGTTCTATATGACAGCTCTAGATATCGTCCAGGCCCTTGCTCAGGAAATGCCTCTGTGCCTTCTCACGACAGAGGCGGGGGATATGCCTAAGGATATCATGCCTGATGCAGGCCCCCACATAGTTCAGTAAAGATACGAGAGATTGACAGAGAGCGCGGCGGCTGTTATAAGAGCGCGGTATAGTCGGGGCTTGTTCCCTGTCGCCGTAGTGTGCGGGAGAACAGAGAGGGAGCCATGGAGCAGTCGTTACTCGACATTCGAGGCTTACGGACACAGTTTTTTACTGATGATGGGCTTGCACGGGCTGTCGACGGTGTGAGCTACTCGCTCGAAAGAGGGGAAACCGTCGGCGTTGTTGGGGAATCAGGCTGTGGAAAGAGTGTCACCGCCCTATCTATTTTGCGCCTTATCCCAGATCCTCCAGGTAAAATTGTGGATGGGGAGATTCTTTTTGAGGGGACGAATCTGCTGACTCTCTCCCCAGCAGAGATGCGCCGCATCCGTGGCAACGATATTTCAATGATTTTCCAAGAACCGATGACCTCGCTCAATCCGGTGTTCACGATCGGTAATCAGATCGCTGAGGCTGTGCGTCTGCATCAAGGTCTGTCCAAAAAAGAGGCCATGAACAAAGCTATTGAGATGCTTACACTCGTGGGTATTCCGGTACCAGAGCGGCGTGTCCACGAATATCCGCATCAACTCAGCGGTGGTATGCGCCAGCGTGCCATGATTGCTATGGCTTTGAGCTGTAACCCGAAGGTGCTCATTGCTGACGAACCGACTACGGCTCTCGATGTCACTATTGAAGCTCAGATCCTCGACTTGATGCGGAATCTTCAGCAGGAATTAGGCACGGCAATCATCATGATCACCCATGATCTTGGGGTCATTGCGGAGATCGCGCGTAAAGTGGTAGTCATGTATGCTGGGAAGATTGTGGAACAAGCGCCAGTCGAACAGCTCTTCGCCGAGCCGAATCATCCATACACCCAAGGGCTTCTGCAATCACTCCCACGCGTCGATAAAGATGCCACAGGTGCCAAAAGTCGTCTGCAGGAGATTCCCGGTATTGTTCCCAGCCTGCTCAATCTCCCCCAAGGGTGTAAATTTGCCTCACGCTGTCCAAAAGTCATGCCCATATGCGAAGAAGAAGAGCCGTCTCTCGATCAAGTCGCTCCGCAGCATTATTCGGCCTGCTGGCTGAATCATTAGGAACTCCCATGGATACAGCAACAACCGACCATCCTGCAGGAGGAACACAGCATGGCTGAGACACCGCTGCTTGAAGTGAAGCATCTGAAGAAGCATTTTCCCATCAAAGGAGGGGTATTCTCTAAAACGATTGGGTATGTCTATGCTGTTGATGACATCAACTTTACCTTAGAGAAAGGGGAAACCCTCGGTCTCGTAGGGGAAAGTGGTTGTGGAAAATCGACGACTGGGCGCACGATCCTGCGGCTCATTGAACCGACGGACGGGGCCATCTACTTCGAGGGGCAGGATATCACCAATCTGGACAAGAGTGCGATGCGGGCTTTGCGTCGTGAGATGCAAATTATTTTCCAGGATCCTTATGCCTCGCTGAACCCGCGTATGACAGTGGGAAGTATTATTGGTGAGCCTCTGGAAATCCATAAGATCGCCAAAGGTGCTGAGAAGGAGGAGCGTGTTGCGTCGCTTCTCCAGAAAGTGGGCTTGCGTGCTGAAGATATGCGCAAGTATCCCCATGAGTTCAGTGGTGGACAGCGGCAACGGATCGGTATTGCGCGGGCGCTTGCCCTCAATCCGAAACTCATTGTCTGTGACGAACCGGTGTCAGCCCTTGACGTGTCTATCCAAGCCCAGGTGATCAATTTGCTCGAGGACTTACAGGCAGAATTTGGCCTGTCGTATCTCTTCATTGCCCACAATTTGAATGTTGTGGAACATATTAGTAACCGGGTGGCAGTGATGTACCTCGGCCAGATTGTCGAACTCGCTTCCGGTGAAGAGCTGTATAAAAATCCACAACATCCCTATACCGAAGCATTGCTTTCAGCTGTGCCCATTCCTGATCCGACGGTCAAGAAAAAGCGGATCATCCTTGAAGGAGATGTGCCGAGTCCTATCAACCCGCCTAAAGGCTGCCATTTCCATACGCGTTGTATGTACAAAGACAAGATTTGTGAAGAAGTCGAACCTGAGTTCAAAGATATAGGGGGGGGGCACTGGGTTGCCTGCCATTTTCGCCCAGCACGGTGATGGCAGCCCGCTGGCCATTGCTCAGATCCAGCCATATACGGATGGATCTCTCATTACCAAGCGCATCGTGCCTCTCTACCATGGTCGTATATTCCTGCCTTGTGGTGTATATTCCCAACGTATGCAGTCCATCCATGATGTCATAGATCGCGTATCCAGTGTACAATATGCACGAGACGCAGCTGCTCTCGTCAGCAAGCGTGTCTGTTGTGGTGAGGAGGTATCATTCCAGCGCTGTGGCAAGCGCTGATGATTAGAACAAGTGCTCTGCGGTGTGGATTCTTGGCTGTGTATGGGAGACGACAGTCTGCTGCTCTGGTTGAAACACCGATCTCTATCGGTCTGCGAGAGCCGCAAAGGAGAACATTCATGGGGAACATAGTCCGAAAAAAACAAATTTTGTTGACACTACTAGCAGCTGTACTGGTGAGCCTGTGTGCCGGAGTTGTGATGGCCAAACGTCTGCCAGCACAGGGGGGAGTCTATGAGCAGCTGAAAGTCTTTACTGAAGCGCTGTCGTATGTAGAGTCTAATTATGTCGATGAAGTCGAGTCTGAGAAAGTCATTCAGGGCGCCATCCGTGGGATGTTAAAGACCCTTGATCCTCACTCTTCCTTTATGCCAGCCGATGTGTATCGTGAAATGCAAGTTGAAACTGAGGGACGTTTTGGCGGCCTAGGTATTGAGATCACCATGCGTGATGATGTCCTTACGGTGGTATCGCCCATCGAGGGCACTCCAGCTTTTCGTGCAGGTATCCAACCAGGTGACCAAATTATCAAAGTGGATGGGGAGTCAACCAAAGAGATGTCTTTGGTCGATGCTGTGAAGAAACTGCGTGGTCCTGAAGGAAGCTCAGTGACTATTGCCATTTTCCGTCAGGGTTTTACTGAACCAAAAGATTTTACCCTGAGCCGGGCTGTTATCCAGATCAAAAGCGTGCGCTGGACAAAGCTCAAGGATGATATTGGCTATGTCAAACTCCGCAGTTTTCACAAGACGACCGAAGAGGAGTTGGAGGAAGCCTTGCGCGACCTCGGTGAACAGCAGATTAAGGCCCTCGTCCTCGATTTGCGTAACAATCCTGGTGGTCTCTTAGAGCAGGCGATCGCTGTGTCCAACGTGTTCCTTGAAGGCGGCCAGCTGATTGTGTATACGAAGGGACGCCTACCCAATCAAAACATGAAAGGCTTCGCGAAAAGTGACGGCTTTCATGTGGCCTACCCCGTTGCCGTACTCATCAACGGCGGCAGTGCCAGCGCCTCAGAAATCGTTGCGGGTGCTCTGCAGGATCTTAATCGAGCTACGGTGATTGGGACGCAAAGCTTTGGGAAAGGCTCAGTCCAGACGATTATTCCCCTGAGCGATGGCTCTGGCTTGCGCTTGACCACTGCCAAGTACTACACGCCGAAAGGTGGTGAGATCCATGGCAAGGGAATTACGCCGGATATCGTCATAGAAAAAGCACAAGAAGCAGAACATCCGGAGGGTGAGCAAAAAGCGCCGCGTAATCGGCGCCAGATCGAATTACCTGGGGACGATCTCACCGAAGACCCGCAGTTGCAGAAAGCTGTCGATTTTCTGAAGACGCACAAACAGCAGGGCGGCAAATCTGTGAAAGCAGGGTAAGCGCTAGGCCTGGGGGTGTCCAATCCGTGGTGTTGGATATCCCCGTATACTGTAGTCTGGCCATTTAGGAGCTTGGCTGTGTTAGTTTTAGGTATAGAGACATCGTGTGATGAAACAGCAGTGGCTGTAGTCGCTGATGGCAGCGAGGTGCGCTCCAATATCATTGCATCGCAGCATACGATTCATGCTGCGTATGGTGGGGTGGTGCCTGAACTGGCCTGTCGAAGTCATATCGAAAACCTGCAACCGGTGCTTGCAGAAGCCTTAGAGCAGGCGCATGTTACCTTGGGCGACATTGATGTCCTTGCTGTCACGAATGGTCCGGGATTAGTTGGAGCGCTGTTGGTAGGGGTCTCTCTGGCGAAAGCCTTAGCCTATGGCTTGGGTAAGCCCCTCGTAGCTGTCCATCATCTTGAGGGGCATATCAGTGCGATTTATCTCGAATACCCTTCCGTGCCTTGTCCTTATATTGCGCTGGTTGTTTCGGGTGGCCACTCTGATTTGTACTATTGTCCACAACGAGGGCACTACATCGTGCTGGGGCGCACCCGCGATGATGCGGCTGGGGAGTGTTTTGATAAAGCTGCGAAAATGCTTCACTTAGGATATCCTGGTGGGCCTATTGTGGATCGTTTAGCACAGCAAGGAGATCCGTCAGCCATACACTTCCCGCGAGCTATGCTGGACAAAGAGACCTTCGATTTCAGCTTTAGTGGTGTAAAAACAGCTGTGCGTACTCATGTACTACACATGACGGACACCCGGGGAGAGCGCTTGTTTCACGATGATATGTTCTGGCCTCTCCCGACGTCTCCTGAGTGGGAAAGTCATCGTAACAATATCATGGCAAGTTTTCAACAGGCCGTCGTCGATGTTTTGGTAACAAAAACACGACGTGCAGTGCTACAGACGGAGGCGCGGGCTATTGTCGTGGTAGGGGGGGTCGCCTGTAACTCGACCTTGCGGAGCGAGATGCGTAGAGTCGGCGAGGAGTGTGGTGTCCCTGTCTTTTTCCCATCCCCGATTTTGTGTACCGACAATGCAGCCATGATTGCGTGTGCCGCTGCGCATCGCTATCAGATGGCCCCCCACTACTATCATGAACAGGGTTTCCTTGATCTTGATGCTCAGCCAGCTCTCACATTATCCAACGTACTTGCTGAAGTTTAAGATACGACCGCTGAGAGATGCAGTGATGCACAGGTAGATTCGGGTCAAGAAGGAGGCTTAGGATGTGGTACCCTCGCAAGGGCATGGTTGCACTCGGTCTTGTGGGGTTCATTCTTCTTGCTGTAGGGACTGTCCAGCACGTCATGGGTGCAGGAAATGTCGAAGCTGGTGGGAAGCTTTATCAAACCCGCTGCTCTCCATGCCATGGTCCTGATGGTAAAGCTGCAACCCCGACAGCCCAGGCGTTGACTCCAAAACCACGTGACCACACTGATGGGGCCTATATGAATCAGCTTTCTAACGAACATATTGCTAAAGTGATCAAAAATGGTGGCCCTGCAGTGGGGAAGTCGCCAATTATGCCGGCGCACACTGATCTGAATGATCAGCAAATTGAGGACGTCATTGCTTTTGTACGTACACTTGCCGTCCCTCCTTATAGCGGGAAATAAAAGAGGATCATGATCTATGCGCATCTTGTCGCCATTGTGCATAAGTCTGATGTTTGGCATTATTATAGGCCTTAATGTGCCATCGTGGGGCCAGCCATGGCAAGACGTTGCGGGTGATCTGATGAGCCCGGCGTGCCCGGGACGAACCTTACTGAACTGTACGAGCAGCCAAGCAGAACAATGGCGCGAACTCATCCGTCAGAAATTGGCTCAGGGTGAATCTAAGGAGCAGATTTTACGATACTTTGTGGATATAGGCGGCGAAGGGATCCTGGCAGCTCCCCCCAAACAAGGTTTTGCTTTGACTGCTTGGCTTTTGCCATTGTTCGTCATGGTGAACGGGGCGGGATTAATCATTGTCTTGACTCGTCGGTGGGCCCAGAAACGTCCACAAGCAGATATACACGGCCCGACAGACCCCAATACTGCTCCAGCTTCGCATGCACTTTCTGACCCGTACTTGGACCGTCTCCATCGAGAACTCAAGGAGTTCAATGATTGACGGCAAGACGCATGCGCGTCTCGTTTCCCGATGATGCGTACTAGGGTGAGGGAATACCTTTGGAGGGTGGTGCGTTTTCTAGGAAATAGCTAATAAGTCCCCTTTCTAAGGCCTGCATGGTTATTCCTCTGAGGATGATCGTTATGCGTTTCCTGAGAGCTTGCCTTTTGCTCTGGTTCAGTTGGAGCATTGGGTCCTTGCAGGCAGTCGCCCAAACGGCCACCAGCGCTCTATCCCCAACCCTACCAGAGGTCAGCGTATGGCTTGTGGCGCAAGAGCGTCAACCGAGCGATACAGAAGCGTATATCTTGCGTCTTGCTGTCCGGCTCCCAGCAAACCACCATGGATATCTTGACACAGGAGACGAGGGACTCTTCATTCCTCTAACTTTTGCTTTTCCTAGTCTAGAAGAGCAAGGAGCACAGGTGGTCATGCTATCGCATCCCATAGGCGAACGGGATGCGATGGTACATGCTACGGTGCTACGAGGAAGTGGAGAGTTTACTTTTCGCGTTCAAACAACCCGTATGGCTTCCCTGTCTGTAGGAACGCTGCCACTGACCTTGCGTTATCAAATCTGTAATGATGTAACCAAGCTTTGCTACCCTCCGCAAGACCTCACAGTATCCCTCTCCTCCCCTCTCCTAGAGAGCTCTCGTCAGCCCGTTACTGATACCGTAGGCAGACCACCTTCCACGTCATTAACCTTCAATGAACGTATTGCAGTGCTTTTTGAAACGCATATGGACAGTCTTCTCTTAACCTTTGGCCTTGTCTTTATTGCTGGACTCCTCGCTGCCGCGACGCCTTGTGTGTATCCTATGCTGCCTATAACTGCAGCAATTTTCGTAGCCCGTGGAGAGGGGTCATGGCAGCGTAGCCGGCTGCATGCAGTCATCTATTTTCTGGGCATTATATGTTTTTATATGTTAGTGGGATTGCTAGCGGCGACAACAGGCACAGCCCTTTCAGCTATTATGACCAATGCTTGGATGCATCTTGGTTTTGCTGGGCTCTTCGTTTATCTTGGTCTGAGTATGCTTGGTTTGTATGAATTGCAGTTATTCTCATCGTTTATGGCAAAACTAGACATGTTTGTACATCGTGTGGGAGGTTTTTTAGGGACATTCTGCATGGGAGCCACTACTGGTCTTATCGTTTCACCGTGTGTCGGTCCAATTATGGGGGCCATTTTACTTGACATTACTGGACAAGTCGCTAGGGCTCATACTATTGTGGGCTCTGCAACATATGATACTCTTCTCCGGGGTGTTATTTTGATGACGAGTTTTGGCCTCGGATTGGGCGTCCCTTTTCTATTCATTGGTTTACTGAGTAGTAGATTACCCTCTGCTGGTGTTTGGCTAACAAAAACGAAATATATCCTGGCGATTCCTACTCTCTACTTTGCCTATACGTATTACATAAAGGGCACAGAGATCGCCGCAGTTCCGCTCAACATAGCTCATACTGTCCTTTTAGGGACAATAGCTCTGGGCGGGGCGTTCTTTCTTGGTATCTTTTATCGTTCTCAGAACGTCCTTGTGAAACGCGCTAGTAGCTTGGCTTTGCTCATCATAGGCATACTCGTACTATACAATGGCCTCGTACGACCGGGAGCAGTGATGTCTCTAGGAGCCTCTAAGATGACACAAGTATGCGCCGCCAATGCATCACCGCTGCTTGAAGTGCATGAGAACCTTCAATGGTGGCGTGATTTTTCACTGGCACAACAGCGTGCCAGAGCTGAGCAAAAACCTGTCTTTGTCGACTTCTATGCGACCTGGTGTGCAAACTGTCAGGCCTTTCAGCATCTGACAGTGAACGACACGCAGTTAAATGCCGCACTCTATGAAGCTGTCCTGGTAAAAATTTGCGATACGGATACAGTTTTTCGGACCCTACAACAAGATTCACAGTACCCTGAGCTGAGAGGAGTAGGGGGACAGCCGCTTTTACCGTTATTTGCGATTTATTCTCCAGAGGGAGTCCTTATGTGGAAAGGACAGGACTACCAGGCTATACAGACCATGGTGGCTCAGCTTAACTATGCCAGACGTGTTGCAACACCGTGAGTAAACTAGGGCTATGGTACATGGGCATGTCTTTTTCTCCCTCACGTCTACCATCATGGGTCATCCAGATATGCGTGGTATTGTTCATCCTCTTGGCTGAGAGCCCTGGTGTATGTCAATCCAGTGGACCGCTCTGGCAACAGTTATTTGCACCCTCTATTGCTTCTATAGAAACTGGTAGCTTTTCGGCTGATCAACTTTTTATGTTTGCCGAACAACTGATGCGCGAAGGGGAATATTTCCGCGCTATTACAGAGTATCGTCGTTTTCTATTTTATTATCCCGATGAGCCTCGCTGTGCCATGGTGCATTTCTCCATTGGCCTGGCATTCTATCGGGGAGAAAGCTATACGGAAGCCCTGCAAACCTTCCAAGAAGTGATTCAGCGTTATCCAAATACCGCCTATGGGAAGCAGGCATGGCTATGGCAGGGTGAAAGCTTAATAAGACAGGGACAATATACCACTGCAGAGCAGCTCTACATAGAGCTTACAGAGCGTTTCCCTTCTGAGAGGATAGGACAGCAGGCGCGCTATCAGCGCGCCTGGACATTATTGTACCGACGTCAATGGCGAGATGCAGCGACACTGTTCCAACAGGTTGCCCCCGATAGTGATCTGTACCAGAGTGCTCAGTTGCTAGCGCAAGAGGCCCTTGTAGGTGAGGGTCTCCCCACAAAATCTCCAGCACTAGCTGGCATTCTCTCGGGCCTTCTTCCTGGTAGTGGGCAACTCTATAACGGACGACTAGGAGATGCTCTACTCGCTTTTTTCTTGAATAGTCTGTTTATTGTAGGGGCTGTGGAAGCTGTGCACAGTGACGCGCGTGCTGTCGCTGGTATTCTGAGCTTTTTTGAGGCTGGATGGTATGTCGGGAATGTCTACGGAGCTATTAATGGTGCCCATAAATACAATCGCCATACTACGGAGACCTTTCTACGTAACCTCGACAACCGTTTTCATCTTATATTACCAGAGACACGCCAAATTCCCGTGCTTGGTGTGCAATTTAGCCTCGGTTTTGAGTAACCGTCCGTCTCTCCACGCTTGATTTAGGCCTTCTGCACACCAGCCCTGCGCCTACTTTTCAGGGGCAGGGTGATCAACGAGTTCCATAAGCACCACAGGTGCATTATCACCGTGGCGGAAGCCTATCTTCATGATACGTGTATATCCTCCAGGACGGTCACGATAACGAGGTGCCAATTCATCAAAAACTTTCTTGACTATGGTACGGCTCCGTACCTGTCTGGCAGCCAAACGGCGGGCATGTAAATCACCACGCTTACCCCACGTAATAATGCGATCCACCAGCCCTCGCACCTCTTTTGCCTTGGCTTCCGTCGTCCGCACACGTCCATGTGTGAGTATCGAGACAGCCAGATTACACAGTAGCGCTTTACGATGGCTGCTTTTTCGACTCAGAGATCTACCTTTTTTGAGGTGACGCATGACCTTTCCCGCCCTGTAGAAAAAAGGGGTTACTCTTTTTTTGCCCCTTGCCACTCAAGCCCATCAAGGTTCATCCCAAGACTGAGCCCCATACTCGTCAGAATTTCTTTGATCTCATTCAGCGATTTCCGGCCAAAATTCCGTGTTTTAAGCATCTCTGGCTCGTTTTTCTGAACGAGTTCACCTATAGTCTTGATATTGGCATTTTTTAAACAGTTATAGGAGCGTACTGATAGCTCCAACTCATCCACACTGCGATTCAAATTTTCCACCAATTTCTGCCGCTCTTCGTCGACTTCAGGAACTTCCTGTACTATATCCTCGTGGAAACTGACAAAGATCTGGAGGTGATCTCTCAGTATCATAGCAGCTTGAGAGACTGCATCCTCCGGATGGATACTTCCATTCGTCTGCACCTCA
>Ga0111538_10004894_pt1 | contig 18435 bp, 14 predicted proteins | sample SoiMethybrSBSTD1_FD_79669 | JGI IMG/M metagenome (GOLD analysis project Ga0111538, IMG submission 79669) | Bulk soil microbial communities from a Populus tree surrounding site in Tennessee, USA - Soil MetaG P. TD hybrid SBSTD1 (version 2)... | ecosystem: Environmental > Terrestrial > Soil >...
GACTCGTCGATCGGCAGGTCCGGAGACTCGTCGATCGGCGCGCACGCATGACGACCGGCCAGCCCCGCCGGCTACCCCATGGTGGCCGGATCGACCGCGACACCGTGCTGACCTTCACCGTCGACGACGTCACCTACACCGGGCACCCGGGCGACACTGTGGCGTCGGCGCTGCTGGCCAACGGGCGCATCAGGGTCGGCGACTCGATGTACCGCGGACGTCCCCGCGGCATCATGGCCGCCTGGAGCGAGGAGCCCAACGCGCTGCTGCAGATCGGCGGCGACCGCAGCGAACCGACGGTGCCCGCCACCACTCGCGAACTGGTCGACGGACTGACCGCCGCCACCATCTCGGGCGTCGGCGCGCTGGACCCGGCCGCCGACGACGCGATCTACGACAAGCGCTATGCGCACACCGACGTCCTCGTGATCGGAGCGGGCCCGGCCGGACTGGCCGCCGCCCTCTCGGCGGCCGCGTCGGACGCCCGCGTGATGCTGGTCGACGAGCAGTCCGAGCCCGGTGGATCGCTGCTGGCGAGCCGGCGCGAGACGGTCGACGGCCGGCCGGCGCTCGACTGGGTCGCCGGCGCCGCCGCGACGCTCGCGGCGGCGCCCGAGGTCACCGTGCTCACGCGCACTGTCGCGGTCGGCTCGTACGACGACAACTACGTGCTCGCGCTCGAACGCCGCACCGATCATCTCGGCGCGGCCGCGCCGCCGGCGATGTCGCGCGAGCGGGTCTGGCACATCCGGGCGCGCCAGGTCGTGCTGGCCACCGGGGCGCACGAGCGGCCGCTCGTCTTCGCCGGCAACGACCGGCCCGGCGTGATGCTCGCGGGTGCCGTGCGCACCTACCTCAACCGGTACGCCGTCCGGATCGGTGACCGGGTCGTGGTCGCCACCACCAACGACAGCGCCTACGACACCGTGGAGGATCTCTGCGCCGCGGGCATCGACGTCGTGGCTGTGCTCGACGCCCGCGACGTCCTCTCGCGCCGGGCGTACGAGATCGAGTCCCGCGGCGGCGTGCGTGTGCTGCAGACCAGCACGGTCTGCCAGACCGAGGCAGATCCCGACACCGGGGCGCTGCGCGCGGTCCGCGTCGGCACGCTGGGTCACGACGACTCGGTGTCCTGTTGGGAGACGCTGCCGTGCGACCTGCTCGCCGTGTCCGGCGGCTGGACTCCCGTGATCCACCTGCACACCCATCGTCGGGGAGCACAGCGCTGGGACGACCGGTGGGCGGCGTTCGTTCCCGACGGCGCCGTGCGGGACCAGCAGGTGGCGGGTGCCGCCGCCGGCGCCGTCACCCTGCACGAGTGCCTGCGCTCCGGCGCCACGGCCGGTGCCGAAGCGGTCACCCGGGCCGGCTTTCCTGCCCGGCCGCTGGACGTCGACGGCACCGACTCGCTGGCGGAGGTGGATCCCGCCCGCGCGCTCTGGCTGGTCCCGGGCGACGACGGCGGACCGGCGGACTGGAACGAGCACTTCGTCGACCTCCAGCGCGACCAGACCGTCGCCGACGTGTGGCGCGCGACCGGCGCCGGGATGCGCAGCATCGAGCATGTGAAGCGCTACACCTCGATCGGCACCGCGCACGACCAGGGCAGGACGTCGGGCGTCAACACCGCGGCCCTGGTCGCGCTCGCTCTCGACGGCCCCGGCGTGGCCGAGGTCGGGACGACGAGCCACCGGCCGCCGTACTCGCCGGTCTCCTTCGCGGCGCTCGCCGGCCGTGAGCGCGGCGACCTGTTCGACCCCGAGCGCACCACCCCCATCCACCCCTGGCACGTCGAGCACGGTGCCGTGTTCGAGGTCGTCGGGCAGTGGTCGCGGGCCCGCTACTACCCGCGGCGCGGCGAGGACATGGATGCCGCGGTCGACCGCGAGTGCCGGCAGGCCCGCACCGGCGTCGCGATGATGGACGCCTCCACACTGGGCAAGATCGAGGTCACCGGGCCGGATGCGGGTGAGTTCCTCAACCGCATCTACACCAACGCTTTCGCGAAGCTGGCCGTCGGCTCCGCGCGCTACGGCGTGATGTGCACGCTCGACGGGATGATCTTCGACGACGGTGTCAGCGTGCGCCTCGCCGAGGATCGTTTCTTCATGACGACCACCACCGGCGGCGCCGCGGGCGTCCTCGACTGGCTCGAGGAGTGGCTGCAGACCGAGTGGCCGGACCTGCGGGTCTACTGCACCTCCGGCACCGAACAGTGGGCCACCATCGCGGTGGTCGGTCCGCAGGCCCGCGGTGTCGTCGCCCGCGTCGCGCCGCGGCTCGACGTGAGCCGGGATGCGTTCCCGTTCATGACGTTCCGGGAGACGACACTCGCGTCCGGCGTGCCCGCCCGCATCTGCCGGATCTCCTTCTCCGGCGAGCTCGCGTACGAGATCAACGTCGCGGGCTGGTACGGCCTCGCCGTGTGGCAACAGGTCTACGAGGCCGGCGCGGACCTGGGCATCACGCCCTACGGCACCGAGACCATGCACGTACTGCGGGCCGAGAAGGGATACCCCATCGTCGGGCAGGACACCGACGGAACCGTCACGCCACACGACGCCGGCATGTCGTGGGTCGTCTCCACGCGCAAGGACTTCGTCGGCCGGCGCTCCTTGTCGCGCCCCGACACCCGCCGGGCCGACCGCAAGCATCTCGTCGGCGTCCTGCCGGCCGACCGCACCACCGTGCTGCCCGAGGGCACCCAACTGGTCGCCGCCGGCACGACCCTCGATGATCGTCCGGTGCCGATGCTCGGGCACGTCACGTCCAGCTACCGCAGCGCCGCGCTGGGACGGCCGTTCGGGCTGGCACTCATCGACGGCGGGCGGGAGCGCATCGGCGAGGTGCTGCTCGCCCCGGTGGGCCAACGGCTCGTCGAGGTCGAGGTGGCTCCGACCGTTCTCTACGACGCCGAGGGGACCAGACGCGATGGCTGATCCGACGACGCTGCGCCGCAGCCCGTTGGCGCATTTGCCCGCCAGCACCGGGACCGACCGGGTGCGGCTGGCCGAGTTGGCCTTTCGCGCGATGGTCAGCGTGCGGCTGGATCCGCGCAGTGCCGCAGCGAGCGCGGTCGAGCACGCGCTGGGCGCGCCGCTTCCGCGCGCCTGCGGCCAGGTGAGCTTGCACGGTAAGCACCGGATCCTCGTGCTAGGACCGGACGAGTGGCTCGTGGTCTCCGACGCGGAACCCGGCACCGTCGTCGAGGCCGTCAGCGGTGCGGTCGGCGACGCGCATGCCGCCGTCGTCGACGTCTCCGCGAGCCGCACCATCCTGGAACTGGCCGGCTCCTCGGCCCGGGCCGTGCTCGAGAAGGGCTGCCCGGTCGATCTGCACCCGCGTGCGTTCCGGCCCGGCATGGCCGTGACGACCACGCTCGCCCGCGTGCCGCTGATTCTGTGGCAGGTGCGACCCGACGCCTACCGGCTGCTACCCCGATCGTCGTTCGCGGACTACGTCGCCCGTTGGCTGGTCGACGCCATGCAGGAGTTCGCCTGATGGGCGAGATCCGTGCGGGCAGATCCCGTGCATCGAGCGGAACGCGATCGCCTCCGTGAAAGCGATCAACGCGGCCCGGCTGGCGATCAACGGCGACGGCAGCCACAAGGTGAGCCTCGACAAGGCGATCAAGACGATGCGCGACACCGGCCGGGACATGCACACGAAGTACAAGGAGACCGCCCGCGGCGGCCTGGCCGTCAACGTCATCGAGTGCTGACGTCCCTCAGCGGTGTGGCGCCAACCGTTCGAGCAGCTCGGAGCGCCACCGCTCCGTCTCGGCGACCTGGTTGAACGTGAACACGTGCACCCCTTCGGGGCGCAGCGCCGGCGCCGAGAGTTCGCCCGCACACCTCAACAGGAACCTTTCACCGGTGAAACCACCCGGGCTGGCCAGGCGGGTGAACACCTTCGTGTGCTTGGACAGGAACCGGGTCGACTCGCCGACGCCGATCTTGCCCGCCATCGCGAGCAACTTGGCCCGGTCGACCGGGCCGGGAATGCCGAGGATCAGCGGCATGGTGATGCCGCGGGCGCGCATGCGGCGGACCCAGACGCCCACCACCGCCGGATCGAAGGTCAGGTTGCTGACCACGTGGGTCGCGTGACGGCGCTTGTCCCACATCGACTGGATGGTCAGATCGTCGGTGATGGTCGGATGCGACTCGGGGTAGCCGGTGATGCCGATGTGGGAGAACGGGTTGCCCAGGGAAGCGAGATCCTCCAGCAGCGTGAGCGCGTCCGGATAGCTGCCCGGTGGGCTCGCGTCGCCGGCCGGGACGAACACACCGGTGATGCCGAGGCCGGCGAGCCGATCGCAGATCTCGGCGAGCTCGGCCCGGTCGCGGATCATCCGCGCGGCGAGATGCGGAACCGCGGTGTAGCCGTGCCGGGCCAGCCGCTCGGCCAGATCGAGTGTGGCCGCCAGGCCCTTGGCCGGCGACGCCGTCACCGTGATCGTGCGGTCGAGCGGAACGTGTTCCAGGAGCTTCGCCTCGATGCTGGCCGTCGGGAGCACCTCGTACCGAGCGTTCTCGAGAAGGCGCACGGTCGTCGTCGAACTCGCCGTCTTGTTGCGCATAGAGAACTCAATTCCGTAATACGCACCAACACAGGCAGTCTACGGCCCGCACCGGGGACCGTCGATGGTCCGAGCGTGCGCCTGGATGCGGGGAATGCGTCGATCTTGCAGTTGTGGCGGAACAATTGTGGGCAAAGCAGGGTGGGATCGCCTACACAACTGCAAGATCGACGTGATCATGACTGCGTCAGCTCTTGGGCAGCCAGGCCTTGACCTTGTCCTTGTTGGCGTCGACCCACTTCTTCGCCGCGGCGTCGGGGGTCATCTTGTCCACGGCGATGTACTTGGCGACCTCGTTCTGGTCGGCGTTCGTCCACGTGAAGTTCTTCACCAGCTGGTAGGCCGGGCCGTTGGCGTCGGCGAACTTCTTGCTCACGATCTTGTCCAGGGCGTACTTGGGGTAATCGCAGGCGACCTTCGCCGCGTCGGCGTCACAACCGGCCGTGTACGGCGGCAGGTTCACCTTCACCAGCTTGATCTCGGAGAAGAACCACTGGGGTTCGTAGAAGTACCCGAGCACCGGGGTCTTCTTCTCCTCGGCCTGGCGGAACGCCTGGATCAGCGCGGTCTCACTACCGGCGTAGACGACCTTGTAGTCCAGGTTGAGGTTCTTCACCAGGGCTTCGTCGTTGGTGACGAAGGACGGGTCGCCGTCGAGGACCTGGCCCTTGCCGCCGGACTCCGACGTCTTGAACATCGCCGCGTACTTGTTCAGGTTCTTCCAGTCGGTGATGTCCGGGTACTGCGCGGCCATCCACGGCGGCACGTACCAGCCGATGATTCCGTCGTTGCCGGTCACGCCGACGTCCACCGCGGTCTTCTGCTCCTCGATGTACTTCTTCTTGAGGTCGTCGTGGCCCCAGTTCTCCACGATCGCGTCCACCTCGCCGGTGCCGAAACCCTGCCAGGCGACCTCCTCCTTGAGGTCCTTCTTGGTTACCGTGCACTTCAGTTCGGTCTGGGCGACGTAGGCGATCACGGCGGCGTTCGCCTCGTACCCCACCCACGGGTTCACCGCCAGGTTGAAGGTGCCGCACTTGCCCGTCCCTGACCCGGAGTTGCTGTCCGAGCCACCCACCTTGGCTCCGCCGCAGGCGACGAGGGCGAGGACGGTAGCGGCGGCGAACACGGTGCCGGCCAGCCGGTACGGTCGCCCGGCCGTGGAGATGCTGATTGTCATACCTTGATCCCTTCAGGGGGTGTGGGGTCGTTGTCCGCCGCGGCTCGCGCGATCCGATCGAGCATGATTCCGAGCAGGACGATGGCGATGCCCGCGGCGAGGCCCTTGCCGTAGAGCTGTCCCTGGGAGAACCCGGCGACCACGTCGTAGCCGAGCGCGCCGGCGCCGACGAGGCCGCCGACGACGACCATGGAAAGCACGTAGATCAGGCCCTGGTTGGCGGCGAGGGTCAGCGACTGGCGGGCCATCGGGAGCTGCACCTTCGTGATCATCTGCCAGGTGTTGGAACCGGCGGCCTCGGCGGCTTCCACAGTCGTCGCCGACACGCTCCGCACCCCGTCCGCGACGATCTTGATGGCGACCGGCGCGGCGAACACGACCGCCGCCACGATCGCGGTGAACCTGCTTGCCGCGAACAGAGCCAGGAACGGGACGAGGTAGACGAAGGCCGGCATCGTCTGGCCGGCGTCGAGCACCGGCCGGATCACCCGGTCGGCGCGGCCACTACGGCCCATCCACACCCCGACGACGACGCCGAGCACCATCACCAGCACGGTCGCGACGATCGTCATCGCGAGGGTCGTCATGCTGTCCTGCCAGAGCCCGCTGGCGACCAGCAGCGCCAGGCAGGCCGCGGCGATGACGGCGGCGCGCACGCCGCCGAGCAACAGCGCGAGACCCACCACCACCGCGCTGACCAGCCACCAGGGCGACTCGGTCAGCAGCGATTGCAGTGGGTTCAGCAGAACGGTCGTGGTGATGTTCTTCAGTCCTTCGGTGATGCCGGAAAGGCTGCTCTGGGCCCAGTCGGTCACCGTCGTGGCCGCCCGGGACAGGTAGCTGCCGAGGCTGGAGCCGGCCGGGAACTCGGCCGCCCACACGTAGGTGTAGGACATGTACGCACACACCAGAGCCACCGCGCCGAACCCGATCAGCAGCGGGCGGCGCAGGCGCTCGGCGAGGCCACCGGCGTTGCGCCGGCCCTCCTCGACCCGCACGCTCGCCGCCGTGGTGACCCGGTCCAGGACGATGGCCATGACCACGATGGCGAGCCCGGCGTTGAACGCGGTGCCGACGTCGAGCGTCTGCAACGCCTTGATGACCGTCTTGCCGAGGCCGGGCGCGTCGATGAGGGCCGCGATCGTCACCATCGACAGCGCTGCCATGATCGTCTGGTTGACGCCGAGAACGATTGTTCGCTTGGACAGTGGTAGCAGCACCTTCGTCAGCGTCTGCAGCCGGGATGCGCCCAACGAGTCGGTGGCTTCGATCGGGGCCGCGGGCACCGATCGGATGCCGTGCGCGGTGATGCGGATCGCCGGCGGCATCGCGTAGATCAGGGTCGCGATCGTCGCGGAGGCCGGCCCGATCAGGAACAGCAGGGTGAGCGGCGCGAGGTAGACGAAGGTCGGCATCGTCTGCATGAAGTCCAGGACCGGCGTGATCAGGCGGTGGAACCGGTCGGACAGCCCGGCCCAGATGCCGAGCGGAATGCCGATGAGCAACGAGATGAGGACCGCGCCGAGCGTTAGCGCGAGCGTGTCCATGCTTTCCCGCCACAGCCCCTGCAGGCCGAACAGCACGAACCCGCCCGCGGCGAGCAGTGCGACCTTCCAGTTGCCGAAGGCCCAGGCGGCATACGCGACGAGCGCGACGACACCGAGCCAGCCCAGGACGGGAACCGGGCGCCCGTACGCCGGTTGCGCGATGAGATCCTGGATGAACGTGACCAGGGTGTCCACGACGAGCCGGATCTCGTTGAAGAAGTACAGGAATACGGGGTTCGAGTTGCGGTTGGCGCCCACCGTGTCGTTGACGTCGTTGAGCCAGCGGTGCAGCGGCGTCAGGTCCGCCGGCGACAGGCTCAGGGTGTTCCGGCCGCGCAGCAGCAACCAGCCGACGACCCAGACCGCCAGAATCCCGGCAACCACCAGGGGCTTGCTGAGGCGGCGGCGCACACCGGTCCGCGCCGGCGCCACCGCCGCGGTGGTCGTCGGTGACGGGGGTGGCGGGGCGGTCGTGGTCGACATCAGGCGCCGACCTCGGTGCCGGCCACGACGGCGAGAATCTCCTCGTCACCGACGATGCCGAGCAGTTCCCCGTTCTTGACGACCTTCACGGGCTTCTCGGCCGCGAGCACCGCCCGGGTAGCGTCCCGCACGACGACCTCCGGGCCCAGTTCCGGCCCGTCCAGCACGTCGTCGGGGCGAGCCGGGCGCATGATCCACCGCAGGGTCAGAACGTGCGAGCGCGGCACGTCCCGGACGAAGTCGCGGACGTAGTCGTCGGCCGGCGCTCCGACCAGTTCGTCACCGGTTCCGGTCTGCACCATGCGCCCGTCCCGCATGATCAGGATCCGGTCGCCGAGCTTCAGCGCCTCGGACAGGTCATGCGTGATGAAGACCATCGTCTTGCCGACCTCGCGGTGCAGCCGGATGACCTCGTTCTGCATGTCGCGCCGGATCAGCGGGTCCAAGGCCGAGAAGGGCTCGTCGAAGAAGAGCACGTCCGGGTCGCCGGCCAGGGCCCTGGCCAGCCCGACCCGCTGCTGCATGCCACCGGAGAGCTGGTCCGGATAGGAATGTTCGTAGCCGCCCAGGCCGACGAGCTCGATGACCTCCATCGCCCGGCGGGTGCGCTCGGCGCGACCGGTGCCGCGGATCTCCAACCCGTACGCGACGTTGTCGACGACCCTGCGATAGGGCAGGAGGCCGAAGTGCTGGAACACCGTGGAGAACTTCTGGCGGCGCAGCTCGCGCAGCCTCTTCTTGCTGGCAGCCAGGATGTTCTCCCCTTCGAACACCACCTCTCCCGCCGTCGGCTCGACCAGGCGGGTCAGGCACCGGACGAGCGTGGACTTGCCGGAGCCGGACAGCCCCATCACGACGAAGACCTCACCGGGCGCCACGTCGAACGTCACGTCGCGGACCGCGGCGGTGCAGCGGACCCGCTCCATCAGATCGCGCCGGGACAGTGCGGCAAGCTCCTCGGACTGCGGTACCTGGGCGGCCTTCGGCCCGAAGACCTTCCAGAGGTCCCGCACCGAGACGACGGGCGCGCGCCCATCCGTCGCCTGCTGTTGTGGCGCCGCAACGGCCTCGGTCAGCTCGCTCATGCGATCAGTCACCTGCTCTCGGCTGCCGCTAGGGGCGGAACCAGTGCTGTGGACGGGGGTCGATGTTCTGCCAGATGTGCTTGGTCTCGCGGTACTCGGAAAGGCCGGTCGGGCCGAGTTCGCGGCCGATCCCGGACTGCTTGTAGCCGCCCCATTCCGCCTGCGGCACGTACGGGTGGTAGTCGTTGATCCAGACGGTGCCGTGCCGCAGCCGCTGCGCGACCCGCTGCGCCTTGCCGGCGTCCCGGGTCCACACGGCGCCGGCGAGACCGAAGTTCGTGTCGTTGGCGATGCGCACCGCGTCGTCCTCACCGGTGAACCGTTCCACCGTGAGGACCGGGCCGAAGGACTCCTCGCGGACGACTGTCATGTCCCGGTGGCAGTCGTCGAGCACCGTCGGCAGGTAGTAGAAGCCGGTGGCGAGTTCGGGGTCGTCGGGACGGCGTCCGCCGCAGCGCAGCACCGCGCCCTCGGCGATGCCGGCGGCGACGTACGCCTCCACCTTCGACCGGTGTGCCGCGGAGATCAGCGGACCGGTCTCCGCGTCGACGCTGAACGGGCCGCCGAGCCGAATGCGGGTGGCGCGGCCGACCAGTGCGTCGACGAATACGTCGTGCACGCGGTCCTCCACGACCAGGCGGGCGCCGGCCGAGCAGACCTGTCCCGAGTGCAGGAAGACCGCGGTGAGCGCGAGGTCGACGGCCGTGTCGAAGTCGGCGTCGGCGAAGACGATGTTGGGGTTCTTGCCACCCAGTTCCAGCGCCACCCGCTTGACGGTCGCGGCCGCGGCCGCCATGATGCTTCGCCCGGTGGCGAGGCCGCCGGTGAACGAGACCATGTCGACGTCCGGGTGTTCGGCCAGCGGCGCGCCGACCTCGGGGCCGGCACCCAGCACCAGGTTGGCGGTTCCGGCCGGCAGCCCCGCCTCCTCGAGCAGCCGCATGAGCAGGATCGCGGTCGACGGGGTCAGTTCGCTCGGCTTGAGGACGAAGCTGTTTCCGGCCGCGAGCGCCGGGGCGACCTTCCACGCGGTCTGCAGCAGCGGATAGTTCCACGGCGTGATCAGCCCGCACACGCCGAGTGGCTCGTGCACCACCCGGCTGATCGCGCCGTCCCGGCCGGTGTCGACGACCCGGCCGGCGTCCGTGCCGGCGATGCCGCCGTAATACCGGAAACAGGCGGCGACGTCGTCCATGTCGAACTCGCTCTCGACCAGCCGCTTGCCGGTGTCGAGCGACTCCGCCCGGGAAAGCTCCTTCCTGTCCCGCTCGATAAGGTCCGCGACACGGCCCAGCAGCGCACCGCGCTCGCGGGCCGGGGTCGTGGGCCACTGTCCCCGGTCGAACGCCTCGCGCGCCGCGGCGATGGCGGCCAGGGTGTCCGCCCGCGTGCCCTCGGCCACGGTGGCCACGAGGCTGCCGTCGGCCGGGCAGCGGATCTCGCGACGCCCACCGGCTACCGGCTCGCGCCACTCTCCTCCGACGTACAGTCGCGTCATGATCCGCTCCCCGGTTGCGCTGTGCGCATTGTTGCGCTGGATGAGGAACAAAACCATCCCCTGACGGGGAACCAGCGTCGAGGTGTGATGTTCCGGTTCACGGCTATCCGCGCTGATGACGGTAGAACTCGACGGTGGCGGGCGGCAGCGGGGTGTTGCCGAGGATCAGGTCGGCCGCCTTCTCGGCAACCATCATCACCGGCGCGTAGATGTTGCCGTTCGTGACGTAAGGCAGCACCGATGCGTCCACGACGCGTAGTCCTTCCACGCCGTGGACCCGCATGCTGGTCGGGTCGACGACCGACATCTCGTCGGTGCCCATCCTGGCCGTGCAGGAGGGGTGCAGGGCGGTCTCGCCCTCCCGGGCCACCCAGTCGAGGATCTCCTCGTCGGTCTGCACCGCGGGCCCGGGTGCAAGCTCACCGCCGTTGAAGGCGTCGAGTGCCGGCTGATTCATGATCTTCCGTGCTACGCGGACGGCCTCGACCCACTCCCGCCGGTCTTGCTCGGTCGACAGGTAGTTGAAACGCAGTGCGGGGTGGACTCGCGGGTCGCGGCTCCTGATCTTCACCGACCCGCGGGCGTCGGAGTACATCGGGCCGACGTGCACCTGGAAGCCGTGGCCGCCGGCGGGTGCCGAGCCGTCGTAGCGAACCGCGATCGGCAGGAAGTGGAACATCAGATTCGGGTACTCGACCAGGTCGTTGCTGCGCACGAAGCCGCCGGCCTCGAAATGGTTGGTGGCACCGGGCCCCCTGCGCAGGAAGAGCCACTGCGCGCCGATCCACGGCCGGTACCGCCACTTCAGGTACGGCTGCATCGACACCGGCTGCGTGCAGGCGTACTGGATGTAGACCTCGAGGTGGTCCTGGAGGTTCTCACCCACGCCGGGCAGATGGTGGACCGGGTCGATCCCCAGCGTGCGCAGTTCGGCGACGTTGCCCAGCCCGGACAGTTGCAGCAACTGCGGGGTGTTGATGGCCCCGCCACACAGGATGACCTCGCCGGCCCGCACCCGGCGTGGCGCCCCGCGCCCGCGGGTGTACTCGACACCGACGGCGCGCCCGCCGTCGAAGACGACCCTCGTGACGAACGCCCGGGTCCGCACGTCCAGATTGGGTCGCGTCATCACCGGGTGCAGGTAGGCGCGCGCCGCAGAGAGGCGCCGGCCGCGGCGGATGTTGCGATCGAAGCGGCCGAAGCCCTCCTGCCGCTCGCCGTTGACGTCGTCGGTGTGCGGGTAACCCGCTTGGCGCGCGGCTTCGAGCATGGCGCCGAACAACGGGTTCGTGGCGGGGCCGCGCTCCAGCACCAACGGGCCGTCGTGGCCGCGGAACGTGTCGGCCGGGTCCGCCGCCAGGCACGACTCCATCCTGGTGAAGTACGGCAGGCAATGGGCGTAGTCCCACGTCTGCATGCCCGGATCCGCGGCCCAGCGCTCGTAGTCCATCGGGTTGCCACGCTGGAAGATCATTCCGTTGATGCTGCTCGAGCCGCCGAGGACCTTGCCCCGGGCGTGGTAGATGCGTCGCCCGTGCATGTGCGGCTCGGGCTCGGACTCGTACCGCCAGTCGTAGAATCGGCTCCCGATCGGGAACGTGAGGGCCGCCGGCATGTGGATGAACACGTCCCACGGATAGTCCGGCCGGCCCGCCTCCAGCACGAGTACGCGGTTGGACGGATCGGCGGACAGCCTGTTGGCGAGCGCGCTGCCGGCGGATCCGCCGCCGACGACGACGTAGTCGTACCGGTGTGACGTCACGGCGTCACGTCCCGTGTCGGCCGGGGATCGCGCTGGATGGGCAGACCGGGGCCATGTACGGGCGCCTCCGTTGTGCGATACGGAACGGCTTGTGGTATGCGCAACAGCCTGAATCCCCATCCGGATGACGTCAAGGGCCACGAGGTGCTCCCTGCCCCTCGACAGCCCTCCTATTGTTGCGCCATGGGCAACTCTCCCGAGGCCACTCCCGCGCCCGTCCAGTCGGTCGACCGCGCGCTGGCCATTCTCGAGATCCTGGCGCGCCGGCGGGACGCGGGAGTCACCGACATCGGCAAGGAGCTGGGTGTCCACAAGTCGACCGCGTTCCGCCTCCTCGCGGTCCTGGAGGGCCGGGGCTTCGTCGAGCAGTCTGAGGATCGCGGCACCTACCGCCTCGGCTTCGGGATCGTGCGACTGGCCGGCACCGTGACGGCTCAACTCGACCTGACGCGGCAGAGCCGCTCCGCGTGCGAACGGCTCGCCGCCGACCTGGGAGAGACGGTCAACGTCGCGATCCTCGACGGAGAACGCGCCGTCAACATCGCACAGGTTCGCGGCGCCGCGTCGATCGCCAGCCACAACTGGGTCGGCCAGCAGACGCCGCTACACGCCACGTCCAGTGGCAAGGTACTGCTCGCGCAGGCGCCCGCAGGCGTCCGAGCGTCAGTGCTCGCCGCGCCGCTTTCGCGGTACACCCCCGCGACCATCACCGACGCCGCCGTGCTCACGGACGCGCTGGAGAAGGCCAAGGCCGTCGGATGGGCCAGCACTGAGGAGGAGTACGAGGTCGGGCTCAACGCGGTCGCCGCTGCCGTCCGTGGGGCCGACGGCTCGGTGATCGCGGCGATCAGTGTGTCCGGCCCGGCCTACCGGCTCGTGCCGGACTCGTTCCCGGAGGTGGCGGAGCGGGTGCTGGCGGCCGCCAACGACGTCAGCGCGCGAATGGGATTCTTCGACTGAACCCGCCTGTTGACTGAAGTCGACAACGCTGCCGGACAGTCGGGGTGGAGCGGGTCGACACGACCGTGGCGGAGCCGATCGAATCGAGCTGCTCGCGACCACCCCGCACAGGAACCGCCCGCTCGTTCGAGGCGCTGTTCGAGCGCGTCGAGTCCGTGGCTGATTTTGTAGTCCCGTTCGCTTCGGGTGATCGGCAACAGCGACAGCAGATGTGCCCGTCGCCGGCGCCCCCCGCCGGCACGCTAGAGCCGCATCAGCGGTGCGCGCCCACCGGCTCCATCGCCTCCATGATCGCCCGGCTCGACGCCAGCTCGATGAGGGCCACCACCTCATCACGGGTCCGGCCGGGCTGATCGTTCCAGCGGGTGAGGTCGCGTATCCGGGCCGCCCTGACGGCGGGGGCCGCGGCCCGGCCCGCCACGCCCGGCCCGACCATACCCCGGGTCTCCTGCCAGGCGTCCCACAGCACGTCGATCGCCGGGCCGGCCTCGACAATGGCCGCGGCGGGCGTGCTCGCCCCGGCCGCTGTGACGACCGCGCCGATGAGGCACGCACCAGAAACCGCGCCGTCGCGGCCATCGGGAGCCGACCCCGGCGGGAACCAGCGTCCCTGTACCCAGCCGCGTTCGACGACAGCACGGGCCGCGTCGAGCGTGACGCAGGCGTTGGAGAGGCGCCGCAGCCGGCCCGAGCGCCGGTCCTCGGCGCAACCGGTTAAGCGGCGGATCAACGACCCCAGCAGTCCGGACCGGGCCGGCCCTGGGTCGTCTCGCCAGGACTGGTGATAGAACAGGTCGTTCATCGCGGGGCTCCAACCGTACGTGACCCTCACCCCGGATACTACGAGGGCGAACGCCAGGCGGCATATCCATCCGTCGGACCTACCGCTGTCCTGACGGCCCGGACACCTGTTGACTCATTGCTGATTCACCACGGCCACCGGCTGGGAGCGTCGCGAGTCCACCCTGGACGAGCGCGCGGCCGATGCCGGCAGCACGTCAAAGCCCCGGTCCAAGACAACGTGCGCTCATCAGAAGCGCATTGCCCGCCGGTGTGGTCAGGCGTCGGCCAGGGTGATGACGGTGTCGAGCAGCACGTTTGCTCCGTTCTCGACGTCTTGCCAGTCGGTGTGCTCCTCGGGGCAGTGGCTTCGCCCGCCGGCGCTGGGTACGAAGATCATGCCAGTCGGCGCCAGGGCTGCCAGGTTCTGCGAGTCGTGGCCCGCGCCGGAGGGCAGGGCGCTGGCCGCCAGACCACGGGCGGCCGCGGCGGCGCCGATGATCTGCTGGATCCGATCGTCCAGCTGCGAGGGCGGGATGGTCGGCTCGAACTCGACATCGACCTCGAGCCCTTGCTCGGTCGCGACCGCCTGTGCGGCCGCGGCGATCGTGTCTGCGAGCCGGTCGACATTGGCCCGTTGCAGGTCGCGGAAGTCGACCGTCAGGTATGCCGTGCCCGGGACGACGTTGGAGCCGCCCGGTTCGACGGAGATGATTCCGGCGGTCAGGACGGCCCGATCGCTCACTGACCGGGCGATCCGGGGAAATTGGACGATCAATGCGCTGGCCCCGGCCAGGGCGTCCTTGCGCATCGTCATCGGTGTGGTGCCGGCATGGTCCGGGCGGCCCCGGAACGTGACGGTGCCACCGCCAAGGCCGACGATCGCGGTGACGATGCCGATCTGGTGGCCGAGCCGCTCCAGCTGCGGGCCCTGCTCGATGTGCAGTTCGACGGTCGCGTAAACGGTGCCCGGATCTACCCTCGTCCGCGTCGCCCGGGCCAGGTCCCAACCGGCCGCGGCGAACGTGTCTGCGAACCGGTCACCGTCGCGGCCGGTCAGCTCCTGCAACTGCGCCGCGCTGAACCCCCGCACGAGGGCGCTGGAGCCGAACAGGTGGCTGTAGTTGCCCTCCTCGTCGGAGTAGACGACCGCCCGGACCGGGCGGCGCAGGACAATCCGTTCCTCGTGGAGCCGCCGCACGCATTCCAGCGCGGCGACCGCGCCGAGCGCCCCGTCGAAGCGCCCACCATTGGGAACCGAGTCGAGGTGCGAGCCCGACCAGACAGCCGGGAGCGCGTCGCCAGCCGGCGACTCGTCCGGCCGCGACACGAACATGTTGCCGATGCCATCCACCTGCACCGTCAACCCCGCCTCGGCGCACCGGGCCCGATACCAGTCACGCGCCTGTGCGTCCGCCGGCGAGAACGACGTACGGCTCACGCCGCCTCCCGGCACCGCTCCGATCCGGCCCAGCGCCTCCAAATCGGCGCGCAGGCGAGCACCATCGACAGAGATCCCTGGCCCCACCTCTACGCCTCCCCGATACCGGCCGCTCCGCGCGACGTTCCGGCTCGTCGCGCGAGGCAATTCTCCCTCGTCGGCCGCCCGCGCCCCGGCGCCACCTGATCCGCACGGCCCTTCTCGCCGCGCGCCGACGCGGGACTTTCGTCCCGGCTCGGCAGGGCAAAGATCCGTACCGCACCGTCGCCGGTCACGCCATGGTGGACATGACACCCGCTGATGGGGACGACGAGGGACCCGGACGGTCGCACCCCCGCCGCCAGATCCGTCATCGTCAAGATGAACCCGCCGATCCCCGTCAGCGGGTGGGACGCACGACGGGCGGTCCTGACGGGATGGTGTCGTCATGAGGACACTGGGTGGCGATTCGCCGGTCGGCGTCGGCCGCGACAACCAGCGACGTGTATCCATGAGCGCCGGCACGGTCTCGGCTCGCGTCGACTGGCCGCTGTGGCGACGCTGGACGCTTTCGACCACGCTGGCGGAGGCCGCCGGATTCTGCGCGCCGGCGCTCGCCGGCGCCGCCGCGGCCCAGGCCCGCCTGTCCGCCATCCCGACATTGCTCGTGATGCTGGCTGCGGGGGCCGTTGAAGGTTCGGCGCTCGGCGCCGGACAGCATTGGGCGCTGGCCAGACACCTCCGTCGGCTGCCACGGGGCGAATTCGTCGGTGCCACCGCAGCAGGGGCGGTGCTCGCCTATGCGATCGGCATGTTGCCCAGCACGCTCGCCGACCGGCTGGGCGGCGCCGCGCCCGGGCTTGTCGTCGCCGTGGCGACGCTGGCCGGCGTTGCCCTGCTCGCCAGCATCGGCACCGCGCAATGGGTGATCCTTCGACGAGCCGGCTACGACCAGCCCTGGTGGATCCTCACGACTGCTGGCGGCTGGCTGGCCGGCCTCGCCGTGTTCATGCTCGTCGCCACACCGCTATGGCACCCGGACCAACCGGTGGCCCTTGCGGTGAGTATCGGAGTACTGGCCGGGCTGCTGATGGCAGCCACCGTCGCCGCCGTCACCGCCTTCGCCGCCGACCGCCTGGTCCGCAGCGCGACGCGGGACGGGCAAGCGCCCGAGCGGTGAAAGCCACCGGATGCCGCGCGGTCGGGCCGTGAGCCGTCGTCTGCGGCCCCGGCTCGTGGCCGGCGACGTGTGCGACGACGACGCGGACGTCGTTCTCGACCTCGAGCCACAACCGCCCACCGTCGTCTGATCCGGCAAGCACCGCACCTACCGTATGCATGCCCACCCTGAAGCCGCTGCACGCCGCGTGGAAGCGTTGCGGGCGCTCAAACGACTGGCCCGCCGAGACTCGGGCTTCGGGGTGGTCGCAATGGGTACGACAGCGGTATGACATGGCCCACCCTGTTCAAGACCTCCGCGGCGGTGGCAGCCGCCGCGGTCGCCGGCTCGCTGGTCACCCGGCCGGACTCGGCGTGGTACCGGTCCTTGGACAAGCCTCGCTGGCAGCCGCCGCCGGCCGCGTTCCCGATTGTCTGGACAACGCTGTACGGGCTGCTGGCCGTCGCCGGTGCCCGGGTGTTGGACCGAACCACCGGTGCGTCACGAGCCCGGTTCGCCCGCGGTTTCGGCGCTAACCTGGTCCTCAACGCCGGTTGGACCGCCGTGTTCTTCGGGGCTCGTGCGCCACGCGCCGCGTTGGCCGAGATCACGGTACTCAACGCGTCCAATCTGGTGCTGCTCGGCCAGGCCTGGCGCGTTGACCGTGTCGCCGCCGTCGCCATCGCGCCGTATGCCGCCTGGACCGCGTTCGCCACTGCGTTGACAGCGGCGATCGCGGCGCGGAACCCGCGGTAGGCGATCTGATCGACACCATCGGCCCGGACCCCAACCCGCCCAGGAGGGCCGCAGCGATCTGGTTCTCGATGTGATCAACGGGCCGTTCTGGTCTCGCGTTTCGAGAACTGCTTGGACGGTGCTTGCTGGGGTGGGGCACAGTCGGGCCGTGGAGAACACCGTGACCGTACGGCACCGTACGTTGGATGAGATCGTCGCAGGGCTTCATGTCGTGCGGCAGTCCCCGCCGGGTGTCGGCACCTTGGCGTTGACCGTACGCCGACCCGCTGTCGACGTCCGGGAGATGTTGTCCCGGGCCGAATTGGATCCTGACGCCGGGCTGGTCGGTGACAGCTGGAGCCGGCGGCCGAGTTCACGCACGTCCGACCGGTCACCCCATCCCGACATGCAGCTGAACGTGATCAACTCCCGTTTCATCGAGCTGATCGCCGGGCCCGACCGTGACGCCTGGGCGCTCGCCGGAGACCAGCTCTACCTCGATCTCGACCTGAGTGTCGATGCCCTGCCGGCCGGTTCACGACTGGCGATCGGCGACCGGGCGGTGATCGAGGTGACCGATCAGCCGCACACCGGTTGCGCCAAGTTCGCCGCCCGTTTCGGACGCGACGCCCACAAGGTGGTGTGGACCGAGGAGGGTCGGCGACTGCGGCTGCGCGGCCTCAACGCCCGGGTGCTCGTTGGCGCGACGATCGGAACGGGCGACACCGTACGGCAGCTTCCGATCCACCAGGTCGGGGACTGATTGTGATCAGCCGATGGGTACTGGGTACCGGTCGGTTCAGCGTCCGCCGAGGCCGGCCTCCGACGAGCGTCAACGCGCCGGCGCAGCGGCCACCGACGCGACCAACGTGGCGGTCAGTGCGACAAGCCAGCCGTACGCCAGCGAGCGCTCGCGGCCCGGTCGCGCGCATAACCCGCGCTGGCCGTGGTATGGGCCAGCCGACGGCAGTCAGCCGTCGTACCCGCCCGGTAGCGTTTGCCCATGACGATCGAGTACCAGCTGACCATCGACTGCGCCGACCCCGGCCGGCTCGTGGCGTTCTGGGCGTCGGCGCTCGGGTACGTCCCGAAGCCGCCACCGGACGGGTACGCGACCTGGCGCGACTACTACCTCAGCATCAACATCCCGGCGGAGGAACTGGGCGACGGCGACTGCATCGACCGGCTGATCGACCCGGCCGGCCGTGCGCCGGGCATCTGGTTTCAGCCCGTGCCAGAGGGCA
>Ga0111538_10004895_pt1 | contig 18435 bp, 13 predicted proteins | sample SoiMethybrSBSTD1_FD_79669 | JGI IMG/M metagenome (GOLD analysis project Ga0111538, IMG submission 79669) | Bulk soil microbial communities from a Populus tree surrounding site in Tennessee, USA - Soil MetaG P. TD hybrid SBSTD1 (version 2)... | ecosystem: Environmental > Terrestrial > Soil >...
ATTCACGCATGACTGCGGGAACGTGCGGACGATTCGGGACGTAAGTCGATGCGCGGTGACCTGCCACATGGCTCCTCGGCGCGCGAACGAGTCCCGGCGGGGAGATGGCTGACTACGGGCCTGGGTGCACGAAAGGTCCACACAAACCCGCCGGGACGATCCCGATGAGAGCAAGCGCGTGGCCGCTTCGAAGTGACGTGATCTGTTGTCGTAGCCCGATGACGATAAAGCAGTTAGACGCCGACGACGAAACTGCGCACGTGAGGGCAAGTGCGGCCTGTGAACCGGGGTGAGCGATCCGGCCACCGAGCGAGATCAGCTGGTTGTCTCGTGCGCTGCCCCGCCCGCCGGTCGTGTGACCGCGACCCGCATGCCTTGAAGTGCCATGAACAGGCACCATTGCGCTTCATCATCGATACGCGACAGAAGCGCATCAGGTCGAAGTGCGTCTTCAACGGTGCATCAGTCTTATCAAGATGGTGATGGCGTCGTTAGATGGGTCCTTGCTGACGGCGTAGTTCCCCGGGGCCTGCGCCCCAATCCCCGATTGAGTCTTGTCAGGTGGTATCTCCACCAGGCTCAAGTCGCGCGATTTGAGTCCCTCGACAGCACGTGCGACTGCGGAGTCCTCCACGACCAACTGTTGCTTGGCCACCACCGGCTCCATGCCTGGAAAGCTGTCGAGCGGTGTCTTGCTCAGGAACACGCGAATGGACTCGTCGCCTGGCTTCTCGTCGAATCTGAACCAACGATTGCCAGAGGGAACCGTGTATTCCTCGAACGGCTTGATGACATGTTGGCCGCCATTGATTTGTGGACTCGGGAAGAGCACGCTCCAGTTGCCGCTCGAGCCTCGCTGTACGATGTACAGGTGTCCTTCGATGTTCGATTCGAAAACGAACCGGACGTTGTCGCCCGAATGGAATGTTTTCTGGGGATCGACATCGACTCCGCCATCGGACGACTCCAGTCGCTGAATGAGACGGTAGCGCAAGCCCGGGTTGGCCGTGCCCTGCTTGTAGGTCGCCACGACAAGCACGGTTTCGGCGGGAATCCGTTGACTCCCCGGACCAAGTCCGGCGACAGCGGGGCCAGTCTTCGCGCCTTCCGCGGGAGGCGTCGGCGGCGGGTCTTGCGCCCGTTTATTATCCGCGTCGTCTTCTAATCGATCCAGGACGACGGTCGCGCGCGCCTCGGACCCCGTTTGTAATGTGACGGACTTGCTGGTCGACTTATACCCCTGCCGCTGCGCCGCTACTTCGTATGCGTTTGGCGAGAGCTCTTCGAAGACATATTCGCCGCGCTGGCGCGAGCGTCCCCGAATATCCCCTGGTTTCAACCTTACATCGGCGCCCGCGACCGCATTTCCTTTTGCATCCTCGACCCTTACCACCAAGGTCGTCACGCTCGTGGGCGGGGGTGCGATTGGATTCGTGGGTGGGGGTGCGACTGGATTCGTGGGCGGTGCCTCCGGGCCACCCCCCCGGCTCTGCGCGCCGTTGTCCGATTCACCTCCCGCGCCGGGCCAGAACATCAGCGAGGCGACGATCGCGGCGACGGCGGCAAGGCCAACACCGATCATCTGCTTCTTCCTGGGCGCCTCGTGCAGGAGCGTCGTCTTTCTGCGTGGAATCGCTGTCTCCAAAATTCTCTGGAACTCACCTGCATCTTTCGGCCTGTCCTCGTGATCGATGGCCATCCCCGTGAGGATTGCGCCCACCACTGCGTGGGGCAAGTCCGGGACAAGGGTTCGGGGACGCACCAGCGGATCTGGTTTACCGCTGTGTATCGCCAACTGCCGGCGGGGTGCGTCAACGGGCGGCTCGCCCGTGATGGCGTGATAAAGCGTTGCCGCGGTCGCGTACACGTCAATCCAAGGTCCTTGATGCTCCGGGCCCAGGATGATCTGCTCGTAAGGAGCGTATCCGGCGGTGAATATCCTCGACATGGACCGGCTGGCTTTCCCGATTTCTGTTCGAGCAGCGCCGAAATCGATCAGCATTGGGATACCGTCGCTTCGAACGAGGATGTTGTCGGGTTTGACGTCGCGATGCATCCATCGGCGGCCGTCCAGGCTCTTTTCGTGGACGTGCCGCAATCCATCGAGGATGCTGAGGATGATTCTTATCGCGGCGTCCGGCGCCATCTTTTTCTGTTCGTCCAGATACTGTCCCAACGTTCTACCCAGATAGAACGGCATCACAAGGTACGCGGTGTTGTTGCTGTTGATGAAATCCAGAACGCTGACGATGTTGGAATGGCTGAATTGACGAAGCGCGGCGGCCTCTTGAACGAATCTCGTGAGTCCGGCCTCGAACGCCGCCGCTTGCTGCGGAGTGTGGGGCCGGACGGCCAGGCTACCCCCGGAGCGGCCAGCAATGTCTCGTGGAATGTATTCCTTGATGGCGACACGAACGTTCTGTGTGACGTCCCATCCCAGGTAGGTAATGCCAAACGCACCAGCACCGAGCACGCGGCCGAGCAGATAGGCCACGACGCCTGGTTGACGCATGAGCGACGTGCCGGGTGGCAGAGTGAGGCCCGTAACGGGTTGCTCCTCGCTGTACCCACAGTTACATGGAACGTTCGGCTGCTTGCGCTCGAAACAAGCCGGGCACTGGTTCTGATCGACAAACATTGCTCTTCTCCGGGGCTGCCAACGAAGGACGCGTTCTGCCGCGGCGCGCGTAGCAGTTCGACCGCCGCCGCGAGCGCGTTTATGTTGTTAACGAAGTTGATGCCCTGTTCCGAACTGCCAGCACAGCAGGACGTGCCACGAGCCGGCGCCCGCTGTCGCATCGCACCTCGTTCGAGCGTGTGCCGTGAGATCTCTTCCATGGTGCCCCGTGGTGCGGGCTGGAACAAGAAAACGCCGGCAAGGTTGCGCGGCTCAGCCGCAGATCGGGGGACAGCTTGAAGATGAATGCCTGCCTGCCTCGACTCGTCGTGTGTGCCCTCTTTACTTTGGTTTTCGGTGTCGCGGCACACGCGCAGACCGATGCGGAAATCGTGCCCGGCGAGAATTTCCATGTGGAGTTCGACGTACTCTGGTGGCGGCCGTCGCCGGATTTGAGCCTGCAAACAGGCCGGCTTGCATCGGTTGGTATCAACGATTTCGAGTTCGCCTCGGAATTCGGCATCCAGGATGCCTGGTTCTCCGATTTTCGCTTCCTTTATCGTCCTGCCCGGAAGCACCGCATCCGATTCGGTTACTCACCGACCCGTTATGAGGAATCCGCGGTACTCACTCGCACGATTAACTTCGGCGAGAAGACGTTCACCGGCAGGGCTGCCGCCGACGTCAGATGGAGTCTATGGCATTTCGGGTACCAGTGGGATTTCATTTCCCGCGATCGCGCGTTTGTCGGTGTGCTCGGCGAAGTGAAATACAACCGCGTGCGCGCTTCGGTCAGGGCCAGCGGTCAAGGCGAGGTTGCGGAGGCGGATGCGCCGGCGCCGACAGTCGGTGTGAACGGGCGCTTCTATCCGCTGAGACACCTGGCGGTCTCCGGTGAATTCGCCGTCTTCAAGTATACGGGCGGCGATTTCGACGGGACGTTTTTCGATCTCGATGTGTCAGCAACGGCCAGCATCACCAAGAGTCTCGGCTTCCAAGGGGGCTACAAGGCCGTCTCCGCCGACTATTTTCTCGACGATGACAGAGGGGACCTGACGCTGAAAGGCGTGTACGTGGGCTTCATTTCGCGTTTCTGACGGTGTCACTCGGTGCACTGCAAACGCTCGAAGGGGGAATCATGAAATTCATCAGCGCTGCCCTCGCCGCGCTTGCCGTGATTGCCGGGGCCGCAAGCCATGCGCAGGCGACGCAGCCAGCACAGGGTTTGCGCATCGTCGTCATCGCCGGAGAAGACGGCGTGAACATCATCCAACAGAAAACGGCGGTCAGGCCTATCGTCGAGGTGCGCGACCGCAACGACCTGCCGGTGGCCGGCGTGGCCGTCGTGTTTACGATCCAGGGGTCCGGCGGAGGCAACACCGCTGCCTTCGCGAAGGGACAGTCCGTCTTTACGGGTACAAGCAACGCGGCCGGTCGGGTCACGGCATCGCAGATGCAGCCGCTTCAACCCGGCGCCGTGCAGATACAAGTCCGGGCGAACTATCAAGGGCAAGTTGCGACGCACACCATCAACCAGACGAACTTTGCGACGAAAGCCGACGCAGTGCAGGCGGGGAGGACCCTGCCGCCGAATACGGGAGGTCTTGTGGCCACGATCGGAACGGTGGGCGGGATAGCAGCCGCCGGCGCGGGTGCGGCCCTGCTGGTCAAGGAATCGACGGCCAACAACGGAGGATGCCGATCGAACCAAGACGCGGCGCTCTCTGATATCACCGCGGCGGTCGAAGCATGCGTCGGCGACCGCAACACTCCTCAATGCCAAACCGCCGCTCAGCGAGCGAGTACCTCGCTTGGCGACTGGTGCTCGTGCGACGGCCGCGTCAATGTGGACGCGGCACTGGGGCGGGAGGGTATATCACTGCAGCAGCTGGACCAGGCAGCGGGGTCACTCCCCCGCGTTCGCTTTCCCGCCTCGTGTCAATGACCGGACGACAAAAGGGCGCATGAAAACGCCGTGACTGTGACGGCTCTTTTTCTCATCGTCGCCCTGGGAGATCCGGCAGCGCATCTAAGCGGGCGGGTGCTCGATCCGCAGGGGCTTCCGATAACGGAAGCGCCAGTGGAGCTCAGTTGCAAAGGGGGCGTCCTGAGGACCACCACGGACTCCCGGGGAGACTTCGAGTTCCACAGCCAGTCATCAATGGCCGGGTGCGATCTCTCCGTAAGGCGAGAGGGATTCGAGCCCTTCATCCGCACCATCGCAGACGGGCAAGTGAACGTCGTCATTGCGTTGCAGATCGCTCGTGTGACCGAGTCGGTCGAAGTGTCGCCTTCATCTGAAATGCCGCCAACCGACCCGATCGGATCGATCGTCCTGACCTCCGAGCAACTGAAGCGCATATCCGATCGTACTGAGGATCTGGTTCGACAGGCGGTGCTGACGGCAGCAGGGAGTGCGGGCTCGTCGGCGATCTATGTAGACGGACTGCCGGCGCACGTGCTGCCACCGGTCGAGATGATTGAGCGGCTCGGTGTCAATCTCGGCCCCTTCTCCGCCGAATACGGTGACGGAGACGTCAACCGCGTGGAGATCGTCACGAGAAGCGCGTCGCGGCGGCTTCGAATTTCGCCGAGCGGTTCCTTACTGGGGTTTGGCGGCGGCAGCAGCCTTCGTCCCGGAACGCGCTCCGAGTCGCAAAGCGGCGGCATCACCGTTTCCGGCCCTTTGCCGACGTTGCCGATCACGCTCTTCGGGGATGTCAGCGTGACAAACAATCGGAGCGAGCTACCGATTGAAGCAGCCGTTCCGACGAACACCGACTGGATGCCGCTCGACGAGCCCCTCAGTGCGACGAGTACGAGCCGGATCTGGTCTGCTTCGACGGCGGCTCACTATGCGTCGGCATCCGGCATGAAGGTCTACACGGCCTATTACGGCAGGCGGTCGAGGAACTCGAACGTCGGCGTAGGCGGCCTCGTGCTGCCTGAGGCAGGTTTTTCGGATCAGGTCACTTCAAGTAACGTTCAAGTCAGCGTCAGAACCGATCGCGGCGGCCTGTTGCAGGAGGGAGGCCTGGTCGTCAGAATTTTCTCGTCGGGAATGGATGCCAACAGCACACGAGTCGGACTCTCCGTCGACGGCAGCTTCGTCGCCGGCGGCGCCGCAGTGGCCACGCAGCAGACGCAGAGAAGCGCGTGGGTCGCGAAGTACGTGGCGCGTAGCAATTCGACACGCCTGTGGACCGCCGGGCTGGTGATATCGGCTACCTCTCAAAGAGACGTTTCCGTTCCGAACTCGAGCGGCTCGCTGGAGTTCGAGAACATGAACGGCTACACGACTGGGCTCGAAGGCGGCGCCACCGCCATCTGGCGCGTGGCGCGCAGCTGGGGACGCGTCGAGTACAAGAACACCACGTTGGCGCCATTTCTCCAGAAGACGCTTGTGCAGACACACCGCGTGGAGATAGACGGGGGGGTTCGCGCCGACTTCCAGTCGAAGGTGGGCACCGTCCTCTCACCTCGCTTGTGGGCAGCATCGATGTGGAACGGGTTCAAAGTCCAGGGCGGCGTCGGTCTCTTCGTCTATCCCGTCCCCGACGTCGTCTTCATCACTCCGCTCAGGATTAGCAATTCGAATGTGCAGCAATATGTCGCCACTGGAGTCGGGGTGGTCGATCCGCTCGGCGGCCCCTACCCGATGTCGCCCCTGCGCGCGGAGATCGCGCACGATCTTGTGTCTCCGCGCCAATGGCTGCAGCGCGGCGCGATTGAACGCCGCATCAGAGCGTTCACCTCATCGCTGGAATACACGTGGGCACGCGACTACCATCGCCTCGGGTCCGATCGGATTGCGGATGGCGGCGGCTGGGTCGATATGATGGAGTCGAATCGAGCCGCCGTCCGCCATCGGCTGCATGCTCGGCTGCGATATGAATGGGGGCGTCAATCGCTGATGGGTCACTACGAATGGATACGCGCGTCGGACAACAGCGATGGGCCATTTTCCTACCCGGAACGCGCCGGGCAGTACGCGTTGGAGTGGGCGCCGAGCGCGGCGTTTGCGCCGCACAACCTCACCGTGGCGGGGGCATTCTCCCTGCCGGCCGACGTCTCGGTCATGCTCACGGATACTTGGCAGAGTGCAGTTCCCTTCAACATCACGACGGGTGCTGACGACGACCGAAATGGATTGCTGATCGAGCGCGGCGGCCGCCCTCGCAATAGCGGCAGAGGCCCCGATCAGCACCTCGTATCGCTGCACGCATCGCGCCGGTTTGCCGTCCCGGCGCCGACGGGGCGATCGAGGGACCGGATGTCTGTCACGACGGGTGTCCAGATCGACAACCTCCTCGATCGAACGAACGTGATCGCTCTCGGTTCGGTGGCAGGTGCGGCGACTTTCGGCCGGCCGCTCGCGGCGCTCAGCGGGCGATCAATGCGGTTCTGGATCAGCGTGTATTGACTTCGTGCGAGGTGTTTTATGAGCTCGCGGCAGCTTGTTCTCATCGCCATCACCATTCTTGCAGCCGGCCCAATGCACGTCGCCGCCGGGGCCGGTCAGCAGAAGGAAGCGCAGTCTCGCGATCTGGTTCTGGACGGACCAACGGCCACGCCGCTGACCACGCCGACCGTTCCTCGTGGTTATGCGCTGGTCGTGGGTGTCTCGAAGTACAAGAATCTCAGTGCCCCTCTGCAACTGGACTCACCGGAAAAGGATGCGGAAGCCGTTTACCGCGTGCTGATCAGCCAGGCAGGTGGAGCATTTCCGGCCGAGAATGTCCATAGGCTCATCGGCCCCGACGCAACCCTTGCAAGGATTCGCCACGAGCTCGAGGCATGGCTCCCGTCTGTTGCGCAGGGCAGCGATCGTGTCGTCGTGTTCTTCGCAGGACACGGCTTCGTAAAGGACGGCCGCGGGTACCTGGCGCCTTCGGACGTGGATCCTTCGCGGCTCGAGACGACCGCATATCCAATGACGCGGCTCGGGCAGGTTCTCGCCACCCAGGTCAAGGCGAATTGGAAGGTGCTCCTTGCAGACGCGTGCCACTCGGGGAAGATCAACCCGGAAACGACGAACGAGAAGCTCGATCAGCAGTTCAGCGGCCTGCCGAAGGATTTCCTCACTCTGACTGCAGCCACCGAGCGCGAGCGAAGCTACGAAGATCCGAACCTCTCCAGCGGATACGGTCTGTTCACCTATTACCTGACACAGGCATGGCAAGGGAATGCCGACAACGATCCCTGCGACGGGGTCATCACGGCCAACGAGCTTCGCGATTACGTGGTCACGCACGTGACTGCACATGTGCGGCGAATGCGTGATGCCGAACCCGACCCTGAAAGGCGACGAACGCTCTCGCAGACGCCGACAGCGCACGGGGACTACGACCCCCGGATGCTGCTGGGGGTCAACACGTCATGCCTGAACCGGCCGGGAAGCACCCCTCTCATCGGAACCGCGATTGTCGAAGTGAACATCGACGATGTGGATGTCTACGTTGACGATAAGCTCGAAGCGAAGGTCAGTCGCAGCAAGGCACTGAGGTTACCGGGCCTGACGACTGGCATCCACGTGTTCAAAGCGTGCAGAGAAGGATACGAGTGCGACACAAAGAAGATACTGATTGCGCCTGGCCAGGACGTAACTGTCACGCTACGCATCCTCTACCCGCTCAAGAACAAGAAGTCGGCAATAGAGCTTAACGAGCAAGGCGAACGCCTGCTGTTCACGCACCGTTCGTCAATCAATCCGGTGAACATCGTCCCGGTCACTCGCGCACAGAGCCTGAAAGACCTCCTCAGGGCGGCGACGCTATTCGAGCGTGCGCTTTCTGACGATGCGGCATATGCGAAGGCTGCCTTCAATCTCGGCCAGGCGAGGCAGCTGGTTGGGGACCAGGAGAAGAGCCTCGCCGCGTACCAGACAGCGCTCAAAATCAATCCGAGCTTTGTCGATGCGCGCATCCAATATGCCGCGGTCCTGCTTGAAAGCGGCGATACGGACGAGGCCATCCGCCAGCTGACCGAGGCTCGGCGCCTGGACGCGTCCAACGACGAACTGTACGGCATGCTCGCACGCGCCTTCCACGACAAGGCGGCGTGGGCCAACGCCGTGGAGTCCGCCGACGAGGCGCTGCGCCTCAACCCCTCAAACGCCATGGCGCATTTGTGGCGGGCCGATGCGCTGCGGTTGATCGCCGCCGAAGAAAAGACAGCCGCGGACCGGAAGCCGAGGCTTTACTATGAAGCGCGCGACGGATACACCTCGTTCGTCACGCTCACGAATTTCTCCTCGTCGGTCGGCGAACGCCTCGCATTTCATTTCATCGGCATGGGTGTCGGCAGCCGCCAGCATCCCGACCGCGAGCAGTCCTATAGGAGCCTGCGAAACGCCGGATACCTGGGCCTCTGCCTCACTGAACAGAAGGTCGGGAACCCTCGGCGCGCGCGTGAATACTGCCAGCGCGCGACCCGCTATGAGGAGAACCCGATAACCTACTTCCTGTTGGGCAACATCAATCGCGACCTGTTCAACGAGTACAAGACCTGTGCGTATATCGTAGAGGCGGCCGCGAGTTACCACCGGATGCTGAAGCTAAACGCGAACCTCGTGGAGTCCAAGAACGCCAAGAACTATCTGGAACAGATCACCGGCATCATTCCCAAACTCGGGTGCGCGCGGCAATCGTGACAACTCCAGGCTCCAACGCCGGGTCGCGGTGTTGACGCTGAATGCAACGCACCGAGGCGGCAACGTGTCCGTTCAGCCTTCAAGCAACTGACGCAAAAAGGTGTTGTAGAACAGCCCAGTGGGATCGTGGCTCTTTCGGAAGTCGTTGAATGCCTTCAGGCGTTCGCCACAGTCTTTGCGGAGGTCGGCGAGGAAGTTGGCGTCTGCGCATCCGCCACCACCGTCTTCAGTTCAGCCAGATTGGTCGGTGTGAAGTGCTCGCGCCGTCGGCTGGCGCCAGGAGCTTGATGTTCCCGCTCCAGTTTTGCCAAAGGACATTGCTTTCGGAAGTGTATTCATTGGTGCTCGTACCCAGCCGTTCTTCTGGCGGTATTCGAGGATGCGCTCCGCCGTCGCCTTGCCGATGCCCGGCAGTGTTTCGAGCTGCGCCGCGCTCGCCGTGTTCAGGTTGATGGGTGCCGACGCCGAAGCAGAACTTGCCGCCGAACTGCGTCGAGTGGTGTCCTGGGCCGCGCCTGTAGCTACACCGAGCCCTAGCACCAGCAGAACCGCGATGACGATGCGAATCATGAACACCTCTCCGCATCTGGAGGCGCACTCACGCATGACTGCGGGAACGTGCGGGACGTAAGTCGATGCGCGGTGACCTGCCACATGGCTCCTCGGCGCGCGAACGAGTCCCGGCGGGAGATGGCTGACCACGGGCCTGGGTGCACGAAAGGTCCACACAAACCCGCCGGGACGCTTCGAGTAAGAGCAAGCGCATGGCCGCCTCAACGCCGCGAGATGTGTCGACGCAGCGTGATGACGTGGAAGCGGGTTAGACGAAGACGACGAAACTGCCGCGCGTCAGGACCATGCGCGGCTGTGAACTACGGTTGGCGATTGGAAGACATCCGCGCAGTTCGTTGCCTGTCAGCCCCGCTTGCTGTGCGCTTGCCGCGCCGTCGCCGTGCTCCGCATGACGCGTATGGACGTGAGCAGGTTGGCGGGTCCACTGCCGCGGGACGTGTGGATTCGCGACGTACTGCTGGTCCCGAAGGTAGTACAGCTCCGCGCATCGCCACTCGTGCGTGATCTGCGCGAGCGATCGATTGAAGTGAGAGATCTGTCGCGTCCAAATCCGCCTCGGCGCCAGTGCGCAGGAAGCGCCGCCGGTAGAACGTCGAGACAATTGGATCGAACAGGCACCTCTGGGCCTCATCACCGATACGGGCGAGAAGAGTGTCCCGCATTTCCAGATCGTCGCTGAAATCGCGAGTCCGATCCGCCGCGGACAGATGGATGTCGTAATCAGGCGCAAGTCCTGGGCTCGGTAGTCGTCGCGAACCAGCGCGGCCAGCTCCGAATTGTGGAAGATCCCGAATCCGCGCTCAGGGCGTCGCCGGAGGGCCGCTCGCCGCCTGCGCGAGCTGGCGAATGGCGCCGAGGTGATACGCAAGGTGCGGAATGCTCGAGGCGGCATCGGTCCATCCGGTTTCGTCCCATGCCGGGGGGCTTTTCATGTGGTCCAACCACGATTGCGCCTCGTTGGCAAGAGCCGCACGCAGCGTGCGCCACTGATCGTCAGAGACCGTCTGACGCTTCCAGGCCTGTGACCAATCGGCATCGCCAAGCTGTTCACCCCGAGCAGCTCGATTGAGCAATTCCAATCCGTAACGCAGGTGCTCAACGTGGGAAGCCACCGACGTCCGTCCTCCCGGGCGGGCGCTCGCCGCCTCGGCCGAAAGCGCATCGAGGGACGACAGCAAGCCGTGATCGCCGCGGTTCAGGAAATATGCGCTGCCGGACGGTCCGTACAGCGCTTCGCTGAGGAGCGTCACGAGCACGCGCGGCAATACGGACGCGCGCGTATCCAGCGCGACGGGATGTCGCGGCTCATACAGCATCACGTGAGCACCCCCAGGCAAGTCGAGATATGCAGTGATGCCAAATCCCTGATCCTTGGGCTCTCCCATGACGGTGACGCCTTTCGCTCGCAAGTCGGCGATCGTCGAGCGAATGTCGTCGCACATGAAGTTCAGCTTGTGCGGAGTGCCGACCGCGTCCATTCCCTCCTCGATTGGATGGATGCCCAGTTCGGCTGGCGGCAGCGTGAAGATGAGCCATCCACCGCCGGCATCCACGTGTTTGAACCCGAACACGTCCCGAAGCATTGCCCGGAGGGCATCGGACTGGGCGCTGTACAACAGCGCATGGGCACCAATGATCGCCATGAGAATCCTCCCTGCTGACCGATGATTCTGGGGGTGTCCCGCAGTCTATACGGATGACGCGCGGAATGGATCCGTGCGCCGACAGGAGGTCACCATGCCACTCATCGATGGGCTGCTACAGGAACTCGAACAGGAGGCCGCAACCACACGCCGAGTCCTGGAGCGCGTTCCCGATGCCAAGCTCGCGTGGAAGCCGCACGCGAAGGCGAGGACACTGGGCGAACTCGCACTGCACGTTGCGATGGTGCCGGGCGCCGTTGCCGAATTCGTCGCACAACCGTCGCCCGTGCAGGCACCCCAATTCACCGACCCCAAACCCACAAGCGCTGCGGAGCTGGTCCCAACGCTGGACGACAGCATCGCGAAAGCGAAGCGGCTGCTCGGGAAGATGGACGACGGAACGATCCTGGCCACGTGGCGGATGATGCGTGGCGACCAGGAGCTACTCGCGATTCCGCGAATTGCCATGCTGCGGGCGATCATGCTGAATCACTGGTATCACCATCGAGGACAACTGAGCGTCTACTTGCGCGAGCTCGATGTGCCAGTGCCATCGATCTATGGCCCGAGCGCCGACGAGAATCCATTCGCCTGATAGCAGGGGGCAACATCGCGCCTGAACACGGCAGCAATTGCGTACACTCTTCGCGTGCTGCCCTACATCTGGCTCTCGCTTGCAATCGGATCGCTCTGGCTTCCGCCGCAGCCCTCGGTGGGGCCATTGCCGTTACGACACGCCGTATCGGTCGCCTGGTTGATCGTTGCCGTCACTCACGCCTACGCGACCGGTCGTGTTGCGGCACTGGGAGTGCTCGCGATTCTGGCGTTCGCCCTGCTCTGTTATCGGGACGGACGCGAGCGCCTGGCGATCACCACGATCGCAGTCGTCGTGTTCTCGCTCGCGCTGATGGCGCACATCGTCCCGGGGTTTGCCAATCTGCTCGTTGTCAGAGATGTGATGCTGAGCCCGGATGCCGTGCCGTACACGCTGTACCTCAACTTCGACAAGGCGCAGGTCGGTCTCCTCCTGTTGGCGTTCGGTCCGCCAGTGTTGGCGTCGCGAGCCGATTGTGGCGCGATGCTGAGAGCCACGCTCCCCGGCGTGCTCGTGCTGATCGCAGCGCTCATGGCATGCGCGCTGTTGATTGGCCAGATACGCGTCGATTTCAAGTGGCCGGCGATCTTTCCTGTCTGGGCCTGGTCGAACCTTCTCTTCACCTGCGTGGGTGAGGAGGCGCTGTTTCGAGGTCTGATCCAACGGCGGCTGCAGGGCGAGTTGGCTGTTCAGGCATCGGGCAGGGAGATCGCCGGCCTGGTGATGGCGGCTGTCGTCTTCGGCCTTGCCCACTACGCGGGCGGAGTGTGGTCCATCGTGCTCGCTACGATTGCTGGTGTCGGTTACGGCTGGATCTTCTGGCGCACGAACCGCATCGAGGCGTCGATCCTGACGCACTTCCTGGTGAACACCACACACATCTTGTGCTTCACCTATCCAGCGCGCGCCTGAACTTGCGGGCGGGTCTACCGCGCTTTTCAAATCGATGTAGCGCGAGTCCTTCGTCCTTGGTGCTTAGTGCTTAGACAGACCAGGCACTAAGGCCTAGCGACGAAGGACAGACTCTGCTTCTACTTCGAGATAAACGGATCGACAAGCTGCCGGACGTAACCGGGAGGTACCGCCTTGCCTGCCGCCAGTCCGTACGAGGCCGGCCAGCGATCGCCAGGCAGATGGCAGGTGCCAAACATGCGATCCAGCAGCGGCAGATGGACCGCGAAATTCTTGTCCACGGCCTCCGGTTCGGCACCATGGTGCCAGTGGTGAAACTGCGGCGTAGCCATCACCCAGCGCAGGCGGCCGAAGTTGAAACGGACATTCGCGTGAATGAAGGTGGCCTGGATACTGACGAATGCGACGTAGGCGATGAGCACCGTCTCACTGAAACCGAGCACATAGATCGGTACGTAGGTCAGTCCGCGTGTCACCGCCACATCGACCAGGTGCAGCCGCGAACCAGCCAGCCAGTCCATCACGTCGGCTGAATGATGAATGCGGTGAAAACGCCAAAGCATGGGAACCCGATGGAAGGCTCGGTGCACCCAGTACTGCACGAAATCGGTCAGCACAAGAATCTCGATGAACTGAATCACCAGCGGCTGACTCGACACCAGCTTCTGCACGTTCCCGGACACTGCCCACGTGAACAGCGTCATGGCTGGTTTCATCGTTAAGAGCGTCGTGACTTGCACGAGCAGGGCACTTAGAAAGAAGTACACAAGGTCTGTCCGCCAATCGCTCCTGAAGACGTCCTGTTCGGGCAATCGCGCAAAGAGGCGTTCGAGCGGTATGAAGACGGCGGAGTAGGCAATCAGATTGAGGAGAAACCAATCGAGACCGAGAAAAGGCCCGTTCTGCAGCTCGCCATCAATGGGAACACGTGAACCGCCGAGCAGCGCGGCCACGAGTGTGAAGGAGATGCCCGCCATGCCCAGAATCTTGCGACGACGCAGGCAGACACTCACGACACCCGCAATGAATGAGCTCACGAGGGCAAGGTGCAGGAGGGCTCTGATGAACGGGACGGGATAGAGCGCTCGCAGGTCTGGCATCGTGAGGAGCGACGGGTAGTGAAAGCAGAAGACCGCACCAAGGCCAGCTGCCCCGAGGGCGACGGAGAGGACGCCGCTCAGCCACCCTGACCCGAATGCCCTTGACGCCGGTGTCGTCACCATCGATCGACGAACGCCTGTTCATCGGCGCGCGGCTGCAGTCCCGTGACGTGTGTAATCAGACGCTCGCACGTTGGAAAGAAGCCCGCGGCGTTCAGCCATCGATTGCACCAGCCAGTCGCGATGCAGTAATTGGCGACATATGGCTCGCGATGGTGCGAGGCGTGCGCCTCGACACTGAGGATGATGCCGCGGCGCTGCAGCCAGCGAACGAATGACGGCGGCGACGGCATATGTGCCCACTGATGCACCTGGTTCGTGGGAAGGGAGATCGTGGCAAATGCCGTGAGTGCAAGTGACACTGCTCCACTCGGGCCGGCTTCCGGGAGCAGGAGGGCGACAAGCAGAATCGGGACGTTCAGCATCGCAACATCACCATTGCAATCGACTGCGTCTCGACGCAGGAAGTCGTCCGGATTGACGTGATGGACGCGGAATGGCCTCAAAAAGCGGCGACCCAGGAACGGCATCGTTTCGCTGAACCAGGTGTCGGCGGTCCAATGCACGAGGCCAGATACCAGATCGGCAGCCAGCGCAGCTGCAATGAGGACCAGCGGTGACCACCAGTGCCACCACAGTCCGGTTGCCACGATGTGATTGATATTCGCGAGGAGCAGCGCTCCGGCCGCAAGCAGGGCGCAGATCTCGATTCGTCTGGTCCACCCGTCCACGACGTCGTGGGCAGGCAGGTCGGAGGCGATCGCCTTCATCCACCGTTTTATCGGAGGGTCTCAGGCCGGTCTGGAGACCCAACCCAGGCGGGTCTGAAGACCCGCCTGTACGTCATGAGAAGTGGCCGTTTTTAGGGAAGCCGTCCGTCCATTGAGAGCCCCTGGACGACGAGGCCGCTGCGCGCGCCAGCACCTACCTGCCCCACGTCGCCCTTCGCGCCGGCGGGCCGCTCCACCGTCAACCGGAACTGATGGCTCATCTTCTGGACGCTCGCTGCCACTTGCTTACCAATTTCAGGCAGCAGCGTCGCGAGGCGCGTGGGTGCCGCGATGCTCTCGTAGCGCCCTCGGGTAGCCTGAGTAACCGCCATCCCGACCTGTGTCTGGTTGGCACCGCCGCTTGCCGATCCTGATGTTGAATTGAGCAGCACCACGTGTACCGTTGTGGGTTTCTTCTCGATGCGCTCGAAGATCCGTTTGACGTCGCGATCCAACACGTTGGCATCACCGGAGCTGGTGCCAGACATGATGATCACCGGGAAGTGATCTGTCTTGTCCTTCTCGATTCGTTGCGTCGCTTCGTTGATCGACTCGACGAAACGGCCTGCGCCCGAGTCGGGCGCCAGACGAGACAAGCCCTCAATCATCATCGCCTTGTCCATCGTCGGTCGAACCAGAAAGCGCGGCTGCGGGGCCGTCGTGACGATGGTGACCTCCAGGTTATCTGGCAGCGCATCGATGAGACCTTTCACGCCGTCCTTGAGGATCTGGATGTTGCCTGCTCCGAGGCCGATGCCATTGTCGAGAAGCAACTGGACTTTGACTGGCCAGTTCACCGGCTCGACCTTGACGACTTTCGCTTCCACACCACCTTCCATGACCCGCAGGTCCATCGGCTCCAGTGAGGCCACTGGTTTCCCCGATGCGTCGGCGACACTGGCATAGAGCTGAAACTGCTGCTGCTGAGCGCGTACGTCTCCGGCTGTCGCGCACAGAATCACCGCAAGTGCTGCGAAAAACTTCGAACGCATGCGAGACCTCCGTCAGAAACCGTTATGGAACCCATGGCCGTGTCGACGATGAGACGTTAAGGGAGTCGATTCGGTTCTCAGATACTACGTTGAGGCGGGGCGCGTCGTTCACAGCACCGCGCGGCCGACTGCCATATCAGGCACGGCGGGCGCGTAAATGTTGTGTGAAAACCCGGTCACGAGTGAGTAGACCGCAATTAACCCTTGTATCGCCGGCGGCCGATAACACCTCTGAGCGTCGGTCGCCCCCGCGTTTCCGTCGTGGTCCGTGACTCCTGCGATTTCGTGAAGGGGGCCCGATGCTCGTTACTGCGCCAAGGCGATCAGACCTTCCGGCCTGCCACCATCGATTCGCGGTACCACGCCACAGTCCGCCCCAGCCCATCATCGAAGCTGACACTCGGAGTGTAGCCAAGCAGTCGCTCGGCTTTGCCGATGTCGGCTTGCGAGTCGCGAACGTCACCGGCGCGCGGTTCGGAATAGATCGGCTCGAGCTGACTTCCCACCTTGCGCTTCACGGTCTCAAAGAGCTGCTTCAGCGAAATGCGGCCGCCGGTCGCGACGTTGATGATCTCGCCACTGGCGCCAGGCGCATGGCACGCGCGAAGAACACCGTCGACGACGTTGGCCACGTACGTGAAGTCGCGGGTCTGTTCGCCGTCTCCGTAGATGGTCGGGCGGCGGTCCTCGCACAACGCGCTAATGAAAAGCGAGATGACCCCGGAATACGGGGACGATGGATCCTGCCTCGGGCCGAAGACGTTGAAGTATCTGATCGTCACCGTCTCGAAGCCGTAAAGGCTCGTAAACATCTGGCAGTACTGCTCAGCTACCAGTTTCTGCAACGCATATGGCGACAGTGGCGCCGTCGGCATCGTCTCGACTTTCGGCAGCGTTTCCGAATTCCCGTACGCGGACGAGGAGCCGGCGTAGACCACGCGCCGCACGCCCGCATCGCGGGCCGCGACGAGGACACTGAGAGATGCGTCGATGTTGGCGCGATTCGACGTCACCGGATCTTCCACCGACCGGGGCACTGACGGAATGGCGGCCTGATGCAGAACGTACTCGATGCCCTGCACGGCGCGCCTGGCGACATCGATGTCCGCCAGATCGCCCTGCAGGAACTCGACCTGCGGCAGGTGCGCAAGGTTCTCACGCTTACCGGTGATCAGGCTGTCCACAACGCGGACGCGCTCGCCGCGTCGAATGAGTTCTTCGCACAGGTGAGATCCAATGAAACCGGCGCCGCCGGTGACGAGATAGTGGGCCATGGTGTCGCTATTGTGGGAAACCAGCTCGCGAGAGTCCGGGGATGATTTTCAGGGCGTTGCCGAAATAGAGCTTCTTGAGAACCTCGTCCGGCAGCGCGATGCCATACAGTTTCCAGAACGCGTGGTAGTCGCGGTAGTAGTCGAAATATTCGTCGCTCGTCTCCAATACCCGCCAATAGTACGGATACTCGTCTGGCTGGTAGTTGTCCTTCCCGAACAGCAGCCGGTCCTGGTACTTGACGAAAAAGTCGTGCGCAAAGCGTGGTTGCCGGCCGATGTCGTAGAGCACCGCACCGATCTCGCTGTAGACGTTCGGCATCTCGTCGAACATCCGTCCGAGACGAGCGAGGTCATTCGCGTGCCATCCCAAATGAGCTGTGACAAACGTCGTCTTGGGATGCTTCTTGAACAGCCGATCGCGCTCGGCCATCAACGTCTCGAATCGCGGAAAGCCCGGATCCTGATAACGGCGATCCTTGAACAGCGCCAGCTCCAGCCAGCGCTCATTCGAGTAATCGATCGGATCCCAGAACTTCTGTGGATCCGCGGTGTGGATGAAGACAGGGATGTTGAGGCGAGCCGCCGCATCCCAGATCGGATCGAGCTCTGGATCGTCGATAGCCAGGCGTGATCCATCGGCTTTCTTCACCGTGAGGCCGAGGCTCTTGGCGATCTCCTGTACTCCCTTCGCGCCCGCCTTGACGTCAGCTTCGAGCTGCTGCGCAGCCGCCTGTCCAAAGCCGGGGCTTACGGCGCGACCAAAGCCGATGCTCGTGAAATAAATGAATCGATCCTTGTACGGCGACGCATTGGCGACCGCGATCCACTGCTTCAGGTCATCGCCGCGCAACTGAGGATTGTTGACGACCATTCGTCGCACGTTGAGGTCGTCAAGCGCCTTGACCACGCTGGCGAGTGCCTCGACGGTCGTGAGCTGTGGAGGATGGCCGTGAAAGTCGATCGCCGGAAACTTCGCCCTGGGGACCGGATGCTGCGGGACGACCAGGGTTGATTCCGGTTTGTACTCCCTGATGTTCGGAACCGGAAACTCTGGTTCGCGGCCTGAGCCGGGACGAGCGCCTGGAGTGCCTTGTCCGCGTTGTCCCTGGGGTCCCTGTGCAATGGCAATGGCAACAGTCGCCGCGGCAACGAGAGCCAACACAGCGATGCCTGCTCTGCTGGTCATGGACGGCATTGTACGCTGCGCGGCTCGGGTGAGTCCGGTAAGTGTCGCAGTCAGCCGATAA
>Ga0111538_10004897_pt1 | contig 18433 bp, 14 predicted proteins | sample SoiMethybrSBSTD1_FD_79669 | JGI IMG/M metagenome (GOLD analysis project Ga0111538, IMG submission 79669) | Bulk soil microbial communities from a Populus tree surrounding site in Tennessee, USA - Soil MetaG P. TD hybrid SBSTD1 (version 2)... | ecosystem: Environmental > Terrestrial > Soil >...
AGGCGACTGAAAGAATAAAGGAAATTGGCATCCGGAAAGTATTGGGGGCCGAATTTGGTCACCTTAGTTTCATCCTGCTGGCCACAACATTGCGGCAAGTGGCCCTTGCTGTTCTTATTGGAATCCCCGTCGCCACTTATCTCACGCAGCAATACCTGGAAAAATTCTCCGAAAGAATAGCCATACAATGGTGGCAGTATGTATTGCCTGTTTTTATTCTGTTGATCATTATGTTGGCATCGGTTGCTTCGACACTGATCAATGTCAACAGGGTGAATCCGGTCGATTCATTGAGGCAGGACTAGCTTTATCTTATTCATTCCTCAAACTCGTCGCTGGATTCGCATGTGCCGCACGCAACGCCTGCGTGCTGACAATGACAATGGCAAAGATCAATGCAACTAATCCTGTAGCGGGAAACACCCACCAGGCGATCGTCGTGCGAATTGTGTAACGCTCGAGATATTTAGTTAGCAACCACCAGGCTATCGGTGAAGATATAAGGAAAGAAATAATTACCAAAAAAGAGAAATCTTTAGATATCAGACGCACCAAACTTGGCACCGTAGCGCCCAAAACTTTTCGAATGCCGATTTCCTTTGTCCGTTGTTCTGCTGTAAAGGCCGCCAGGCCGAACAAACCAAGACCCGTAATGATGATCGTGAGGGTGGCAAACAAACTTGCCAGCTGGCTGGTCAGATTAATGGTCGTAAATTTTTTCTGGAATTCAACGTCAGCAAACCGATACTCAAAAGGATAAGCTGGCGCGTGCTTCTCAAATATCTTTTGCACGGTGGCAATTGAAGCCTGAAGATCTTTAGTTTTCTTTAATCGTACCGTAACTACGTCAATCCATTCAGGATCCAGAACAATAAACATGGGTTTGACGGGATCGTAAGGCGATCCCATCAGAACATTTTCAGTTACGCCTATTAGTTTCCGTTTACCTCCCCACAAGTCGAGCTCAGTACCCATGATAGGTTCCTTAAGATTCATCAGATCCAGTCCCGCCTTATTGATAATAATCGAAGATGTGTCACTTTTGAAATCCTCAGAAAAATCACGGCCGTCGAGCAGCTTAATACCCATCGTTTTTATGTAGTCATACTCCGTGGCGATGGTGGAAAAAATGACCCGAAGGTCTTCCGGCTTACCCGGCCACCCCAGGAAATTATTGGAATTGATGTCCGTAATTTGACTATTGGATTTTGTTACAGACTCTACAACCCCTGACGCGAGCAGATCTAGTTTAATAGGCCGATAATTTTTCTTTACTTCATTCGTATAATTAACCGCCATCAGATTTTCCTGCTCATATCCAATTTCCCTGCTTTTCACCAACTGAATTTGTTGGTAGATCACCATCGTGCCAATTATCAGCAAGATTGAGAAGCCAAACTGAAGTGTTACCAAAACTTTGCGAGGAGTGCTGGCGCCTTTACCGATAGTTGGTTTGCCCTTCAACACCATTGTGGGTTGAAAAGAGGACAAGTAAAATGCAGGATAACTTCCGGAAACAATGCCGGTAAGGAGGATCAAGGCCAGGCCAAAAAACCAGAACTGCCCCGACATGTAGTCAATAAAAAGTTTTTTCTCTACCAAGTCATTGTAGTACGGCAACACTAGTTGCGCCATGAGTACACCGGCGATAAAAGCTAATAAGGCGATAAAAGTAGATTCTCCAATGAATTGTAAAATCAATTCGATGCGTTTTGAACCTACGCTTTTTCGAACACCAACCTCACGGGCTCTTCGCTCAGACCGCGCTGTTGCCAGATTCATGAAGTTTATGCAGGCAATAACGATGATGAATATGGCGATGATCGTGAACAATTGCACGTAATCATTCATGCCGCCGGTTTCTACACCATCATCAAACGAATGGAACAATCTCCATCTTGATAGCGGATATAAAAAGAATTCAGGTTTCGTTTCTTTTTCGCCATGATCCTGCAACATCATTCGGATTGATTTTTCAACAGCCTGCTGGTTGTTCGGATCATTCAATTCGACAAACACCTGAAAAGAATAATTGCCCCAGTTCGTTGTATTCCGTCGAACCCAGTCGCTGATTTGTTCACGGAATTTCCAGGTCATCAAAAAATCAAATTGGAATGAGGAGTTTGATGGCACATCCTTTAGCACACCCGTTACTTTCAAATCTTCTTCATTGTCGACGCGAATTACTTTGTTGATAGGGTCTTCGTTGCCAAACAATGCTTTTGCTGTCGCTTCGGTGATGATAACCGACCTTGGATCCGCCATAACCTGTGCGGCGTTGCCTGTGATCAATGGAAATTCAAACATCTCCAGGAATTCCTCACTCGCATAAAAACCTCTTTTATTGAGGCGATTTTCGCCTACTGCTAACAAGTGCATCCCTCCCCAGTCCGTTACAACGGCACGTTTAATATTCGCGTCAGCGGTCTTCATTCCTTCGTACGTCGGCAATGGAACAGACGTCCACGAACTTATTTTTCCGTCAAATTTTGCGTTGACCCAAACCTGATAAAGTCGGTCATATTTTGGAAGGAACTTATCAAAGGAAGTCTCATCGAAAACCCACAACAATATCAAAATACTGCAGGTGATACCAATAGAGAGTCCCGTGATGTTGATAAAAGAATAAAATCCGTTCTTGCGAAGATTCCGGATTGTAACCAGGAAGTAATTTTTGAACATTGGACCAGGTTTAAAAATTTCAATAAAAGGGATACTGCCGATTTGTCAAATGGTAACAGTAGACTTCTCACTTTATTTCTTAGACCAAGTTTTTCTTAGCCGGTTGCATCAAATGCGAATAATATCTCGCAATCGAACACATTTGCTCAATAAAGAACAGTCTGGACCTCTTCAATCACGTTATTTAGTCGGAATTGCGCCGATCATTCTGGTACATTTTTTATAAATAGAAGGGAATATTCGCCTCAACCTACAGCCAAAGATGATCCTCAGCCATTTGCAAGTAGCGCTCAGGCAGCTTACAAAAAACAAAGGGCTTAACGCCATCCATATTACCGGGCTCGCAATCGGCATTTCTGCTTTCATTTTTCTTTTGTTGTATGTTCAGAAAGAACGGAGCTATGACCGTCACCATGATCATGCTGAAAATATTTATCGTATCAAGACCGACTACCGAATCGGAACAGAAACTAATTCCATGGCCTGGACGGCTGGAGCATTGGTGACGCATCTGCAACAACTTCCGGAAATACAATTTGCTACACGTCTCTTTCGCTATCGATCTCCTTCTGTGCTTTTCGACAACGAAACACAAAAAAGCTTTTCGGAGGACAATTTTCTCTGGGCCGACGCCGCTGTCTTCAACGTTTTCTCCTTTGAATTTTTAAAAGGCGTACCTCACCAGGCGCTCGTCCGGCCAAACACGATGATCATGACGGAGTCTTCTGCCAGAAGATATTTTGGCGATGCAGATCCAATAGGAAAGGTCCTCAACAATGTCACGTTCGGAACCACTTTCGAAATTACGGGTGTGATCAAAGACCTCACGGAGACGTCGCATTTCAAAGCGGATTTTATCTGCTCCTTGATTACGCTTCCCAATCTCTGGGGCGACCAAATGTTGACATCCTGGGGAAATAGTTTTCTTTATTCCTATATAAAGGTGAAGGCGGATGCTGATGTTAATTCATTAAATGAAAAAATCACAGCAATTTCAAAAAAGCATATCCCCGTTTCCGAAGATGCGTCTTTTCAGTTTGCCTTACAACCTATTATCGACATACATCTTTATTCGAACATTCAAAATGAATGGCAATCAAACTCAGACGTCCGTTACGTATACATTCTAACCTTTGCCGCGATTCTTATTCTCTTGGTCTCTGCAATCAATTACATTAACTTATGGATCGCCCGCGCGGAACAACGCACACAGGAAATCGGCATACGACAAGCAATTGGAAGCAGCAGGTTTCAGCTTGCTTCACAATTTATCGTTGAAAATTTAGTGCATTGTTCGCTGGCGATTCTTCTCAGCATTTTGCTCGTTGAATTACTGCAACCTCCGCTTGGAAAATTTTTGGGGGAAGAATTGCAGATAAGCACAGTTGATAAACGAAATGTTTGGATCATCACCGGGCTGGGAAGCTTGGGTCTGATAATCATCAGTACATTATATCCTATCAGAATCATTCCGCGTATCAAGCCTGCCCTTGCTATCAAGGGCACTGTAATTAATTTACGACAGGGCTTAGGAATATGGAAAGGCCTTATTGGATTTCAGATCATAGTCGCCACTACCCTTATTACGGCGGCGCTGATCATTCATCGTCAACTAAAATTCATCCAGGAGAAACCTCAGGGATACGATGCAGAAAGCTTGCTGAACATTTCACTTTTATCAGACGATTCACAACATCATTATGAACGCTTCAAGAACGAACTTTTGAAGCATCCTCAAATTAAATCCGCCACTGCGTGTTCACATCTGTTAGGCGGAACGTTATACCAATCTGGTTATCTCATTCAGACGCCCAAACAACAACGTCGCTCGGTAATGTGGCAACGTATTCATGTCGACCATGACTTCTGCAACACCTATGGAATACAAATCATAGCAGGTCGCGACTTCTCAAAAGACCGAATAGCCGACACCACGAACTTTATTATTAATGAAACGGCTTGCCGCAACTTGGGTTTGACAACAGAAGAAGCCGTTGGTGCGATCGTGGAATATGATAACGGATTGCGTGGGGAAGTGATTGGTGTTATGAGAGACTTCCATTTTAAAACCTTGCACAACTCCATCGAGCCTTTGATCATTCACATTGTTCCCAGCCGTTTCAGAATGCTAACGGTCAACGTCGATTTTGCCGATTTTAATAAAACGCTCGATTGGATCAAGAACAAATGGAATAATTTCGATCCGTCGTCGCCTTTGGTGTATACATCCCTTGGAAATTTCAACGAGCAAAATTACGCGTTGGAAAAAAAGTTTGAAAAACTTGTTATGCTATTCACAGTGATTGTTTTTTTCCTTTCATCCGCTGGCCTCGTTGGACTGAATATTTACATTGTGAATTTAAAACGAAAAGAAATTGGAATTCGTAAAGTGCTCGGTGCGCGAATCGCATCATTGCTCGTTACACTATCCATCCCTTTCGCCTGGATTAGCGCGATAGCTTTCATTCTTTCGGTCCCCATCAGCATCTATGCTCTGAATCTTTGGCTCAGTGGCTTCGCTTATAAAGTCGATTTACCAATCTCCTTATTCTTAATGACGGGCGTACTGGTTTTTCTTATTTGCCTCGGTTCCATCGCGATCCCGTCGCTAAAAGCCGCATTAGAAAATCCGGTTCGAACGTTGCGGGATAGCTGAGTGATTTCCTCTACCCCTTTGGAAAAACTTCGAGCTATTCTCTTCTTTTTTAGAACGTCATCCTGAGGGTGAACGTGCGATGGAAAGGGTGAGCGAAGGATCCCATTCAATACTCGCAGACCTAAAATCGAAGCAGTGCGCACTACGATTAAATGGGGATCCTTCGTTCCCCACATCCTCCCCGCCGGCATCACTCAGGATCACGCTTTGAAAAAGGGTATGCAGAAATCGAGGATTACCTCAAAAAAAGCAAGGAGAAAGGTAGCACCGTACGCAAAATCTTGACCTCCATGCATCACGAACCTCCAAAAAAAGAAGCCACGGAAATTATTCCATGGCATTCTTCGTGAACTATATATATTGAAATTAAGAAATGAACTGATTAATTTTTATCAAAGTAGAGCGTTGCTTTGATGGAGGCTTCAAATTCCATACCGGTGTCAGGGTCTTCGATTGTCGTTTCTTTCTCGATGTAAAGCTTCAGTCTTGAGCCAGTGATTTCCTGAATCGTATACACTCCCGACATATCAATTTCATCATCGTCAGTTGGAATAGAGAGCGTAAGTTTATTATTGTTCTGTGTCCACGTACCATTGGTCACTTCGCCATCTTCAGAGTATACTGCAGTTCCATTTTGTTTGAATTCAACTTTACCTGAAAAAGATTCATCTGTTTCATTTATAGGAGTAGGTACTCCCACGACCTTTACTACAAGTTCGGTCTTGTCTCCTGCCCATTTACCAGCGACGGATGGGAAACCATTGTCATCGTCATCATCGCAAGAGGTTAGGAAAGAAGCAGTGAATAAAAAAGCGACTAAACAAGTCACACGAGTAGTTGCATTCAACACTTTGTGTTGAAATTCATTTTTAAGAATCATTGTTTCTGGGGGATAAATTTTAATTACACACCGTAACGAGATCAGATGTGTAGAGGTTGCAAACTTTTTTTGTTTTTATTTTTTTTTATTAAAGTATTATAAGTGTTTTTAATACATCATGGCGGGAAACTGCCTGACGACAACAAGTGATAAATTCGCGTTTCCAAACAAATAGGCTGTAGTTGCGCCGTTGTAAAAACGGCCTTCAATTGCTTTTTTTCATTTGAGCGTAGGGTGAACCAGTTTGTCTGTTTTAATATATTCAATCTTTGATGAAACCGGCTTTACTAAAAAACGTATTAATACTTTTCCGACTTCGCGTTGGCTTACTACTAGGATATTCAGATGTTGATTCATCCAAACGGCATTTAAAAAGACCTCATATCGCTTCGTGATTTCGTTATCCAATTTCCGCATTGCGTTCGGAGGGGATTCTTCGCACTTTCGCGCAATCACCCCTTCGCTCAGAATGACGGTTTTACTTACTGAGCAAGGTCCCCTGATAAACTCGGCCTTCGCGCCTCCGCAGTGAAAAATTGAGTACACATTTGGCCATCTGCAGTCATTAACCTCAACCAAGTTCTTTCAAAAGAAAAAACCACGATTGTCAGTCGTGGTCTTTCTGTTCGTGCAAATGGAAAATCTGTCATATTCTATTGACGATCGGCCTACTTGACATAACAAGCGTAAGGTACTTGTTGCCCAAACTCTTTTTGATCTTTGTGAGAAGTACTGCAGGACTTTGCGCTCTTTCATTTCCAGTCTTTAAAAAATTCGCATAGGTCTGTTTAAAAATATTTCCGAAATGATTGGCACTTTGGCCGCTGGGATCATTAGGGCTATGCCCAATAAATGTTAACATCCTGGTATCCTTGTAATGCATTTTATGAAATTCTAAATAACCGGCAAGATTTGGTACCTGATATTTCACATGTCCGAACTCATGCGATAATACCAGCAGCGCCCTGGAAACAATCCAGACCTTGATGGATACGGTAAACGGCCCGTATTCTGAAACGTAAGCATCCTTGTCGTTCTCCATCTGACTCACCTGGGTTATTCCCCATGCTTTAACTTCCGTTGCGTCAATCGGCACGAACTTCACATAGACATCAACGGGTCTGCCAAGCCGATCAGTGATCGTGTCTATTTCAGAAAATAACCGAGGCGCGATGATCTGATATTGACTTAACAGGTTTTCTGTTAATTCGTAATAGGAGATATGGTTCACAAGAATCTCGATAGAGGCCTCCACCTTGCGCCTTCTGAAGAATGAAAGGTCCGTGTTCTCGAGAAGATTTTGAAGATAGGTCAGCGATTCTCTCGTTTGTTCAATATTTTTTTCATATCCATTTTTTATTTCCGCAAGGACCGAGCTGCAGGCAAATAATAAAATACAAACGAGTGGGCAGCATGTTTTGATACAGCCATAGATAAACTGTATGACGACTGCGATATTAAGTTGCTTCACTGGTTGCCTTGACCAGGACATCATTTTTTTTAAAGGCGACATCTGAATCGCCTGTGCATTTTCTGTCACATCTTCGTAGATTTTGTTGCTGATGAGGGGTTTCATAGAGAGAGTTTTTTTTAATGTGATAAAGCCAATTATTTCCATTTCGCAACGGTATAGCTATTCTTTTTTACCGTGCGAATTGTCTAACAAAGATGCTGTGGTGATGATGGCGAGACAACGGGATAACCGTTGTATTCCGACTGGGAAAAAACACCGAAGTGCGAGGGTAGGACAAGACATTTGCACGGGGATTTTCCTGGCACAAAAAAGAAAATCACCACTCAGGGAAGCGGTGATTTCTGTACCAAATATTAACCGATAAAAGAGTAACGAAAAGACTGAATGAAATTACAATGCCCGAACACCGAAGAAAAGGTCCGAGATTAAAAAGCTCGAGCTAAAATCTTGATTTTTTCTGCACCGCGTATTTGATACCAAATTCAGGTACCAGTTTTGTGGCGTCATCGCCTTGTAAAAATTTTTGGCCACCAACAGCGAGTTCAAACCAAAGGCCATCGCTCACTTTGATTTCACCACCCACGGTATATTGGATGTATTCCAGAGTTTCACTGGTTTCACCTTTCATCGAAGCTTTGCTGTACTGAAATTCACCCGAAAATCTTTTGTCTGCTTTTCCATAAAGCAACCTTCCACCTGTGGAAAACTCCCAGTCTAGACTAGAAACACCATCGCGATAGCTGGTATAGTTTGCCTGACATACAACTTGTGAATTTTTCGCGAACTTGCTTTCCGCCGCATCACCCGTTCCAAAACCCGGAACCCGTCCGGCAAGTCCTCCAAATATCCGATAGTTTAGTATCGAAAGATCATTAGCCGTACCTTCGGCGGCACTGTACTTCGCGCCTGCCTTAAATTGAACGACAAGACGATTCCAATTCTCTTCTAGAAAATTCTGCTTCTGTTTTTTTACTTCCTCAGTAAAACGTTCTTTGAAGTCGGCTTCGGCCCGAAATGCCCTGAATGTTAGCGCAGCATTCTCAGAAATAAGAGTAAGTATTGTCTCGTTCTGGTCGCTGTCAGTCTGCACAGCAAGTTTTGCTAATCGTGATAGCACGGTGTCCCGCATGGCCGCGACATATGACACGGAGTCCTCCCCATATCGTGCCAGCCGCTCATCATACTTAGTACTAAAAAGTTCCAGGACGGATATTTTTTGATTACCGTTGAGAAAGTCAAGAGAATCGCGAACAGTACTCAAGTGTTCTTTCCTTTGTTCTGGAAGCGACTTTGAAAAGTCACCTTGACCGAGCGTACTTAAATAGTTAGCAAAATAGTTTTGCAACCCTTTGTCTCCAACAGGATCTGTTTTGTCAATTGGTGTCCAATTCACTCCCCAGGCAACGAGCAGATTGGTAGAATCCCCTTGTGCGGTAGCAACGCTAAGCTGTAAATTTTTCAAAGACTTATTTCTTTGCCACGTGGTAGCAACGCGCTTTTTTGATCTTGCCAAAAGCCGATAAGGTGCAAGTTCAATAGCAAGTCCTGGCTTAAGGTTTCCATTTTCGCTAACGTAATTTACTACGCCGGCGGCAAATTCTTTTACGTTACCCGGTCGAACAACATCATTTGGATTGACGTCGAGAATTGAAAATGCAGTGATATCGGGAACAGAAAAATCAACATAGTAATCATCAATGGAAATGCCATCCCGGTTTTGTGCATTCATGGTCCAATGAACGAGGAAGAGCACCACAACAGAAAAATATTTTGTTTTCATATGGTCACCGTTAAAGCGTTTCCAATTAATAATGCATCACCAGAAACGCTGGCCACTGATTCTGCCGGTACCATCACTTGATCGGCCCAGGTTTTGAGCACTTTGCCATCCTGTTTCCAGAGTATGGTTGCTGCCGCGACAATCGAATCTTCTGAAATGTTTCCAAAGCGTATGTCCCAGGAGTGGATATCATTGTCGAGGTTAACAGGCGAGCCAAGTATATGCGTGGAGCCATTGCTTGTAGCACTATTGTTTTTGAAAGTCGAATCACCGACATACTCGTAGCTCCAAATGTTTGCACCGTTGATGGTAATGTCAATCGTTACAGGTCCACCATTTTTGTTGAATTGAATAAGTTCCATATCGAGGGGGTTTTATGTTTTACATATAATTACACATCGCGTTTTTTCTAAACGCCGAATAGGACATCCTAGGAAACTGACCAAGCGCGAATGGTTGATCAAAGGTCTGCCCTGCGCAAAACCAATACAACGAGAAAACATCTATGAATTGAGCGGGAAAAATCACGGTCATAGGAGGTTTTTACCCCTGATCTTTGGATTTCCGCACGGGGTTTTTCCTGTATTACAGGGAAACCCGCCTTCGCATAATGTTGTGGGAGTACATTTCAAGTATCTTTCAGCAACAAAAAATAAAACCTCAATATTTATGGCAACAAAAACTAAAGCCCCGAGGCATAAAAAAATGCCTGTGAGCGCTGGCCTAGAAAATCCAAAGGGAAAACTAGGTCGCCTTATTTTCTTCGGTCCTAAAAAAACCATAAGAAAACTCAAAACGAACCCCGGCGGGGCGCCATTAGGAGCACCCGTAACCGCCAAGGAAATAAGGGAATTGACGATAGAGTACGTACGACGCGTGACAACCCCAGCGGCGATGCTAGACACGTACAAAGAACCGATGACACTTTTAATAGAAAGAAAAGACATTGAAGTGCTGTTCAGTGATTCCAGATGTAAAAGCCTCGTTGCGTTGCTAGCGGTTGAAACAAAAGCAGATCACAATAAACCTCACCAAACATTTGTACTCATGCCTTGCGATAAAAATGGAAAACGAATCGGGTCGATCACAAATGAGAAGGCAGAGGGTAGGGAACGTTGGCCTATTCTCCGGAGTGTGGAAAGTATACGAGCAAGTGAGGACATAGTTAAAGATGTGACCAAATTTTTAAAAACCGAGTTTGACATCTAATCCTTGCTTTCATTTATTCACTTTTATTGATTGCTTGTTTAGTTGCCTACCGCCTAAACAAGCAATCTCTCCCGGCATTCTTTCGTTATCTTCAATATCTCCTTGCAGTAGCGCTTGTTTTTGAAAATCGAATCACCGACGTACTCGTAGCTCCAAATGTTTGCACCATTGATTCTAATGTCAATCGTTATGGGGCCTCCGTTATTGTTGAATAAGTTCATCGCGTTTTTCTAAACGTCGAATAGATGTCCTCGGAAACTGACCAGGCGCGAATGGTTGATCAAAACGTCTGCCCTGTGCAAAACCAATACAACGATAGAACTTCTATGATTGAGCGTGAAAAATTACGGGCATATGAGGTTTTTACCCCTGATCTTTAGATTTCCACACGGGGTTTTTCCCGTATTACAGGGAAGCGCACGGCGGCATAATGCTGCGGGAATACATTTCAAGTATCTTTCAATAACAAAAAAATAAAACCCCAAAACTTATGGAAACAACAAGCAAAAGTCCGGCGCAGGAAAAAATGCCTGTGAACACCACAGCACCAAATTTGGATGGGAGTCAAGGCCGCCTAATTTTCTTCGGTCCTAAGGAAACCATAGCAAGGCTTAAAGGTCGACCATTGGCACCCCTTGGTGCGCCTGTGAGCAGACAGGAGATAAAGGAATTGACGATGGAATATGTGAATCGTGTAGTCAACCCATCGGCTGCACTTGATACCTACAAAGAGCCGATGACCCTTCTGATTGAAAAGGAAGACATTGAAGTGCTTTTCAGCGACCCCAGAACTACACGCCTTGTTGCACTGATGGCTGTCGAGACGAAACCAGATCATAATAAGCCTCATCAAACATTTGTACTTATGCCTTGCGACGATTACGGAAGAGTAGTTGGTGGAAGCATCGCCGATGGTGGAAGCGGCATGGAGCGTTGGCCTATTCTCAGGAGTGTAGAAAGCATACGAATACACGGGGACATCGATCAAGATGTCGAATCATTTTTAACTGACGAGTTTCACATCTAATCCTTTGGTTTCATTTTTTCTATACTCCCTTCTGATCATTGCTTGTTTAGTTGTATATCAGCTAAACAAGCAATCTCTCCCTTCTTACCTTCAGTATATTCAAATTCTTCTTGCCATTGCCCTCGTTTTTGAAGTAAGTGCAGAGATTCTGCGGCACTACAACATCAACCACTATTTTCTTGACCATTTATACCAGCCAATAGAACTGGTCCTTTTGTCAACTGTTTACTATCACGCTATCGACAATAAATCGGTTAGGAAAACAATAAAACTAATTGTACTGCTATATGTATTTGCATCAATCATTTTGTCAGTGTGGGTGGAGGGTATCGCTAATCCAAACACCGGCAGTTTTATTATCGGAAGTACGTTGATTATATTCTACTCAATACTCTATAAGTATCAACTATTTACTTTGCCCCCTACAAAGGAGAGTCTGCTGGTGAATCCATTCTTTTGGATCAATACCGCAAATCTGTTTTTTTACTGTGGCACGTTCTTCCAAATGGGACTAGACAGTTATATTAGGAAGGAAAATGCAACCCTTGCCGATCAGTTGCATGTTATTAATCATGGACTGAATTATACGCTATACATTCTTTACTTAACAGGATTTCTATGCAAGAGGATTTTCAAGTCATATTCATCGTTGTGATTGGGACCTTACTGCTGATTTTGCTGGTGGCATTTATCGTGATGTCTGTATACTTCTATCAACGCTCACAACACAAACATCTGAATGCAATGGAGGACCTCAAAAACACTGTTCAAAAAGAGATTCTCATCGCACAGCTTGAAATAAAAGAAAAAACCCTCAACACAATCGCTCAGGAAATCCATGACAATATCGGCCAGGTATTGTCACTTGCCAAGCTGAATTTAAACAAGGTCCTGGTCACCGATACGAGTGCGGACTCCGAAAAATTAAATTCTACTAAAGACCTGATTGGAAAAGCTATTCAGGATTTACGCAACCTTTCCAAAACACTCAATTCAGAATACATTGGCGACCATAACCTGTCACAATTGTTGCAAACCGATATTAATTTGATCAATAAAATGGGTGACTACAAGGTCAACCTGAAGCTCGAAGGCGTTGAAAGGCTTCACACTCCCCAAAATCAATTAATTATTTATAGGATTATTCAGGAAGCTTTAAATAATATTATCAAACACGCGAAAGGAAATCAAATTGATATAATTTTGAATTACTTACCCGATTCATTCCATCTCACCATCAAGGACAATGGTGTCGGGTTTGAAACTAGCGGTCTGATTTCCGAAGGAAAAAGTGCCAATGGATCCGGTATTTATAATATGCAAAACCGTGCACGACTTATCGGCGGCGTTTTTTCCTACGAAAGCAAACCAGGTGTGGGAACAATTTTGAAGTTGATACTACCTTTTAATTCGACGACATGAGCGGGCGAAAAATAAATGTTTGTCTTGTGGACGATCATAAGCTCCTGAGAAAAGGGATGGTCGAATTAATTGATGGCTTTACTGGCTATCAAGTGATCGGAGAATGCAATAATGGTAAAGAATTTATGACACTGCTAAAATCAATGGAGCGTCCGGATATTGCTTTGCTGGATATCAACATGCCCGAAATGGACGGATATGAAACAGCAACTCACCTTAGTCAGGATTACCCTGAGATCAAGGTAATCGCGCTTTCTATGTATGATGACGAAAAGTCGATCATACGAATGATCAAAGCTGGTGCACGCGGCTATGTTCTTAAAGATGCTGACCCGACTGAGTTGCGGAAAGCTTTTGATGATGTTGTCAGCAAAGGATATTACTATTCCGATCTTGTGAGTGGTGTCCTTGTACAGAGTCTTCACGATGATCCTGGAACTCAAAAAAAGATTAATATCAACGATAGAGAGGCAGAGTTTCTAAAATTTGCCTGCACAGAACTTACTTATAAAGAAATTGCCGATCGCATGTGCCTGGCTCCTCGCACGATTGACGGTTACCGCGAGGCCCTCTTCGAAAAACTCAACGTGAAGAGCCGCGTGGGTTTGGTGATGTATGCCATTAGAAATGGTCTTGTCAAGATGGAATGAACTGTATCGTAGTGCTACTCAAGCATTCGTTCCCGGATATATTTTACCGGTGAACTGCCAAAGCTCAAAAACTTTTCGTGAAAATCTTTTAGGCTGTATTGCTCTCCCATCTTCTTTTTATACTCTTCCCGCAACGAAGCGATTGCCAGATACCCGGTGTAGTAAGAACAAAGCTGTACCTGCGAAACGGTAGCCCTATGATACTTTTCCTCCGCTTGCGCTTTGGTTTGGAAACATTCCTTCACCATGAGATTTATTATGGATTCTTTCGATTTGTTGAGACATTGAAGGTCATAGTCGATGATCACGTTAGCGAGCACACGTAGTTTCAATTTGCCGTTCATGAGGTTCATTTCCAGGGAATGATTTCCCCAGCCGTTATCGAGCATCATGCCCTCGGTATAAACCGCCCAACCTTCTATCATGGCCCCATTCGTAAACACAGAGCGCAAAACGTCGGGAGAATTTTTGTTGTTGTAAATCCCTTGTAGACAATGTCCGGGAACGGCTTCGTGAATGGATAGCAATTGCGATGAGTAGTTATTGTACTCCCGTAAAGTACCTTCTGCTTTTTCCTTCGGATAAGTCGTGAGGTCATCAATGTTATAATAGGTCTCGCCCTCCTTCTGATAAGGGGGCGTAAACTCCGCGTTGGCAACGGCTACGCCACTCATAAAGGCAGGCATAATCCTCACTTTCATAGGATAGGCTGTATCAAAATCAAAGAGCTTTTTTTCCAAAATAAATTTCTTGAGCCGGTAGACGTGATTAGTAAGGCTGTCAAAGAAATTTTCCGGCTTTGCATGTTGCAATGAAATTTTATCAATGACCGTTTGAATCAGCTTAAGTGTGTCGCCTGGCTTTGGCGTCTTACCGAAATATTTTCCCCACAAGCGATCGGCGGTGACATACATATTTGAGTAGTACATTTTTTTGTCTTCGACTGCCTTGTTGTAAATTTCCAATGGCGTAAAGGTTGTAACCAGGTCGTATTTGAACTTTTGGTCAAACAAATCCTTTCCAATTCTAAAACTGCGGAACTCATAATTTTTGTTGGACAAAATTTTCTTTAATGCGTCAATAAAATTTTTTGTAGCCTGAACAGTTTTGTCGACATTTTTATTCAATGCACTTTTTTCGTCATCGCTCAGTCCCGACGCTTTAATAGAATTGGTAAGGGCTTCTCCGAAAACTGAAAGGCCTCCTTCATTTTGCAGAATAGCAAGTTCAATATGTTCGCGGGTGGGCCGACGCAAGATTTTAACAGCGGCCTCGTAATAAGCCTCAGCATGCTCCAAATGTTTTGATAAAATTCTTAGCCGCTCGTCCAGCGGGGCGTAGGGCTGATTGATGATGTAATAACATCCCGAGCTGAGATTGTACAAGGAAGCGTTCCACTCGTCTATCTTAAAAACGTCGGCGTACCAGATGTCACTTTCCAGTTGATTCCTTATGATGTTAAAACTTATCTTGTTGTTGTCGTGTAGCCCATCATAGTTCATGGATGCCAGGGAATCGAGCCATTGTCTGGAGAAACTTAAATTCTTAGCAATCGCCATGCTATCGGGGATAACGGGCGTCTCATAATATTTTCCGTATCCTATAAATATGGATCCTGAGGGATACTGCTTCCAATAAGCATCCAGAAAGGTTTCCTCAAATGCTGCAAAGGACGTATCAGCCGGTTGCTCGACGGACTCTTTTTTTGAGCCACACCCTGCCGTTAAAATAACAAACAGAAAAGTGCAGCCTTGCAGAATTGTTTTCATGGAAATGTTTGGTGTTTTACATATTTGGTTTTACTGCGGTGTCAGGCGAAGCACCATGTCCGGCTCGTTCAAAAGAACATAGATCGCTCCGTCAGGACCTGTTTTTAATTCTCTTATCCGGCCTACTCCTTTTAAAATAATTTCCTGGCTTGCAACTTTATTCTCTTTCGTGATGACGAGTCTGCGAATCTCTTCAAAGGCGAGTGCGCCAACCAATAAATTAGTAGTCCATTTTGAAAAAAGCTTCGTGTTTACAAACTCCGCCGGACACACGGCAATAGAGGGCGTCCAATAAATAACCGGCTGAAGCATGCCTGATTTCAGTGTATCCTTGGAAACTATTTCACCGCTGTAATCAATTCCATAGGTAATAACAGGCCATCCATAATTGGCACCTTTTTTTAGAATGTTTAACTCATCTCCGCCCATGGGACCATGCTCCGTCATCCAGATCTCTCCCGTAACCGGATGTTGAGAAAACCCCTGCACGTTCCGATTTCCAATGGAATAAATTGCTGGAAGGGCATGCGGGTTCTTGACAAAGGGATTGTCCTTGGGGATTGTACCATCAGCTAAGATCCTATACACTTTTCCGGTGGGTTTGCTCAAATCCTGAGAATCATCCGCTCTTGCCATATCGCCTATGGAAAAAAATAAAAATCCTTCTTTGTCAAAGAATAATCTTCCACCCCAACGATTCCCTCCGGTCACTTTCAAGGAGTCAGGTACTTCAAACAACGTTTGCTGCTCGACCCACTGATGATCTTTAATCCTTCCCCTCACAACCTTCGTCATACTGGCTGCATTTTTATCAGCAGGATTTTCATTGGTATGACCATAGGCGAGGTACACCCATCCCGTGGTTTTGTATTTCGGATCGAGCGCAATGTCGAAGTATCCGCCCGTTGTTTGCTGATAGGTGGTTGACGGAAGCCCTGAAATGGATTTTTCATCCAATTTTCCATTGACCATCCATCGGATAGCACCTGGGCGTTCGCTGATCAGCGCGTGGTCGGAATCTATAAATTCAATTCCCCAAGGTGTGCGAAGACCAGTACTTACCAATTGCTCTACTTTGATGCTGTAATCCTTCGTGGTCAAAGTAGTTGGGATAGGCCGACGCGCATCCGGTGGGAGGGTTTGGGAAGCAAGGACAAACTCGGTAACTGCTTTTATCTGTTCATCATTTAACACTTTTCCCCAAGCGACCATATCTGTAGAAGGAATGCCAAATTTTATATTTCGGGTGATGGCATCCTTGCGCCGACCATATTTCCAATCCGTTTTGATCAGCGGCGTCGCGGAGGCTCCCTGCATTTGAGCGCCATGGCAACCAGTGCAATACGTTTGATAGATCGTTGCACCGTCCTGACTATTAGCGCCAGCGAATACCAGTATAAAAATGCCGATCAGGGTGCCTGCTCTTCCTTGTTTTTTCATACGCTATGAAGATAAAAATTATTTGCATCCACAATTCGACTTTGAATTTATCAAATTGTTCATGATTGACCACTTCATTGAACCCCCAAGTATGAACCAATTCTACAATTAAATGAGTCAAATTTTCTATTCTTAAAGAAAAGAATGAATTTACTTGCACTATCGTAAGGTATGCCCATTTACATGGATCTCCATATTGCCCCTGGTGTTAGCGCAAAGGAAGTTGCCGAGGCTCATAGCCTGGACGTCAAAATTCAGCATAAGTTCTCCTGCAAAGCTATGACCTATTGGATTGACGAGGACAAGGGTTTAGTATTCTGCCTGATCGAAGCTCCCGATAAGGAATCAGTTTGCGAGCTGCATAGAAAAGCGCACGGACTAATTCCTCACGAGGTTGTACAAGTTAATACAGATGCGGTTAACGCCTTCTTGGGAAGGATCAAAGATCCTGAACATGCCATTGCACAACCTGAAACCAACTTAAAAATATTCAGTGATCCGGCCTTTCGGATTATCCTCGTCACGAAGACCCTGGATGCGCGCCTCTTGCAGCATGTAGTGGGCAAAGAAAGGAACGAGGAACTGCTACTCCTATACAGCACCATCATTCGGGACCAATCCAAAAATAACGGAGGGCGCGAAGTGTATTTGAAAGAAGACGGGTTTGTTATTTCCTTTGTTTCGGCGGCACAGGCTATGGAATGCGCGCTCGCGATTCAGAAAAAATTATTGAGTGTTGCCAACTTGATTGGCTTACGCATTGGACTTCATGGCGGCGTTCCCGTTACAAAGAACGATTCGATTTTTGGTGATACCATTCGCTTTGCACAATTTCTATGTGGGATAAGCAAAGACAATCAAATAACTACCTCCTCTGTTGTACGCAATCTCTACAAGGACAATGATTGGAGCTTGGCAGTTAGGCAAAACGATATTCGCTGGCTGACAGTGGCGGAAGAAAATTTTTTAGAAACACTGATCGAAACGTTAGGTTCACATTGGCATGATCCGGAATTTGATGTCCCTGATTTTTGTCGCATGATGTCGATCAGCAAACCTCAGTTATACAGAAAGAGTATTTCTACAACTGGCATGTCACCGAATTCATTACTACGTGAATACCGACTTCAGCAGTCACTCAATCTGCTTCGAAGTGAAGACCGGAATATTTCTCAAACAACGTTCGATACCGGCTTTAGCAGTCCCTCCTATTTCACCAAATGTTTTCAAAAAAGATTTGGTTTACAGCCGCTGGCTTACCTTAAGACGCGGGCGTAGCCTGAGTCAATTGTACAATTCATTGAATGATGTGTGATAGTCTTTCGCTGCAAAGCATGCAAACTTTACATCATTAAATTATTAACCAAAAAATCATTATGAAAATTTCAATGACCATGACCTTGCTGTCTTTGATCCTCATGTTTGGCTCACTAACAGCTTACAC
>Ga0111538_10004899_pt1 | contig 18426 bp, 25 predicted proteins | sample SoiMethybrSBSTD1_FD_79669 | JGI IMG/M metagenome (GOLD analysis project Ga0111538, IMG submission 79669) | Bulk soil microbial communities from a Populus tree surrounding site in Tennessee, USA - Soil MetaG P. TD hybrid SBSTD1 (version 2)... | ecosystem: Environmental > Terrestrial > Soil >...
AGGTTCGCTCGGTAGTTGATCTCGTGCGGCGCGAGGTGGTGCTCCTCGCCGTGCCGCGCGATGCACGGCACGCGCGCGCCGCCTACACCCAGCGTCAGCACGCCGCTGCTCGGCTCGCCGTACGGCGTCTTCGTCGGGCTTCGCGTCAGCACCTCGAAGCCGAGGCGCTCGAAGCCGCTGCCGACGATCAGCGCTAAAGGCGTCACGCGCGCTCCGCGACGGCGTAGATGCCGGCGAGGCTGCGCCAATAGCCGCGGTAGTCCATGCCGCTGCCGAACACGTACACGTCGTCGACCGCGAGACCGCTGACCGCCACGCTCGGCCGATTCGGCAATGCAAGCTGCTTGACGACGAGCGCGGCGGTCAGTTGCTTGGCGACGCCAGCGCGCTCGAGCTCCACGTTGATGGCACGGAGCGTCTTGCCGTGGTCGAGGATGTCGTCGACGACGAGCACCGTGCGACCAGCGAGCGCGCGGCTCGGCCGTTTGAGCCACGTGAGATCCCCGCCGCGCGTATTGCCGGCGTAGCGCGTGACGTGCAGGTAGTCGAACTCGTGCGGAAACGAAAAACGTTTGCAGAGCTCGATCGCGGTGAACGCTCCGCCATGCATGACGGCGAGCACGACGGGATTCGTATGTTCGAGGTGCGGCGTGAGCTCCGCCGCCATGCGGTCGAGCGCCCGTGCGACCTCACGCGCGGAGTACACGCGCCGCGCGGTGCGGCGCACGTCCTCGACGTCGGTCAGCGACAGCTGCCGCTCAACCCTGGAGCGTGAGCTTCGGCCGCGCCTCGAGGGACGCGACGAGCGCACTGGCTTTCTGCCAGTCGGCAGAGGCATGCAAACTCTCCCAATCGATGTCGCCGCGGCCGTGCAGCCGCGTGAGCCGCAGTTGCGCGGACGGGTTGACGTAGCCCTCCAACGAGTCGAGAACGCCGGGCACTTGCTCCGGCGCGTTGCAGAGCAGCACGAGATCGCAGCCGGCTTCGAGCGCGAGCCGCACGCGCTCCGCCGCGGAGCCGACGACGGCGGCACCGGTCATGCTCATGTCGTCGGAGATCACGGCACCCTTGAAGTCGAGCTCGCCGCGCAGATACTCGCCGATCCACCAGCTCGACATGCTCGCCGGGCGTGGGTCGATCGCCGGGAAGCTCACGTGCGCCACCATGACGGCGGCCAAGCCATTCGCGATCAGGTCGCGATACGGCTTCAGATCGTCGTCGAGCTCGGCGAGCGCGCGATTGTCGACGGCGAACTCCGTATGCGAATCGCTGTGCGCGCCGGCGTGCGTCGGAAAATGCTTCGCCGTGATCGCCATACCGCCTTTCTTGGCGCCAGCCGCAAATCGGCGCGCCAGCGTCGCAACGACACTCGCTTCGGGGTGCAGCGCGCGGTCGCCGATGACCGCCGCGAGACCGCGGTCGAGGTCGACGCACGGCGCGAAGCTCAGGTCCACGCCGACGGCACGAAGCTCGGCCGCGATGAGCCAACCGCAGGCGCCCGCGACTTTGAGCGCGAGCTCGCGCTCCTCGTCATAGAGCCTGCCGATCGCGCGCGGCGGCGGCAGCCTCACGAAGGGCTGGCGGAAACGCTGCACGCGTCCGCCTTCTTGATCGACGGTCACGAGCAGCGGCGGCTGACGAGCCGCATGAATCTCGGCGACGAGCGCCGCGAGCTGCTCGACGCTCGCGAAGTTGCGCGTGAACAGAATGACGCCGCCAACCAGCGGCGACTGGAGCCACTCGCGTTCGTCCGCGGCGAGCGTCTTGCCGCGCAAGTCGATCATCAATGGGCCCAGCGACAAGGCGCCTCCCGACCTTCCGTCAAGCGATGTCTACGACCGTTCCCGCGGGAACGAGGTCGAACAGCTCGGCCAAGTCGCCGTTTGCCATTCGAATGCAACCGATCGATCCCGGCACACCCATCGGCTCCGAGTCCGGGGCGCCGTGAATGTAGATGTAGCGGCGCATTGTATCGACCGACCCGAGCCGATTCCTGCCGATTTCCGTACCGGAAAGCCACAGAATGCGCGTGAGGATCCAGTCGCGGCCCGGCTGCGCACGCCGGAGCTCCTCCGAGTAGACCTCGCCCGTCGGGCGGCGGCCGCGAAACACCGTGTTCAACGGCGCGCCGGCGCCGATCTTCGCACGCACGACGTGCCGGCCGCGCGGCGTCTTGAAGCTGCCGTGCAGCTCGCCGGCACCGTGCTTCGACGTCGAGACGGAATAGGTCTTCGCGACGGCGCCGCCCCGCAGCAGCTCCATCGTCTGCGTCGCCAACGAGACGCGCAACGCTACGGGTTGCGTTCGGCTTCGGTCCATGCGCGATACGGATGCGTCACGAGGCAGACGTTGTAATAGCGGCGCAGCTCAGTGACTTCGACGCCGAGCCATGCCGGACGTGCGAAGTCGGCGTCCTCACGGTCGAGCTCGAGCTCCGCGACGACCAGTCCCAAGTTGTCGCCATGGAACTCGTCGATCTCCCACGTCAATGCTCCTTGCTCGATGAAGTGCCGCGTCTTCTCGATCATCGGACCTTCGGCGAGCGCGAGCAGCTCGCGCGCTTCGTCGAGCGGCAACGGATACTCGTACTCCTGCCGCGACGCAACGAACCCGCCCGCCTTGATGTTCAGCCATGCGTCGTCGCCGGCCACACGCACCCGCACCGACACGTTGCCGCCGCTCGCGAGATAGCCCTGACTCATCTTCTGGCTCTGCCGCACATGCGAGCGCCAAGCGTCGCTCTTCAGCAAGAATTTGCGCTCGATCTCACGCGGCATGGGGCGATGATAGCCGCGATCCTGCGCCTAGTCGCGTGTGAACAGCGCGAGCGACTCGATGTGGTGCGTGTGCGGAAACATGTCGAAGACACGCGCGAGACTCAACGTGAAGCCGTGCTTCTCGACGAGCAAGCGCGCATCGCGAGCAAGCGTCGCGGGGTGGCATGACACGTAGACGAGGCGCCGCACGCCGTTCGAATCGAGCTCCGCGACCGGAGCCTCGGCACCGGTGCGCGGCGGATCGAGCACGACGACGTCCCAGCGCTGGCGGTAGAACCCCCAACCGAGCGCCATGAGGTCGGCGGTCACGAAGCGCGCGTTGCCGATGCCATTTGCAGCGGCGTTGCGCGAGGCACGCGCGACGAGCCCCGCATCGCCTTCGACTCCGAGCAGCGAGCCGGCGCGTTGCGCGAGCGGCAAGCTGAAATTGCCGAGCCCGCAGTACAAGTCGAGCACGCGGTCCGTCGGCTCAGGGGCCGCCAGACGCACGGCATTCGACACGAGCTCGGCGTTGATGGCCGCATTGACCTGCACGAAGTCCGTCGGCAAGAACTCGTACTTTAGGCCGAGCTCCGGTAGCACGTACGTGAGCGGCCGCGCGCGATCCAGTGGCGCGATCGTGCCGGGCCCGCCGCGTTGCCAGTACAGATCGATATCGTGCTTGGCGCCAAATGCGCGAAACGCCTCCGCATCGGCGGCGGTCGGCTCTTCGAGAACACGCAGCACGAGCGCCACGGCGTTGTCGGCGACAGCGGCTTCGATCTGCGGCAGCCGTTCCCGCACGCTGCTCTTCTCGATGAGCTCGGCGAGCTCGCCGAGCAAGCCGTCGAGCGGCGGCATGAGCACGGGGCAATGCCGCATGTCCGTGATGTACGGCCCCGCACGCTCACGAAAACCGACGAGGACTCGGCCCTTGCCCGTGACGTACTTGACGCCGAGCCGCGCGCGCCGGCGGTAGTGCCACGGCGGGCTGAGGACGGCCGGTAGCCATTCCCGTGGCTCGACGTTGCCGATGCGCTTCAACGCTTCCGCGACAACTTGCTGCTTGAACGGCACCTGCGCCGCGTGCGCAAGGTGCTGCAGCGCGCAGCCGCCGCAGCGCCCGAAGTATTCGCACTCGGGCGTCACGCGTGACGGCGAAGGCTCGAGCACGCTCTTGAGGTCGGCCTCCTGCATCTTGCGGCGCCGCTTGCGCAGGACGATTTCCACGCGTTCGCCAGGCAGCGCGTCGGCGACGAAGACTTTGCGGCCGTCGAGGTCGGCGACGCCCACGCCGTCATGCGTGAGGTCGACGATCGTGGCCGTTACAACCGGGCCATCAACCCGCATGCCGCGAGGTCTTCCAGAGGTTCAGATACTGCTGCAAGTGCGGCCGGTCGGATTGCGCGAGCTTCGCTTCGACGACGGCGATCTCATTCTGATAGGTCGCCGCATCGAGCTCGCCGCGCACGAGCTGGAAGCGCAGATAGATCAGATACGTATTCAAGACGTCGGTCTCGCAGTAGTCGCGAATCGCGCCGAGCTCGCCGCGGCGGTACGCCGGCCATACTTCCGCGCCGCCTATCCCGAGCTTGCCGGGCAGGCCGACGAGCTGCGCCGCGAGATCGAGTGACGCACGGCCGCTCGCGCCGTAGCCCGACAGCACGTCCATGACGTCGATGTGCCGCCAGTGATAACGGCTGAGGTAATTGTTGTAGCGGAAGTCGCGATCCGACTCGCCCACTTCCCAGTAGTGGTGCGCGTCGATGCCGTGCCGCAGCGCACGATAGTTGAGCACCGGCAAATCGAACCCCGAGCCATTCCACGAGACGAGCACGGGCGTGTAACGCTCGAGGCCGTCGAAGAACCGCTGCACGAGCTCGCGCTCTTGGGACTGCTCGTCGCCGAGACTGAAAATCTTGAGCCCGTCACGCGTGCGCAGCACGAGGGAGATCGCGACGATTCGCTGTTGCGGCGCCGGCAGGAAGTCGCTTCCTTTGATCGCGCGCTGCTTGGAGAACATCGCTTGGGCGACGGCAGCATCGTCGAGGCCGTCGAGATCGTAGAGCCGCCGGCCGAGCTCGACGTCAGGCACGGTTTCGATGTCGAATGCGAGTACGTTCATGCGATTTCCCTAGCTCGCGCGCATGAGCACGGCAACGGCGACGATGAGGCCCGCCTCGTCACTGAGCGTGAGGTGCCCTTCGCCGACGCCGAGCTTCCTGCACATCGCGAGGCCGCGCTCGGAATAGATGACCTGCGGCTGCCCGAGCTTGTTCGGCATCATGCCGACGTCGCGAACCCAGATCCCGTTCGCGAAACCCGTGCCGAGCGCCTTGACGATCGCTTCTTTCGCGGCGAACCGCATCGCTAGAAAGCGCACGGGGCGCTTCGCCTTCGCGAACAACGCGAATTCCTCGTCGAGCAACAGACGGCGCGCGAAATGCTCGCCAAAGCGCTGCCACGTCTTCTCGACGCGCTCCGCTTGCAGGACGTCGGTGCCGATACCGAAGATCACGCGCGTGCCGCCACCATGAGCGCCTTCATCTTCGCCACGGCTTGCGCGAACCCGTCGAACAGCGCTTGCGACACGATCGCGTGCCCGATGTTGAGCTCGACGATGGACCGCATCGACGCTATCGGGTTGACGTTGTGATAGTTGAGCCCGTGGCCCGCGTGCACGATGAGCCCGAGCGAGCGAGCGTGCGACACGCCGGCGTCGATGCGCGCGAGCTCGCGCGCGACAGCGCCGCCGGTCGCGTCGGCGTAGGCGCCGGTGTGCAGCTCGACGACGGGCGCGCCCGCCGCTGCGCTCGCCTCGATCTGCGCGGCGTCGGGGTCGATGAACAGCGAGACGCGGATGCCGTGGTGCGCGAGCGTCTTGCACGCGTCGGTGATTCGCTGCTTTTGCCCCGCGACGTCGAGACCACCTTCCGTCGTGAGCTCCTCGCGGCGTTCCGGCACCAAGCAGCAATCGGCCGGCCGGTGCTTGACGGCAAATTCGACCATCGCATCCGTGACGGCCATTTCGAGATTCACGCGCGTCTGCACGGCGCGCAACAGGACGTCGACGTCGCGCGCTTGGATGTGACGCCGGTCTTCGCGCAGGTGGACCGTGATGCTATCGGCGCCGGACTGCTCGGCGATCAGAGCCGCGGTCACGGGATCCGGATAGCGCGTATGACGCGCCTGCCGCAGTGTCGCGACGTGATCGACGTTGACGCCGAGATGAATGGGTTCCATGACTACAGTCCGCGGCTCACGATGTCTTGCAATACGAGGCGGCTCTTCAGCGGCCGATCGCCGAGATGTGCCTTCAGCGCTCGCCCGAGCAGCCGCTGCGCCGTGCGCAGGCTTGCGTCGTCATCGAGCGTGAGATCGCGCAGCGCCAGCAAGTCCCGGCCAGGATAGTGGTCCTCGTCCACGTCTTCCGGCTCGGCACGGCGAAAGCCCTGCTCGAGCTCGTAGACGTAACTCGCGTCGGAGCGCAGCGGCTCACCGGTTGCCGAGTCGCCGTCGAGCTCGAGCCCGTAACCAAGAGCGCGGAGCAACTCGAGCTCGAATTCGCGCAGCGTGCGAGCGACGCCCTGCACTCCGGCCAGCTGCGCGAGGCAGCGACTATAGCAGGAAAAGACGTCGGGATTCGGATCGCCACGGGCGGTGAGCCGCAGCAGCAGCTCGTTGGCATAGAAACCGGCGAGCAGCCGCTGGCCTTCGAGCGCGTGGCTAAGGCCGTCGGCTTCGACGTGCGTGAGGCGACCGAGATCACCGCGCCGAATCCACGACAGCTTCAACGGCGCGAACGGCTGCAGCAACGCGCGCTGGCCCGTCTTCGCTCGGCGCGAGCCGCGGGCGACGAGACCCATTCGGCCGTGCGTGGCCGTCATGCACTCGAGCAGTTGGCTCGAGTCGCGATACGGCCGTTGGTGCAGCACGAATCCGTGCTCGAGCAGCACCTGTTCGCGTTCCGCCATTACACCTCGAAGCCGAGCCGCTGCAGCTCGCGCTCGCTATCCGCCCAGTGCTCGCGCACCTTGACCCAGAGCTCGAGATGCACGCGCTCGCCGAGGAGCTCGCGCAGCTCTTGACGCGCGAGCGTGCCAGCCTCCTTGAGCACGCTGCCGGACTTGCCGATGACGATCCTCTTCTGACTCTCGCGCTCGATCCAGATCAACCCGTGGACGAGCCGCTGGCCCTCTTCGTTCGTGCCGAGGTGCTCGACCTCGACGGTCAACCCGTACGGCACTTCCTGGTGAACGAGCGTCATGAGCTTCTCGCGAATCGTCTCCGCGACTCGAAACGCGAGGTCGCGGTCCGTGACCATGCCGTCCGGGAACTGTTTCGGGCCGACGGGCAGGTGCGCGAAGATCTGCTCGACGAGGCGCTCGAGATTCTCTCCGGTGCGTGCCGAGACGGGCAGAAATGCTGCAAAGGGTTTGGCCGACAGCTTCTCGAGCGTGGGTATGAGTTCGGTCTTGCTCGCGAGGGCGTCGACCTTGTTCAGCACGAGGAACGATCTGTCGAGCTTGCCCTCGAGCATCTCGATCAGGGCATGATCTTGGCGTGTGAGCTTACCCGCCTCGACGACGAGCAACGCCAAGTCGCAGTCTTCGAGCGCTTGGTGAATCTGCCGGGCCATGAGCCGGTGCAGCGCGCGCTTCGTCCGCTGCGCGTGCCCCGGCGTATCGATGAAGACGGCCTGGTCCGCGCCGCGATTCAGCACGCCGAGCACGCGCTGGCGCGTCGTGTGAGGCTTGTCGGTGACGATGCTGAGCTTTTCGCCGACGAGCGTGTTCAGCAGCGTCGACTTGCCGACGTTCGGTCTACCGACGATCGCTACGAACCCGCAGCGGCCGTCGCTTGCTTCATTGCTGCTCACCGGTCAATACCACGAGCATCGCCGCGGCGGCATCCTGCTCAGCCCTGCGTCTGCTCTGCCCTCGACCGGTCGTTTGAACATTCTTATCTCGAACTTCGCACTCGACGACGAACGTCTGCTCGTGATCGCGGCCGTGCACCTCCGTGACCACATACGACGGCAGAGGCAAACCCCTGCCTTGCAACCACTCCTGCAGCCGCGTCTTCGAATCCTTGAGCGTCGCCGCGTCGGGCAGGCTCGCAAGCTCAGCGGCGAACATGAGATCGACGACAGCTTCTGCCGCCGCTGCGCCGCCGTCAAGCAACACGGCCCCGATCAGCGCTTCGACGGCATCGGCGAGGACGGCGGAGCGCTGCGCTCCGCCCGTGCGCAGCTCACCGGCACCGAGCATGAGATGCGCGTCGACGCCGATCCGCTGGCCGATGGCCGCGAGCGTCGACTCCTTGACGAGCGCCGCGCGGGCGCGACTCAAGTCGCCTTCGGTGTCGTCGCGGCGCAGCTCGAAGAGCCGACGCGCGATCGCGAAGTTCAGGAAGGAGTCGCCTAGATATTCGAGCCGCTCGTTGTTGGCCCGCGAGGCGCTGCGATGCGTGAGAGCCAGGTCGAGAAGAGTCGTGTCCTTGAATACGTAGTGAAGCTGCGCCTCGGCCCAGCGGCCGCGGGCGCTCACCGCGTGATCTCGACCTGTTTGTCGTAGGCGACGACTAGATACATGTTGGCGACGTACGCGGCACGGTCATCGTACTGCACGCGCAAGGTGAATCCGTTCTTGGTCTGCGTGATCTTGAACGCCTCGACGTCGAAGTTGATGTCCTCGATCGAGAACCGGCGCGCGAGCTCGTTGCGGATGGCCGTAGGGGTCACGGCGCCGCCGGCCAATTCGTGCTGGACGTCCGCCAAGATGGTGTTCATGCGCATTTGCTTGATGTACATCGGCACCACCTTCAGACCGGCGTAGCCGACGGCGCCGAAGAGCACCGTGAGGATCAGGAATCCGAGGGCCGTGACGCCCGCTTGCGAGTGCCGCGTCGCGCCCATCATTCGATGCCTTTGCCGATGCGATTCCATTGCGGTCCTCCTTCGGACGGCCGCCGCCAGTTCATCCAAATGCCCGTCGCGCGACCAACCAAGTTGCCTTCCGGCACGAACCCGACCTGCGGGTAGCGACTGTCTTGGCTATCGTCCCGGTTGTCGCCCATCATGAAATAGTGACCCGGCGGTACCTCGTAGCGACCGCCCTCGCTAAGTCCCCTCATCAGCAGGACTCGATGGCGGTGTAACCCAAGCTGCTCCCAGCCCAACTTCGTATCGCGCCAGTCCTCGTAGTCTCCCGCGATCTCGATCGGGACCGGCTCGCCATTGATCGTAATCCGCTTGTTGGCCGGATGATAATCGACTACGTCACCCGGTAACCCGACCACGCGTTTGACGTAGTTCACATGTGGGTCCGATGGCAAGCGGAATACCACGACGTCGCCGCGTTTCGGCTCCCCAATACCGACAATCTTGGTATTTATAACCGGCAGGCGTAAGCCGTAAGCGAACTTGTTCACAAAAATGAAATCGCCCGTCAAAAGCGTCGGGACCATCGACTCCGACGGAATTCGGAACGGTTCGAACAGAAACGAACGAATTACGAGCACGATCAAGAGAATTGGAAAGAACGACCGCGCGTAATCGACGACCGTCGGCTCCTTGACGTGCTCCCCGCGCGCGGCCTTCGAGACGCGTTCGGCGCGAAACAGCAGCGCGTCGAATGCCCAGATAAACCCCGCTAGACCTGTGAGAATCACGATGACCAACGCGAAATCGAGATTCGCCAGCATCGCCCGCGCGCTGTCGATCATTTTTTGTCCACCTGAAGCACCGCGAGGAACGCTTCTTGCGGGATCTCGACCGAGCCTACCTGCTTCATGCGCTTCTTGCCGGCCTTCTGCTTCTCGAGCAGCTTGCGCTTGCGCGTGACGTCGCCGCCGTACAGCTTCGCAGTCACGTCCTTGCGGTAGGCTTTGACCGTGGTGCGAGCGATGATTTGCGAGCCGATCGCGGCTTGCACCGCGACCTCGAATTGCTGGCGGGGAATCACTTCCTTCAGGATCTCGACGATCCTGCGCCCTTTGCGCTCCACGCCGTCGCGATGCGCAATGAACGCCATCGCATCGACCTTTTCTTTGTTCACGAGAATGTCGAGCTTCACGAGCGGCGCCGCCTCGAACCGCACGAAGTGGTAATCGAACGACGCGTAGCCGCGGCTCACGGATTTCAGCCGATCGAAGAAGTCGAGCACGACCTCGGCGAGTGGCAGCTCGAACTCGAGCTGCACCTGCTTCCCCGAGTAATGCAGGCGCTTCTGAGTGCCGCGCTTCTCGATGCAGAGCTGGATCACCGAGCCGAGGTACTCTTGCGGGACGAAGATACTCGCGAGAATGATCGGTTCGCGAATCTCCGTGACCTTGCTCTGCTCGGGCAGGTCCGCCGGGTTCTCGACCTTGATCGTCTCGCCGTCCGACTTCACGACTTCGTAGACGACAGTCGGCGCAGTCGTGATCAGCGACAGATTGAATTCGCGCTCGAGCCGCTCCTGAACGATCTCCATGTGCAGCAGGCCGAGGAAGCCGCAACGCATACCGAAGCCGAGCGCGGCGCTGACCTCGGGCTCGAACGCGAGCGAAGAATCGTTGAGCGCGAGCTTTTCGAGCGCCTCGCGGAAGCTGCCGTATTCGTCCGAGTCGACCGGAAACATGCCGGCGAACACGCGCGGCTGTATCTTCGCGAAACCGGGCAAAGCGGGCACATTGGGCACGCCGGCATCGACGATCGTATCCCCAACGGGCGCGGCATTGATCTCGCGAATCGCGGCGAGCAGGAAACCCACCTCGCCGGCCTTGAGCTCTTCACGCGGCGCCGAGCGCGGCGTGAACACGCCGAGCCGCTCGACTTCGTACTTGCGTTGCGTGGAGTGAACGACGATTCGCGAGCCCTTGCGGATGACGCCGTTGACGACGCGCACGAGCGACACGACGCCGGCATAGCTATCGAACCACGAGTCGATGATCAGCGCCTGCAGCGGCGCGTCGACGCTGCCCTTAGGCGCCGGAATGCGCTCGACGATGCGCTCGAGCAGCTCGTCGACGCCGAAGCCCGTCTTCGCGCTGATTCGGATCGCATCCTTGGCCTGAATGCCGATGATGTCCTCGATCTGCGCGATGACGCGCTCGGGATCGGCGGTCGGCAAGTCGATCTTGTTGATGACCGGCACGACCTCGAGCCCCTGCTCGATCGCCGTATAGCAGTTCGCGACGCTCTGCGCCTCGACGCCTTGGCCCGCGTCGACGACGAGCAACGCGCCGTCGCACGCGGCGAGCGAGCGGGACACCTCGTAGGAAAAGTCGACGTGCCCCGGCGTGTCGATGAGGTTGATCTGATAGTCCTGCCCGTCGCGCGCGCGGTATTGCAGCGCGACGGTCTGCGCCTTGATCGTGATACCGCGCTCGCGCTCGAGATCCATCGAGTCGAGCACCTGATCTTCCATCTCGCGCGCGGTCAGGCCGCCGCAAAGCTGAATGAGCCGATCGGCGAGCGTGGACTTGCCGTGATCGACGTGCGCGATGATCGAAAAGTTTCGAATCCGTTCCATGGTGCTGGGTAGGCCGCCTTCGCGGCGGCGCGGATTATAGCCGTATCCCACGGCAGGGGCTTGTCGCAGCTATTTCGACTCGAGATAGCGGCGCACGCGCTCGTGATCGAGCGGATAGCCCGAGAGCTCGACGTCGCCCGCCACGAGCACGGGAATGCGCAGCCCGTAGCGGCGCTCGAGGGCGATGCTGCTGTCGACGTCGACGGTCTCGACGCTATCGTCGGCGCTGAGGAGCGGCAACAAGTCCGCGAGCAGCGCTTCGCAAAGGTGGCACTCCGGCCGGCTGTACAACGTGAGCTTACGCATGCTTGTGCCTCACGCGACGGCTCGCACGGCAAGGCGCCGCAGCGTGGCCCGCTCGAAGCGCCGGCGAAGCGGCACGGCCACGAGCAACGCGGCGACCAGGGCCGACGCGGCGCCGGCCGCGGCGGCAAGGTCGGAGCCGAAGGCCGCGGACGCAAGCGCGGCGCCGGCGAGCAGTGCGGCGAGCGGCCAGCCGTAGACGAGAACGGCGCCCGCGATGACGTAGCGATCCGGAAGCGTCACGGCGACGGTGGTGCCGAGCGGAATCGAGCCCCTCGCGGCGACCGTCAGCTCGGCTCGCGGCCGAATGCGGTACCAGAGGCACGCGCCGGCGCACCCCGCGCAGCGTGGCGGAGGCGAAAGCTCGACGGTTACGGTGTCGGCGTCCGACTGGCGCACAACGCCGATCGCACTGCACCCGTGAGGGGACTTGGAGGGCTCCAAAAGAAGCTACTTGCCGACGAGCGACAGCGACGAAGCGATCGTGCGCACCGTTTGCCGCGGCACCTCGCCGATCGCCGTAGCCTTTTGCCCGGTGTCCAGCGTCAGCGAGTAGACGTTCGTGCTCCCCATCGTCGAGAAGCCTTCGCCGACGTCGGCTTCCGTTTCGGGGTCCTCGATGAAGACCGACACCGTTGCGAGCCCGTCCGAATACACGAGGTGCCCGACGGGCGTATCGGAGCCCGCAATCTGGCTCTCCGTCGCAACGGAGAGCTTGAAGCCCGGAGGCGGCGCGGCCCGCCAAGGAATCTCGGCAGCGAGCGGCTTGGCCTCCGTGGCGCGCTGCGTCACGAAGCCGGTCGTGTCGATCGTCGGCTCGAGCGCCGACGCGGGAATGTCCGCGGGGAACTCGATGGCCGTGAACAGAATCTCCTCGACGACGGTACCTTGCTCGTCGACGAGGTGGGATTTCAACGGCATCGCCGTATCGCGATCGAGCCACAGCACGTAGCCGTAGCGGAAGTCGTCGCGCGGCTTGATCTCGAGAAGCTGGACGGTGCGGTCGGCGACGCGGGCGGTGCCGCCGAGCTCGATCACGTAGTGCGGCTCGAGCTCTGCCGCGTTGGTCGGCAGCGCGGTCGCGAGCGGGCTGACGTCGCGGCGCGTCTCGAACAGCACGATGCGTCGATCGGGGAAGATTCCCTGAACGCGAGCGCCTTGGCGGACGATCTCGCGCCGAGCGCCGTCGAGCGACAGAATCCGCTCCCCGCTCTGGCCCTCCACGTGGCGATGCACGATATGCAGCGTTTCCGGCGTGCCATCGAGCACGTGCACGAATGTACCGGTGTAATTGAGCTCGTCGACAGCGCGGCTCATGCGGTCGAGCCAATCGCGGGCCGGCTGCGCCGCGGCATTGCCGCCGAGCAATACGAACACGAGCAAGGACGGAGCGGCAACCGGAAGGGCCTTCCGCATCGGCTACTCCAGGCCTTCCTCGGGGGTGGGTTTGGCGGCGGCCGTCTCGGCGGCGACAGGCTCGATCGCGCCGGCGCCGCCGAGCACGTTCGAGTTGACAGACGTCCTCGACAGGCCCGAGGCGAACTCGCCGTGGTGGATTAGATAATTCGTGAGCCTAATCGGCGCGACCGTGCGCGACAGATCGGTGCCTTGCGGCACGACGTACGACGGCGCCCTGCCGGGATCGCTGACCTGCAGCGGGAAAGCGCCGATCGCCGTGGCGGGAATCGGCGCGACGGAGGCTTCGTTCAAGGACCGCAGCGTACCGATGGCGACGACGGCGACCGTGGCGGCGATGCCGACGCCGAGCAGCGGCCTCGCCCAGCGGTCGGTCCAGCGCTCGCGAGCCTTCGGCACGCTCGGCGTGGTGGCGCCCGACAGTGCCACCGAGATCCGTTGCCGTAGCACGGATGGATGCGGCTCGAGCAACTCGCCGCGCAGCGACGCGCCGATCAGCGTGTAGCGCATCGCACGGGAGCGTGCATCGTCGTCGCGCTCGAAGCGCCTTACGAGGAGCGCGCTCTCGTCGGCCGAAAGCTCGTTATCGATGAAGGCGGAGATTTGGTCGTTGATTTGGTCTGTCATGTTCGGCGGGTAGCTCGGATCCGTGTACGTCCGGGGGCTTACAACAAAGGCGCGAGCGCTTTGTCGATCGCTTCGCGAGCGCGAAAGATGCGTGAGCGAACGGTGCCAACCGGGCACTCCATGGTTTGGGCGATCTCTTCGTAGCTCAGGCCTTCGATCTCACGAAGCAGAATAGCCGTGCGCAGCTCTTCGGGTAGTGCATGGATCGCACGATTGATCGTGTCGCGAATCTCTTCGGACTGCACGAGAGCTTCGGGCGTATCGAGCTCGCGCAGCTCGTTCAAGATGCCCGCCTGCTCGGGATCCTGCGTATCGAGATCGTAGCTCACGGGCTTGCGCCCCGACGCGACGAGATGGTTCTTGGCGGTGTTGATCGCGATGCGATAGAGCCAGGTGTAGAACGCGCTATCGCCCCTGAACGACGGAGCGGCACGATACGCTTTCAAGAACGCTTCCTGCGCGACGTCAAGAGCTTCGGATGAGTCACGGACGTATCGCATGATGAGCTTGACGATCTTGTGCTGGTACTTAACGACCAACAGATCGAACGCCGATCTGTCGCCCTGCTGAACGCGTCGGATGAGGGCCAGGTCCGCGGCTCCACTCCCTGGAGGGTGTCTGTCGGACTGCTCTGTCAAACGCTGCTCGGTAGACCCCATGCTGCACCAAAAGTTCGCTCGGCACCGCGAAGCCAAGTAACTGCGCGAAGCGGCTCACGATCGTGGAATGATTCTAGCTCAGATCGGGCCAAGCGGCCGCAGCACGTGGTGATACGTGTCTCATTCGCAACGCGCTCGCAGCAGCAGTGCGCGGAGCCGCCTCCATGTCTCGGGCGGCATCTGATCGGCGAGCAGCACTAGGTCGCGCCGCCATGGACCCGTTCCAAGGTCGAGTCTTACCGAGAATGGCGAGATCAGCGTGCGCGGACCCAGCGGCCGCGCGCCCGTGCTCCAGTCCGGCACGATGCAGCGCCCGCCCTCGATCACGACGACGGTGCGCGGCGACGCAGGCGGCCGGCGCACGACGCCATGCACCGCGATCGTGCCGACCGCGAGCAACTTGAGCGGCACCGCCCAGCCGATGAGCAGCGCTGCGACGACGAGCAGGACATGCAATAGAAGCCACCACGCGGGAAGAACGCGGGAGCGTTCAAGCGTCAGAACCAACGCTGGCGCGAATGCGCTCGATGAGCTCGGCGGTGACGGTATCGGGTGGAGCACTGCGCCCCAAAAGGTACGAGTGCAGCACCGGATCCGGCAGCTCCAAAACGCCCTCGAACGCGGCCATTTCAGCGTCCGTGAAGCTGGCCCCACAGCGATCGACGAAGCCGATCAGTAGAGCGTCGAGCTCCCGCATGCCGCGTCGGCACCGCCAACGGAGCCGAGCGACCTTGGCATCCATCGGCCTAGAGCCGGCGCTCCGCGATCATCTTCTTGATTTCCGCGATCGCCTTGCCGGGGTTCAGATCCTTCGGGCACGCCATCGTGCAGTTCAGGATCGTGTGGCAGCGATAGAGCCGGAACGCGTCCTCGAGCTGATCGAGCCGCTCGCCCGTCGACTCGTCGCGGCTGTCGACGATCCACCGATACGCTTGCAGCAGCGCCGCGGGGCCGAGATAGCGGTCGCCGTTCCACCAATAGCTTGGGCACGAGGTCGAGCAGCACGCGCACAGAATGCACGCCGACGGCGTGTTGATCTTCTCTTGATCGTCCTTCGACTGCAGCCGCTCGCGATCGGGCGGCGGCGGCGTCTGCGATTCGAGCCACGGTTTCACCGCGGCGTACTGCGCGTAGAACGTCGTGAGGTCGGGCACGAGATCCTTGACGACGGGCATGTGCGGCAGCGGGTAGATTTTGACCGTGCCCTTGCAGTCTTCGATGTGCGTCAGGCACGCGAGCTGATTCTTGCCGTCGATGTTCATCGCGCACGAGCCGCAGATGCCCTCGCGGCACGAGCGCCGGAACGTCAGCGTCGCGTCGATCTCGTTCTTGATCTTGATCAACGCGTCGAGAACCATCGGCGCGCAGTTGTCCATGTCGACGTCGTACGTGTCGATGTGCGGGTTCTCCCCGCTCGTCGGGTCGTAGCGATAGATCGCGAACTTCCTGACGTTCGTCGCGCCATCGGCCCCGCCGTGATTCTTGCCGGCCTTGACCTTCGAATTGGGCGGTAGAAAAAATTCAGCCATCGTCGTTCCTTCCCTTACTCCTTAGTTCAATACGTGCGCGCCTTCGGCGGGATAGGGCTAACTTCGTCCGTCAATGTCGTCATCGTCACGGGCTTGTAGTCGAAGCGCACGCTGCCGCGCGAATCGACCCAGCACAACGTGTGCTTCATCCAGTTATCGTCGTCGCGCTCGGGATAGTCCTCACGCGCCTGCGCGCCGCGACTCTCGGTACGGTTCGCAGCCGACTTGATCGTGCCCATCGCTTGCAGGAGCAGATTGTCGAGCTCCATCGTCTCGACAAGATCGGTGTTCCAGATCAACGAGCGATCGCTGACCTGCACGTCCTCGAACGAGGAGAACACGTGCTCGAGCTTGCTGATGCCCTCTTGCAGCGACTCGCCGGTGCGGAACACGGCCGCGTGGCCCTGCATCACGCGCTGCATCTCGAGCCGCAGAGCCGCGGTGGGAGTCTTGCCCTTCGCGTTACGCAGCCTGTCGAGCCGCGCGACGGCCTCGTCGCCCGCGCCGGCCGCGAACGGCCGCGACCGCGCGCCGCGCTCGATGACCTTGCCGCAGCGCTCGGCCGCCGCGCGGCCGAACACAACGAGGTCGATCAACGAGTTCGAGCCGAGCCGGTTCGCACCGTGCACCGAGACGCACGCCGCTTCGCCGATGGCCATGAGACCCGGCACGACGCGCTCCTTGCCGTTCTCTTTCGTGAACGCCTCGCCGTGATAGTTCGTCGGCACGCCGCCCATGTTGTAGTGCACCGTCGGCAGCACTGGGATCGGCGCTTTCAGGACGTCGACGCCGGCGAAGATCTTCGCCGTTTCGCGAATGCCCGGCAGACGCTCGTCGATGACTTCGCGGCCGAGATGCTCGAGGTGCAGGTGCACGTGATCCTTGTGCTTGCCGACGCCACGGCCTTCACGAATCTCGATCGTGATCGAGCGGCTGACGACGTCGCGCGACGCGAGGTCCTTCGCGTTCGGCGCGTAGCGCTCCATGAAGCGCTCGCCGGCCGAGTTCGTCAGATAGCCGCCTTCGCCTCGCGAGCCTTCCGTGATCAGGCAGCCGGCGCCGTAGATGCCGGTCGGGTGGAATTGCACGAACTCGAGATCCTCGAGCGGCAGCCCCGCGCGCAGCACCATCGCGTTGCCGTCGCCGGTGCAGATGTGCGCCGAAGTGCACGAGAAGTACGCGCGCCCGTAGCCGCCCGTCGCAAGGATGACCATATGCGCGCGATACCGGTGCAGCCGGCCGGTCGCCAGGTCGAGCGCGACGACGCCGCGGCACGCGCCGTTCTCCATGATCAGATCGATCGCGAAGTACTCAATGAAGAACTCGGCCGAGTGCTTCAGCGACTGCTGATAGAGCGTGTGCAGCATCGCGTGACCCGTGCGGTCCGCGGCCGCGGCAGTGCGCTGCGCGATACCTTTGCCGAAGTCAGTCGTCATGCCGCCGAACGGCCGCTGATAGATACGGCCGTCTTCCGTGCGCGAGAACGGCACGCCGTAGTGCTCGAGCTCGATGACGGACGCGGGCGCTTCCTTGCACATGTACTCGATCGCGTCTTGATCGCCGAGCCAGTCCGAGCCCTTGACGGTGTCGTACATATGCCAGCGCCAGTCGTCGGGCCCCATGTTGCCGAGCGCCGCGCTGATGCCGCCCTGCGCGGCGACTGTGTGGCTGCGCGTCGGGAACACCTTGCTCAAGCACGCGGTCGATAGCCCCTGCTCCGCGAGACCGAGCGTGGCGCGTAAGCCCGCTCCGCCCGCACCGACGACGACCACGTCGTAGGTGTGATCGATGAATTCGTATTCTTTGGTCATTGGCTAGGATCCAAACGCGATTTTGAGCACGGCGAACACCGCCGCAATCGTGAGCCCGACATGCGCGAGCGTCGACGCCATCAGGGTCGCGGCGCGAGTGCCCTTGCCGGTCACGTAGTCTTCGATGACGACTTGAACGCCGAGCGCGGAGTGATAGCCGACGGCGACGACGAGCAAGATCAACAGAATGCTCGTGACGGGCTCGCGCACCCAGGCGACGACAGTCGCGTAGTCGAAGCCGCGCAGGCTCAGCAGCCCGTACGCGAGCCAAAGGCCGAGCGGCAACAACGCGACGGCGGTCATGCGCTGCAGCCACCAGTGCTCGGCGGCGCCTTTGCCCGTGCCCAAACCGAGGACGCGGTTCAGCGGACTCATCAAGCTCATCGGCACGTCCTCAAAAGATCGCGGCGTAGGCGAACGCCACGGTCGCGACCACCGCGACGACGATGACGATGCGGCCCGTCAGGCGGATGCGCGCCGGGTCGAAGCCGTAGCCGCCGTCCCATGCGAGGTGCCGCACGCCGTTCGCGAGATGGTAGAAGAAGCAGAACGTCCAGCCGACGAGCAACAACTTGAACCAACCGGCGCCGTAGACGCGCGAAACGGCGCTGAAAGACTCGGCCCCGGATGCGAGAGCGATGAGCCAAACGGCGAGCGCGACGGCTCCGAGAGAAAGCAGGAGACCCGTGATCCGATGCAGGCTCGACAGCCACATCGTGATCTCCCACCGATAAATCCAGTGCGGCGACACCGGCCGCTGAACCCCGTGCATTGCTCGCCTCTCTCCCGGCTAAAAATCGATACAGCGG
>Ga0111538_10004900_pt1 | contig 18423 bp, 17 predicted proteins | sample SoiMethybrSBSTD1_FD_79669 | JGI IMG/M metagenome (GOLD analysis project Ga0111538, IMG submission 79669) | Bulk soil microbial communities from a Populus tree surrounding site in Tennessee, USA - Soil MetaG P. TD hybrid SBSTD1 (version 2)... | ecosystem: Environmental > Terrestrial > Soil >...
AGAAGGAAGACATCTGCTACGCGACGACGAACCGTCAGCAGGCGGTCAAGAACCTCGTCCCCTACGTACAGCTTCTGCTTGTGGTTGGCTCGGCAAACAGCTCCAACTCCCAGCGACTGGTCGAGGTCGCGAAGGCGGGCGGCGTGCCCGCGCATCTGATCGAGACCCAAAGCGAGGTCGACGAACGCTGGCTCAACGGCGTCGAGACGGTGGGACTCACCTCCGGCGCCTCGGCCCCCGAGGTGCTCGTCGAGAGCCTCTGCGACTGGTTCCGCCACCGCGGGGTCACCGAGATCCGAGAGTTCTCCCCGGCCGAAGAGAACGTCGTCTTCAAGCTGCCGGCCGAACTAGGCCGCTCAGCGGCCTAGGAGAGCTCGCAAGCGACGCCTCCTGCTGCCTGAGCGGCGGCCGGAGTTGCCGCGGCCGCCTCGGTCGCATCCGCGATCTCGCGAACGACCTCGACGAGGTCCCGGTTCGCGTTGAACGTCCGCAGCTGGCGGTCGGCGCCGTTACCCCGGGCCAGGATCTCGCGGACTCCCTCGAGCTCCCGCTCCGATCCCAGCTCGCGCGCGTGTGGCTCGATGTCCCGCAGCGTCCGCCGGACGAGCTGGGCTACCGGGACCCGGTTCCGCCGGCCGGTGGCGAGGTCCATCACCGGCGCCTCGAGCCCGTAACGGGCGGCGAGCCACTTGTTCTCGGTCGTCAGGATCCGGTGGTACGAGGGGATTTCGTCGCCGCGCTCGTACCGCTCGCTGTAGTGCTTCACGAGCGCCTGGCAGTAGGCCGCCAGCGCGACGGCGTCCTCGACCCGGGTGACGGCGTCGCAGACCCGGATCTCCACCGTGCCGAGCCGCGGGTGGAGCCGGATGTCCCACCAGATGTGCGTGTAGTCGGCGATACAGCCCGTCTTCTCGAGCTGACCCACCACCTCCGCGTAGTCGGCATAGTCCCGGAAGCGTGGGGGCGGCCCCGAGCGCGGGAAGGCCGCGAAGACGATCTGCCTGATCGACGAGAGCCCCGTCGCCTCGCCGCGCCAGAACGGCGACGACGCCGAGAGCGCCAGCAGCTGCGCGATGTGCGCGAGCAAGCCGTTGACGACCTGGATCGCCTTTTCGGGATCATCGACCGCGACATGGATGTGGAGCCCGAAGATCAGCTCGCGGCGCGCGACGTACTGCATCTGGTCGATCAGGTGCCGGTAGCGGTCTTTCGCGGTGATCCGCTGCCGTTCGAAGAGGCTGAACGGGTGCGTTCCGGCCGAGCCGACACGGAGGTTGTCGGCGCCGGCGATCTCGGTCACGTAGGAGCGCAGGCGCCGGAGCTCGCGGTCGACGTCGGACGCGGTCCGGCAAACCGGAGTGGCGATCTCGAGCACCGACTGCATCAGCTCGGGGTTGACGTGCGTCTCGAGCTCGTGTCCGGAGATGGCGGCGAGAACCGTGTCGATGTGCTGGACAAGGTCGAACGTCTCGCCGTCGAGCAGCATGTACTCCTCCTCGACGCCGAGCGTGTACGGCTCGCTCTTGCCGAACGCGTGGTCGAGGACGCTCCCCCCCGGCGCGAAGCTCTTGCCGGTGATCGTCGCCGGATAGATCTGCTTCATGCGGGAAGTATTCCCTCTTTAAGCGCGGATTCAGCACGCCTTAAGCGCATCGGCGCAAAATGGCCCCTCGCGAAGCGGAAGGAGACGGCGACTGTGGCACGCGGCAGCGCGTTCGACGGACACTAGAAGCAAGAGTCCGCACTAAGATCGCGGCGCGTGGAGGCGCTGCGGCAGGTCGAGGAGTGGCCCGTCCGGCGCGCGGCGCTGGGGGTCACCTCGGCCGAGGGGACGATCGCCCGTCGGGGCGACGCCACCGCGCCGCTGCCGTGGGCCTCGGTGACGAAGCTCGCGACCGCGCTGGCGGCCCTCGTCGCGGCCGAGGAAGGCGTGGTCGACCTCGACGAGACAGCGGGGCCGCCGGGATCGACCTTCCGCCATCTCCTGTCGCATGCCTCGGGGCTGCCGCCGGAGGGTGAGACGCCGATCACCAAGCCCGGCGCCAGGCGGATCTACTCGAACGCGGGCTTCGAGGTGCTGGCCGAGCAGGTCGCCGCAGCCGCGGAGATGCCGTTCGGCGATTACCTTCGGGAAGCGGTGCTCGCGCCGCTCCAGCTCGCCGCCTCGCTCGACGGCTCCCCGGCGTCCGGAATCGTCGGCGCGCTCGGGGACCTGGTCGCCCTCGGCCGAGAGCTTTTGCGTCCGACCCTGATCGCGCCCGAAACGCTCGCCGAGGCGACTGCAGTCGCCTTCCCGGGGCTATCGGGGGTTCTGCCGGGGTTCGGTCGCATGGACCCGAACGACTGGGGGCTCGGGTTCGAGCTTCGCGACGCCAAGCGTCCGCACTGGACGGGGAGCCGAAACTCGGCAGCCACCTTCGGCCATTTCGGCCAGAGCGGCAGCTTCCTCTGGGTCGACCCGGAAGCCGGGATCGCATGCGCGTGTCTGACGGACACGAGGTTCGGCGACTGGGCGAAAGAAGCGTGGCCACGGCTCTCTGACGACGTACTCGACGAGGTCGGCGCAAGCGACGCACCTCTCTAGCCGCTCAGGCATGCTGGGATGGTGGCGGACCGGAAGCGGCGACACGCGGCATGGCTCCGCATCGCCCTCGCCGCGCTCCTGATCGGCGCCGGAGTCAGCGCCGCCGCGGTGTGGGCGGCCGACCGCGACCACGACGACGGTGCGCCTTCGGGTCAGCCGGCAGCCGGCAAGGGCAGTCGACGCGCCTCCGAGCCTAAGCAACCGCTCCGTATCCGCGCGCGCCCGGCCGGCTCGCTCGCGGCGCCGCTCCAAGACGCGGCGATGGCATCTGTCGGCGGCAAGCTTCTCCTTCTCGGAGGGCTCGACGCCGCGGACGGCTCGACCGCGGACATCCGCACGCTCGTGCGAGGGCGTGAGCGGACGATCGGCCGCCTTCCGACCGTTTTCCACGACGGCGCCGCGGTGAGGATCGGGCGCTTTGCCTACGAGTTCGGCGGCGGGGACGGCATCCGCCAGCTCGATCAGATCCTGCGCGTCGATCCGAACACCGGGGCCGTCAAGCGGGTTGGGAAGATGCCGGCCCCGAGCAGCGACCAGGCCGCTGCCGCCGTCGGCGACGAGGCCTACGTGGTCGGCGGGTACACGGGGTCGACGTGGCTGAACACGATCGTCGCCTGGCGCCCAGGCGCGCCCGCGCACGTCGTGGCACGGCTACCGGTTCCGGTGCGCTACGCGGGTGTCGCCGCTGCGGGAGGTAAGGTCGTGATCGCGGGCGGATCGCTCCCTGATGGGACAGCTAGCCGTGCGGTCTACGTCTTCGATCCGGCTTCCGGCGATGTGCGGCGGCTGGGGAGCCTCGCGGCGCCTACAACGCATGCCGCTGCGGCGGCAATCGGCGATCGCGTGCTCGTGATCGGTGGCCGCTCTGCAACGCCCAACACGCCGACCGCAAGGATCGCGGCGATCGACCCGCGGCGCGGCTCGATTCGCCTCGCCGGCCGGCTGCCGCGAGCCGTCTCGGACGCCGCCGTCACCGCTACAGGCCGCGGTGTCCTCGTCGCCGGCGGCCGCGGTCACGCGCCCGTCGCGGAGCTGACGACACTTGCCCCGGCGAAGCCGTCGAGGCACAGGGCCACACACCGCCTAAAGCGTCTCGCCGTCAACGTCTACGCGCACGACGGGCCCAATGCGCTCAGCTCGGTCGTCCGGAGCGTGCCGCCACGCGTCTACGTCCCAAATAGCGCGAGCAACAGCGTCGACGTGATCGATCAGCGGACGTTCAAGATCGTTGGCCACTATCGCGTCGGCCTCCTCCCGCAGCATGTAACCCCCTCGTACGATCTGAAGACGCTTTGGGTCGACAACGACGTCGGCAACAGCCTGACACCGTTGAGCCCGATCACGGGACGGCCGAAGGGCAGGCCCGTGCATGTGAGCGATCCCTACAACCTCTACTTCACGCCTGACGGGCGTTACGCGATCGTCGTCGCCGAGCGCGAGCACCGGCTCGATTTCCGCCTCGCGCACTCGATGAGGCTGCACCACGCGCTGGTCGTGCCGTGCCGCGGTGTCGACCACATGGACTTCTCGGCGGACGGACGCTTCCTGCTGGCCAGCTGTGAGTTCTCCGCGGACATGATCAAGGTCGACGTACGGAGCGAACGCGTGGTCGACGTCCTCCATCTCCCTCGCGCGAGCGCAATGCCGCAGGATGTGAAGCTCGCGCCCGACGGCAGGATCTTCTACGTCGCGGACATGGCCTCGAACGGCGTGTGGGAGATCGATCGGACGGGCCGGCGCGTGATCGGCTTCATCCACACCGGCGCCGGCGCGCACGGTCTCTACCCCAGCCGTGACGCGAAGCTGCTCTACATCACGAACAGGAGCGAAGGCACGATCTCGGTGCTCGATTTCGCGACGAGGAAGCTCGTCGCGAAGTGGCATATCGGCGGCAGCCCCGACATGGGCGGCGTCTCCGCGGACGGCAAGGTGCTCTGGCTCTCAGGTCGCTACAACGCCGAGGTCTACGCGATCAGCACGAGGAATGGCCGGGTGCTCGCGCGGATCCGAGTCGGCTACGGGCCGCACGGCGTCTGCGTCTGGCCGCAGCCGGGCCGATACTCGCTCGGCCACACGGGGATCCTCCGCTAGTCCGCGAACAGAGGGCGGATGAACTCGTCGAACGTCTCGCGGTCGCAGCTCGCGACCGTCGAGGCCGTCAGGGCGCGCACCGACGCCGTTCGCGGGATCTCCATCGCGAGCGCAACCTCGCCGAAGTAGTCGCCCGGCCGTAACACCCGCCGCGGCCCGAGCGACGCCTGGGTCACCGCGAACATCCCGCTCAGCACGACGTAGAAGCGCTCGCCTTCGTCACCCTCGTCGACGACCGCGTGGCCGGCGGGGATCGGCTCGCGACGCATCCGCTCCGCGAGCTGAGCGAGCGTCTGGCCCGGAAGCGTCGCGAGCAGGCCGACGCGCTGGAGCTCGGTGACCCCGGCCGGTTGGAAGCGAGGGCTCATCACTAGGCGTCGTGGACATCGCCCGCGTCGGGCGGGTCCTCGTGCCCCGGCCCGCGCATCGCCTCGTGCTCCTCCTGCTCTTCGGGCGCGCGCTCCTCCTCTTCGCGGGTGGGCTCCGGCTGGTCCTGCATCTGACTCTCCTCGGTTCGGGGAAGTGATGTAGGTGTACACCTACATCAGATGGGCGAGCTCGAAGGATGGACCTTTTGCCCGCGGTGTCGCAGTGAGCTCGCGGGCGACCGGGCGCGGCTGACCTGCAGGGTTTGCGGGTTCGTCGTCTATGCGAGCTCGAAGCCGACCGCGGGCGCGCTGTGCGTCGAGAACGGGCGGGTCCTGCTCGCCCGGCGCGCCGCGGAGCCGTTCGAGGGCCGCTGGGACATCCCCGGCGGCTTCCTCGAGGAAGGCGAGGATCCGGTTGCGGGGCTCCGGCGCGAGCTGGAGGAGGAGACCGGGCTCGACGTCGAGCCGGAGCGGTTCCTCGGGGTCTGGATGGATCGCTACGGCGGCGACTCGACAGCGGAGGCGACGCTCAATCTGTACTGGACGGCGCGAATCGTGTCCGGCGACCCCGAGCCGGCGGACGACGTCTCCGAGCTCCGCTGGTTCGACCGTGACGCCCTGCCGGCCCCCGACGACCTGGCCTTCGAGAACGTTCCGCTCGTCCTAGCGGCGTGGCGGGACGAGCACGCGTAGGGCCGCCGGGTCGGCGCGGCACACGAGCGGGCTCTCGAGCTCGAACGGCTCGCCGTCGATCGCCGCGCGGAGGGTTCCGGTGCCACCGAGCTCGAACCGCTCGCCGACGCGCTCGTCCCAGTCGGTCGGCAGCAGGCCGGGCGCCGAGTAGAGATGCAGCCGCCCTTCGGTCAGGTCCTTTCGAGCCCCGAGCTCGAACAGCTTCAGCTCGTAGGCGTTGTTGGCGACGAGGACGACGCGTGCGACCAGTACCTCTTCGTCGACGCGAAGCCGCAGCCGATGCGGGTGGCGCAGCGTTCGCAGCAACGCGCGGGCGGTCGCGAGCGACTCCCGCCTCCGGCGGTGAACCTCGCGCCCGTGCACGAGCGAGGCGTAGGCGCCGACCGAGACGTTGTTCAGGAACGAACGTTCGCCGGCGTGACCTACGTCGATCCGGCGCTCCTCGCCGGCGAATGCCTCCAGCGCTCCCACGGGATCGCGGCGGTCGAGACCGAGATCCCGGGCGAAGTGGTTACGAGTGCCGAAGGGAACACAGACGAACGGCAGATCGCGTTCGATCGCGACCTCGGCGACCGCCGCCAGCGAGCCGTCCCCGCCGGCGATCCCGATCGCCTCGGCCTCGCTCGCGGCTTCCGCCGCAATCGCGGCCGCGTCTTCGCCCTGGCCGAGCACGTGTGTCTCGATCCCCTTTTCGCCCGCCGCGGCAGCCAACTCTTCGGCGCTCGGGCCTCCCCGGCCCGAGCGTGGATTGATCAGGAGAAAGCCCGCCAAAGCAGCGCGAGCATAGGCCTTTCGGGCGGGCAAGTTAGGCCATTTGGCTCATGCGAACCGGGGCGGCTCCGACCGATCATGTGCCCTATGAGCGATCGCGGCCTTCACAGGATCGAAGCTGACCTCGAGGAAAGCTGGCTGGAGGACTGGGCCGGCGTCGGAATCGCAGAGCTTGAGGCGTATCTCGCCAAACACGCTGCCTTCCTTTCCTACCTCGAGAACGCCAAGAGTTAGATCCGCCGGGATTAACAAACCGGCGCACGGGTAACTCCCCCGCGCGGTGAAGCTGAGCTACCTGATTCGTGGGCTCCCGGGACATCCGCTCCACCCACCCCTGACAGACGCAACGATCGGCGCCTACACCGCCGCGACGGTGATGGGCTTCGCGAGCATCATCGGGGTCGCCGAGAAAGGCGCTGCGAGCGGCTGGTGGCTCGCCCTGATCGTCGGCCTCATCTTCACGGTGCCGACGGCACTGACCGGATTCGCCGACTGGCTCACGATCGAGTGGGGCACGCCACTCTGGCGGACGGCGACCTCCCACATGATCTCCATGGTGACAGCGACGATCCTGTTCCTGATCGCAGCGCTGATCGGCCACAGCGGCTACAAGCACGGAGCGGTCGAGGCGGGGCCGTACGTGCTGACGCTGCTTGGGTTCGGCGCACTGACGCTCGGCGGGTGGCTCGGCGGCGCGGTCGTCTTCGTGCACGGCATGCGCGTGCTCAACCTCGTCTCCGAGCCCGCCACACGTGCCGCGTCTCCGGCGCCGAAGCCGGAGAAGGAAGCGGCCGAAGGCGCCTAGCCGGCGCCGTTCTCGGACAGGCCGAGCGACCTCTCGATCGCGCCCTTCGGCTGGGCGCCGATCGCCGCAGCGGCAGGCTCGCCGGCGCGGAAGAGGATGATCGTCGGAATCGAGACGATCCCGTACCGCTGCGCGAGCGATGGTTCCTCGTCGATGTTGACCTTGACGAGCTTCACGTCGCTCTCGCGCTCCTCGGCGATCTTGTCGAGGACGGGCGAGACGGCATGACAGGGACCACACCACTCGGCCCAGAAGTCGACGATGACCGCCTTGTCGCTCTGGAGAACTTCCTGCTCGAAGCTTGACTCGGTGACTGCAGTGCTCATTTCCAGGTGTTCCTTTCCTTGGTAGTCCCTGACTGAAACGCGTGCCGCGGAGTGGTTGTTCCCCGAACCTAGAATCGAACCATGGACAAGGTCTTCGCGCCGCTGCCGCCGGTCCCCGACCATCCTCGACTCGAGGAGGAGATTCTGCAGTGGTGGGAGGACGAACAGGTCTTCAACCGGCTCCGAGAGCAAAACCGGGGCAACCCGAAGTGGTCGTTCGTCGACGGGCCCGTCACCGCGAACAAGGAGATGGGCGTCCACACGGCGTGGGGGCGCACGCTCAAGGACGTCTTCCAGCGCTACAAGGCGGCGCGCGGGTTCGACCAGCGCTACCAGAACGGCTGGGACTGCCAGGGCCTGTGGATCGAGGTCGGCGTGGAGCGCCAGCTCGGCCTCAACTCGAAGCGCGAGATCGAGGAGTACGGCCTGGAGAAGTTCGCCGGCAAGTGCCGAGACGTCGTCGTCCGCTATGCGGGCGACCTCACGCGCGCCTCGAAGCGCCTCGGCCAGTGGATGGATTGGGGCAACGACTACTTCACGTTCAGCGACACGAACATCGAGTACATCTGGCGCTTCCTGAAGATCGTCGAGGAGCGTGGCTGGCTGTACCTCGGCCATCGGTCAACCGAGTGGTGCCCGCGCTGCGGCACCTCGCTTTCTCAGCACGAGCTGACGCAGGCGGGCGTCTACCAGGAGCGCGCGGATCCGTCGCTGTACGTCCGCTTCCCGTTGCTCGACCGCGAGCACGAGTTCTTGGTCGTCTGGACGACGACGCCGTGGACGCTGCCAGCCAATGTGGCGGCGGCAGTCGCCCCCGACGCGCAGTACGGCCGCAGGGAAAATGGAGAGTGGGTCGCCGTTGCGCGCTATCCGGACGAGACGTTCGAGGAGGTGCTGCGCGGCGAGCAACTGGTCGGCTGGCGCTACCGGGGCCCATTCGACCACCTGCCGGCCGCCGCCGGGATCGAGCACCGGGTCGTCGAGTGGGACGAGGTCTCGCTCGACGAAGGAACCGGGATCGTCCACATCGCGCCCGGCGCGGGCCAGGAGGACTTCGACCTCGGCCGGCGCGAGGAACTGCCGGTATTGACGCCGGTCGACGAGGCCGGTCGCTTCTACGACGACTACGGGTGGCTCCACGGAACCTCCACCGGCGATGCGGCCGACCAGATCGTCGGCGACCTGCGCGAACGCGGGCTGCTGGTCGAGATCGGCCTGTACGAACACCGCTACCCGCACTGCTGGCGCTGCGACACACCGCTGATCTGGCGCGTGGCCGACGACTGGTTCATCCGTGTCGACGAGATTCGCCAGCCGCTTCTGGACGCGAACGCGACGGTCGAATGGATTCCGCCGCAGTACGGCAAGCGGATGGACGACTGGTTCCGGAACATGAGCGACTGGAACATCTCGCGCCGCCGCTTCTACGGCCTGCCGCTTCCCTTCTACCCGTGCTCCTGCGGCCGGCTGAACGTGATCGGCTCGCGGGCCGAGCTCGAGGAGCGCGCGGTCGAGGGGATCGAACAGCTCCAGGAGCTGCACCGCCCCTGGATCGACCGGGTCCTGATCCGGTGCGAGGCCTGCAGCGAGCCCATCGAGCGCGTGGCCGAGGTCGGCGACGTCTGGCTCGACGCGGGCATCGTCCCGTTCTCGACGCTCGGCTGGCAGAGCCCGGCGTGGATCGAAGGCGGCTACGCGACGGGCGCCTCGCGTGGATTGTCCGGAGCAGACCTACCCGACCATGCGTACTGGGAGCAGTGGTTCCCGGCCGACTGGGTTTCCGAGATGCGCGAGCAGATCCGGCTCTGGTTCTACTCGCTGATGTTCATGTCGGTCGCCCTGACAGGGGAGCCCCCGTACCGGCAGGTGCTCACCTACGAGAAGCTGCTCGACGCCGAGGGCCGGGAGATGCACGGCTCCTGGGGCAACCTGATCGAGGCCGAGGAGGCGTTCGAGCGGATGGGCGCCGACGTGATGCGCTGGCTCTACTGCGAGCAGCCGCCGACGCAAAACATCCGCTTCGGCTTCGGACCGGCCGAGGAGGTGAAGCGCCGGCTTCTGACCCTCTGGAACTCGGTCAAGTTCCTGGTCGACTACGGCAACATCGCCGGCTTCCGGCCGCACCTCGAGGACCTCGCGGGTGGCCCGGCCGACGTGGAGCTGCAGCCGCTCGACCGGTGGATCGTGGCGCGGACCGCGCAACTCGTCGCGGATGCGACGAAAGCGTACGACGGCTTCCGAACGGTCGACGTGATCCGTTCGTTCGAGGCATTCGTCGACGACCTGTCCAACTGGTACATCCGCCGCTCCCGGCGGCGCTTCTGGGACGGCGACGAGGTGGCGCTCCGCACGCTCTGGCACGCGGTCGTCCAGGGAGTGCGGGTGATCTCGCCCGTCATGCCGTTCCTGTCCGATCATCTGTGGCGGAATCTGGCCGTGGATGCGGAGCCGTCGGTCTTCCTGGCCGGCTGGCCCGAAGAACGCGAGCGGGACGACGAGCTGCTCCGCGAGATCGCTGAGGTGCGGCGCGTGGTCGAGCTCGGCCGGCAAGCGCGCGCACAGTCGAGGCTGAAGCTCCGGCAGCCGCTGAGGCGGCTCGTCGTCGAAGGCGCGCAGCTCTCCGACGAGCATCTCGCCGAGGTGCGGGACGAGCTCCGCGTCAAGGAGGTGGAGCTCGGGTCGGTCGAGGCGACCGAGCTCCGCGTCAAGCCGAACCTACCCGTGCTCGGGCCGAAGCTCGGCAAGGAGCTCGGCGCGCTGCGCGCTGCGCTCGAAGCGGGGCAGTTCGACGAGCTCGAGGGCGGCCGGTTCCGCGTCGGTGAGCGTGAGCTCGAGCCCGACGAAGTGCTCGTCGAGCGGACAGGCAAGGAAGGCTGGGCCGTCGCAAGCGCGGATGGTGTCACCGTCGCCCTCGATACCGAGCTCGACCCCGAGCTCGAGCTCGAGGCGCTCGTGCTCGACCTGATCCACGTCATCAATGCGATGCGGAAGGAGCAGGGCCTCGAGTTGACCGACCGGATCCGGATCAGGCTGCCAGCGTCGCAGCGCGAGCTCCTGCGGCAGGAGGACTGGATCAAGCAGGAGACGCTCGCCGTCGAGATCGAGGTCGACGGCCCGATCGCCGAGCCGCAGATCGCGAAGGCCTAGTAGCCTCCGTTCGAGAGGAGGCGCGGATGCGCGAGTGCCCCGAGTGCGGCGGGTCCGTCGAGGCCAGGTTTCACTACTGCCCCTGGTGCTCCGCGCCGCAGCGGCGCAAGATCGTCGAGTTCTTCCGGCCACACGAGGTCGTGGAAGCCGACCACGGGCGCGCACTCCGCGTCTCGCGCTACTTCGGCCGGAGCAACGCCGAGCGACACGTTCGCCTCAGCGTCTGGAACGAGACGGGCCGCGCCGAAGCGGCGGTCTCACTCGACGACGACGAATCCGTGCGCCTCGCCGGCTTCATCCTCGCGCACACGCCACCGCCCTCTCGGGCACGCCTACTCGACGCCGTTCGCTCGCTAACGGGTGGAAGCCGCCGCCGGTAGCTCCACCAGCCGCTCGCCGAACGCCCGCGCGAGCGGTCGCGCCGCGGCGACATCGTCGTGGCCGAACTGCCGTCCGTTGACATAGATCTCGGCGAGGCCCCAGGGGCCGTCGGGCGCGAGCAGCGGCAGCATCAGCAGCGACTCGAAACCGAGCTCGTTCAGGAGCGCAGCCTCGCGCGGGTCCGCGTCTGTGTCACGCACTGAGACGCAGTGCGGCTCGTCTTTCTTGAGCGACTCTTCGGTCAGCGGGAAGTCGGAGATCAGGTACCCATGACCGAGCACCAGGGTCCGCCCGTCCCGAGCGTGCTCCGCGACCTGGATCAGCACCTGGCCGACCACTCGGGAGATCGCACACGCATCGCCGTCCACCACGTCGACAAACCCGCGAGTGGCCGCGTGCAACAGCCCGGGCAGAGTCGTCTCGCCGCGCAGCACTTCGACGGCGCGTTGCTGGCGGTCCTCCACGGGCTGGATTATCACCCGCGAGAGCGCCCTCACACCCGCGCCGTCGTACCGTAAGCTCGCCACGTGCTGACAGCCGGTGAACGGATCCCCGACGCGGACGTCTGGCTGGCGCCGCAGGAGCGGGTCTCGGTGCGCGCGCTCGCGGAGGAAGGGCCCGCTCTCTTCCTCTTCTACCTCTTCGACTGGTCGTCGACCTGAACGAACGAGATGGAGCTCCTGCGTGACAGGAGCGCGGACTTCGAGCAGGCGGGGGTGCGGGTCTTCGGCGTCTCGCGCGACTCGCCCTGGACGCACATCGCGTGGATGCAGGCGCTCGACCTGAACTTCCCGCTCGTGTCCGACTGGAACGCCGAAGCGATCAAGGGCTTCGGGATCGCGCGCGAATTCCGTGGTTACGAGGAGGTTGCCATGCGCTCGGCTTTCCTGGCCGACCGGGACGGCACGATCCGCGCCGCCTGGAGCTACGACGACGGTGAGGTGCCCAACCTCGACGAGCTGCTTGGCGCGGCACGCGAGCTCTAGCCGTATCAGCGAACAGGCTGGACATGCGAGATGACTTCGCCTTCCACGACGGCGTGGAGCGCAAAGCCCGGGGGCTCGTGGACGAACTCGGCCGGGCTGTCGAAGGTCAGGCGCAGTTGTGCGTAGGTGCTTGGAACGATCAGCCCGGGCCGACCCGCTACGTCGGCGGCGATCGTCCGATGGAAGTGGCCGGCAACCACCCTGCGCACCTGCGGATGGCGAGCGACGACCTTCACGAACGCGGTCTGATCGTCGGGCGCCATGCCGAACCCATCCCATGCGGGGATTCCCGTCGTGTGCGCCGGATGATGCATCGCGACCAGCGTCGGCATGCGGGGCGCGGCGGAGAGCTCCGCGTCCAGCCAGCCGAGCCGTTCCGCGTCGAGCGCGCCCGGCACCTCGAGCGGGATCGTAGTGTCGACCATGACGAGGCGGACGGGGCCGAGGTCGGCCGAGTACTGCACGGGCTCGTCGGCGGTGCCGGGTAGGCCGAAATGCCGGCGCAGCGTGGCGCGGTCGTCGTGATTGCCCGCTAATACGTAAAGCGGAACGCCAAGCGGCGCGAGGAGCTCACCCACCTGCTTGTACTCGGCATCGGTTGCATGCTCGGACAGATCGCCGGAGACGAGCAGCGCGTCCGGGCGAAGGGGCATTGTCACGATCGTCTCGACCGCCGAAGCGAGTGCGGCGGTTGGATCGCCGCCGGCCCAGTCGGCGCCGATATGCGGATCGCTCAACTGTGCGAGCAGGAACGGCCGGCTCATCAGGCCAGTCTAGGATCCATCTGGAGCTGCAACTACCTGCTTGATTCGGGTGGGCGGCCAGCTTAGGCTCGAAGGCTCACTGCGGCTAGCCGCGCCGGCCGAGTCCGGGCGCGGTCTCGGGGGAGAAGGGAGTTCATCATGAGGAGATTCGTGTGCAGCGCGGCGGTCGCCGCCGCGCTCGCGACCCCGGCGCTTGGACTGGCCGCGTCGCCGCCTCAGGCGGTGATGACGGGCCTCGACAATCCGCGCGGCCTCGCATGGGGCCCGGAGGGAGGGCTCTACGTCGCCGAGGCAGGGCGCGGCGGCTCGGGTGTCTGTGTGCCGTCTCCGGACGTGCCGACAGCCGTTCGCTGCTACGGGGCGACCGGTGCGGTTTCGCGTCTGTGGCACGGCGTGCAGGAGCGAGTCGTCACCGGGCTTCCGTCGGTCGCCTTCCCGCCGGCGGGAGCGACGGCAGCCGGACCGCAGCACGTCTCGTTCCAAGGACGGGGCGGGCTGTTCGTCACGATCGGATGCAGTTGCAACAAGGCCACACCCACGGGCGCGCTACTCGACAGCCTCGGGTTCGGCTACCTGCTGAAGGCTTCGGCGTCGGGCAACACGAAGCAGATCGCAGACGTCGCCCGCTACGAGGCGGATGCGAATCCGGACGGCGGGCTGATCGACAGCAACCCCTACGGGCTGCTCGCGCTGCCAGGGCATCGGCTCGTTACGGACGCCGGAGGCAACTCGCTCGTCGACGTCTCTGCGAACGGCGACGTATCGACGGTCGCGGCGTTCCCAAAGGCGCCAGGGCCTCGTGATGCCGTCCCGACAGGAATCGTGCTGGGCCCTGACGGCGCGTACTACGTCGCAACCCTGACCGGCGCTCCGTTCACGCCAGGCACCGCTTCGGTCTACCGCGTCGTTGCCGGGCAGGCTCCGACGCTCTATGCGTGGAACCTGAGCGCGCTGACCGACCTCGCGTTCGGGTCCGACGGGTCGCTGTACGCGCTCCGGTTCGGTTCGCCGATCCCGGGCGTCCCGTTCCCGTTGGCAGGCCCGGGTGCGATCTGGCGGGTGCCGCCGGGGGGCGGCGGCACGTCCACGCTGGTCGCTGGCGGCCTGTCCAGCGCGACCGGCCTCGTCGTCGGCCCCGACGGAGCCCTGTACGTCTCGGTCAACGGGTCGTCGGCGGGCAACGGCGCGGTCTGGCGAATCGAGCCCTGAGGCAGTTTGGTGTGAGGTGGGGCGGCGTCGATCGCCTCACCTCACCGCCTCTCTGTCTCAGAACCAGAAGGCGCGGCTACGCGAGATCTACATGCCCATCGCGTGGTACCCCGAGTCGACGTAGAGCGTCGTCCCGGTCACGTTGCAGGCCTCGTCTGAAAGCAGGTACGCGGCCGCGGCGCCGACGTCGTCCGCGCTGATGTGGCGGCGAAGCGGCGCGCGCTCCTCGACGATCGCCTCCATCGTCGGAAAGCCCGCGATCGAACGGGCAGCCAACGTCCGCACCGGACCGGCCGAGATCGCGTTGACGCGGATGTTCTTGGCGCCGAGGTCCCACGCGAGGTAATGCACCGACGAGTCGAGCGCCGCCTTGGCGACGCCCATCACGTTGTAGTGGGGCACGGCCCGCTTGCCGCCGAGGTAGGTCATCGTGAGGATCGAGCCGCCGCCGGCCGCCTCCATCAGCGGCTCCGCCTCGCGGGCAGCGGCGACCAGTGAATACGCACTGACGTCGAGCGCCATCCAGAAGCGATCGCGCGGCGTATCCGTGAAGCGGCCCTCGAGATCCTCGGCGGCGGCGAACGCGACCGAATGGACGAGCAGATCCAGCTCCCCGCCGAAGACCTCGCCGGCCTCGCGGACGACGCGGGCGACGTCGTCGTCGGAGCGGACGTCGCACTCCGTGACGAGCGGGGAGTCGACGCTGCCGGCCAGTTCGCGGACCCCGGCCTCGATGCGCTCGCCCTGATAGGTGAAGGCAAGCCGGGCGCCGGCGTCGGCGAGGCGCTTCGCGATTGCCCACGCGATCGAGCGCTTGTTCGCGACCCCGAGGACGAGGCCGCGCTTGCCGTCGAAACCGGCCACGGCGGGCGAGTCTACGGCTTCTCGGGTACCCTGAGTCGATTGCGCCGCATCGCACTTCTTCCGCTCGGAGCGGCGCTTCTCTTCGCGTCCGCGGCGACCGCAACATTCCAGCCTGTCCGGCGAACGAGCGGTGAGCTGACGCTGCCGCGCGTCCGCGCCGGGACGCTGAAGATTCCAGCGGCCTCGTCCCGCGGACGCGTCATGGTGCTCGTCGATCTCAAGCTGCCACCGCTCGCCGCGTCCCGCGAGAGTGTGTTCGGGCTGAACCGCCCCGCCAGGCTGAACGTCCGCAGCGCCGGCTCGCGGGCCTATCTTGCCAGGCTCGCAAGCGCGCAACGAGCCGCCGAGGCACAGCTGAAACGCGCGATTCCGTCGGCGCGGATCTCCTATCGCTACCGCGTGATCCTGGACGGGTTCGCCCTCTCTCTGCCGGCCCGGAAGCTGCCGGCGCTGGCGCGGCTGCCTGCCGTCACCAAGATCTACCCGAGCGCGCGCTACCAGCTCGACACGAACCGGAGCCCGGGGATCATCGGCGCCGACACGATGTGGGCGACGACGGGCGACCGCGGCGACGGCATCAAGATCGGTGTCGTCGACGACGGGATCGACCAGGGCAACCCGTTCTTCTCCCCAACCGGCTTCAGCTACCCGGCCGGGTTCCCGCGCGGGAACCTCAGGTTCACGACGCCGAAGGTGATCGTCGCCCGCGCCTATCCCGGCCCCGGCTCCGGCACGCAGGGCAAGCTGCCGCTCTTCCGGCCGGCCTCCTTCCACGGAACCCATGTCTCGGGCATCGCGGCAGGCGATGCGAACACCACCGCCCCAGCCGGTCTCGACCACCCGACGGTCACGGGGCTGAGCGGCGTAGCGCCGCGGGCGTGGCTCGGGAACTACCGCGTCTTCAACACGCCGACGCCGAGCGGCTTCGACGCGTTCACGCCGCAGATCGTGGCCGCCTTCGAGGCGGCCGTGAACGACGGGATGGACGTGATCAACTTCTCGGGCGGCGGACCGCAGGCCGACCCGAACAGCGACGCGCTCGTCGAGGCCGTGCACAATGTCGCGGCCGCCGGTGTGGTGCCGGTGATCGCGGCCGGAAACGACCGCGACGACTGGGGCCTCGGGTCGTCGGGGTCTCCGGGGACGGCGCCCGACGCGATCTCCGTCGCGGCCGTCTCGAACAGCCACGTCTTCTCCCCTTCGCTGAGCGCCACCGCACCGGGCGCGCCCGCGACGCTCAGGAACATCCCGTTCGCCGACATCGCGCAGCTCCCGGCGTCCTGGGGAACATCCGACCAGATGCTCGTCGACGTCGGCACGATCGTCGGCACCGACGGGCAACCGGTCGAGCGGCACCTCTGCGGCCCGGCCGACGACCCGAACGGCCGCGGGACGCTTCCATCCGGATCGGTCAGCGGCGCGCTCGTGCTCGTCTCGCGCGGCAGCTGTGCTTTTGCCGCGAAGGCGGCAAACGCCCAGATCGGCGGCGCCGCGGGGCTGATCGTGGTCGACAATCGCCCAGGCGAGGCCAACTTCATCCCGATCGAGCTCCCGCTGGACGCAGGCATGGTCTCCGACCTCGACGGCGCGAACCTCCGGACCTACCTCGATGCGAAGGGCGGCCGCTCGACGATCCGCTTCAACCGCTCGTTCAACGAGCTCGACACCGGGCGCAGCGGGATGATCACGAGCTTCTCGTCCGCGGGGCCGACGGACTTCGGGCACGACCTGAAACCCGACCTCGCCGCTCCAGGCGGCCAGATCCTTTCGGCGACGCTGCCCGAGTCGGTCGGCGAGCCATTCGCGGTCTTCGACGGGACGAGCATGGCGACACCCCACGTCGCCGGCGCGGCTGCGCTGCTGATGGCGCGCCATCCCGACTGGACGCCGGCGGAGATCAAGTCCGCGCTGATGTCGACGGCCGGGCCCGCGTGGGGCAACACGGCGAGGACGCAGGAGGCGTCGGTGCTGCTCGAGGGAGCCGGGCTGATCAACCTCCCGCGGGCGGACGATCCGAAGCTCTTCCTGTCGCCGGTCTCGCTCTCGTTCGACGACCTCGACGTCCGCAGAGGCAGCGCGCGCGGCTCGAAGCTGGTCGAGGTGCAGGACGCAGGAGGCGGCGCGGGGACCTGGACGGTCGGGTTGCAGAGCCAGGCTGCGACGCCCGGCGCGTTCGTCGACCTTCCTCCGACGGCTGCGGTCTCGCCCGGCGGCACCGCCGAGATCCCGGTCGTCGCGCGCGCGAACGCCGGCGCGGCAACCGGAGACGACTACGGCTTCATCACGCTCACGCAGGGCACCGTCGTGCGGCGGGTCCCGTACTTCTTCACGGTCGCCCGCCCCGGCGCGGAGGTTGGCCCGGTGCTGCCGCTCAAGAAGCTCCAGGCCGGCGACACGCGCACCGGGACTTCGAACATCGACCAGTACCGGTTCCCGACCAGTCCGTTCGGGCCGCCACCGACCTACACCGGGCCGCCGATGAACGAGAGCGGCGCCGAGAAGCTCTACTACGTGCACGTCAACCAGCCGGTCGCGAACCTCGGCGTCGCGGTCGTGGCAGCCTCGGCCGGCGCCGGGATCGATCCGTTCCTGCTCGGCTCGCGCAGCGAGAACGTCGTGCAGGGATACGCCGGCACGCCGGTCGACGCGAACGCGCTCACTGGCGACTACCGCTTCAACTTAGGCGTTGCGGGTGCCGACTTCCCGCGCGCGAAGCGCTACTACGTCGCCGTCGACTCCGGCCGCGACGTCTTCACCGGTCGATCGCTCGCGGGCGCCTACGTGCTCCGCTCGTGGATCAACGACCTGACGCCGCCGAAGTTCAAGCTGCTGACGCGACTCGTGACCGCCGGGCGGCCGCTGCTGGCGGCGCGGGTGACCGACACCGGCTCCGGCGTCGACCCGCTCTCGCTCGTGATCGAGTACCGGCCGCGCGTCCTACTGGGCGCCGCGCTCTACGACCCGACGAGCGGGCTGGCGCTGTTCCCGATCCCGCGGACGGCGCCGCCGGTCCGCCGCGGCCTTTTCAAAGGCGCCGCGGAGGCGCAGGACAACCAGGAGACGAAGAACATCGACCAGATCGGCGCCAACGTCCTTCCGAACACCACGATCAAGCGAATCAAGCTCCGAGGGACGACGCGGCCCAGCGTGACGTGGCTGCTGCCGCTCGGCACCTCCTGCGCGCGCGGAGCCGTCTCGCTCGCGGTGGCGGCCTCGGCACCCTTCAAGATCACCTCGATCCAGTTCTACGACGGCAGGCGCCTGGTCTCGACCGTCCGCCGGGGAACGCTCGGCCTCTACACGGGCCTCTGGCGAACGGGCACGGCGAAGCGCGGCCCGCACCGCCTGCGCGTCGTCCTGCGCTCCGGCGGACGATCGGCACAGGCGCGCCGCAACGTCAGGGTCTGCAAGTAGCCCGGCCAAACGGATGGTGA
>Ga0111538_10004901_pt1 | contig 18422 bp, 16 predicted proteins | sample SoiMethybrSBSTD1_FD_79669 | JGI IMG/M metagenome (GOLD analysis project Ga0111538, IMG submission 79669) | Bulk soil microbial communities from a Populus tree surrounding site in Tennessee, USA - Soil MetaG P. TD hybrid SBSTD1 (version 2)... | ecosystem: Environmental > Terrestrial > Soil >...
CCAGAGCCCGAAGACCAGGCCGGCGAGCGCGCCGCCGACCAGGAGCTTGGCGCTTCCGGGCGACAGCCATCCGCCGGGCGCTGCGAGCAGTTCGAGGGCGCCGTCGGCGACCAGGATCACGCCGCGCACCACGATCGCCCCGACGCAGGCCAGCAGGACCAGCTCGATCGCGGCGGACGCGAAGGCGCGACGGAGCTCGATGCGACCGCGGTCCGACACGGCCCCCAGCCAGCGTCCGACGCTCGGCTGCAGGCGCGAGAGCAGCTCACGCAGCTCCTGCAGCGCCTCCGGGCCTCGAGGGACGGGCTGGGGGCCGGTCACGGATCGAGCTTCAGACGCGGCGGCGGCCGATGAGCAGGCCCACGATCACGCCGACGCCGGCCGCGATGGCCAGCGAGGCGACGGGGGACTCGCGCACCCGCTCGCGCCCCTGCTCGAGCGCCTGGCCGGCGCGATCGCGCAGCGCCGTGGCCCGCTCACGGAGCTTCTCGCGGGGCTGGTCGCCGCCCAGGCCCAGGTCTTCGCCGAATTGGATGGGGGCAGGGGAGATCGTGTTCGGGTTTGCCATCGGGGTTCCTCGAGTGCAGGAGATGTGCGCGGTGCGCGCGAATGGGTCTGCACGCGGGCTCTTCAAGCACCTTCCGTACCAAGCGGTCTGCGCCGGCCGTGGGCCAGCGTCACGGCCCCTGCGCGCGCGTCCGGTCCCGCGGCGGTCGACGACTGCCGAGGATTCCGCCGCGCAGGGCGCGGCCGGTGCGGGAAAGCCGGCAGTGGCGCGCCGCGCGGGACGTGCTCGCGACGGCGCGCCGAGCCCCGGCCTCAGGCCGCGCCGCGCTGGCCGCCCGCGTCGTGGACCGCGCCGACGTCCGCGCCGCTGCCGTTGCCGGCGTGCTCGCCGCGCACCGCGGCCGTCGCGCCGCGCACGCGCGCGCGCGACATCGAGATCTGGCCCTTGCCCTTGACGCCGATGGCGATGCTGTCGCCGCGCCGGAACCGGCCGGCGATGAGCGCCTCGGTGAGCGGGTGCTCGACCCGGTCGCGGATGTGCCGGCGCAGCTCGCGCGCGCCGTACTCGGACGACCACCCGAGCTGCGCCAGGTGCCGCTCGAGCGCGGGCGTGAAGCGCAGCGAGATGCCCGTGCGCTCGACGTAGCCCGCCATCTCGCGGAGCTGCAGCCGCGCGATCGACTGGCAGTCGGTCATCGTGAGCGCGTCGAACTCGATGACCTCGTCGAGGCGGTTGATGAACTCGGGCCGGAAGGTGCGCTTGACCGCGCCGTGCATGGCGTCGTCGAGCGTGGCCGGGTCGAGGTGGCGGTCGACGACGTCGAAGCCGACGCGGCTCTGGAGCTTGCGGATGTCCTCGACGCCGATGTTGCTCGTCATGAGCACGATGCAGCGCGTGAAGTTGACCGCCTCGCCCTTGCTGTCGGTGAGCACGCCCTCGTCCATGAGCTGCAGGAGCAGGTTGTGGACCTTCTCGTGCGCCTTCTCGAGCTCGTCGAACAGGATCACGCAGGCCCGCTTCTGCTTGACGGCCTCGGTGAGCTGGCCGCCTTCGTTGTGCCCGATGTAGCCGGGCGGCGCGCCGATGAGCTTGGCGTACTCGTGGGGTAGGGCGTACTCGCTGCAGTCGATGCGCACGAGGTGCGTGAGGCTGCCGTAGAGGTGGCGCGTCAGCGCCTTGGCCATCTCGGTCTTGCCCGTGCCCGTCGGCCCGACCATGAGGAAGACGCCGACCGGCTTGCGCGGGTCCTTGAGGCCGACCGCGGCCTTCTTGACGGCCTGCGCGATCGAGCGCACGGCGCGGGGCTGGCCGATGACCGAGCCGGCCAGCGCGTCCTCGATGTGGAGCACGCGCTTCTGCAGCGCCTTGCGCTCGGCCTCGAGGCGCGCGGGGTCCTCCTCGGCGGCGCCCGCGGCCGGCGCGCCCTCGGGGACGGCGCCGCCCGCGCTCGCGCCCGCGGCCGGCAGCGTCACGCTGTGGATCTCGAGGTGCGGGTTGACCTCGATGCAGATCTGGTAGAGCAGCTCGACCAGCGCCTCGGGCTGGTAGATCTTGTTCTGGCGCTCGAAGAGCGGCAGCACCTGGCTGTCGTAGTCGAGCACGCAGAGCGAGACCACGAACTGATGGTAGGCCGCGCGGCTCCTCACGTCGGCGCCCTGGAGCAGCCGCGGGCACTCCTCCTCCGACGTGGTGCGCACGCGGATGAACTCGTCGAGGATCTCGCAGTACTTCAGGACCACGGCATCGTCGCGGGCGTTCACACGTCTCTCCGGTGCTGGACCGGTGCGCCCTTTCGGCCGCCCGCGCGCGCGGCCTTGAGCGCCCGCCGTGGCGCGCGGATCGAGCCGCTCCGATTTGACCGGCGCGCCCCGCGCGATGGCGGCTGGTCGAGTCGAGGGTTACGATTTGCTCGATGAAACCCGATCCGGCCACCGAAGCCCGGCTCTTCGGCAAGCTGGCGATGCGCGGCGTGCTGCCGCGTGACGCGGTGGGCGAGCTGTTCGCGGCCGCGAAGGCCGCGGCCGCCGCGGGCCAGCCCGTGGGGCTGTCGTCGCTGGCGCTACGCCGCGGCCTCATCGACAAGGAGCGCCTGCTTCTCTACTTCCACACCGACGGCGACGACGTGCCCGGGCTGCCCGGCTACGAGTACGTGCGCAAGCTCGGCGAGGGCGGAACGGCGCGGGTCTACCAGGTGCGGCACGCCGTCGAGGGGCGGCAAGAAGCCCTCAAGATCCTGCACGCCGAGCTCGCGGCCCGGCCCGACGCGGTCAAGGCCTTCCTCGGCGAGGCCGCGCTGCTCAAGCGCCTCGAGCACGAGAACGTGGTCAAGGGCCTGCGCGCGGGGCGCTTCGGCGAGCACTACCTCTTCTTCATGGAGCTCGTCGACGGCCGCACGCTCCAGGACATGATCGCGCAGGGCGGCGCCTTCGACGAGGACGGCGCGCTCTTCGTGATCCTGCAGGTCGCGCGCGCGCTCGAGTACCTGCGCGAGCAGGGGCTGGTGCACCGCGACATCAAGCCGGCCAACATCCTGGTCACGGCCGAGAACGCGGTGAAGGTCATCGACCTCGGCTTCGCGGCCTCGGGCGGGGGCGCGGGCGCCGCGGGCGGAACGACGTCGGGCACCGCGGCCTTCCTCTCGCCCGAGCAGGCCCAGGGCCGCACCGACCTCGACGTGCGCAGCGACATCTACTCGCTCGGCGCGACGCTCTACCAGATGGTGCTCGGCGAGCTGCCCTTCACCGGCGACGACGCCGAGCTGGTCCAGAAGGCCGTGCTCGAGGGCCTGTCGGCCGCGGCCACCAAGGGCGGCCGCATCAGCGCGCACATGCACTACTTCATCGAGAAGATGATGGCCAAGGACCGCGACATCCGTTACCAGAGCCCGCAGGAGCTCATGGCGGACATCGAGGACCAGATCGCCGGCAAGCGCACGCTCGAGGTCGAGCCGGCCGCCGAGGGCCAGGACGAGGCGGAGCGCGCGCTCCACGCCCGGCGCCGGGAGGAGCGGATGCGCCGGCGCCGCAACCGCTGATGGACGCGCCGCTCAGGGCCGCGCAGGAGGAGCTGGCCGCGCTCTACGCGCGCGTCGACGCCGAGATCGCGGCGCGCCGCCCGCGTTGCGAGCTCTCGGGCCGCTGCTGCGACTTCGAGCGCAGCGACCACCGCCTGTACGCCACCGACCTCGAGACCGCGGCCGCCCGTGCCGCCGCCGGCGGCGTGCCCGACGCGCCCTCAGGACGCTGCCCCTGGTATGTCGATGGACTGTGCCGCAACCGCGCGGGCCGTCCGCTGGGCTGCCGCGTCTACTTCTGCGACCCGGGTTGGGAATCGGAGATGCCGGCGGTCTACGAGCGCTACCATGCCGAGCTGCGCGCCGTGCACGACCGGCACGGGCTGCCCTACCGCTACCGGCTGTTCGTCGAGGCGGCGCGCGACGAGGTCGCCCCATGAGCTCCGCTCCGCGCCCGGCCCGGCTCGCGCCGCTGCTGCCGCTCGCACTCGCGCTCGCGACCGTGGCCACGGCGCCGGTCGCGCAGTCCGAGTGGGCGCCGCCCGTGCGCGCCGCACCGGCCGCGCCGATCGCGCCGGCCGCGCCGGGCGACGACCTCGCGAGCCTGAACGACCGCGCGCGCGCCGCGCTCGAGAAGAACCAGCCCGGCGAGGCCGTGGAGCTCCTCGAGAAGGCGCTCAAGCTCGACCCGACGCAGCCCGTCATCCGCGGCAACCTGGCCTGGGCCTACTTCAAGCGCGGGCAGCAGTCGCTCGCGGACTACCGCCTCGACCAGGCCGGCGCCGACTACAAGAAGGCCGTCGAGCTCAACCCCGACGAGGGCGGCTACGCGATGCACCTCGGCCAGCTCCTGCTGCGCCGCTACCGGCTCGAGGAGGCCGAGAAGGTCGTGCGCACGCTGCTCGAGCGACACCCCGACGCGCTCGACGCCTGGCTGCTGCTGGGCGACATCTCGAGCCTGCAGGACGACCTGCCCGGCGCGCAGCAGGCCTACGAGAAGGCCGCGGCCTCGAGCGACGCCGAGCTGGCCGCGCTCGCGCGCACGGCGGCCGACCGCACCGCGCGGCAGTACGCGGTCGAGAAGGACTACCGCACGGACACCACGCCGTTCTTCATCATCCGCGGGCCGTCGCAGAGCAAGGGCCCGCTCATGAGCGTGCGCCTGGCCAACGTGCTCGACCGCTCGCGGGCCGAGGTCTGTGCGTCGCTCAACGTGAGCCCGCAGCGCCGGGCCACGGTCGTGCTCTACCCGCCCGACGCCTTCCGCCAGGTCACCGGCACGCACGACTGGGTGGGCGGCCTGTTCGACCGCAAGATCCGCCTGCCGATCGACGACGTCGAGCGCGACCTGCCCGTCATCGAGTCCGCCTTCCGGCACGAGTTCACGCACCTCATCGTGTCGGAGCTCTCGCCGGGCTGCCCGGTGTTCCTCAACGAGGGGCTGGCCGACGTCATGGGCGAAGGCCGCGGCCAGGGCCTGGCCAAGCTGGCCGCCTACCTCGACGCGCACGGTCTCGCGCGCGACGCCGTGCCGAGCGTGACCGCGCTGCCGGCGTCCTTCATGGAGATCGCCGACAAGGACCAGGTCGAGCTGGCCTACCTGGTCAGCTACGCCTTCGTCGACCACGTCGTGAACTTCCACGGCCTGGGCCCGGTCATGGACTGGGTGCAGGATGTGGGCGCCCATCCCGTCGACGAGGCCTACCGCGCCGCGACCGGGCGCACGCTGGCCGACGAGGAGGCGCTGTTCCGCGACCAGCTCCGGCACGCCGGCGCGCCTCGGCGCTGAGACCGCGCTTCGGCGCTGAGTCGGGGGTGCTCCGGCCGACGTTGCGCCAAGACCGTCCGGCGCAACGTGGACACGGGTGACAGGCCGTAGCTGCCTTGCCGAGAGCGGCTGGCGTGCACGCCCCTGGCCGATCAAGGCGCCGGACTGGCGCAAAAGGTCGGCCTGCGCACCACCCGACTCAGCGCCTCGCGCGGGCAGCCCCGCCGACTGGACGAAAGGCGCGAGTCGTGGCGCTGTGAGCTGCAGTCCGCCGCGGCTGCGGCTGCCGGCCGAGCGCAGCGAACGTCGACACCGGGCGTAGCCCGACGAGGGCGCCTATCCGGGGGACACTGTCCTTGTCCTCGGCGTTGTGCTTGCAGCGCCCGCCAGGCGCAGTCGGGGGGCGGAGGCCGGGCGCGACTTCGCGCAGCGAGGACCGCCTTCACGCTGGAAATGGCCTCGGCGGTGTCCTAGCTTGCAGGCCGTCTCGCAGTTCCCTGTGGAATGGCGGCCATGGGAAAAGAGCACCCGCTCAACATCTTCAGGCAGCAGGCGATCGGCTTCGACACCGCGACGCGCGAGCGGCGCACGCTGCCGGGCAAGATCGTGGCCAGCGCCCCGCGCGCGCGGCCGATGGCGCCGCTCGTCGCGGCGGCGCGCAAGGAGCGCGCGGCGACCACCGGACGTCCGCGCACGAACCGGCTGCTGCTCTACTCGGTGCTCGTCGTCGCCGCGGGCCTCGTGCTCTACGTGGCCGGCGCCGCCGCGGGCGCGCCGGCGCTGAAGTCCGAGACGGTCTTCAGCACCGCCGCCGCGACGGGCGACTTCACGATCCTGGCGGCCGACTACACCGGCACCGAGGCCAACCACAACCACGCCCTGGCCGTGCGCGACATGCTGCGCGGCCGCGGCCTGCCCGACGTGCGCGTGCTCGGCTACCCGCCAGTCAAGGACGGCGTCCACAGCCGCTACACGGTGCTGGTCGGCAACGGCCGCACGGCGGGGGCCCTCAAGGACGTGCTGGGCCGCCTGCGCGCCATCACCGGGCCGATCGGCGACCCGGCGCCCTTCCGGGACGCCAAGCTCATCGAGACGCCCGCCGCGCCTTGACGCCGGGCCGTCGGCGTGCACGATACGGGCCCCTTTCCGCCCGTCGCCGAGGAGCGCGCCATGTCCATCCATCGCAGCCTGAAGGTCAAGGAAGGCTTGATGCGCTCGCGCAACGTGTGGACGCGCTTCGAGCGTCTCGAGGCGCTCAAGAAGGCCAAGAAAGTGGGCGAGGGCGAGTCGGTCTTCGGCCTGCCCAAGGTGCGCACGGGCGCCAAGATCCGCAAGAAGGTCAAGGAGAAGAAGGAGGCGGCGGTGGTCGCGGGCGCGCCGGGCGAGGCCGCAGCTGCGGGCGCCGCGCCGGCGGCCGAGGCCGGCAAGGCCGGGGCCAAGGGTGCGGCGAAGGCCGCGCCCGCCGCGGCCGCAGGCAAGGGCGCGCCCGCGGCGAAGCCCGCCGGCAAGAAGTAGTCCGCGCGCGCCGGTTCTTGCCCTCCGGGGTCATCCATGAGCCGGTCGTCGTCGAGCGTCGTCGCGCCTCTCGCGGAGGTCTTCCGCAGCTGGCAGGGCGAGGGCCTGCTGCTCGGGCGGCGGATGGTCTTCGTGCGCCTCGCCGGCTGCGAGGTCGGCTGCCGCTACTGCGACACGGCGTGGGCCTTCCGGCCGCCGCTGTCCGTCGCGGTGCCGGGCCGGACCAGCGAGCGCCTCGACAACCCGCTCACCGTCGAGCAGGTCTGCCAGCTCGTCGAGGCCGCTGACCCGGCCGAGCCGGACGTCGAGCCCGCGCCCGTCGCGCTGACCGGCGGCGAGCCCATGGAGCAGCCCGACTTCTGCGCCGCGCTCGTCGAGGCGCTCGGGCGGCCGGTCATGCTCGAGACCTCGGGCCTGCACCGCGAGGCGCTGCAGCGCGTGGCCCCGCTCTGCCGCTGGATCGCCTGCGACATCAAGCTGCCCTCGGCCACCGGCCTGCCCGACGTGCTCGAGCGCCACGCGGCCGTGCTGGCGTCGGGCGCGCTCGACAAGAGCGAGACCTTCTTCAAGCTCATCGCCGACGGCGACACGACGCCGGCCGAGCTCGCGCGCGTGGCCGAGCTGCTCGCGCGCCATGCACCGGGCCGCCCGGTCTTCCTGCAGCCGGTCACGCCGCTGGGCGGCAGCCCACCGCTGCCGCGCGAGCGGCTCGACCCGCTCGTCGATGCGCTGGTCCGCGCCGGCCTCGACGTGCGCGTCGTGCCGCAGGTCCACAAGCTGCTGAGGGTGCGATGAGCGTCCCGCCCTGCGTGGTCATCGCCGGCCGGCCGAACGTCGGCAAGAGCTCGCTCTTCAACGCGCTCGCCGGCCGCCGCCTCTCGATCGAGGACCCGATGGCCGGCGTCACGCGCGACCGCCTCAGCTTCGTGCTGCGCCTCGACGAGGGCGAGGCGATCGAGCTCGTCGACACGGGCGGCATGGGGCTGTCGGACACCACGCACCTGCTCGACGACGTCGAGGCGCAGATCGAGGCCGCGCTCGAGCTGGCCGACCTCGTGCTCCTCGTCATCGACGCCAAGGAGGGCGTCACGCCCTTCGACCGCGAGGCGGCCGAGCGGCTGCGGCGCCACGGGCTGCCGGTGCTCGTCGTGGCCAACAAGGTCGAGGGCCGCGGCGACATCGGCGGCGCCGGCGAGGCCCACGCGCTCGGCTTCGGCGAGCCGGTGCTCGTCTCGGCGCGCGAGCGCACCGGAATGACCGAGCTCAAGCAGCAGATCCTGCAGCGCCTGGGGGACGTCGCGCCCGCCGAGGAGCCCCCGCCCGATCTCGTGCGCCTCGCGATCATGGGACGCATGAACGTGGGCAAGTCCACGCTCGTCAACGCGCTCGTCGACCAGCCGCGCGTGATCGTCTCGCCCGTGCCGGGCACCACGCGCGACGCGGTCGACGTGCCCTTCGAGCGTGTCGGCCGCCGCTTCGTGGCCATCGACACGGCCGGCCTGCGCAAGGATCGCAGCATCTCCGACTCGGTCGAGTTCTACAGCCAGGCGCGCGCGCTGCGCTCGCTGCGCCGGGCAGGCGTGGTGCTGCTCATGATCGACAGCACCGAGCAGGTCGGCCGCATCGACCGCGAGCTGGCCGGCGCCGCGCAGGAGCGCGCCGTGCCCTGCATCATCGTGGTGAACAAGTGGGACCTGGCGCGCGACCGCGCCACGACCGAGGCCTACGTCGAGTATCTGCAGAAGACGCTGCCCGGCCTGGCGAGCGCGCCGATCGCCTTCATCTCGGCCCTCGAGCGGCTCAACCTCGACCCGCTCCTCGAGCTCGCCGCGCAGCTCCACGACCAGTCCGGCGCGCGGGTGGGCACCGGCGAGCTCAACCGCGCGCTCCAGCGCGCCGCCGAGAAGCGCCGGCCGAAGCCGGTGGGCGGGCGCATCGGCAAGGTCTACTACGGCACGCTCGTGGCCACGCACCCGCCCACGGTGCGGCTCTTCGTCAACGAGCCGGCGCTGTTCGACGACTCCTGGCGCCGCTACCTCATGCACGAGCTCCAGGACCTGCTGCCGTGGTCGGAGGTCCCGCTGCGCCTCGAGTTCCAGTCGCGCACCCGTGATTCGGGCGGCGCGCGCGACTAGGATGGGCTGGCCCATGCCGTCCCGCGTCGCGCCGCCGCTGCTGCTCCTGGCGCTGCTGCTGCCGGCGCTGCTCTCGACGGGCTGCTCGAGCACGCCCGAGCGCTGGGCCGAGACGCGCGTCAACGACGTGACCTACTCGGTGCTCTACAACCTCGTGCTCACGACGATCGACGCCGAGGGCTTCATCGTGCGCAAGCGCGAGCCCCAGAGCGGCCGCATCGAGAGCGACTGGGTCTACGGCACGAGCCAGCGCCGGGTGCGCGGCCCGTCGCGCCGCAAGGTCTTCGCGGTCATCGAGCCGATCGAGGGCAACGACTTCCGCGTCGCCGTGCGCGTGGCCGAGGAGGTCATCCGCAAGGGCGGCCTGCTGGCCACGAACATCCGCGCGTCGAACGACTGGGAGGAGTTCGACGACAACTTCGACGACGCCGAGTACCTCATGGCCAAGATCCAGGCCCTGGTCCAGGCAGGCCAGGCGGTGCCGTGAGACCCTCGGGGCGGGGCGCGGTCCTCGCCGCGGTGCGCCTGCTCGTGGTCGTCGCGCTGCTCGTCGGCTTCGTGGCCTGGTGGCGCCACCAGAAGCAGCCCGACTACCGCGTCGACGCCCGGTTGCGCCTGACGCCCGACACGGGAGCGGTCGCGCCCGCGCTGCTGGCGCTCGGCGACGAGGCGCGCCTGGCCTGGACGGTGCCGGCCGGCCGGTCGCTGCGCTTCAGCTTCCCCGTGCCGGGCGAGCAGCCGGTGCTGCGCTTCGTCGACGGCGCGACGGGCGCGGACGGCACGCTCGTCGTGCGCCGGCTGTCGGCCGGCGCGCCGGCCGTGCTCGAGCAGCACGCCGCGACGGCGGGGCGCTGGACCGAGCGCCGCGTGCCGCTGTCGGCCGCGCCCGGCGAGACGGTGACCGTCGAGCTGTCGGCGCCCGTCGCGGCGGCCGGCGACGCGAGCGGCGCCTTCGGCGTGGCCGACGTCGTGCTCGAGTCGACCGGCCGCGGCGTGGACGAGACCGAGCACCCGCTCTTCGCCGCGTCCACGCGCGAGGACCTGCTCGGCCGCGCGGGCGAGGCGCGCCTCGCGGCGCCGGCCACCGGCGAGCGCCTGCGCGCGGGTCTCGACGGCCCGTTGTGCGTCGCGCTCGACCGCGGCGTGCCGCTCTCGGTCGAGACCGCGACGCTTCCGCCACGGGCCTGGCTCGAGATCCTGCTCCACGTCGCCAACCCCTGGCCCGAGGGGCTGACGAGCACCGGACGCGTGGTCGTGTCGGCCGACGACAAGCCGCTGGCGGTCGTGCCCGTCGCGCTGCCCGAGGGCGAGCAGTCGGTCGAGACGCTCACGCGCATCGACCTCTCGGCCGCGGCCGGGCACTCGCTGCTCGTCTCGCTGCGCTGCGAGGAGGCCGGCACGCTCTTCGTCGGCGTGGCCGACCTCTCGGTGCACGCCCCTCAAGCGGTGCAGCGCCGCCTCGACCCCGAGCAGCGCGCCGTGAACGTGTGCCTGATCCTGGTCGACGCGCTGCGGCCCGACCGCCTGGGCTGCGCCGGCTGGCCCGGCGCCGCCACGCCGGCGATCGATGCGCTCGCCGCGCGCGGCGGGCGCTGGCACCGCGTCTACGGCCCGAGCAGCTGGACCCTGCCCAACCTCGGCAGCGTGCTCACCGGCGTCTCGCCGCTCAGCCACGGCCTGGGGCTGCCCTCGCGCGGCGTGCTCGACACGCGCCTGCCGACGCTGGCGCAGACGGCCGCCTGGAGCGGCCTGACGACGGCCTGCTTCTCGTCGAGCGCCGAGCTCTCGGCGCAGACCGGGCTCGACCGCGGCTACGAGACGCAGCTCAGCGAGGCGCTGCCCGCGGAGGTGCTCGTCGAGCGCGCGCTCGACTGGCTCGTCGACGCCAGCCAGTTCCGCTGGTTCCTCACGCTCCACTTCGCCGACCTCGCGCGCGAGCCCTGGGCGCCCTCGGACGACGCGCTCGCGCGCCTGCCGCCCGGCGGCCCGCCGGACTCGCTCGTCGAGTCGCTGCGCCGCCTCGACAGCCGGCCGGGCTCGGCCGAGGCGCTGGCCCACGAGGTCGGCACGCTCTACGACGCCGAGGTCGGCCGCGTCGACCGCGCGATCGGCCGGCTCCTCGACGGCCTGCGCGCGCGCGGGCTGCTCGAGCGCACGCTCGTCGCCGTCGTCGGCACCGCGGGGGAGGAGTTCTACGAGCACAACGGGCGGCAGCGCGGGCAGACGCTCTTCGACGAGGTCGTGTGCGTGCCGGTCATCCTCGCCGGGCCGGGCGTGCGCGCGCACGACGGCGGGCCCTTCGTCGAGGCGCAGCCCATCGAGCTCGTCGACGTCACGCGGCTGCTCGCCACCCTCGGCCAGCTCAGCAGCCAGGCCGGGCTGCAGGGCCGGCTGCCGCCGCCCTTCGCGCCCGCCGACTCCGACCAGATCTGCCACTCCGTGCTGCGGCCCTATCCTGGCACGACCACGCGCGACCTCGACGCGAGCCGCGTGGGACGCTGGCTCACGGTGCGCGACAACGGCAGCGGCGCGACGAGCCTCTACGACCTGCAGCGCGACCCCGGCGCGCTGGTCGACCTCCTGCTCCAGGGCGACGCCGCGGCGCGGCAGCAGGCCGAGGCCATGCAGACCTCCTTCGCGAACTGGCAGCGCGCCTGCGTGCGCTCGGCGGCCAGCAGCCCGCGGCCGGTGACGGGCGCACCATGAGCGTGATCGCCTTCGACGTCGGCGGCACGCACCTGCGCAGCGCGCGGGTCGAGGACGACGGGCGGCTGCTCTCGCGCCGCGACCGCCGGACGCCGGTCGAGAGCTGCGACGCGCTCGTCGCCGCGCTCGTGGAGGAGGGCCGCGCGCAGCTCGCGGCGGCGCCGGCGGACGCGCGGCCCGCGGCCGTCGGGCTGGCGATGGCCGGCTACACCGACACCGCCAGCGGCCGCGTCTTCGAGTCGCCCTCGCTCAGGCTGCACGACGCGGTCGTCGGCCCGCCGCTGCACGACGCCCTGGGCCTGCCCGTGCGCCTCGTCAACGACGTCAACGCGGCGGCGCTCGCCGAGGCGCACCGCTCGAGGCGCCGCGACCTCGTGGCGATCTTCGTCGGCACGGGCGTGGGCACGGGCTTCGTGAGCGGCGGGCTGCTGCTCGAGGGGCACCGCGGCATGGCGGCCGAGGGCGGCCATGCGATCTGGAAGGCCGAGGGCCCGGAGTGTCCGGCCGGCCACCGCGGCTGCTACCAGTCCTACCTGGGCGGCGCGGCGCTCGTCGAGCGCGCGCGCGTCGCGGGCCTGCAGGCGACGACGGCCGAGCTCGTCGAGCTCTGGCGCTCTGGCGACCCGCGCGCGACGGCGCTGCTGCGCGACGCGCAGGACGCGCTCGCGGCGCTGTGCAAGCTGCTCGTCACGCTGCTCGACCCCGAGCTCGTCGTCATCGCGGGCGGCGTCGCGCTGGCCACGCCGGAGCTGCTCGAGACGGCGCGCCGCGCGGTCGACCCGCACCCGCTCGCCGCGGCGGCCGGCGCCGTGCCGGTCGAGATGGCGCAGCTCGGCGAGGATGCCGGGCTCATCGGGGCGGCGCTGCTGGCGGGGACCGCGCCGCGGCGCTGATGCGCCGCGCGCCGGGCGCCGCTACGGCCCCGCGGCCGAGGCGGCCCGCTTCTGCGCGATCTCCTGCTGCAGCGGACGCACGTCGACCGGGTCGGTGATGATCAGCGCGGCCGCCGCGAGCAGCTGCTCGGCCTCGTCGAGCCGCCCGGTGTCGATGCAGATCCGCGCCAGGCCGAAGAGCGCGCGGGCGTTCGTCGACTCGAGCTCGATCGCCTTGCGGAAGAGCGGCTCGGCCTGCTCGGGGTGCCCCTGCTCGAAGGCCAGCATGCCGGCCACGAACTGGCCGCGAGAGGAGTGGGGCTCGAGCTCGATGACCCGCTGCAGGTCCGGCAGCGACTCGGGACGCCGGTTGAGCTGCCGCAGGCACTGCGCGCGCTCGTAGTGCGCCTCGGTGCACGCCTCGTTCAGCGCGAGGACCGCGTCGAGCAGCGCGAGCGCGGCGGCGGGGTCGTGCGCCTTGCGCGCCGCGATGGCCTGCGCGAGGCGGCGATCGCGGCGCGGCGGGGCGAAGCCGATGGACTCGTCGAAGATGGCGACGGTCATGGCCAGGCGACAGCGGGCGAGGAAGGTCGCGTCCTCCTCGCCGTCCGTTCGCGGCCCCCGCAGGACGAGGTAGGGGTCGGCGGGCACGACGTTCTCGGCGAGCTCGCGCTCGTGCGGATCGGGCTCACCGGGCTTGACGCGCTCGAACTCCCCGAGCAGGGCCACGAACTGCGGCGGCCGGTCGCCGCCACGCAGCGCCGCCTCGTGCGCGGCGACGCCGTCGACGTGCGCGGCGGCCCAGGCCCGCACGAAGTCCGCGCGCGGGCCGAGGTCGACGAGCGGCGGCTCGGCGACCAGCCCGAGCACGACCTGCCGCGCGATGAGCTGCTGCCCGAGCGGCACGAAGTGGATGCGGTCGCTGAACATCGGGTAGGGGGCGTAGAGCGCGAAGTCGGGCCGGCTGTCGACCGCCCGCGCGCCGGCCTGCGCGGCGACCTGCAGCGTGAGCGCCTCCGACTCGCCCAGCCCGGGCACCGAGGCCTCGAGCTCGGGGTGGTGGTCGCTGACGACGAGCACGACCGGCGCGCCGGCCCTCTGCCCGGCCGCGACGATCGCCGCGAGGTTGGCCTCGAACTCGGGCGGCGTGACGCGCGGCCGCGCGCCCGGGCTGCCGGGCTTGCGGATCGCGTCGGCGCGGAAGGACTCGGTCGTCTGCCCGAAGCCGAGCAGCCGCGCGAGGTGCCACTGGTCGAGCCGCGCGCGCAGCGCCGAGTTCTCGTCGAGCACGGCCGCGTCGCCGGGCGTCGCGCGCCAGCTGCTGTCGTTCTGCGCGGTGGGGCAGAGCACGATCGCGTCGGGCCGCAGCCGCAGTCCGTCGCGCAGGATCTGCCGCTTCGTCTGCTCGGTCGAGTAGCCGGGCACGCCGAGGTTGATGGCCTCGACCGCGCGGCTGCCCTCGAGCAGCCCCGCGAGGATGCGCTGCGTGCAGGCCGGCCAGGTCTCTCCGTCGCCCACGCCGAGGCCGAAGGTGCTGCTGTCGCCGGCGCACAGCAGCCGCAGCGTGCCGGCGGGCTTGGCGTCCTCGAACTCGGGGCCGCGCAGGCCGTGGCGGTTGACGTGGTAGCGGCCGAACACGGCGTTCGACGGCCGCAGGCGGTAGTAGAGGTCGGGATCCCAGAGCGTGATCGCCCGCTCGGGGATCGGCTGGCCCGGCAGCCGCAGCACGTCGGCAGGCGGCGTGCCCAGGCCGAGCAGGCGCAGCAGGCCCTCGAGCAGCAGCAGCAGCGCGACGAGGAGCAGCAGCGCGAGAGAGGGGCCCTTGAGCGCCGCGAGCGCCGAGCGTTGCGTGCCGCCCGTCATGGGTCGCGCGACGATAGCACGGGGGCCCGCGGAACCGGCTCGGGCTGGCCCCATGCCCGGCGCCTTGTCGGGCGCTATGCTGCCGGGCCGCCCTCGGGCCGCCGCCACCGACGATGAACGCGTTGACCGCCGCCCTGCGCCTGCCCGTCGTGCTCGTCCGCTACCACGAGCTGCTCGGGGCCTTCGTGCGGCGCGAGCTCCGCGCGCGCATCGAGGGCTCGATCCTGGGCCGCGTCTGGCCCGTGGCGCAGCCGGCCCTGCTCTTCGCGATCTACTACTTCATCTTCGTCAAGATCCTGCGCATCCCGGTCAACGACCAGCTCGCTCCGCACGGCCCCGACCCGGGAGCCATCGGCTGGCGGGCGACCTTCTTCCTGATCATCGGGATCCTGCCCTGGACCGTGTTCGCCGAGAGCCTGAACCGCGGCTCGGGCGTGGTGCTCGAGCACGCCAACCTGATCAAGAAGATCGCCTTCCCCTCCGAGCTGCTGCCCGTCTACCAGGTGCTGGTCTACCACGTCTACTTCCTGATCGGCTTCTCGATCCTGCTCGTGGTCGAGGCGACGGTGAACTCGGGGCTGCCGCTGGCGCTGGCCTGGTTCCCGGTCGTGCTGCTCGTGCAGATGATGTTCATCACCGGGCTCGCCATGGTGCTCTCGGCGGCCAACGTCTTCGTGCGCGACGTCATGCAGGCCGTGCCGATCCTGCTCACCTTCTGGATGTTCACGACGCCGGTCTTCTACGACCCGCTGGCGATCGTGACCTCGGCGCAGGCCTCGGGCAACGCGGACGCCGCGAAGTGGGCGCTCGACGCGAGCACCGCCATGCACTTCAACCCGATGGCGATCCTGATCCAGATCTATCGCGCGATCTTCAGCTACGGCCAGATCCCCTTCCCGCTCGTCGGGCTGGCCAAGCTCGGCGGCATCGCCGCGTGCGTGCTCTGGCTCGGCTACGCCTACTTCCTGCGCAGCAAGGGCCGCTTCGCGGACGAGGTCTGAGCGTGTCCGCGCCGAACGCCGCCGTGGCCGAGCACCTGTCCAAGGAGTACCGGCTCTACCCGAACTCGATCGCGCGCGTGAAGGAGGCGCTGACCTTCGGGCGGCGCCGCTACCACACGCGTCACCGCGCGGTGGACGACGTGAGCTTCGCCGTGCCGCAGGGCAGCGCCCTGGGCATCGTGGGCGAGAACGGGGCGGGCAAGTCGACGCTGCTGAAGATCCTGGCGGGCACCACGCTGCCCAGCAGCGGACGATTCGCGATCAACGGCACGGTGAGCAGCCTGCTCGAGCTGGGCACGGGCTTCCACGCCGACTTCACCGGGCGGGCGAACATCGTGCTCTCGGCGCAGGTGCAGGGCTTCACGCGCCGCGAGATCGAGGGCAAGATCGGCGGCATCATCGATTTCGCCGAGCTGGGCGAGTACATCGACCAGCCCGTGCGCACCTACAGCTCGGGCATGATCATGCGCCTCGGCTTCTCGGTCGCGACCGCCATCGACCCCGAGGTGCTCATCATCGACGAGATCCTGGCGGTGGGCGACCTGTACTTCCAGAAGAAGTGCGTCGACCGCATCTTCGACTTCCGCAAGCGCGGCAAGTCGATCCTCTTCTGCAGCCATTCGCTCTACGACGTGCGCCAGGTGTGCGACGAGGTGATCTGGATCCAGGACGGCCGCGTGCGCATGCAGGGGTTGCCGCAGGACGTGACGCTGGCCTACGCCAACTACGCGCGCTCGCTCGAGGCGCGCCCCGAGACGATCGGCGGCGGCAAGCCGCAGGCCACGGGCGAGGAGCTGCCGGTGATCGAGCAGGTGCGGCTGCTGCTGGAGGACGGCGGCGAGGGACGACCGATGCCCGACACGGTGCAGACCGGGGCCGACCTGCGCTTCGAGCTCGACTTCCGCGTGCGGCGCTCGGGCCCCGGGGTCAACGTGGGGGCCGCGATCTTCCGCACCGACAACGTGCTCGCCGCGACCTTCCTGAGCCAGCTCGCCGGCATCGCGACCGTGCACGAGCAGGGCGCCTACCGGGCCACGCTGCGCCTGCCCGACCTGCGCCTGTCGGAGGGCGAGTACACCGTGGTCGGCTACCTGTTCGACGAGCACGGCGTGCACATGTACGACCACAGGCAGGTCGAGAAGAACCTGCTCGTGAGCCAGGCCAAGAACTACCCCGGCATGGTGCGTCTGCACCACAGCTTCGAGCTGGCGCCGTGGGACGGGGTCGTCAGCGCGGCGGCCGCGCCGGCGGGCGCGAGCAAGCAGCTGCCGCGGCCGTCGGGCCGCCACTGAGACGGGGACAGCGGGTGCGCGACACGGTAGGCTTCTCGCCCCGTTCCGCGGAGTCCTTGCGACCATGACTCTCCCACCGAGCGCCCCCCACCCGACGGGCGGCGGCATCGAGGGCTACCTCGACGTGGCCGGGAACGGGACGGTCTCGGGCTGGGTCTGGGACCCGGCCGCCCCCGACCAGCCCGTCCGCATCGACCTCTTCGTCGGCGAGCGCCGGCGCCTCACGCTCGTCGCCGACCACTTCCGCCGCGACCTCGTCGCCGCGGGCAAGGGCGACGGCCGGCACGGCTTCGCCTACACGCTGCCCGAGCCGCCGCGCCCGGGGCAGCCGCTGCGCGTGCTCGTGACGGGCACGGACGTCGAGCTCTTCGGTCCGCCCGACGAGTGGCCCGGTGAGATCCCCATGCCGCCGCTCGAGATGATCCGCACGGTCGGACTGCAGTCGGAGCAGGAGCTCGTCGAGAACGGGCGCGGCACCCTGCACGTCTGCCGCCGCTTCGGCCAGCTGCGGCCCGACGGCCACGTGCTCGACGTCGGCTGCGGCATCGGCCGGCTCGCGATCCCGCTCACGCGCTTCCTCGGCCCGTCGGGCAGCTACGACGGCCTCGACGTGATCCGCGAGATGATCGAGTGGTCGAACGCCCACATCGCGCCGGGGCGGGACCAGTTCCGCTTCCACCACCTCGACGTGCACAACGCCTTCTACAACCCCGGCGGCACGACGCGCGCTTCCGAGTACCGCTTCCCGTTCCCCGACGCGAGCTTCACGCTGGCCTTCCTCGGCTCGGTGTTCACGCACCTGCTGCCGCCCGAGCTCGAGCGCTACCTGTCCGAGATCGCGCGCGTGCTGCAGCCAGGCGGCCGCTGCCTGATCAGCTACTTCGTGCTCGAGAACGGCGCGCTCAAGCGGCCCGAGGGCAAGTCGAGCCTGCTCGACTTCAAGCGCGAGGGCGCCGGCTACCGCACCGCCTTCGAAGTGCCCGAGCAGGGCGTGGCCTACGAGGAGTCCTACATCCGCGGCCTGTACACGCGATTCGGGCTGTCGATCTGCGAGCCGATCCGGTGGGGGCCGCAGGACCTCGTCGTCGCCGCCCGGCTCGAGTCGCCGACGCCCGCGCGCGGCTCGTAGCGCGCCGGGCCAGTCGCTATCCTGCGGCCCCATGACCGCGCGCGTCCCCGACGTCTCCGTCCTCATCGTGAACTGGAAGAGCGGCGCGATGACGCGCGCGCTCGTCGGCAACCTGCGGCGCCAGCGCTTCGCCGGCCGCGACGGCGGGCCGGGCACGCTCGAGTTCGTGGTCACCGACAACGCCAGCGGCCCCGAGGAGGAGAGCCACCTCGCCGCGCTCGAGCGGGAGCCGGACGTCACGCTGATCCGCTCGGCGCAGAACGGCGGCTACGCGGTGGGCATGAACCTCGCGGCCGAGCGCGCGCGGGGCGACTGGTTCCTCGTCAGCAACCCCGACGTCATGGCCTTTCGCGGGGCGCTCGCGGCGCTGCTCGACCATCTGCGCGGCACCGAGCGCTGCGGCCTGGCCGGGCCCAAGGGCTACCTCGACGCGCAGCGCTTCTTCCAGCTCCCGCCGGTCGACCTGCCGGGCCTGTCCGAGCTGGCCTACGAGACGCTCGCGCGCCGCTGCGCTCCGGCCGGGCGCCGCCACGCCGAGGGGCGCACGCGCCGCGCGCTGGCCGCGTGGACCGCGACCGCGCCGCTCTCGCGCAGCCAGATCAGCGGCTTCTGCTTCCTCA
>Ga0111538_10004902_pt1 | contig 18422 bp, 17 predicted proteins | sample SoiMethybrSBSTD1_FD_79669 | JGI IMG/M metagenome (GOLD analysis project Ga0111538, IMG submission 79669) | Bulk soil microbial communities from a Populus tree surrounding site in Tennessee, USA - Soil MetaG P. TD hybrid SBSTD1 (version 2)... | ecosystem: Environmental > Terrestrial > Soil >...
CCGAGTGCGGCAAAAGCCGCAACCCGCGCGGTTCCGGGCGCTCCGCGCTGCGCAGCGGGCAGCGCCACGGTCGTCAGCCAGGCGTAGCCGCCGGGCAGGAGCATGTTCGCCGAGCCGGCCAACCGTTCGAGGATCACGTCACGTGCTTCTGCACGCGCCATCGGGCGAAGCGTAGCTTGCCCGCAGGCGGACTTGATAGACGTGGCACTCGGATGGCAGATTTGCCAGCGTTTCGTGTACCAAGACCCCGGAGACGCCGCGAATGCCTTTGAAAGTCCAGCTCACGTCGGGAACCGTCAGCCGCGTCGAGGCCGATGTCCTCGCCCTCCCCGTTACGCAGGGCGACATGGAGAAACAGCCCCTGCTGAGGGAGCTCGACCAGGCGCTCGGGGGCGCGCTGCTGGAGCAGGCGACCGCGGCGGAGTTCGCGGGCAAGGCCGAGCAGCTGTTCGAGCTTCCGACCTTGGGCAAGCTCGGCGCGCGGCGCGTGGTTCTGATCGGCGTCGGTTCCAAGGAAACGCTTTCGGCGCCCGCGCTCAGAACCTATGCCGCGATCGCCGCCCGCTGCGGCAACGCGGCGAACGCGCGTAGCCTCTGCATCGTCGCACTCGAGGATGACGAGCTCCGCTCCCTCGGCGAAGGCGTGGTGCTCGGCGCCTATCGCTTCACGAGATATCTCACCGGTGAACGCGTCCCGAAGGTGCAGCTTGCTCGCGTCGATGTCCTGCGCGAGAAAAAATCGCGCGCCGGCGACGCGCACAAGCGCGCGCTCAACCTCGGCGTCCGGATCGGCGAAGCGGTGTGCATCGCGCGCGACGCCGTCAACGAGCCGCCCAACGAGCTCACGCCGGCCGGGCTCGCCGACCTGGCGAAGCGCATCGCGCGACAGAACAAGCTGAAGGTCACGGTGCTGGAAAAGAAAGCGATCGCCGACCAGGGAATGAAGCTGCTTTACGCGGTGGGACAGGGCAGCGAAAACGAGCCCCGCTTCATCCACCTCCGCTACGCCCCGGGCAAAGCCAAGCGCAAGCTGGTGTTCGTCGGCAAGGGTCTGACCTTCGATTCCGGCGGTTTGTGCATCAAACCCGCGCCGGGAATGGGCGAAATGAAGAGCGACATGGGCGGCGCAGCCGCGGTGCTGGCGCTGATGGCGGCAGTGGCCGCAGTGGCGCCCTCGGTCGAAGTGCACGCAGTGGTCGCTTCCGCGGAGAACATGCCGGACGGCGCGGCGTACCGGCCCGGTGACATCTTCGGCTCGCTCGACGGCAAGACCGTCGAGATCATCAACACCGACGCCGAGGGCCGTCTGGTACTGGCGGATGCCCTGGCCTACGCGCGGCGTCTGAACCCCGACGTGATCATCGACGCGGCCACGCTCACCGGCGCTTGCGTCGTCGCGCTCGGAAAAGGCTGCTCGGCCTTCTACACGAGCGAAGACTCTCTGGTGCAGAGAATGGAGCAGGCGGCTCGCGAGGCCGGGGAAGCGTTCTGGCGCATGCCGCTGCTCGAGGAGCTGGTCGAGCAACTGAAGAGTGACGTCGCGGACTTGAAGCACACCGGGGACCGCTGGGGCGGCTCGATCACCGCGGCGCTGTTCCTGCGCGAGTTCGTGGGCAAGTCACCGTGGATCCATTGCGACATCGCGGGCCCGGTGCTCGCCGACAAGGCGAAGGGCGTGTACCCGAAGGGCGGCACCGGTCATCCGGTGCTCACGTTCTTGCGCTTCGTAGAAAACTTTGAATAGCGGGGCGCGCTGGGCGCCTGGCGCGCTGCTTTTGGCTTGGACCGCCCTGGCCGCAGCGCACGAGACGCCGGCGAGCGGCGGCGAACGAAAGCTCGTGCTCGAGCTCGACCGCTCGCCGGTCCGCATGGTCTACGGGCTTTGCGTGGCCGGCGCCGCTGCCGAACGCGTGCGGGCCGCGGCCGATCGCGATGCGAACGGCGAGGTCAGCGCGAGCGAGGCCAACCTGGCGCTCGATCAGCGGGCGAGCGAGCTCATCGAGAGGGTCAGGATCTGCAGCGGAGATGGGCTGGATGGCGAGCTCACGTGCACGAAGCTCCAGCGCCGCGACGTGGAACGCGTCGATTCCGACGGCTGGTCGCGGGCAGGCTCCCCACATTTGCACTTTGCCTGGACGCTGCGCCTACCGGTGTCGGTCGATCGCGTCGGAGCGCTACGCATCGAGGACGACTTTACCTTTCCGGACGTTGGGATCAGCACGGTCGAGATCGAGCCGCCCGGCGCTCACGCGCTGATCGCTGCCGGAGCGGGGGCTTTGCCGCGAAGCGTGGCTCGTCAGTTCAACTGGATCGAGACCGCCCGCGAGCCAGGACCGCGGGTGATCGCGGCAGCCTGGGGCGCGCCGCAGCGGAGCCGCTCGTGGATTCTGATCGTGCTGTTGGTGCTTTTGATCGCCGGAGCCTGGCTGCGCTTCAAGGGCCGGTTCGCGTGATCTTTCCCCAAGCCTGATCGCGGTCCGGTCCTCGCACTTCAACGCGATGCACGTGCAGAATGACTCGTGTGACCGCCGACGTCACCGCCAGGCGAATCCCCTTGGCCGGATCGTGCTTCTGGAACACCGCATCGGCGCCGGGCACCGGCAGTGGAAATGACAGCTCACTGTCCTCCCCCATGCGGCGCTGGCCGCCGACCAGGCGCGCGCCGATGAACGGGTGCTGGCTCTGGACCTGCCCGCTGGCGAGATCGATCACCTCGAAGCAGCACATCGTCGCGTCCAGGTTGTAGACGCGGTTCTTGGTCCAGACTTCGTAAGCCAGCCGCGTCAGTTGCGCCGTTTGCGCGGGCACGCGCCGCGTCTCCACCTCGACCACGGGGCGTGGCTGCGATGCAGCCCCCGTGGGTCGCTGCGCACTGGCAGGACTGGTCGACCCATCGTCCCAGTCCGGCGGTGACCAGACAACCGTCGGACCACCGTCGTACAAAGCGAGCGTCTCCACGTTCCGCACGCGGGGGGTGTCCATCCGGACCAGAATATCTTAAAGGCGCCGCGGCGTCAGGCTCGTCCGTAGACCGGGAGTGACGCACCGGAAACATCGCGGGCGGAATCCGACAAAAGAAAGGCGATCACCTGCGCCAGCGACGTAGGCGAAACCCAGCGGCCGGGGTCGGCCTTCGGCATTGCGCGCCGGTTCGCCGCGGTATCTATGACGCTCGGCAACACGGTGTTGACGCGCACACCTTGCTCCAGGACTTCGGCGGCGACGACCCGGGCCAAGGACACGACCGCGGATTTTGCCACCGCGTAGGCGCTGGCGCCGGTGCTCTCCCACGGGCGCTCGGCGGCGCGCGAACCGATCAACACAACGCTCCCCTGCTTGCGCGCCACCATGCCTCGAAGGACGGCGTGGAGCGAACGCCGCGCCGTTTCAAGGTTGAGCTCGAGCATCGTTTGCCACGTCGCGTCCGACGCCGCGTCGTGAAATGGCACGCCGCCCTGCCAGCCGCCGGCGAGCAGCACGGCTCCGCGCGGCGCGCCGAGCGAAGCTTCGATGCGCTCGAGCGCGCTCTGCCACTCGGTCCCGGAGAGCGCGTCGAGCGGCACGGCGAGGCACGCCGCGCCGTGCTGAGCACACATCGCCTGCAGGCGCTCCGCCGCGGCCGGTCGATCGACTGCGGCGACGCGCTGTCCGCGGGCGATCAGATCGGCGACCACCTCGGCGCCGAGCCCACCCGCAGCGCCGGTCACCACCGTAACGAAATCGGCCATGCGAGCCAGGCGTACCGCGATCCCGCGCGCCGACCAAGCACGTTGCGCGAGGCGCGGCGCGGCCCCAAACTTTCAGGGTGCCGCGCGCGGAATCACACAGCGAAACTCGCCCGGGCGACAGCCGCGACGTGAAACGTTACCTGTTCCGGCTGCTCGCGCTCTTGGCGCTCGGCGCCGCTTTGATGGGCGGCATCGCGGCCTGGGCGTGGCAAAAGTACGCAGGCGACTTCGTGGAAACTTCGCGTCCGGCGCCGTTGCCGCAGCGCCGCTAGCTGCCTAGTCGATGACGATCCCGAGCGAGAGGCTGAAAACGAGCTCGACCGGGTAGAGCGGGCCGTTCAGATTCACGGTGCCATTGGGCCTCTCGACGATGATCCGAAATTCGTCATCGCTGCATTGGTCTGTGTCGGGTCCGACCAGTTGAGGCGGACAGCGGCTTTCCTTGTTGAGCTCGGCGCCGAGACCGATTCCGCCGCCCAGAGTGAAGGCGCCCCAGCGGTTGTACGATCCAAAGAAGCCGTAAAATTTGCGCTCGACGTGGGTGGCGCCGTCGATCGGCCCGAGGTCGTCGTCGGCATGGTAGTCGAGCGCGTAGTTCGTGAGCACGGCCTTGAGCACGTAACCTTCGAAGGGCTCGCCCTCGAGCCAGAAGCCGAGTCCGAGGGACGCCCCAGCGAGCGCGCCGAGCCCGTCAGAGTGCTGCGAAAGCGTGTCTTCGCGCCCGCCCAGGTTCAACGCCACTGGCTCACTTTCCGTGATGAAAACCGGAATCGTCTCGAACGTGATGAACTCCCAGAGCTGCACTTCGAGCTCGAAGCCGAGCCGGCCGTAGATCAACCAGTTGAGCGGATCGACGCGCACCGAGAAGCCGGGAATCTCGAACTCGTCATCGTTGCGCGGCGGCGGCGGTGGCGGCGGCTGATAGTACGGCTGCGGCTGGCCGTAGCCGGGCGGCGGCTGTTGCCCGTAGCCGGGCGGCGGTGGTTGGCCGTAACCGGGCGGCGGCGGCTGGCCGTAACCGGGGGGCGGCGGCTGGCCGTATTGCGCGCTGGCCGCTGCGCCGTACGAGAACGCTGCGAGCGCAGCTGCCGTCGAGACCAGAGCAATGCCGAAGTCACGGGCAAGAGCTAAGCGCATTGGCAGAGTGTAGATGAATTCTCGCGTGCGGTCAGCCGTCGATCCCGCGAACGATCCTTTCGTAGTTGTCGACATCCTGCGTGGATCCGATGACGAGCGGCACGCGTTGGTGGAGCTCAGTGGGCTCCACGTCCAGCACGCGCTGATTGCCGGCGAGCGCCTTGCCGCCCGCGGCTTCGAATATGAACGCCATCGGGTTTGCTTCGTAGAGCAGCCGCAGCTTGCCCTTCGGGCTCTTGGTGTCCGCGGGGTAAACGAAAATACCGCCTTTGAGCAGGGTGCGGTGCGCGTCGGCGACCAGCGAGCCGACGTAGCGCTGCGAATAAGGGCGCCCGTCGTTTTTGTCGCTGTCCTTGATCCACGTGTTCCAGCGCCGGACGCCCTCGCTCCAGCGCACGAAGTTGCCCTCGTTGATCGAATACATCTTGCCAACCGGGGGGCAGCGAATGTTTTCGTGCGACAGGAAGAATTCGCCGGCACTGGGGTCCCACGTGAACGCATGGACGCTCTGCCCGGTGGTGAACACGAACACCGTCGATGAACCGTAGATGACGTAGCCCGCTGCAGCCATTTCTCGACCGGGCAACAGGAAGTCCTTGCGCTCCGGGGGGCCGGCTTTGCGATCGTATCGCAGGATGCCGAAGATCGTGCCGATCGAGATGTCCACGTCGATGTTGCTCGAGCCGTCGAGCGGATCGGCGACGACCAGATAGCCGCCGCGCGCCTGCTCGAAGAACACCGGATCCTCCAGCTCTTCGCTGACGATGCCGGCGCAGTGACCGCGACGCCGCAGCGAGCCGATCAAGGTGTCGTTGGCGATCACGTCGAGCTTCTGCACGGTCTCGCCCTGCACGTTTTCGTCACCGGTGACGCCGAGCACGTCGGCGAGCCCCGCGCTGCGAACGCGCGCGGTGATCAGCTTGGCGGCGAGCGCGATCTGATTCAGTAGCGACGAGAACGTGCCGGACGCGCCGGGCGCGGTGAACATTCCTTCGAGGATGAAGGTTTCGAGCGTCACGCCGACGCGCGAAGCGTCGTGCGGTGTCCAGGAGTTTTGCGTCATGTCGATCTCGATACTGGTGAAAATTCACGGCAAGGCGGCGGTACGAGCCCGCGTTGCGAGCCGGGAATTAGGATCTAGAGGTAACGACGATGGCTGTCACTGACCGAGTCGCCAAGATCTTGTCATTTTATGGGTCGGACAACCCGGGGACGAAGACGCAGATCGCGCGTCTTCTCATGACGGGCACGCTGTCGGGCACCGGAAAATTGGTGATTCTGCCTGTCGACCAGGGGTTCGAGCACGGCCCGCTGCGGTCCTTCGGCCCCAACCCGGACGCCAACGATCCCGCGTTTCACTTCAGGCTCGCGATCGATGCGGGCTGCAACGCGTACGCCGCGCCGCTCGGATTCCTCGAGGCCGGCGCGGCAGAATTCGCGGGGCAGATCCCGCTGATCCTGAAGCTCAACAACAGCGACACCTTGAGCAAGATCGAGCCATGCTCCGCGCTCACCGGCTCGGTCGACGACGCGCTTCGCCTCGGCTGCGTGGCGATCGGCTACACGATCTATCCCGGGTCGGGCGCGCGCAACACGATGTACCAGGACCTGCGCGAGCTGACGCGGGAAGCGAAGGCCAAGGGGCTCGCCGTGATCGTCTGGTCGTATCCGCGCGGCGCCGGCCTCGGCAAAGAGGGCGAAACGGCGATCGACATCGTGGCGTACGCGGCGCACATCGCAGCTCAGCTCGGCGCGCACATCGTCAAAGTGAAGCCACCGACCGCGCACGTCGAACAGGCGGAAGCCCGGAAGGTGCTCGAAAAGCACGCGGTCCCGCTCGGCTCGCTCGCCGATCGCATTCGCTTCGTCGTCAAGGCGACCTTCGACGGGCGGCGGATCGTGATCTTTTCGGGCGGCGAGGCCAAAGGCTCCGAAGCCTTGCTCGAGGACGTGCGCCAGATCCACGCCGGGGGCGGCTATGGCTCGATCGTGGGGAGAAATTCGTTCCAGCGCCCGCGTGCGGAGGGCATCGACCTCTTGAAGAAGATCATGGCCGTCTACGCGCGCTGACGCGCGTGGCGCGTCAGTGGTAGACGCCGCAGAGCGAGACCGTGAACGCGGAGATCGAGCTGTCTTCTTTGCCCGTCACTTCGCCGGCGCCAGTGTCCGCGGTCGCTTCGCCGTGAACGCCGGCCCCGGTCGCGCGCCCGAGCACGCCGATCGACCACTCGTCACCGATCCACCAGTCGTAGCCGACGCTGATCGAGAGCGCGCCACCGAGGCCGCCGATGTTCTCGAACGGCGACGTGCTCGGCGCGTCCCCCACGGCCACGGCGAAGCCTAGCAAGCCTCCAAAGTGGAAGCCGCCGGTCGGGCTCGGGTACCAGTCCACCCCGCCGCCCAGCACGATCATGTTGAGCGGACCGCCGAGCTCCTCTTCGACGCCGTTCTCGTACTTGATCGTCGTCTCCGGGAGGCGGTACGAGAGGAAGGTGCCCGCGACGACGAACCCGCCGCCCGGCGTCCCGCCGACCGAGATCTCACTGACCGCCACGCCGCCGTCGATCTCCGACTTGCCCTGGAAAGCGCCGAAGTCGGTCTGACCTTCCCCTTTGCGCTCCATGTGCAAGGTGCCGAAACCGAGCGCAAAGCGCAGGTAGAAGCCGTCGTGAGTTTCCGCGCCGCCGCCCATCGCCACCGCGTCGACGGGCGGCGGGGGTGGTTCCGCCTCCGCCGGTGGCACCTGCTGCGGTGGCGGTGGCGCGGGCACCGGCCCCGCAGGTTGATCGCCCGGCAAGGGCGGAGGCGGCGGAGGTGGTAGCTCTCCGGCCGGAGACGGCGGTGGTGGAGGGGGCGGCTCTCCCGCGGGCGCCTGCGCGTGCGCCGCGCTGGCGACCAGCAACAAGGCGGCTGGAAGATAACGAAGCAACATGGCGCGCATCGTACGCGAGCGTCGGTTACTCGGAAAGTACGGTCAGAAACAGCTCTTCCGCACTCGCCGCGCTCACCTTCAATTCGTACGCACCGGGCGCGAGGTTGCTAGCAACTGACTCGTGGCCGCGCACGATAGAGACTCTCGACGGCGCCGCGCGCGTGAGCTCGAGCTCGGTATCGGCTGCCCGCGCGAAGAGCGTTGCCCGGAGCGCGCTCGTGCGCGGGAAAGCGAAGCGATAGACGAGCCCGGACCCGGCAACGCGGCGCGCGTCGACGAACGGGAGCTCCGCGACGCGCAATGGATCCCTTGCCGGCGGCGCCGGGTCGAGCGGTTCGCCGGCCAGCCCGTGCAGGGCGCGATCGAGCGCTTGGAGGGCGAGCAGGTTGCGCAGGTTGTAACCGTGACGGAGACCTGCCGCGCCGAGATCGCAAGCGTCGCGGCCGCGCGGGCCCTGGTAGGTGCTCGGATGAATGCCGTCCTTGGCGAGCCCCTGCCCCGGCAAACGCGCGAGCTCGCGGTAAAAGTCGACCAGCGGCACCCGGCGCGCCTGGGCGATCGCGCGGATCATCGCGTTATAGCGCGGCACCCAGACACCGCGATCGCTCCGGTCTTTCCGGGCCGGAATCGTGAACAGGATCGGGATCACGCCCCGCTCGATCAGGGCGTCGGTCAACTTCAGTTGATGCTCGACGAAGTGCTTCATGCGGCCGAGCTCGAGGTCGTTGGTGCCGAACTGCACGAACGCGAAACGCGGACGCCGTGCGTCGAGCTCGCGCTCGATCGGAGCGGGCGAGCCGGCCAGCACTTGCCAGACGCTCCAGCCGATCCGTGCGGCCGCGCTGCTATGCCGGAAGGACTCCCGAAAGCGCTCGATCACCGGCCGCAGCACGGCGTGCTCGCCGAGCTCGAGCGACGGGTTCGCGAAGCAGCGCAGGAAGTCGTCGCTCGCGGTCATCGAGTCGCCGACCTTGGCGAAGGCGTCGCCGCGCAGGCTCGGATCGCGCGCCGCGATTTCGCGCAACCGCTGCGCGACGGCTTCGTCGATCGGGCTGTGTGCGCGATCGAACGCGTAGCGCGTCGCGCTCGCGGCCGAAACGACGGGCGCTGGCGGCCGAGTGGGCGCCGCCGATGCTGGCGCCGGCGCCGCGTCGGAACGCGTCGCCGCCGGCGGTTCACGCCCGCACGCGAGCGCAAGCGCTAGGAACGACGAAAGACCGAGAACGCCGGCCCTTCGCGGTTCGCTCAGAACCAGACCAGGGCGCCGGCGTTGAGCCCGATGTCGGTGATCTTGGCGTCGGCCTCGACGTTGGGCTGGCCGGGATCCTGCTCATCCCGCCCGCCGGTGAGCCCGAGGTCGAGCGTCGGACCGACGGTGAAACCCATGTGGGGGATCGGCGTGATGACGAACATGGCCTCCAGCGTGAGTGCGAGGCCGTTCTCGCTTCGTTCGCGCGTACCGACCGGCGTGTCGAGATCCTGGCTGATGCTGTAGTACGTGAACCCGCCGCGCGGCCAGATGCCGAACATATCGCTGAACATGAACGCGTAGCCGACGCGCGGATTGAAGATGAAGGCCGTCGTGCTCGGCCCATCGCCCGAGAGGGTCTGGCCCTGCGTCTCGGTCTCGCCTTCGGTCGATCGGCTCATGAAGATCAAGGAGCCGCCGACGCTCAGCCGGTCGATGACGAAGTAGTCGAGGCCGATGCGGGGGTGGCTCATCGGCTCCGCGCCGAGGTCGAGGTCGGTTCCGTGCATGCCGAGGAACGAGAACTGGCTCGCCGAGTCGGTGACCGTCGTGGTCTGGCCGGCCGCCTCGCGCTCGACCTTGTGGGTCGTGTGGACGTACCCGAACATTCGCTCAGCGCCGATCGCGAACTGGCCGCTGGTGCCGAAGCTTCCCGGGGCTGCCTGGGCCCATGCTCCCGCCGCGGTGAGGGTCACGACCGCAGCCGCGGCAACTGACGAGATTCTACGGATCATGCGCGTTTCCTCCGATTCTTGAAAATCGCGGTCCAGCCCGAGCCCAAAGCAAGGGTTCCCGAGCCGCACCGGCATTGTCGCCTCTCTGGAAACGTGTGGCCCAATTTTGAGCCGTGACGCCTTGTCACTGGTGAAACGGGAGACGTCTCGGTCAGAATCGGGGCCTGGGAAGCAAATGTCGGGTCACGGGTCCTGGGCTCTGGTCTTAGCCGCGGCGCTGCTCGCAAGCTGCGGTGCGCGGCAGCCGGGGGCTCCACCGCGATCGACCGTGGCAGTCGTGGACGTCCCGGCGGCGCGGAGCGGCAACGACGAGACCAATGAGCTGCCGTCGGCAGTGCACGTGGAGCGCAAGGACCCGCTCGACTACTTCGTCGGCACCTGGGACGGCGTGTTCACCGACGAGCGGGTACCGAACGGGGTCTGGAACACGGTGCTAACGATCGACGGTTACGGCCGTTTCAACGTGCACTACGCGCCGCCCAATGCGCCCGCCTGCGATCAGAGCGGCAATCTCCGCGTCGCGACCGACGTGGTGGTCCTCGATACCAACCGCAATACCTGTAACCCCGACCTGCGCGGTCCCCTGGAGCGGCCGATCGTCTCTCAGGAGACGGATGCGTTCGTGCTCCGCACGCCCGACGCCCTGATGACCTTCCGTTACACGCGCCGCGGCTCCGAAACCGACGAGGAGTGAGCGGCCGGCTGGCAAGAGTGCTAGAGCGAGGGGGTTTTTAACAAGAAGCCCCAAGCGACTGTACCGTCCCGCGTCTGTCGCCTGCCACAACCGAGTCCGCCGGCCTCGCCGGAAGCTCTCGTGGCTCTTGGTCTTTTGTGCCGATCGTGATCTGCTCTTGCCAAAGACCGTCGCGCGAGTACTAGGGCCCCTTGGTCAAGCTCCTCGATCACCCCTATGCGGCTTTCCTCCATCGGGTGGAAAAGCCGAGCCGCTACGCGGGCTCCGAACACGGCTCCCGGCGCAAGGACTGGGGTCTGGCCGCGGCGCGCGTCTGCCTGGCATTCCCCGACGTTTACGACATCGGGATGAGCCATCTCGGCTACCGCATCCTCTACAAGATCCTGAACGACGACCCGCGCACCCTGGCGGAGCGCTGTTACACGCCGTGGGTCGACATGCAGCGCGAGCTACTTTCTCACGGCAAGCTGCTGCTTTCGCTCGAGAGCGCGCGCCCGCTCTGCGATTTCGACGTGATCGGCTTCTCTCTCCAGTTCGAGCTCACTTACACGAACATCCTGACGATGCTCGATCTGGGCGGCGTTCCCCTGCGCAGCGCCCAGCGCGGCGACGACGACCCGCTGGTGATCGCCGGCGGACCGGTGGCCACGCACTGCGAGCCGATGGCCGCCTTTTTCGACGCCGTGTTGATCGGCGACGGGGAAGAGGCGCTGACCGAGATCGCGCTCGTTTGGGCCGAAGGCAAGCGCGCCGGTGTTCCGCGCCGCGAGCGCCTGCTCGAGCTCGCCAAGAAGACCCGCGTGTACGTGCCGGCGCTCTATGCAACCGCCGTCGACGAGCGAGGCGGGTTCGAGGTCGTCACAGGCCCGGTCGAGCCCGGGCTGCCGTTCCCGATCGAGCGCCGGATGGTGGACGATCTCAATCGATTTCCGTTTCCCGACGACGGACCGGTGGGCGGACCCGAAGCGATCTTCGATCGCATGAGCATCGAGGTCGCCCGCGGCTGCACGGAAGGCTGCCGCTTTTGCCAGGCCGGCATGATTTACCGGCCGGTGCGCGAGCGCGATCCGGAGCAGGTCGTTTCGACCGTGAAACGAGCGCTCGACAAGAGCGGCCAGGACGAGGTGAGCCTGACCGCGCTCAGCACGGCGGACGTGAGCGCGATCTCGCCGATGATCAAGCAGCTCGCCGCGTACACGGCGCCGGAGCGGGTGAGTCTCGGCGTCGCCTCGCTGCGCGCCTACGGCCTGGCCGAGGACCTGCTCGACGACATGCGCACCGTGCGGGCGAACGGGCTCACCTTCGCGCCCGAGGCCGGCACCCAGCGCATGCGCGACGTGATCAACAAGAACGTCACCGAGGTGCAGCTGCTCGAGACCGCCGAGCGCGTGTTCAGCCGCGGCTTCGACAAGATGAAGCTCTACTTCATCTGCGGGCTTCCCACCGAGACCGAGGAGGACGTGCTCGGCATCGTCGAGGTCGGGAAGAATGCGCTCGCGGTCGGCAAGCGCGTCGGCGCGCGGCCCACGGTCACGGTCAGCGTCAGCGTGCACGTACCGAAGCCGCATACGCCGTTTCAGTGGTGCGCGATGGACGCTCCCGACACGATCCAGCAAAAGCAGGAGCTCTTGCGAAAGGCGGCGCGCGGGGTGCGCGGCCTGAAGCTGCGCGTCCACGACTCGACCGCGAGCACGCTCGAGGGCGTGCTGGCGCGCGGCGACCGCCGGCTCGGCGACGTGATCGAGCGGGCGTATCTGCACGGCGCGCGCTTCGACTCCTGGGACGACAAGCTCGCGATCGAGGTGTGGCAAGAGGCGTTCGACCACTTCGGGATCGCGCTCGCGCCGTTTCTGGCCACGATTCCCGTCGAGGCCCGGGTGCCCTGGGACCACTTCGACGTGGGTCTCGAAGACGGCTTTCTCGCCCGCGAGTATCGAAAAGCGCTGAAGAGCCGGCTCAGCCCTCCGTGCGGCAAGCCGGCGGGCATGTTCATCCATCACACGAACGCCGCGGACGCCGAAGCCGACCAGCGCAAGCTAGTTTGTTACGACTGCGGCGTGGCCTGCGATCTCTCGCAGATGAAGAACGAACGTCTGGTTTTTTTGCGCAAGCTCGGCGCCTTCGAGCGCCCGGTCGCAGAGATCAGGCCCGAGGCCCCGACCGCGCGCCGCGCGCCACCGGAGAGCCTGCGTCCACGGCGACCGGGGAGCCCGCCGCAGCGCTGGCGGCTGCGCTTCAGCAAGACTGGCGCCGCGGCGCTGCTCGGCCACCTCGACCTGGTGCGCGAGCTGCCCCGGGCAATCCGCAGGAGCGGCGTGCGCATCGCATACAGCGAAGGCTTTCATCCGAAGCCGGAGCTTTCGTTCGGGCCGGCGCTGTCGCTCGGGGTAGCGAGCCTCGACGAGTTCGTGGATGCGAAGCTGATTGACGCGCCGGCGCCGGAGCACCTGCTCGAGCAGCTGAACGCGGTCGCGGCGGGCGGCTTGAAATTTCACGACGCGGCGGTGTTGGCAGGCAACGCGCCGGCGCTGAGCTCGCTGATCACGGGCGCTCGCTACGTGGTGGCGCTGCCCGCACGCGCGCTCGACGCGCGGGGCGGCCGGACGGCGCTCGAGCAGCGCGTCCGCGAATTCCTTGGTGAAGAGAGCGTCCGCGTGCGTCGCGAGATCAAGGGCATCGGCAAATGGATCGACGTGCGACGCCTGGTGGGCAAGCTCGACGTCGGCGACGAAACGGCGGAAGCCGCCCTGCACGCGGCCGGTTTCGTGGGTCGCATGGTGCCATTGGTGGCGACGATCGCGATTTCACCCGCCGGTTCGGCCAAGATCGCCGAAGTGGTGGAGGCCGTGCTCGGCTCCGATTTCCCGTTTCAAGCGGTGCGCGTCGCGCTGCTCGCCGGCAGCCGAACGCCGCTGGAAGCGGCGAGCTTGCCCGAAACTGCGGCGGCGGCCCCGGCCTAACCGACGAGCGTTGCGCAGCGCAATGCGACGTCCTTGGCCGTGGTCTCCGTGCCGATGATCAACCAATCGCCGGTGAGCGGCGAGACCATCGCGATGTCGCGTTCGACGTCGTCGTCGGCTCCCCACAGCACGACATGAACCCACGGCGAGAGCTCCTCGGCGACGGCGGCGAGCGACTTCGGGCGGACCGAGGGCGAAGCGCAGTCGACGACGATGACGACGCGGGAATTGTCCGCATCTTCGATCTTGCGCAGGAGCGCACCGAGCGTGGTCACTCGCTGCACGGTCACGCGGGCATCGACCCACTGCGAGAACTTGCGGGCGAGCGCCACTTCACGCGTCGCTATCAGAACGAGCGGCAGACCCGGCGGCCGGTCGGTGTCGGCGCCGGGCGCGGTGATCGCCAGCCGCTCGGCGGTCCCGCGCGGCAGCTCCTTCGAAGACGGCGGCTGGGGCGCCCGCGACGAGAGCGGCTTTTTGCCGGCCGGCAGGGTCGGGTTGTACGGCAAGAGTCGCGGGTCGCTGCTCGGCTCCGGGGGCGGCGCGGCCATTGGCGTCATTGTTTCGCGACCCGGCGGCCGAAGCGTCCGCGCATTGGGCGAGGCCTGCCCGCCCGGCTTCGCGGCTGCGCTCTTCATGGTGCTGCGCGGCGGCAGCTGTGACGGCCATTCCCCGCGCGGCGACGAAGGCCGGCGCCGGGGGCCGGCGGTCGCGCGGAGCTGCCCGCTACGCGTGCGGCGGGGCGCGGCAGGGCCCGGCCGGCTCGAGGCAACGTCGGTCAGGCGGCTCAGCTCGACCGCCACCGAGTCGCCGAGCTCGGCCCCGAGCGCGCGCACCAGCGCCGCGCGCAGCGGCCCATCGAGAAAGTAGCGAAATTCCTCGGGCTCACGCGGGAGCTCGGCCGTCCGAGCCGCGGCGAGCGCCTCGTTCAACAGCGCGTCGCGGACGCTCGGCGAAACCACGGCGTCGAGCGTCTCACGCAGCGCGTGGGACAGCAGGTGCTCGTCGTTGTCTCGGTTGACCATCTTCGCGTTCTTCTCACGAAGCGGGGATAAGACCTCAAAGAATACCGTTTTTCACCGGGCTCCGTCCCCCCCTTTCCGCGCTTTCTTACAATCGACCCGCTTTCCATCCGTGCTGTAAGCTCGCTCTTAGATTTCGGTAACATGCGCAAAGTGGTCGTTCATTCTGCGGGGAGCCACGACCGGCTCACCATCGAGGATCATCCCGATCCCGCACCCGGGCCGGGACAGATTCTCGTCCGAACCGAAGCGATCGGCGTCAACTACGCCGATTGCGTGGTGCGCATGGGCCTCTACGAGTCGGCGCGCACCTACGTCGGCTGGCCGATCACGCCGGGCTTCGAGTTTGCCGGCAAAGTCGCCGCGCTCGGCGACGCGGCTTCGCCGTTTGCGATTGGCGACGAGGTGTTCGGAGTCACCCGCTTCGGCGGCTATTCGAGTCACGTCGTAGTGCCGCACGCGCAGCTGTTCCGGATCCCTGCGGGTTTCAGCCTCGTCGAGGCAGCCACATTCCCCACCGTGTTTCTCACCGCCTGGTACGCGCTTTGCGAACTGGTGCGACTCCGGCCGAACATGACGATCCTCGTCCATTCAGGCGCCGGCGGCGTCGGAGGCGCGCTGATCCAGCTCGCGCGCGCGCACGAATGCCGGGCGATCGCGGTCGTGGGCGCGGCGCACAAAGTCGCGGCCGCGTCGAGCCTCGGAGCCTCGGGCGTCATCGACAAGAGCACCGAGCCGTTGTGGCAGGCGGCGCAGCGTCTGGCGCCCGACGGCTACGACGTCGTCCTCGACGCCAACGGCGCGAGCACGCTGAAACGGAGCTACGAGCACCTGCGACCGACGGGAAAGCTCGTCAGTTACGGCTTTCACAGCATGATGCCGCGCCGCGGCGGCCGGCCCAACTGGCCGAAGCTGGTGTTCGACTTTCTGCGCACGCCGCGCTTCGGCCCGCTGCAGCTGACCCGCGACAACAAAAGCGTGCTCGCGTTCAACTTGTCGTACTTGTTCGAGCGCGGCGATTTGCTGGCGGAAGCCATGGTGGGCCTACTGAGCTTGGTCGCAGCTGGCAAGCTGAAACCGCTGCCCGTCCGCGAGCTCCCGCTCGACCGTGTCGCGGACGCCCACCGCGCGCTCGAATCGGGGGCGACCGTGGGGAAGCTCGCGCTGATCCCCTGAGCTCGGCGGGCTGGGCGCCGCCGCGCGGATGATTAGACTTCGCTGCATGGCCGTCGATACCGAGGACGAGACTCGGAACACCGTGACGAAGCGCCAGGACACGCTGACCTCGAGCGTCGGGCCCGATCCGCGGCGCAGCTCACCCGAGATCGACGTGGTTCCGGCACGGGTGGCGCTCGAGCAACGGGCCACCGAGCTCGCGCAGCGCGTGGACGTGTGCGAGCAGAGGATCGACGGTGTTTACGAGCGCATGGCGAAGCTCGAGCGCGAGCGGCGCCGCAACCGCGAGCAGCGCAAGCGCCTGACGCGCGTGGTCTTCCTGTGGGTGTGTCTGGTCTCGCTGTTCGTGATCGTGTGGACCTTCCTCGGTCCGGGCAGGCGCTAGCGTGTTCTTCGTTTTCGGCACCACCGATCGCCAGCGCGAACGCGGCTTCGTCGTCGATCGCTGCGCGCGCTGCAGAGCCCTGCGCTGGCTGCGCGTCGTGGATCGCTACTCGGTCTGGCACGTGTACTTCGTTCCGATCGGCCGCGGTGAGCTCGAAGGCTCGACCGCCCGCTGCACGCAATGTGACGACACGATGACGTTCGAAGAGCAGCGCTACGCCGAGGTTTTGCCGGCGTGCGACGAGCAGCTCGAGGCCGCACTCGCCCGCACGACGCCCGAACTCGCGCGGCGCCTCGAGCGCCTGGAGCGGCTCGAGCGGCTGGATGCCGAGCCGCCCTACCGCGGCGTCGCCGACACGGATCGCGGCTTGCTGGCGCGGGCAGTCGAGCGGCTGCGCGGGCTCGAGCTGAGCGGCGTCGACGCCAGCGCGTGGCTGACGCGGGTCGAGCGCTGGCCCCGACTCTCGCCCGGCGAGCGCGAGCTGCTCGCTGCCGAGCTCGGGGGATACGCCCAGGCCATGGGCGTGAGCTGAGGTTTTGACGGGTGACGTCCGCCGCGTGTCGCCGCGGCGAGTCCGGGTTAGGCTACGCGCGCGTGCGCCTGCTCTACCCGCTTCTGGTCCTTTTCACGATCTGGATGGTCGTGGACGCGATCCGGCGCCGCGCCGAATTCTGGTGGTTTCTGGTGATCATCCTGTTCGGACCGCTGGGCGCGCTCGCCTACTTCTTCATCGTCAAGCTAGAGGACTTCGACGGGGGCGGCCTGCGGCGCGCGTTCTCGGGGGCTCCGTCGGGGTCGCTGTCGGAGCTCGCGTATCGTGCTCAGGAGACGCCCAGCATCGCCAACAAGCTCGCCTTCGCCGACGCGCTGGCCGGCGCGGAACGCTACTCCGAGGCCAGCGACGTGTACCGCGACGTGCTGCGCAAGGACGACGTCAACAAGCAAGCGCTGCACGGCCTCGCCCGCAGCCTGCTCGGCGCGGGAAAGCCGGGCGACGCCTGCGAGCCCTTGCACCGCCTGCTCGAGATGGAGAACTCTTTCGCCGACTACAGCGCGGCGCTCGACTACGCGGAGGCACTCTGGCAGTCGGGCCAGAAAGAAGACGCGCTCGAGGTTTTGAACGGGCTCGTGAGCGTAAGCAGCAGAATCAACCACCGCGTCGCGCTCGGTCACTACCTGAGCTTGAGCGATCGCAAAGGCGAAGCCCGCGACGTGCTCGAGCTCGCGCTGCGCGACCACGCGCACAGCCCCGATTTCATCAAGCGCCGCGACAAGAAATGGGCGGTGCGCGCCGAACAGATGATGCGCGAGCTGAGTTAAATTCGGAGCTTCTTGTACTTGATCGGTTTCGGGCGATCGGCGTCGTCACCCAGCCGCCGTTTGCGGTCTTCCTCGTACATGCGGTAGTTGCCTTCGAACCACACCACGCTGCTTTCGCCCTCGAACGCCAGCATGTGGGTGGCGATCCGATCCAGAAACCAGCGATCGTGGCTGATCACCACGGCGCAGCCCGCGAAATCCAGGAGCGCCTCTTCGAGCGAGCGCAGCGTGTCGACGTCGAGATCGTTGGTCGGCTCGTCGAGCAGGATCAGATTCCCGCCCGCCTTGAGCAGCTTGGCCAAATGGACGCGATTGCGCTCGCCGCCCGAAAGGCTGCCGACGAGCTTCTGCTGATCGCTGCCGCGGAAGCCGAACCACGAGCAGTAGGCACGCGAGGGGACCTCGCGCTTGCCGAGCACGAGCTTGTCCTCCCCGGCGGAAATCTCCTGCCAAACGTTGTGCTTGCCCTGGAGCGCTTCGCGGCTCTGATCGATATAGGCGATCTTCACGGTCTCGCCGATCTTGAGCTTGCCGCGATCCGGCGCCTCATCGCCGATCAGCATGCGAAACAGCGTGGTCTTTCCGGCGCCGTTTGGCCCGATCACGCCGACGATGCCGCTGCGCGGCAGGCGGAACGAAAGCTCGTCGATCAAGAGGCGTTCGCCGTAGCCCTTGCTGAGCTTCTCGGCTTCGATCACCACGTCGCCCAGGCGCGGCCCCGGCGGAATGCTGATCTCCTGGGGGTCGGCCGGACCCTTGGTCGATTTGGCGACCAGATCCTCGTAGGCGGCGAGGCGCGCCTTGCTCTTGGCTTGCCGGGCACGCGGCGAAGCCCGCACCCACTCGAGCTCCTGCTTGATCTTGCGCTGGCGCGCCGACTCCTGCTTCTCGTCGGCCTCGAGCCGGGCGCGCTTCTGATCGAGCCACGACGAGTAGTTGCCCTTGAACGGATAGCCCCGCCCGTGATCGAGCTCGAGGATCCACTCCGCGACGTCGTCGAGAAAGTAACGGTCGTGCGTCACCGCGACCACCGTGCCCGCGTAGTCCTTGAGGAAGCGCTCGAGCCAGGACACCGATTCGGCGTC
>Ga0111538_10004905_pt1 | contig 18420 bp, 14 predicted proteins | sample SoiMethybrSBSTD1_FD_79669 | JGI IMG/M metagenome (GOLD analysis project Ga0111538, IMG submission 79669) | Bulk soil microbial communities from a Populus tree surrounding site in Tennessee, USA - Soil MetaG P. TD hybrid SBSTD1 (version 2)... | ecosystem: Environmental > Terrestrial > Soil >...
CGCGACGGCCACCGCGCCGACGACGCTCGCCGATGTGACGACCATCCAGAATCCGCGCCGGGCGGGAGCTTCGCCGGCCGTGGCGTCTCCGGATTTGCGGATCATCACCACGTTGCGGACACCGCGCAAGATCGACCGCCAATCCATGAGCAGCGTGGTGATGGCATTGGAAGCGAGGAGCGCTACGCCAGGCCAGAGCAGCCAGCCGCTGAGCGCACCATAGTCGACGTTCTTGACCCATCCACGCGCCAGCACGAGCGGCGCCAAGAAGCCCCAGGCGCCCACGGTGCCCGCCAGAAAATTCACGCCGCCGCGCGGACCTATCAAAACGCCGGCCGAAAGCATGACGGGGCTCAGAGCGAAGCCGAGCCAGAGCGATGCGGCCGAGAGAGCGGCATGCCCCCAGGGCAGGGTCAGACCTTGGGGCAAGAGCACCGGCTTGCCGTCGCGAAACCAGGTCACCAAGGCGGCGCCTACGGCAGCCACGAACAGCAAGCGCGCGTGACCGAGACTCTTGGCGCCCGCGGTGTGCATCGTCTCGATCACTTCCGCCGTCGCTCGTCCGGTGGGGAAGGGGAGCTCGTCGATGACGATGAGCCGCTGACGGAGCGACCGCGCGATGACGATGCCGATGGCCCCCAAGGCGATGCCCCAGACCACGATGGCCCACGATGGGTAGGTGTGACCTGCCAAAGAGAGCGCAGCGATGGGAGCCGTGACGCCGGTGACGAAGGACATCACCGCCGCCGAGGAAGCGATCGTCTGCGTCAGGTTGTTTTCGGCGATGGAGTAGGTTCGCGCGCTGCCGGCTCGTTTGGCGCCGAGAATGGCAAAGGCCACCACCGCGGCGGTGATGCTTCCCCCGTCGACGTAGGCCGTCTTGAGGCCCGTATAAACATTGCCCGCCGCGAGAAGCGCGCCGAGGATACATCCCGCGCCGATGGCGCGCGTCGTGAATTCCGCTGCGCCCGAAGGCGCGCTCGCGCGCGGAAGGTCAGCGGCCACCGCCGCCGGAGCTGGATGAGATTCCGTGTTCATGCACGTCGTGCTGGGCGACAGAGATGCTCGCCGCGCCCGACTCTTGCTCTCGAGGTTCGCAGTTCTCGATGCCGTGCACAAGACGCGGGGTGTGGCCGGACCGAGCGTCAAACGTAAGAACCGGAGATGCCGGCATGTCCGGAGAGGGGAGACGATGTGGGAGCGCCCGGGCCGTCAGCGATTGACGAGGACGAGCACTTCCGAAGGGGGCAAATCCCGAATCGCGAGATAGCGGACGTCGCCGCGCGTCTCGGCGGTTACGCGGGATCCCACGCGATGCGTGCCGGTGTAAGCGTGGTCGACCGCTTGCGCGGTGTTCACGGCGACGCGAAACGCGTCTCCGGGGCCGTTCATTTGAGCGTCGATGAGCACGTCCGCACCGCGAAACTTCTCGCCGTGGGTGTTCACGATGCAAAGCGCTTCCTCGTCGTCGAGCACGCGTGACCACGCCAAGAGCTCGCCGGCTCCGGAAGGTGCGAACGCGGCGCCCAGGATGGAGAGAGGGCGGAGGTACTGCCGGCCGTGCCTCAAGACGGGGAACGAAGCGCGTGCCTCGATCATCGCCTGCAAGCGGCGGAACACGCCGTGCCCTTCGTCGAAGCAATGTCGGCCCGATGTGCCGAATGGTCCAAAGCCGGGGAGCGCCGTGTCGAGCGCATCGGGGACGAGGCCGGCCCGGCCGCTCGCGCGCGGATGCAAAGGTCCGAACATGGCTTCGCGCAGGTAGCGATCGGTGGTGCCCCAATCCGGCAGCCATTGGCGTTCGCTCGGTTCGGGGCCGGCCAGAGCTTGCTCGGTGCCGTAGTAGATGCACGGGATGCCCAGCGTGAAGAGCTGGATGGCGACTGCGGCGACCACCTGGTGCTCGGAAGCCGCATCGACGGAGAAGCGCAGCTTTGCCCCAAAGACGTGATCGTGGTCGTCGCAGATGGATATGTGACGCGTGCCGAGGTGGCGATGGGAGCCCATGATCGCGAGCCCCGGGTCGAATCCGTCGAAATACGTCTGCGGATGCACGAGGCCTTTGGCAACCTGTCCCAGCGCGACGCGCGTTTCGCCGATGTCGAGGGCGGCGTTGAGCTCGGCTTGCAGAACGTCGAGGTACCGATCCGCCGTGAAATCGCCCCCCGCCACTTCGCCGACCAAGAAGAAATTGTGTTTGCCCTGGTTGGCGGCAAATTCCTTGATGCTGCCGCAGAAGGCGCGCGCTTGCTCGAGCGAGACGTGCTTCAGCGTGTCGAGGCGAAAGCCGTCGACGTCGGTGAGCGCGATCCAATATTTGAAACAGCGCGCCAGGTCTTCGAGCAAGAGTGGGCTGTCGAAGTTGAAGTCGCGCAGCGAAAAGAAGTCGCTCCTCTTGTGCTCTGCGTGGGGATCGTTGATGTCTCCCGCGGCAAGATTGCCTTTGCCGGCGCGGGTGTAGCGTTCGGGATTCTGTAACTCGGCCGGCCACACGCCGTCCTCGGGGGTGCGGATGGCGTCGATCGCGCTGCCGTCCGCACCTCGCCATGCGCCGAAAGGATAGCGGCCCTCGGTGTAGAAGGGCTCGTAGATGCCGCCCGGCGTATCGGAGGGATAGACCCAGTTCGTACCCGAATGTTGGAAGACGACGTCGAGCAGGACACGCATACCGCGGTCGTGCGCCTGCCGTACCAGATCGACGAGGTCGCTGCGGCTGCCGAAGTGGGGGTCCACGTCGAGAAAGTCTTGAATGGCGTAGCCGTGGTAGTTGTTCTCGTGTCCGCGCTGCTTGAAGATGGGGCTGAGCCAAAGCGCCGTCACCCCGAGGTGCTGCAGGTAATCGAGCTTGGAAATAACGCCGCGTAGATGACCCCCTTGCCAGCGATTGGCCCCCGAGTCGGCCCACGCCGCCCAGTTCCAGCCGTCGCCGCGCGCGGCGCCAACGTGCGCCCGATCGAGCAGCGGGCGCTCGTGCTCCTTGCCGTCGCTGAAGCGGTCCACGAAAAGGAAGTAGAGGACTTCGTCTTGCCAATCGACCGGCGACGGAAAGTACTCGGCGCGCCGTGGCAATACGATGTCGCGCACCCGGTCGGGCCGAGGGTGCGTGAGCATGTCGTCGGCGAAGGGGGGACGCGGCATCAGGCGGGGCGCGCACCGTCGTAGAGGTCGTATTCCTCCGCTCGCGCAGAGAGACAGCACTCGCTCCCGACCGGAAATGTACGGCACATTTCGGGCCGAATGGCGTAGATCCCGCAGCGGCTGTCGGCTTTGAGGTGCAGACAGGCCTTATCGGGGGCCAGGCGCAGCACGATTTGGCCTCGGCTGTGCCGGACGTAGGGTCGCTCGGCGAAACGAGCACGTCCTGCCCGGCGAAATCGTGCGACGTCGGTCTCGTCGAGGACCACCCGATTCGAGTAGCAGCACGCCGCGCACGACACGCAATCGAATTCGACCTTGCGCGTCGCGCCGCTGTGCACTTTGTCTCGCTCGATCCGGTCGCGCACCATCGCGTTGCATTCGCGCGGAACGAGCGTGGTGGCGAGCCCTTTGGTCACGCCGCGGGTCGAGACCTCGTAGCGCTGTTTGCCGAGGTCGAGAATGGCGTGGTAGGCGAGATCCTTGGGATCGTCCTCGTTGGGGCGGGGGAGAAGCAGCCGGGCGCGCGTCCGATGTTCCCAGACCACGGCATGCCCACCCCGCCGTGCATGGACGGCGGCCACCCGCCATTGTCGGGAATTGAATGACCGTACGACGGGGCGAACGACTTCGGTAGCTGGCACGCGGGGTCCTATAGCGCATGCCGGGGACGGCGCGCGAGCGCCGGAAGGGTCTTCCGCCTAACGGCGTGGTCGAAAGAGCCGAGGCGACATTCGGCCACCCCCCCGCGCGCCCGGTGTTAACCTCGGGGGAAGCGCGTCATCCGCGAGGATCGACGTGTTCGGTCGCGGGGTGGCGAAGGAACAAGCAATGGGCGGAGGGGAAGGGGGCACGGATCGGGAGGAGCGACCTCAGGATCGCGCCGCTCCCCAGCGCACTGAGACGACGTTCTTCGAGGAGCTCTTGCAAGCTCAGAACGAAATGGGGATCGGGGTCGCCATCACCGAGGGCTCGCGTTTTGTCCTGGTCAACGAAGCGCTGGCCAAAATGTACGGCTACACCGTGGCGGAGATGCTGGCGCTCCCGTCGACGCTCGATGCGATCGCCCCGGAATCGAGGACCGAAGTGACGGAACGCATGCGGCGGCGCGTCGCCGAAGGCGCCGTCACGAGCCCGGCCGAGGAAGTCGTCGCCCTGCGCAAAGACGGCGTCCGCTTCCACGTCGAATATGGGCTGAAGACGCTCCTGGGCCGGCGACCGACGCAGATGATCTCCATCGTCCGCGACGTGACCGAGCGAAAGAAGGCGGAGAGCGCGCTCAAGCTACACAGCGTCATCCTCAACAAGATGGCAGAGGGGGTCTGCCTGATACGAGACACCGACGGCACCATCGTCTATGCCAATCCGAAGCTCGAGAGGATGCTCGGCTACCTGTGGGGAGAGCTCGAGCGCAAGAATCTCTCGGACGTGACGTACATCGATCCCTCGGCTCCCGAAGCGGAGAAGACGGAAAACCCCGTGACGCGCCTGGATGCGCGGGGGGAAACGACGTACGAGGTGCGGCTCAAGAGCAAGGACGGCGAGCCGCTCTGGTGCCGCGCCAGCATGGCGAAGCTCGATCACCCGGAGCACGGACTCGTCTGGGTCGCCGTGTACGAGGACATCGCCGAGCGCAAACGCGCCGACGAGCTCATTCGCACTGCACACCGCGACTTGCAGCGGCGCGTACAAGAGAGAACGGCTGAGCTCTCCAAGACGAACGCCGCCCTCGTCTACCAGATGGCCGAGCGCGAACGAGCGGAGCGAGAGAAGCTCATCCACCAGGCCCGCTTTCGAGCGCTGATCGAGAAGAGCACCGACGTCATCGCCGTGCTATCGGCCGAAGGGAACAGCGTCTATGTGAGTCCCGCGGCACAACGCGTCCTCGGTCGCGATCCTTCCGAGCTCATCGGTCACGGTGGTCTCGAGCTCGTCCACCCCGACGACCACGAGCGCATGCGCGAAGTGATGACGGAGCTGTTCGCCGATCCCACCAAGGTCGTCCCCTTCGAGTGCCGCGCCATGCACAAGGATGGCTCGGTTCGCCGTTTGGAGGGGACCGCCGCCAACATGCTCGCCGATCCTGCGGTGAAGGGTCTCGTAGGCAGCTATCGCGACGTCACCGAGCGCAAACAGGCGGAAGAAGACCTGCGGCGCGCGGAGGAACAACTGCGACAGGCTCGCAAAATGGAGGCCATCGGCAGCCTTGCGGGGGGCGTGGCGCACGACTTCAACAACCTGCTCTCCGTCATCCTGAGCTACGCGACCATGTTGGCGGCAGACCTCAAAGAAGGGGACCCCATGCGCGCGGATCTCGAAGAGATCCGCGCCGCGGGCGAACGCGCCGCCGCGCTCACGCGGCAGCTTCTCGCCTTCAGCCGCCAGCAGATCCTGAACCCCAGGACCCTCAACTTGAACGACGCTTTGGCGGGCATGGAGAAGATGCTCCGCCGGCTGGTCGGCGGTCACATCGAGTTTTTCATCAACGCGACCCCAGCTCTCGGCAAGGTCATCGTCGATCCCAGTCAGATCGAACAGGTGATCATGAATCTGGCGGTCAATGCGCGCGACGCCATGCCTCGCGGAGGCAAACTCATGATCGAGACGACCAACGTCGATCTACGCGATCGTGCGCTCGCCGAAGAGCTGGCGGTGACGCTCGGCCCTTACGTGGTGCTGACGATCACCGATACCGGCACGGGGATGGACGAAGCCACGCAGCGGCGCATGTTCGAGCCCTTTTTCACGACAAAAGAGCGGGGCAAAGGGACGGGGCTCGGTCTCGCGACGGTGTTTGGCATCGTCAAACAGAGCGGCGGAGGCATCGGGGTTCAAAGCGAGCTGGGCGCCGGGACGGTGTTCAAGGTGTATCTCCCCCGCGTCGAGATGGGCGCGTTGACGGAATGGCACCCCTCGCAAGCGCCCCCGCGGGGCACGGCTCGCGGCACGGAGACAATCTTGCTCGTCGAGGACGACGAACGCGTGCGCAGTCTGGCGCGCGCCATCTTGCGCCGCAACGGTTACCAAGTGCTGGAGGCGCAGAGCGGCGGGGATGCGCTGCTCATCTGCGAACAGTACATTGCCACCATCGACCTGCTCTTGACCGACGTGGTCATGCCGCGCATGAGCGGTCGCCAGCTGGCCGAGCGTCTGCGGACGGTGCGACCGAGCATGAAGGTTCTCTTCATGTCGGGCTACACCGATACCGCTATCGTCAATCGCGGGGTCCTCGACCCTAGCATTGCCTTCCTCCCCAAACCGATCACGCCGGAGACGCTGACGCAAAAGATCCGCGAGGTCCTGAGCGCGCCGCTCCCCCTCGTGGAAATCCAGTCCCCGCGGCCAGCCGACGGTTGACGCACTGCGTGAGATACGTGGAGCGACCTGCCCACAATGGGCGTGGATGGCCGACATGTGGATAGGTTGAGCGCGAAAGCAGCACCGCCGTACACGAATTCTGGGCCTTTCACCGAGAATGTGGACGGTGAGGAGGAACCAACAGAAAATGGAGCACCAGCTGCTCGCTCGTCTCGGATACCGGGGTGGGACGAGGGTTTTCAATGTCGCGCCTGCTGAGGATGACATCGCTCGGAACGAAGCTCGCGCTCGCGACGGTGGGCGTGCTCTCCGTCATTTCGGTGCTCCTCTACTTGCAACTGACCAGCCGCGAACAGCAGCACCTGCTCTCCGCGAAGACGACGGCGGCGGGCATGGTGACCAACCTCTTCGCCGCCTCGCTGGCCGCGCCGCTCGATTTCGGGGACGCCGAAGCCATGGAGACCGAGCTCGGCAACCTGCGCTCGAATCCGGAGATCATTCAGGCGTGGATCTGGTCGCTCGGCCCCACCGATCCCATCACGCGCCTTCATCGCGACCGAACCTTGGCGCAGGAGCCTCCTCCCACCGGTCTGGACGTCGGCACGCGAATGCTCGCCGACCGCGTGGAGGTCTCGCGGCCGGTCTTCGGGCGCAGCGGTCAGCCGGTGGGCAAGGTGGCCGTCGTCTTTTCGCTGGCCGCCGAGAATGCCGCCTTCGTCGCCAATCGAACGCGCATCTTCTGGTGGACGCTGGTGATGGACGTTGCAACCGCTTTCGGCCTCATCCTCATCGCGCGACTGCAGATCATTCTGCCGCTCGCCAAGGTGGCGGAGGGGGCACGCCGCCTCGAAAAAGGAGACCTCGCGGCGAGGGTGGACATCAACTCCGCCGACGAGGTCGGACAACTGGCTCGCGCCTTCAACACCATGGGTGAAGCCATCGCAGACCGTGAGCAGCGACTCGACGCCGCTCGTCAGAGCCTGCGCGATCTGTTCGATCACATGGGCCAGGCCATCGTCGCTTTCGGGCCGACGGGCACGATCGAGGGAGAGGTGTCCCGGCAGGCGTCGCGTCTCTTCGGAGGCAAGCTCGGCGGCACGCGCGTGCGCGACGTGCTCTATCGAGGCGCCCCCGACGGGGACATCGACGCTCAGGCGTTCGAGGAATGGTCCAACGTGGCGTTTCGCGTGCGTCCGGCGGAATGGGCGGAGTTCGCGACGCTGGCCCCCGCCGAGATCGTGCTCAATCGGGAAGGGGAGGAGCCGGTGCCCCTCGAGCTCGAGTTCCGGCCGGTGACCAAGAACGGCAAGGTCGTGCGCGTGATGCTGCTCGCCACTGACGTGAGCCAGCAGCGAGCATTGGAGCGGACCGTGCAATCGCAGGAAGAGGAGCACGCGCGCCAGATGGCGGCCATGCGCCGCCTCGTGGCCGGCGGTCCGCAGGTGTTCGTGATGTTCGTGGACAGCGCGCGTCAGCGGATCGCCCGCTGTGTCGAGATCGTGGGTCCCGAGCCGCGCATGCTGCTCTCGGGGGAGATCGACGAGCTTTTCCGACACGTCCACACCCTCAAGGGCGAAGCGGCGGCGTTCGACTTGCGGGATCTGCAATCGCAGTCGGCGGAGCTCGAGGAAGAGCTCGACGAGCTCAGGTCCGAAGCGCGCGGCGAAGGTTTCGCGACCACCGATGCCGTGCACGATCGACTGTCGGCGCAGTTTAAGCACGCCACCGAGGCGCTCGAGCGAGGGTGCGAAGTCTTCGTCGCTGCGTCCCCCACCGGACGGGTTGCCCTCGACCAGGTCACCGTTCAGCGCTCCGATCTTTTGGAGCTACTCGCCCACCTGGGGCAGCGCAACGACGAGCTCGGTCACATCGCCACTCGACTCGCCTCTCGCCCCTTCGGCGAATCTACGGCAAACTTGGTGGATCTTGTCCCCACTTGGGCCGACAAGGAAGGAAAACGAGCTCGCTTGCAGGTCGAAGGCAAGGAAACGCGCGTTCCCGCGCACGTGGCTCGCATCTTGGGCGGCGCCCTCACGCATTTGATCCGCAATGCCATCGTGCACGGAATCGAAAATCCCGATGCGCGGGAGAGTCGCGGAAAATCCCCGATCGGCCTCATTCGCGTCATCGCGGCCGAGGGGGAGAGCGGCCCCATGTTCACCGTGGAGGACGATGGGCAGGGGCTCGACCTCGCGTCCATCGCGCAGCAGGCCGTTGCCATCGGCGAGACGGTGGGAACGCGCCCGATCGAGCAGCTGGCGTTTCTGCCCGGGCTCTCGACGGCGCGCATGGGAGATCTCGCGGGCCGCGGCGTTGGCCTGCATGCAGTGAAATCTGAAATGGAGACCGTAGGCTACAAGGTGGACGTCTTCTCCAAGGCCGGTGAATACGCACGATTCGTGCTTCGTCCGAAGGACGCGCCGTACGACGGGAATGCTTTCGCTGGCAAGGAAGCACGACAACATGCGTAAAGATGGTGGACCGCGACATATTCTGGTCATCGACGACAGCGAGGTGCTGCTCTCGCGCATCAAGAAGGCGCTCGTCGAGGATGGTCACATGGTGACGACGACGACGCAGACGGTAGGCAACGCGCGGCTCCTCACCACGGTCGATCTGGTGATCATCGACTACCATATGCCCGGGATCAACGGGCTCGCTGTACTGCAAGCGATGCGGGCCGCCGCGGCGCACCTCGATCACGAGCCGCTCTTCTACCTCTACACTTCCGATCGCCACGTTTCCGGCACCTACGCCGACCTCGGCTTCGACGGCGCTTTCCCGAAGGGGGACGAAACGGTGTTGGTCCAGCAGGTGCGCGCCGTCTTCCGGCTCAGCCAAATTCGGGCGCTGGCGCAAAAAGAGCGGCCCGCTGCCACCAGCGAGCAGGTGCTCGCCTCCAATCGCATCTCGGGCACGATGAGCGAGCGCCCTCCCTCCACGGGGTCGATCCCCAAGCCGCGCGAAAAGAAACAGTGAGCCGCCGCGAAAGGCCCTCGCGTTATTCCGCGTTGCCGAACCGGTAGCCGACGCCGCGCACCGTTTGGATGAGCGAGCCTGCGTTGCCGAGCTTCTCGCGCAGTCGCTTCACGTGCGTGTCGACGGTGCGCGTCTCGACGTTGAGGTGCAGCCCCCAGACGTCGTTGAGCAGCGTCTCGCGCGTTTGGACGCGATCGGCGCGACTCATCAGCGTATAAAGCAGCCTAAATTCCAGCGCCGTGATCTCGACGTCGTTGCCGTCGACCTGCACGCGATGCCCTTCGACGTCGACGCGAAGGGGGCCCGCCTGAAGCATGGGGGACTCGGTGGGGATTCCGCGGCGTAGAACCGCTTTCGCCCTGAGTACGAGCTCGCGCAGGCTGAAAGGCTTGGTCACGTAGTCGTCGACGCCGAGCTCGAAACCGACGATGCGATCGACCTCTTCGCCGCGCGCGGTGAGCATGATGACGGGAATTCGCTTGGTCTTGGTCTCGGCCTTGAGCTGCTTGCAAACTTCCCAGCCCGGTATGTCCGGCAGCATCACGTCGAGCAGGACCAGGTTCGGGGGGCGCGCACCCGCCAGCGCAATCGCGTCGCGCCCCCGTGTCGTCGTCGCAACGGCGAATCCCGCGTTTTTGAAGTTGTATTCGAGGGTCCGTAACAGATCGACTTCGTCTTCGACGATCAGCACGCTCGGCGTGGGCTCGTTCATATTGGGCGAATCGTAGCTTACATCCTGTGTCATCGGCGTGACATGTCGCACGGCAAAGGCCAGGGCGCGGTGAGCTAGGCCCCGAAAATGGCCGTGATTTAGGGCCCATTTGCTTTCTCGTCGCCGCCGCACAAAGGTGGCGGGTCCCGCGATGGCCTCCTTGCCGCTCGCCCCCATGGCCGCTCTCCCGCAATCTCCCGATAACGACGGGGCCTCGGGTGATCGCCCCGCGCTTCAAGCCTTGCTCCCCTCGGAGCTCGTCGGGGTAGCGGCGGGAATCGAGCTCAGCGAAGCGCGCAAGCTCATCGCTCTGGTGCACCGCGGCGAAGCGCTTCCCCGCCGATCGCCGTCCGAAGTTCGGCGCTCGTCGCTCGATCGAGTACGCGCAGCGACGCAGGTGCCCGAGCTCGCGCTCGTCGGCAGGGCGCCGAGCGCCGTCGATGGTTTCGTGAAATATGCGTTCGCGGGCCCCGATGGCTCGGTTTTCGAGACGGTGCTGATCCCGCTCGAACAACCGGGCCGGGCAACGATCTGCGTCAGCTCGCAGGTGGGATGCGCCCTCGGGTGTGTTTTCTGTGCGACCGGGCGCCTCGGCCTCGTGCGAAACCTCGCCCCTTGGGAGATCGTCGAGCAGATCCGCGCCGTACGGCGCGATCTTCCGGCTGGCGTGCGCGTGCACGGCGTCGTGTTCCAGGGCATGGGCGAGCCGCTCGCCAACTGGGCCTCCGTTCGCCAGTCGGCGCGCGTGATGTCGGAATCGTCGGCCCAAGCCGTCGATGCGCGCAACATCACCATTTCGACCGCTGGGATTCCGGCCGGGATCCGCGCGCTCGGCGAAGCACTGCCGAACGTGCGGCTCGCGGTCTCGATCGGAAGCGCGCGCCCCGCGCTACGGCAAAAGCTCATCCCGCTCGACGCGCGCTACCCGCTGGAGAGCGTGCTCGCCGCTGCCGGCGACCACGCGCGCACGACGAACCTCGCGCCGCTCTTTGCCTACACGCTGCTCGCGGGGACCAACGACACGGCGGAAGATGCGACGGCGCTCGCCGACATGGTGAAGTCCTTTGCCGATCGCTACGGCAAAAGGCCGCGTCTGTCGCTCATTCCGTACAACGCCATCGGCGAAGGGGACCCCTTCCAGCGCGCCGACGAGGCTCGCCACGCGCAGTTTCGGGACCTCCTCGTCGCGGCAGGCGTCGTCCCCAGCCGACGTTATTCGGGGGGAGGGGACGTCGCCGCCGCGTGCGGCCAGCTCGCCGCCAAGGTGTAGTGCGCCGGCGACCGCGGGGCCCGCTCAGCCGCCGCTGCGCCCGTCGGAGCTCGTCGAATCGCGGCTGCCGTCCATCTGCGTCCCGCCGCCGTCGGTCGGCGTTCCGCCGCCGTCGCCGCCGTCCATCGTGTCGCCAGCGTCGGCGCGGTCTTTCGTCTCGCAGGCCAACCATTCGCCGAGCTTCTTCCGCTCTTCCTCCGGCGGCTTGGGATCGCTCGGCGGCATCGACGTATTGACGGAGCTGGGGCCGGCCGCGGCTTCTTCATCGACGTGATCCGCCATCTTCAGGATGCCGTTCAGCGTGTCGAAATTGTGGTCGGCCGGCGCCCCCTGGCGCGCGTCGCCGGTGAGCGCGCTCGAATGGCAACGGTTGCAATACATCGCCATGAAAGGCTGTCCGAAGTTGGCATACGTGAGCGTGCTGCCGGTCGGTGGACATACCGCCCCCGACGCCGTGCCCTCGTCGTGATCGTCGTCGTCGCTACCGCAGGACGCTGCCCCCGCCAAGGCGAGGAGCGCAAAGGCCCAAAAGCCGAACTGATTTCGGATGGGAGCAGTTTTCATGGGTCGAGAAGACCCGAACCAAACCGGACGCGTCAATGCGGCGTTTTGTCGCAGGTTGTGGCGCGGGACGAGGGCGCGCCGTCCCCAAATGCGCTAAAAAGGGCTGCTTTGCCCTCCACCCCCGATTTTCTCGAGCTCTTCGCGCGGCGCCCCGCGATCTTGGCGCCGATGGAGGACGTGACCGACGTCGTCTTCCGTCGTTTGTGCCGCACGGTTGGCGCCGAGCTCTGTCTCACCGAGTTCGTCAACGTGGAAGGTTTGTTGCGCGGCTGTCGCAATGCGAAAAGGAAAGCGACGCTGGTGGCCGACGACGTGCCAACGGCGATCCAAATCTATGGTTCCGACCCCGAGCGGCTCATGGAAGCCGCTCGCGTGGCGGAAGCCGCAGGCCCCGCATTCATCGACATCAATTGCGGCTGCTGGGTCCCGAAGATCGCCGCCCGTGGCGCGGGGGCCGGTTGGCTGCGCGATCCCGCCGCGATGGTGGATATGGCAGCGCGCGTCGTTCGCGCGGTATCGTTGCCGGTGACCGTCAAGACGCGCATCGGCTGGGGGCCCGAATCGCACATGCCCATCGTCGATCTGGCGCCGCGCCTCGAAGACGTCGGCGTGGCGGCGCTCACCGTGCATTGCCGCACGGCCGACATGGGGCACCGCGGGGCCGCGGATTGGTCATGGGCGGCGCGCGCGGCCGAACGGGTCAAAATCCCCGTCATCGTCAACGGCGACATCCGCGGCGCGGCCGAAGCACGAAAAGCGCTCGACGAAACCGGTTGCGCGGGGGTCATGGTGGGGCGGCGTGCCATCGATCACCCCTGGGTGTTCCGCGAGATTCGGTCGTGGCTCGATCACGGCATCGAGCACGCACCGCCTACCTTTGCCGAGCGTTTCGCGATGTGCCGCGCGCATCTCCAAGCCAACGTTGGTGCACGGGGCGAGTACTTCGGTGTGCGAGTCACGCGCCGTCACCTCGCCGGATACCTCAAAGGACTCCCGGGAGCGGCAGCGCTGCGCCAGCGCCTTCTCGTCGAAGACAGCTTGTCGCGCTGCCTCGAGATCCTCGATGGCGCCGAAGCCTCGCTGCGCGGTTGGCACGCCGAGCAAGCCGCTGCGTCAACCTTCGTAGACGTCGTCCTGCTCGATGCGGCTCAGCACCCAGTCGAAGTCGCCTGACGTGACCTTCGCGCGGCAATAGACGCAATTGCCGGCCATCTCGATTTGCAGCGGGGCGCCGCACGACGGGCAGCCCGCGTCGACGCGCGAAGGGCCCTTCTTGGCGACGCTGCGGATGAGCGTCCAATATTCGCTGTACCGCCGCGGCCGCGTGCGGTTGCCCGCTACCACCTGCCCGCCGTCGTCAGCCAACGTGTAGTCGAGGCTCGACGCAAAAATCCGCACCGTGAGCGCGTCGAAGTATTTGTCCGTCGTCGCCCGCGCGAGCTCGATCTGCTCGACCCGCGCGCCTTCGGTGATATTGCGCAGGCGCGCCTTTTTGTAGGCCTCGATCCAATAGGCGAGCATTTGAAACAGGTTGTCGCTCACGAACGGGCGGGCCGCCGCCCAATCGCGGTTCGACCACGACGTCTGCATGCTCGCGTGGATCAGCGCCACCCGATGCTGAAAGGTCGGCCACACGAACGTGGGGTCGCGCTGCCCGAGCTCGGCGAAGCGCGCGCTGACATCGGCGTCGAAGACGGTGGGGAGGTTCGTCCCCTTTTCTTCGGTGGTTCCGGTGAGCATGGGGCCGCGCGCTTCGCGGCTCGTGACTTCGATCGTCTCCACGACCCAGTCGAACTGCCCCGTGTCCACCGTGGCCTGGCAATATTTGCAACGGCCGCCCGACATCGAATCGAGGGGGGCGCCGCACGACGGGCATTCGAAGACCCGGGCGCGCTCGGGTGCGCGAGACTTGGCCGATTTGGCGCGCGAAAGCATCCATTGCTCGCACGCGTAGAAGCTTTGCTCCGCCCCCGAAGGGAGGATCTCCGTGTAGTTCGTTTCGAACTCGACGCCGACCCACACCGTGGGTCCGTCGTTCTCCATTCCGTCGACCGAGCGGTAGCGCATGGCGCCCACGATGATCGCTCGGACTTCGCGTACTTCGCCGAGCCCCGTCAGTGTGCCGCGGGCGGGGGGCTTCAAATAGGGGGACAGTCTTTCGAGCGCGCCCGCCGGCCTGAGGGTGTGGGCCTGCGCGTAGAGCGCGTAGAGAAAATCCTCGAACAGAACGAGCGAGAAATCCGGGTCGTGGGCGCGGAGCCCTTCGAGCTTTTTGCGCGGCGGCGTACGCGGGGGGCCGGCCGCGGCGACGCCGGCCTGCCAATTCAGTGCGACACCGCGCTTCTTCAACATCTGAGAAACGACGAACAGAATGATGAGCGCGCCGAAGAAGCCGAATCCTCCGACCCCCGTGGAGAGCAGGAATCCGATGAGCCCGAACAGGTCGTCGGAGGAGCTCGACGAGCCTCCACTGCTGCGCGAGCCGGAGCTCGAGCTCGACCGTGAGCTCGAGCTCGACGAGCTGCTGCGCGAGCTCGAGCCGCTCGATCGAGAGCCCCCGCTGAAAGATTGGCCACCTCCGGGGCGGGCTAGCAAGAACGTGATGCGCGGTCGCGCCGCTGGCGAGGGAGCGGTGACCGCGGTCGGGGCGATCGGCGCGGCATGCGCGCTCGCCGTGGCCAGCGCGATCGACGCTGCCATCGCCAAAAAGGCCCCTGAGCGCTGTCCGCGCGAGCGCATCATGCGTGCGGCTCGTCGGGAAGCTCGTTGAGGTCATCGGCCATGCGCGGCAGCGCCTTGCCGAGGATGGGGCCCAAGGCGCGCAGGGCCTCCGTGAAGCGCGGAAAGCTGGGTCCGCGATGAAGCGCGGCATCGAGCGCGGCTATCGCTGCGGTGAAGGGCGCCCCGAGCACCGCGATGTCGACCCCGACGTCGGGTACCACTTCGACGACGCGCTCGAACATCGACACGTAAACGAGGATGCCCGTGCGCCCCGATGTCTTGCCGATACCGAGGTCCACGAATGCTGCGCGCGCCGACGTCCGCACGTTGGCGCGCATGAGGCGGCGCGAGGTCAGGGCGCGCCGCAGCGGGGGAATCGACGTCGACGCGAAGGCGCCGAACGCGAAGGCAATGACGCTGTCCAAGGGCATCCAGTCGATGCTGAACTCATGCTCGTCGAACAAGAAGACGAGCAGCGCCGCGAATGACAGCGCGAACCCCACCAGGTAATCGGTGTGCCGGTAATGTCCCGACGTAGCGCGCACCGCGACGACGACTTCCGCCGACGTGACGCGCTCGATCTCGCGTATGCATCGCGCGACCTCGTCTTTGGCGGCCTTGTCCGTGAAGGCCGACGTTCCCATGATTCGCCCCCGCTCCGCTCGCGCCCCGGCGCTAGCCTTGGTTGACGCTGTCAAGGAGGGCCATGAAAGCGGTCTTCGCCGTTTCGACCGTTTTCTGCGGGCCGGTCAGCTTGAAGAAGTAACTGCCGGCCGGGGTCTCCACCACCGCCGCGATCATGCGATAGTTCGGCTTCTTGACGGCCTCGCGGATCGTCATGCTGGAGCCGTCGTACGTTCCGTGGATGTCGACGACCGTCTGCTTCATCCCGTTTGCTTTGCGCTCGACGCGTTTCACGTCGGCCGGCGCGACCTCGGGAAACTGAGCGGTCCAGCGCTGGATGTTGGCTTCGGTCGAACCTCCGTTGGAAGGCCCGAAGTAGTACACCGCGGCTTCGGCATCTTCGGCGTCGTCGCCCACCGCTCTGATCTTGTACGAAGCCTTGCGCATCGCGCTACCCCCCTCCACGCGCTCCCACTTCGGCGGATCGCGCCAAACGATGGTGGCCACTTGAGGCTCGGGGGGCATCACCACGACGCTGTGCACGGGTCGGGGCGCCGGCCCAGGCTCGTCCTGTCGTGCACAGCTCGTCAGCGCGGCGGCCAGAAGGAGTCCAACACAGGCGATAGGGGGAGCAAAGTGGGAGGGGCGCACGTTCTTGACCCGCCGAAGAATGGCACGATTTGGCGCCCGCTGGACCAGTTTTCACCGGTGTCAGCCGGGGGCGAAATCGACGGGTTGCGCGAGGGCCGTCGCGATGGCGTCCGGGATGCGCTCGGCCGCCAGCCCTTTCCAGAAGACGTGCCATCGCTCCGTGCGCACCATGCCATCGCATTCTTGCAAATAGAAAGGGAGAATCGGGTTGTCGTTGCGCGTGCGCCAGAACACCGTCGGGTAATCGCCGATCATCAGCTGCCACAGGTCCCGGCCGAGCCCTTCGCCTTGGGCTTCGCGATCGACGGCCAGCTTGCACAGGTAGCCCCCGAGTGGTGTTTCGCGCACGAGCGCCACCCCGCGGTAGCTTTCTTCGATGTACGCGCGCGCGATATCGCGCTCGAAAAAAGCCGGGTCGAGCGGGCGACCGAAGCTCGACGTCAGCAGGGCCGACAAGCGTTCGGCGTCGAGCTCGGCGAGCCCATTTTTCACGACCACCGAAGAGCCTCGCTTGATCAAGGTACCGGCGCCGCGAATCGTGAAAAGCTCGCGCAGAAGCAGAAGCGACGATGTGACGGCGACGAACATCCGGTGCGAGGTGCGCTCGACGAGCAGCCGGCGGCTCTGCTGCAGGAACGTCAGGCGGCGCGGGCTCATGAGCCGCTTGGCCACGAGCCCTTCGTAGTCGGTGGCGAGGTTGATGATGGGGACCTCGGTTTCCGACTGTCGCAAACGCAGGCCGCCGCGGCGCGAAACGAAGATGAGCTTGCGCGTCTTTAGCCCGTCGGAGAGCGCGCCGAGAGCATCCCATCGGGCCGCTTCGTCGTTCGCGTCACCGGTGAATGCGACGATCGGAATTACGCCGTTACGAGCCTGCTCGGTGATCGTCTGCACGAGGGACGGCTCGTCGGCGGAGCTGACCGAGCAGGGGACCGCCGCACGCTCGAGGCGCCGCATGAGCCGTTCGGCCTGCTCAGCGCCGGCTTTGCCGGCGCTTGTGAGCCCCAGCGAAACCACGGGCGTCAGCCCTAGCCCCGAGAGAAAGCGCAAGTCGAGCACCACGGCTTCGGCTGCGTCCCGTAGAACGCCCGCCCCGATCGCGAGGTTGGCGAAGCTCTCCTTTTTCTCGGCGCGAAAGAGCGCGAGGTAAAATTCCGCTTCCGACCGGTGCCCGACGCTCTCGAGGAAACGCAGGATGGCGTCCGACGTTTCGGCGCTGTCGAATGGGGGCGGCTTTTCGCTGGGGGAAGCGGCAGGCGTCTCTGACGGTCGTTTGGTCACGTTTCGCTTCCCTCTGGAGCGGGAGCCCCCACGAGGTTCTCCGGATGCGGCGGCGGAAACAAGGCCGACACGGCGCCCAAAAGACTCCACACCAGGATGATGATGCGAGCCAGGATCCCGAGCATGAACCCTTGCGTTGCCGTCGCCACTCCCGCGTCGCGGAACAGCTTGAGGAAAGCACCCTCCATAAGTCCCACCCCGCCGAAGCTGATGGGGATCGAGTTGGCGAGGTAGCCAATGGGAACGAAGGCGAGGTAGTGGGCGAACGTGGCGCGGTGCAGCCCGAGCGCCCTTCCCGCGAGGTAGACGCCGTAGACCTCCAAGAGATGCAGAAAGAGCGTCATCGCGAGCCCGGCTGCGATGACCCCCTTGCGGTCGCGCAGCGAGAGGAGCGCCGCGTCGACGTTCTTGAAGATGGCAGCCTTGGGAAGGCGCGAAATGATCGCGTCGTACCGAATCAGCCGGCGAAACCACGAGGAGAAGAAGAGGACGCAGCCGAAGCCGAGCGCGAGCGACACCATCGCGATCTGAAATCCGACCCCCTCGATGCGCGCGAAAAGGACGACCGCTCCCCCGAGAAGAAGCAAGCTGACCAAGCCGATTACGCGATCGACGAAGATCATCGTCGCCGTCGCCTCTTTCTCGGCGCTGTGGCGAAGCAGGTAGACACCCTTGATGATGTCGCCACCCGCTCCGCCCGGCATGAAGGAGTTGAAGAAGAAACCGAGGTAATGAAGGCGTAGCAGCGTGAAGAAGGGGACGCGCGTGCCGCTCGCCACCAGCAAGAGCTGGAGGCGAGCGGCCATCAAGAAGAGCGCGGGCCCGAAAGAAAGGATCGCCAGCGCGAGCAACCATTTGTCCACGTTTTCGAAAAGCGTGAGCCAGCTCGGCAGCAGCGTGTACGGTGCCGTGGCCTGCCCATTGGGGGCGCCTTGAACGTCGGCCTCGGCGATGTCGACGAGCGCACCGTCCGGCGCGCTCGCGCGGTAAGCGCTCCCCGCTGCCCCCGCGCTTCCCGGCTTTTCGACGACCCGCAAACGCGCGCCAGGGGCGAGCTGAATCGCACGACCATCGACCCCCCGCAAAACGAACGCTCGGTTCGGCGGGTCCCCCACCTCGACGCCGCGCCGCGCGAGCGCGGACGCGCCGTCGCTCTCCGCGGCAG
>Ga0111538_10004907_pt1 | contig 18413 bp, 20 predicted proteins | sample SoiMethybrSBSTD1_FD_79669 | JGI IMG/M metagenome (GOLD analysis project Ga0111538, IMG submission 79669) | Bulk soil microbial communities from a Populus tree surrounding site in Tennessee, USA - Soil MetaG P. TD hybrid SBSTD1 (version 2)... | ecosystem: Environmental > Terrestrial > Soil >...
CATCAACCTCGAGGAATGCGGCAATGGCATCCGCTCGTGCGTGCTCTGCCCGGGCGAGGTGGCAACGCCGATCCTGCTCAACCGTCCGATCCCCGAGACGCCCGAGACGATGGCGCGCATGATCCAGCCGCAGGACATGGGCGAACTGATCGCCTTCGTGGCGCGGCAGCCCGCGCATGTGTGTATCAACGAGGTGCTGATCAGCCCTACACACAACCGGGGCTACGTATCCACCATGCAGGCCCGCGCTGCCGCCGCCGCAGCGGCGAAGCGCTGAGCGGCTCGGCCCAAATCGCCTACTCCGTGCTGAGCCTGTCCAGGAACGGCTCCGTGCGCGTGGCACGTCCTTTCGACAAGCTCAGGACAGGGCGCAGCGAGAGGCTGGGGCACCCCTCGTGCCCTCACGCAGCCTTGTCGATGCCGAGCTGGTCGAGGGGGCCCAGCGCCTTCTCGATCATCGGCTTCACGCGGGTGGCGAACTGATCGATGGAGCGCAGCGCGGTCTTCTGCGGCGAGGCGCCGGCCTGGAAGTGCAGCAGCATGTGGCGGGGCCTGGCCGCGCTGATCGTGGCTGCCAAGCGCTCCGCCACCGTCTCGGCGTCGCCGACCATGACGGCCTTGGCGAAGTCCTCCTGCGGCGGCTCGTTCTTGTAGGGCTTCTCCACCAGCATGGTGCCGTCGATCAACTCCTCGCGGAAGCGCAGGCTCTGGGAGAGGCGGATCTGGTGGCGGACGTTGTCGAGGAAGCTCGAGGCCTCCGCCTTGCTGTCGGTGATGCACACGTGGCGCAGCGGGGCGATAGCCACGCGCGTCCTGTCGAGCCCCTGCGCTGCGTACATTCCTGCGAGCCGCTCGCGCATGTCGAGAAGCTGCGGCACGGTGGCGTGCCGCGGCGTGAGCATCACGGTCCAGCCCTTACGCGCGGCCATTTGGTGCAGGTCGGGGTTGTCGCCGGCGACCCAGACGTCCGGCAAGCCCTTCACGGGCCGCGAGGCGATGTGAGTCTGTGGCAGCCTGAAGTACTTGCCCTCGTAGCTGAAAGTTTCGCGCGTGAAGGCGAGTTCCAGCATCTCCATGATCTCGAACAGCTTGGGCACGGAATCCTTCAGGTCCTCGCCGAAGCGTTCGAATTCGTAGGGCTGGTAGCCACTGCCGATGCCGAGCACGAGGCGGCCGTGGGTGAGCGCATCCACCATGCCGATCTCGGAGATGAGGCGGACGGGCTCGTAGAGTGGCATGACGACCACGGCCGAGCCGAGCTTGATGCGCTTGGTCTCACCCGCGAGCCGCGCCAGCATCATCAGCGGCGAGGGGCACACGCAATAGTTGGAGAAGTGATGCTCGGCAAACCAGGCGATCTCGAAGCCGTTGGCCTCCGCCGCCTTCACCTGCTCGACCGCGTTGTCATAAAGCTCATGCGCCTTCGTACCAGGCGTTCGGTATCCCATCAGGTTGAACTGGCCGAAGTGCATCGAGCGTCTCCCAGGATTCAGGTGTTGGTTGCTCGCAGTCTACCCGACACCGGCGGGGTATCATCCGTCGGCGGCGCACGGCAGCTTTGCGTTGGAGCGCCAATCGCCGCTTTGGCGTAGGCCGCTAGAGGCGTCAGCCGCATTGCGCCGATCGGCCCGTGGATCGGCGCAATGCGCTTCGCTTTTTCGCCCTACGATGTGTCAGACCTTGACCTTCTCGTCCTCGACCACGCGGCGGACGGCGGGACGCTGCAGCATGCGATCCTTGAAGGCGCCGTAGTTCTTCAGCTCGGCCATCGGCAGCTCGCGGCGCACGCCCCACGTGTAGAAAGTAAAGGCGTAGGGGTCGAGCACGGAGTAGGCGTCGGATAACCAATCGCGCCCCGCGAGGCGCTGATCGAGCTGCTGCAGGTAGCCATGGAAGGTCTTGCGCCCCTGTTCCTGGAGGTCCGGGTAGTAGGCGGTGTTGGATGTGTAGCGCTCGGGCCGGCTGATGTGGGCGTGCGCGGGGTGCACGCTCGCCGCGAAGAAGCCGATCAGTGAGAGCGCCTGGGCTTCGGCGATGACATCCTTGGGCCACAGCCCGAAACGTTTGCCGAGATAGGGCAGGATCGCGGTGTTCTCGGCCAGCGGCTGGCCGTTGTCGAGCAGCAGCGCCGGCACCCGGCCCTGCGGGTTGATCTTGAGATAGGCCTCGGAGCGCTGCTCGGCCTTGGAGAAATCGACGCGTTTTGCCTCGTATTTCTCGCCACTCTCCTCAAGCACGATGTGAGCCGCCAGCGAGCAGGCGCCCGGCGCATAAAACAGGGTCAGCATGGGTTGGTCTCTCCCAGGAAAGGCCCGACCTTACAATACCGAGAGGCCTTGTCCACGGTTCCCGGCATTGTCGGGGCACCTGTCTCGCTTAGCCATTGCCAAGGGCCGCAGGATCGCCGAAACAGCGCCATGTCCGTCTCAGCCCTGCCGCCCGCGGGGGTTGCCGCCCCCGTGCATCCGCCGCCACGCTTTGTGACGGGCTCGATCGCGCGCCACATCCTCGTGATGACCGGCACCAGCGCCGTCGGCCTGATGGCGATCTTCTTCAGCGACTTCGCCAACATCTTCTTCCTGGGCCTCATGGGCGACCTGCAGCTGCTGGCGGCCGTGGGCTACGCCAGCACCATCCTGTTCTTCCTGTTCTCGGGCGGCATCGGCTTGGGAATTGCCGTCACCGCACTGATCTCACCGGCGCTGGGCGCGCGCGACGTCACTCGCGCCCGCAGGCTCGCAACGCATGCCCTGATGTTTTCGGCTGGCGCGTCATCGCTGACGGTTGCGGCGCTGTGGTTCGCGTTGCCGGTGTTGCTGGGGTGGCTCGGTGCCGGCGGCCGCACGCTCGCGCTTGCGCACGACTTCCTGCGCATCGTGCTGCCGTCGTTGCCGCCGCTGGCGCTGGCCATGTGCGCGTCCGCCGTCCTGCGCTCGTCCGGCGATCCGCAGCGCGCCATGTACATCACCCTGGCCGGGGCGGTGATCGCCACGTTGCTGGACGCCATTCTCATCCTGTGGCTGGGCCTCGGCATTTACGGCGCTGCCATTTCTGCCTTCATTGCGCATTTCGCCATGCTGGGCATCGGGTGGTGGGCCGTCGTCCATGTCCACGACCTGCTAGCGCGGCCGGATTGGAACCTCCTCGAATACGACACGCGGCTGATCACGCGCTTCGCCATCCCATGCGTGCTCACCAACCTCGCCACGCCGGCGGGCGGAGCCTATGTGACGGTGGCGATGTCGCAGTTCAGCGACAGCGCGGTCGCAGGGTGGGCTGTGATCGGGCGCATCATCCCGATCGCCTTCGGGGCGATCTTTTCGCTGTCGGGCTCGATCGGCGCGATCATCGGCCAGAATTTCGGCGCGCGCGAGTTCGGCCGCGTGCGCGCGACCCTGACCGGTGCGCTGCGCCTTGCGGCGTTGATCTCGGCCGCCGCGTGGGTCCTTCTCGCCCTTGCCGCTCCGGTGCTGGTCCGCCTGTTCAGTGCGAGCGGAGAGGCCGCGGAGCTGATCGTCTTCTTCTGCCGATGGCTGGCACCGCTGTTCGTATTTTTCGGCACGCTGTTCGTGTGCAATGCCGCCTGCAATACGCTGGGTCGTCCGCAGTACGCCACCGCCCTGAACTGGGGGCGTGCCACGCTCGGCACGGTGCCGTTCGTCACGCTCGGCGCACACTGGAGTGCCAAGGGCGCGCTGTTCGGGCACATGCTGGGCGGCATCGTGTTCGGGGTCGCCGCCGTCGTCGTGGTGCACCGCCTGATCGCGCGGCTGGAAGACGATGCGCGACCGTCCGATCAGCGCCGCGCCCCCTCCTCGTAGAGCTTGTAGCGAAGGCGCGGCTGGCGGAAGGAGGCGGCGGGGTCGACCAGGATGCCGTCGCCGATGGCCTGGCGGCCGAGCAGCATGCGGTAGGACATGGCATCGCGATTCGTCAGCGTCACCTCGATGTCCCACTCGCGGTTGCCGATGCGGATGGGCGTGGAGATGACATAGCGGCTCTCCCGCTCGCCGTTCGAGCTCGTCACGAGGCGCTGATCGATGACCGGGGCCGTGCACACGATCGCCACGTCGGCGCGGCGCGGAATGGGATGCACGCCGAAGCGCACGCGCGTGCCGCGCCGCGACCCGATCCGCTCCACGAAGAAGGCGTGCAGGGCCGACGTGCGCGCGCCCGTGTCGACCTTGGCCTTGATGGCCGGCAGGCCGAGCTCCGGCAGAGCCAGCCACTCCTCCCAACCAAGAATGAACGGAGCGGCCACGGGAGGCATGCAAGGGTCCAGCGAGCAGGGTGTCGGCAAGGCAAGCGGCGTGCACCATAGCACATCGGTGCACGCTTCGCTCGCCCGGGGTGCACGGAACGCGAGCGGTTTCGGCGCGTGCCGGTTGCGTTGTAGCTAGCAAACCACGCGTGCCAAGAGCGTGACTCAGCGCGGAGGCTGCCGCCGGGGATTCGATGGTTTACCCGCCGACCCGGGAATGCAAAATTGCATGGGCGCGGTCGCTGCAGGAGCGCCTTGGTTGCAGCTGGTGCTGCCGGTGGTGTGCAGCTGCTGCCCGAACCCTTGGAGAGCCGCTTTGGACCCCCGCTCCCGCCTGCCGGCCAAGATGATTCTCGACGGCAGCTACCAGATCGAAAGCGTGATCGGGGCAGGCGGCTTCGGCATCACCTATCGGGCTGAGGACCTCAATCTCAAGACCTCTGTCGCGCTCAAGGAGTACTACCCCGAATCGTACGGCGACCGAGACCACAGCATGAGCGTGCGCCCGAAGTCGGAGCGGCACCAGCAGACCTTCGAGTGGGGCCTGGCGAGCTTCCTGCGGGAGGCTCAGATGCTCGCGCGCTTCCGTCATCCCAGCGTCGTCCGCGTTGCCCGCGTCTTTGAGGCCAACGCCACGGCCTACATGGTGATGGACTTCGAGAAGGGTAAGAGCTTCGCGGACTGGCTGGTGGGGCTCGGCCGACGGCCGACGCAGGCCGAGCTCGACCGCATCGTCGCACCGCTGCTCGAAGCGCTCGCCCTCATGCACAAGCAGAACTTCCTGCATCGCGACATCGCCCCCGACAACATCATCATCCGCGATGACGGCAGCCCGGTGCTGCTCGACTTCGGCGCAGCGCGGCGTGCGGTAGCCGAGATCAGCCGCTCGATCACCAGCATCGTCAAAGGCGGCTACTCGCCGCCCGAGCAGTATGCCTCCGACAGCCGGGCGCAGGGGCCGTGGACGGATCTCTATGCGTTGGGAGCCACGCTCTACCTGGCTGTCGCCGGACGACCTCCCGACGACTCCCCCTCGCGCGCCGACACCGACGTGATGCCGAGCGCGGCACGGGCTGCCATCGGCACCTATCGGCCGGGGTTTCTCGCCGCGATCGATCGATGCCTCGCCGTGAAGGCCTCCGCGCGTCCACAATCGGTGGAGCAGCTGCGGCCCCTCCTGCTCGGGCAGGAGGGGCCGCGCACGTCAGGTCGACCGAGCAAGGCGGGCTTGGCGACATCGGCCTCGCCGCGCCGACCCCTCCGGTGGCTGGCTGCTGTGGCCGCGGCGGTGGTGCTGCTGGCGGGCGGCTACGCCGGCGTCGAGCTTCTCGGCAAGCGTCTGCAAGTGGCAGCGCCGGACCCGAAAGCACAGGTGCCACGCGCCGATCCCACGACCGCGGCCGACGCCGGCAACAGTCAGACCATGCGCGAGGCGCAGGAGCTTCGTGCCCGGGAAGATGCCCGCCTCAAGGCCGAAGCGCAGCGCGAGGCGGAGGCCAGGCAGCGCGAGGAGCAACGCCTTGCCGCCGAGAGGGCCGCGCGCGAGCTGTCACAGCAGGAAGACGCTGCCCAGGCCGAGGCACGCGCCGAGGGCGGGACCCCCGAGACCGCCGCGAAGGTCGCGCGCGAGGCTCCGGCAAGCGAAGCCAAGGTGGCGTTGGCACCTTCTCCGCCGGTACCGGTCTCAAAACAGCCATTCGACGGGGTTTGGCGCGCAACCATCACCGCAGCCAACGACTTCTGCGTCTACAAGTCCGGAGACTTCCTCCTGTCGATCACGAATGGGGCCATTGTGGGCGGCAAGGGTTACCACACCGGAAGCGTCAGTTCCGCCGGCGATCTCGTGATGACCGGGCCGGCGAGGGCCAATCCGGCCTTCAAAGTCCGCTTCACGGCCAAGCTGAGCGAGGGTCGGGGCCAAGGGCAATACCGCGTGCTGCAGGGAAAGTGCATTGGCTCCTTCGCGGTGAAGAAGCTGAGCTGACGACAACAAGAGAGCGGCCGCGGGAGCGAGGCGCTTGGCCCCTCTCTCGAACTGCGAGAGGGCTTGCGGCTGCCAGGGCATAGCAGAATTGACCCGCCCGGCGCACCACTCTATTTCAGCGCCATGACAAAGCTGAAAATCATCACGCTGCCCGACCCCCTCCTGCGCAAGAAGTCAGCGCTGATCGAGCGCATCGACGAGGACGTGCGCAAGCTTGCCGACGACATGCTGCAGACCATGTACGAGGCACCCGGCGTCGGGCTCGCCGCCGTGCAGGTCGGCGTGGCCCGGCGGCTGATCGTGCTCGATACCGCCAAGGGAGACGAGCCGCCCAATCCCCTGGTCATGATCAATCCCGAGATCGTGTCGCTCGGGTCGGAAATGAACGTGCACGAGGAGGGCTGCCTGTCGATTCCGGACGTGCGCATCGACATCGAGCGGCCGGCGACCGCAACCGTGCGTTTTCTCGACCGCGACGGCAAACAGCGGGAGATCGCCGCGGACGGGCTGCTGGCGACAGCTGTGCAGCACGAGATCGACCACCTCAACGGCAAGCTGATCGTCGACTTTCTGTCGCGACTGAAGCGCGACATGATCGTGCGCAGGTTCAAGAAGCAGGCGAAAACCGAGGAAACGGCCTGAAGCGCGCGCACTGCTGAAGCCGCCGGAGCGCCGCGACGCTCACGTGCCCGGCGGTTGGCGTCTCGGCGTCAATGTCCAATTGGGCAGCGAAGCGTGCTACGCAACCTTGCCCAATATCGCGTTCATGTCAGATCCCGAGAATGCTCTCAGGGTTTGCGTGCGCACGTTGCCCGACTTGCCCAGGCTCAGTCCGAGTGCGGTCACGACCGCATCGTCGGGCGCATCCATGATGGCTGCAATGTCGTACTGACCGAGTGTCCAGTACAGGTCTTTCACCGTCACGCCGAGCGATTTCGCCAGCTCCTTGAAGGCATCGGCCCGTTTCGTCGTATCCTTGATGTTGCGAATTCCCTGGTCGGTGAAATGCGCAAGCATGATGTACGTCGCCATGGCGAACCTCCTCTGAGGACCCCCCAAGCCGAACGCCGAAACATCATGCTAGTGCGCAGTGCGGAGGCTTTACAGGCAAATTCTCGCGAGGAACATGCAGGAGGCCGGCGCCTCATGGTCCGGGCGGCATTCGTCACCGTTGCGACTGTGGGCGGCCCGGCCGCATGTGGGGCGGGTCCCAGCCCCCAGCACCGTCCCGGATATCGGCGCAAGCAAGGTGCGCGATAGCCAACCACCCGGCCTTGCGGCAGAATGGAGGCTGCTGAACACAAGCGGGCTGCAAAAGCCGCGACGACCGGGAGGATTTGCCATGCCGCACGCGTTTGCCGCGCCCAGCTCCGCCTGCGCCCCATCGCAACCCCGCCTGTAGGCTCTGCAATCAAGGCAAGCCAGCCAAGGCTGGCCAGACGGGTCGAGCATGGGCATACCAATCGATCTTCTCCTCAACGCGATCGTGGCCGGTCTGCTGCTCGGCGGCTTCTACGCGGCCGTGACCGTCGGCATATCCATCTCGTTCGGCATGCTCGACGTGGTCAACATTGCCCATCCCGCCTTCATCATCCTGGGTTCCTACGTCGCCTACATCCTCAACGCGACGTTCGGCGTCGATCCCATCCTGTGCGCGCTGGTGGCGCTGCCGGCATTCTATCTGCTCGGTGCGGTTGTCTATCAGCTCTACTACGTCGCCTTCGAGAGGCGAGGCCAGGAAGCCCTGCGTGGGCTTGCCTTCTTCTTCGGCCTGTTGTTCATCACGGAAGTCGCGCTGATCCTGGTGTTCGGCGTCGACTACCGCTACGTGCAGGCTCCTTATATCGGCCCCACCTGGCGCATCGGTTTTGTCGATCTGCCGTTGCGCATGCTGGTGCCGTGCGTGGTCTCGCTGCTGCTGGTCGCAGCCCTGCAGGTCGTGCTCACCCGCACCTTTATCGGCCGCGCCATCCAGGCGGTGGCGCAGGACCAGATGGCCCTGCAGCTCATGGCCGCCAATCCGGTCCGCATCAAACGCATCGCCTTTGCCATGTCGATCGCCACCGCCGCGCTGGCCGGCGCTTTTCTCATCATCATCCAGCCCGTGGAGCCGTCGGTCGGGCGGGAGTACATCGGCCGCGTATTCGCCATCTGCGTCCTGGGCGGCATGGGTAGCCTGCCCGGAACCGTCATCGCCGCGATCCTGCTCGGCGTTGTCGAAAGTTTCACTGCGACCTTCTACGGGCCCTCGTGGGCTCCGGCGGTCGCCTTCGGCTTCCTGCTCGCCACGCTGGCCATCCGGCCCGCCGGCATCCTGGGGCGATAGCGAATGCGCTCGTGGACCTTCTTCCTCAGCGCCCTGGCCGTGGGGCTGGCCCTCTTCGCCCTCTCTCTCGGGCTTGGCCAGAGCTACCTGTTCTTTGCGGGCTACGTGGTGCTGCAGTACGTCGTGCTAGCCACCGCCTGGAACATCCTCGGCGGCTATTGCGGCTATGTGAACTTCGGGAGCGCGGCGTTCTTTGCGTTGGGCGCCTACTCCTCCGTTGCCCTGCACAAGCTCGGATCCAACATCGACCGGTACGCCTCGGGCCTGACGGCAGACATTCTCCACGCGCTGCTGCCGATGCCCGTGCCAGCGATGGTGCTGGCGGGCGGCCTCGTGGCGGGTGTGATCGGCCTGGGTATGGGCTACTTGACCCTGCGGCTGCGGGGGGTGTTCTTCGCCATCGCCACGCTGGCCATGGCCGTCGTGCTGCAGACGCTGGTGATCAACTGGAACTTTGTCGGCGGGTCGCGGGGCGCTTACGTCATACGCCCGGACAAGGTCGAACTCGGATCGCTGTCGCTCAGCTATGTGGAATATCTGTGTCTCGTCATGCTGCTGCTGGCCGTGACGGCCCTTACCGTCGCCCGGCTGATCGAGCGCTCGCGGCTCGGTTACGGCTTCGCCACGATCCGTGATGACGAGCTCGCCGCGGAGGCCGCCGGTGTGCCGACTCTGCGCCTCAAGCTCGTTGCCACGACGGTCTCGGGGGCGCTGATGGGCATGGCCGGGGCGCCGCTGCCCTACTACCTCGGCTACGTCGAGCCGACCGCAACCTTCGGCCTGCCCTATGCCGTCAACTCGATCGCCATGCCGATGATCGGCGGCACGACGACATGGGCGGGACCGCTGATCGGTGCGGTTCTGCTCGGTTCCCTGCAGCAGATCGCCACCGTGACGATCTCCTCGGCAGTCAATCTGCTGCTTGTCGGCCTGCTGCTCGTGGTGTTCGTCGTCCTCGCCCCCAAGGGCATCGTCGGCCTTGTTCTCGACCGGCAGCGTGCGCGTGTCGAACCGGCGCGAGGCAAGGCATGACCGCTCCTCTGCTGCAGGTGCAAGGCCTTTCCAAGCGCTTCGGCGGCTTCGTCGCGCTCGACGACATCGATCTCGATGTGGCCGACGGCGAGCGGCTCGGGCTCATCGGCCCCAACGGCTCGGGCAAAAGCACGCTCGTCAACTGCGTGTGCGGCGCGCTGCAGAACGAGACGGGCAGCGTGCACTTCGCGGGACAACGGCTCGACGGGCTGGCGGCGCACCGCCGCACGCATCTGGGGCTCGCGCGAAGCTTCCAGTTGCCGCGGCCGTTCCTCAGTCTGTCGGTCGCCGACAACCTGCGCGTGCCCCTGCTCTACACAGTGCGCCGGCGCTCGCTGCTCGCCGGCTCGGCCGGAGACCTCGACCAGCGGTGCCTGGAGCTGCTGGAGCAGGTGGGCCTCGCTGCCAAGGCGTCAGGGCAGCCTGCCGATCTGACGCAGGTGGAGATGCGCAAGCTCGAGCTCGCCCGCGCGATGGCGGCGGAGCCCAAGCTGCTGATCGCCGACGAGGTGATGGCGGGGCTGTCGCATTCCGAGATCGAGGATATCATTGCCCTGCTGCTGCGGCTCAACGCGCAGGGCATCACCATCATCATGATCGAGCACATCATGCGCGCGGTCATGAGCTTCTCTCAACGGCTGGCCGTGCTGGTGTCGGGGCGCAAGATCGCCGACGGCAAGCCGGCCGAAATCGTCGAAAACCCGGACGTGGTGAGGGCCTACCTTGGCCAGTAGCTCGGCCAGCAGCTTGCGCGTGGAGGCCGTGCACGCCGGCTACGGCGCCGTGCGTGTGCTCGAGGACGTCTCGGTCGCGGTCGGCGGCGGTGAGACGGTAGTGCTGCTCGGCACCAACGGCAACGGCAAGAGTACCTTGATGAAGTGCATCATGGGGCTCGTGCGGCCTAGCGCCGGACGCATCGTGGCGGACATCGACGGCACCGGGCATGACCTGACGCGCCTCAGCACGGAGGATATTGTCGACCTCGGCATCGCGATGGTGCCGGAAGGACGCCGGCTGTTCCCCAAGCTCAGCGTGCAGGAAAACCTGCTGCTCGGCGCCTTCCGCCGTGCCGCGCGGGCCGACATGCACCGCAACCTCGAGGCCTGCTTTGCAACCTTCCCCCGCCTTGCGGAGCGCCGATCCCAGCTTGCCGGAAGCATGAGCGGCGGCGAGCAGCAGATGCTGGCGCTGGGCCGCGCGCTGATGCTGGCACCCAAGATCCTGCTGGTCGATGAGCCCTCGGTTGGGCTTGCGCCGCTCCTGGTGGGCCGCACCATCGATGCCATCAAGGAGCTGAAGGAGCGCTACCGGCTGACTGTGCTGATGGCCGAGCAGAATTTCACCCAGGCCATCCGCATTGCCGACCGCGGCTACGTCATTGTGCACGGCAAGATTGCCGTCGAAGGGCGCTCGGCCGAGGACCTGAACAACAACGAGCTGATCAGGAAATTCTATCTCGGGCTGTGAAATGCCGCTCCCGCCCATAGCCCGAGCGATGATGTCTTCGAAGGACGCGCGGGCTGTTCGCAAGACGGCATCTTTTTTCAGCGACTGGAATAAATGGGCGCCGCCCGTCGTCTTTCCTCCGATGCCCTGTGAACCAACACCAGGGCACATGCCTCTTCAGGGGAGACGCCTCATGCCAAAACGCACATTGTTTGCAGCCGTCGCCGGCGTTGCCGCACTCGCCTCGATGCCGGTGTTGGCGCAGACACCGGCCCCGACATTCGCCACGACCAAGGTGGAGGGAACCGACAACGTCTATATTTTCCGCTACCAGAACCATCAGGCGATGTTCATCGTCACCCCCGCTGGTGTGATCGCCACCGACCCCATCAGCTATGGGCGGCCGCAGGCGGCCAAGACCTACATCGAGGAAATCCAGAAGATCACCAAGGCGCCCATCAAGTACCTGATCTACAGCCACCACCACTACGACCACATTGCCGGCGGCAAACCATTCAAGGACGCCGGTGCGAGGATCATCGCCCACAAGCGCGCCAAGGAGCGGCTCGAGGCGCTGAAAGGCCTCGACATCGCGCTCCCCGATGAAGCCGTCGACAACAAGCGCACGCTCAAGCTCGGCGGTACCACGCTGGAGCTGCACTACACCGGCCGCAACCATTCCGACTCGTCGCTGGTGATGTTGCTCCCCAAGGAGAAGCTGATCTTCGCCGTGGATTTCAACGCGCTGGGTTCGGTGCCTTCTCGCCTCGCCGTGAATGATTCCTATCCCGTAGAATGGGAGGCCTCGCTCAAGCGCACCCTTGCGCTCAAGTGGGAGCGCATGATCCCGGGTCACCCGGGGCCTGGTGGCCGGCTCGGCACCCGCGCGGACATGGAACAGCAGCTCGCGTTCATGACCGACCTCTCCAACGAGGTGAAAAAGGCCTCCGATGCGGGCAAGTGTTTCTCGCCCGCAGACACGGAGGTGAAGCTGCCCAACTATGCGACGCTGTCGAACTACGAGCAGAACCTCGCCTGGAACGTCCACCGCTGGTGCAGCTACTGGGGGCGCGGCATCTAACCTGGGCGCGGCGCCGCCGGACGAAATCTATGAGGTGCCGGCGGCCCGTCCGCCGGCATCTTTTTTCTGGCTGAGGCGCGGCGTGCGACTAGAATGACCCGCAATCATCCCATGGAGAGAAGACGCGATGCTCAAGGTTTACGGCCGCCCGAACTCCATCAACGTGCGCAAGGTGCTGTGGATGCTGGGCGAGCTCGGGCTCCAGTACGAGCGCGAGGATTGGGGACGCGGCTTCAAGTCGACCGACGATCCGGCGTTCCGGCGGATCAACCCGGTCGGTGTGGTGCCCGTGGTCGACGACGGCGCGTTCAGGCTGCGCGAGAGCAACAGCATCGTGCGCTACCTGGCGGAGAAGCACGGACGCGCGGATCTTTATCCCAAAGCCCTCGAGGCGCGGGCGACCGTCGAGTCTTTCATGGACTGGGCATCGACCGAGCTCGCCTCGGGCATGCGGCCGGTGTTTCACGGTCTCGTCGTGAAGAACCCGGCCTACGTCGGGATGGTGGACGCCGGGGCCAAGGAGTGGGCGCAGCAGATGCAGATCCTCGAGGACCATCTGGCGGCCAAGGGCCCCTACGTGATGGGAGAGAGCTTCACGATCGGCGATATCCCGGTTGGGCTCGCCGTCAACCGCTGGTTCTCGATCGATTTCCGCAAGCCGGCGCTCAAGGTCGTATCCGCCTACTACGACCGGCTGAGCGAGCGGCCGGCCTACAAGGCGCACGGCCGCAACGGCACGCCGTGATCTCTCCCCATGCTTCGTCGGTATGGGAAAGGAAGCACCCAGGAATTGCCGTATTCCTGGCGCACTCCCGGCGGGGCACGGCAGCAGCAGAATTGGACCCGACATGGGGCGCGTAGGCAATCCCGTCGGCGCAGTGCTGACAGCCCTGGTGGTCTTGTCGGTTGGGCAGGCTCTGGCGCAGGAGTATTGCGTCGCCTGTAGTGGGCCGGATGCCCTCTACCGCTGTGTGATCGATGGCGCCCAGCCGCGCGGCGGCCAGCCGCTGCAGATGCTGTGCGTGACGGCCATGGCCAAGCAGGGCGGGCATGCGACCTGCCGCGTGACCCGCGGCACGGTGTTCGATTGCGATGCCCCCGTGAAGCGCGTGCCCTGGGCACCGGTCGGCGCGGCGCCGCCATCGGAGCCGGCGCCGCCTCCGATGGCCCAGCCCGCAGCCAAGCCTGAGCCCGCAACGGGGGCCGGCCCAGGCCCCGCACCTGCCCCCGCCCCCGAGGCCCCTCCGCAGACCATGGTCGACCTTGCCAAGCAGGCCAACGAGAAGGCGGCCGAGCAGATGAAGAAGGCCGGAGACAGCGTCAAGGACGCCACCAAGAAGACTTGGGACTGCATGTTCTCGCTCTTCACCCGCTGCTGAAGCAGAAAGGCGTGGGTGCAAAAGCGGAGCGCATTGCACCAATCTGCCCGTTGATCAGCGCAATGCGGCTTCGCCTCTTGCACCCTACGGCGTAAACGACTTACCCACAGGGCGCGCGCGGACAGCGCTAGCCTCAGGCGCAGGCGCTGCTATAAGCCGCTGCTGTCAGTTCTTGAGTCGTCGCCGGGCCCGATGTCAGGGCCATCACTGGGAGACGATGCGCATGGCCTTGAAAGCTCCGGGCATCCTGGTCTTTACGCTTTCCATCATCCTGTCGCTGGCAGTGCTGTTCACCCGCTTCTTCGGCACCAGCATCCCCTATCTTACCGCCGACACCACGCAGTTCTACGTGATGTGGGGCGCCTATCTCGTGCTCCTGCTCGGCTGCACGATGCGCGGATTGTAGAGCGGCGACGTTCCAGGGGCTGCATCCCGCCGACATTTGCCGTGGCGATATATTGGACGGAGCAGGACCGGAAGCGCCCACCCGTCCCCGGGGGACGTTTCTGCCTTCTCCGCAACATGGTGTTGCCCCGATCCAATTGATTTCTGTGCCGATCTGTCGCGCGGCTATTGGCGCTCTGGAAATGTTGCTGTGCGGCGCACTTTATTCAGCGATGGAGAAGCGTTCTATTGACCGCAGATATCCGCACCAGAATCGCGTGCGTCGCGGCGCGCGCGAGATCGTGCTGGCCGTCCTGCTGACAATCGCCGCCGTGACGTTCATCACCGCGGCCTGGCTCCACGGCACCACTTGGCCGCAGACGGCGCCCTACGAGACGGCGCGAAAGCCCGGCGGCAACTGACCGGCGGTCTCGCGCGCGTAGGGCGCGGGCTACTGCGCAGTCCAGCCGCCGTCGATGGAATAGTTGGCGCCGGTGATTGAGGCCGCCGCCTCGCTCGCCAGGAAGGCGGCCAGCGCCGCCACCTGCTCCACCGTCACGAACTGTTTGGTCGGCTGCCGCGCGAGCGCCTGCTTCTTGGCCTGCTCCAACGTGATGTTCTCGGATTTGGCGAGGTCGGGGATCTGCTTCTCGACCAGCGGTGTCCACACGAAGCCCGGCGAGATGGCGTTGCTGGTGACGCCGTGCTCGGCAAGCTCGAGCGCCACCGTTTTGGTGAAGCCGGCAAGCCCGTGCTTGGCCGAGACATAGGCCGACTTGAACGGCGAGGCGCGGAGCGAATGCGCCGAGCAGATGTTGATGATGCGGCCCCACTTGCGTTTCTTCATGCCGGGCACCGCCGCGCGGGTGGTGTGAAAGGCCGACGAGAGATTGATCGCGATGATCGAGTCCCACTGCTCGATCGGGAATTCCTCGACAGGGGCCACATGCTGGATTCCCGCATTGTTGACGAGCACGTCGACGGAACCGAAGTCTCTCTCGGTCTTCGCAATCATCTCGGCGATCTGGTTGTGACGCAGCATGTTGGCGGGATCGAAGCTTACGCGGGTGCCGATCTGCTTCACTTCGGCGATGACCTTCTCGTTGTCCTTCTCGGTGCCGAGGCCGTTGACGACGATGTTGCAGCCGTCCCTGGCAAGCGCCAGCGCGATGGCGTGGCCGATGCCCGAGGTCGATCCGGTCACCACGGCAGTCCTGCCTTTGAGGGTCATGAGGTGCTCCAGTAGGGGGATCGGTGCATCCTGCCGCAAAGCGCGGCGCTTGCCTATGTGCAGGGATTGGAGAGCACATCTGAGACAGGTCGGCGGCTGTCCGGTACAACGCGTTCTTGCGGCCTGCTCGTTGCCTCCTCCTTCATCATCACGGAGACGAAACCATGACGCCGGAAGCAAAGCTTGCCTCGATGGGCCTCGTGCTGCCCGAGATTCCGAAGCCCGTCGGCACGTACGTGCCCTTCAAGGTCAGTGGCGACACGCTTTATCTCTCTGGCCAGGGGCCGCGGCGTGCGGATGGCTCCTTCGTCACCGGCAAGGTCGGGCGCGATGTGACCATCGAGCAGGCACAGGAGGCGGCCAGGCTGGTGGGCCTCGGGCTGCTGGCTGCGGCCAAGGCGGCGGCCGGCGAGCTGTCGCGGGTCGAGGTGCTCAAGGTGCTGGGCATGGTCAACGCCGTCCCGGAGTTCACCGACCAACCCAAGGTGATCAACGGCTGCTCGGACCTGTTCGTGGCCGTGCTCGGCGAGCGCGGCCGGCACGCGCGCTCGGCGGTCGGCATGGGCTCCCTGCCAATGGGCATTTCGGTCGAGATCGAGGCCGTGCTGCGCATCCATGGCTGATGCCGCCATGCCCACGCGGGTGGGCATCCACGCCACGCACTTGCATAGGCCCCCGCCTTCGCAGGGATGATATCTCTACGGCAGATAGCCCTTCTCCAGGTCGAGCGCCTGACGCTGCACCTCGCGGCCGGCGGCGTCCTGGACGGCGAGCGCCCAGGTGACGTTGGTGCCCTTGTCGAAGGATGTGGTGGAGCGCAGCCGGGCACCGAGAGTTTGGCCGGGCTTCAGCACAATCGGGGCGAGCGCGGGCAGGTAGAGCTGCTCCCAGTGCGTGCGCGGATCGAGCGGGCCGGTGGAGAGCGTGACGCCGGGGGTGAGCTCGGCGCGCCACCACAGCGCCAGGCCATAGACGGTGGCCGGTCGCTGCATGGGCCACGTTGCCTCGCCTGATCGCGTCGTCTTGTTGCGGCGGTCGAAAACGACCTTGTCCCAGGGGCAAGCTGCCGCGCCTCGCTCGAGCAGGTCGGCCGCTTCCAGCCAGCGCACGTAGATGTTGTTGAGCGTCATGGCTTTGGCGGGAGCGAAGTCGAGGTCGTAGCCGACCTCGTCCCAGACGGCGAGCTCGCGGTAGAGGCGCTCACCGACGACAGGGCAAACAAATTGTTCGACGCTATGGGGGACGATGACGCCCCCGGGCCTGAGGAAACGGGCATGCGCGTCGTTGAGGGTGGCGATGATGTTCTCCTCGAAGGGATAGTTGCCGAGCGTCTCCGATACGATGACGTCGACGGGGTCCGGCGCCGCGACGTCGGTCGAGTGCATCTCGGCGATGCGGCAATTGGCGAGGCGATTGTGGCGCAGGAGCTTGCGGGCCACCGCGGCGATCTCGGCGGTCTCGTAGAGATCGACTCGCTTCGCCCCGAGCTTGGCCGCCAAGAAGCCCAGGAAGCCGGTGCCGGCGCCGATGTCGGCCACCGTCGTCTCGCCTTTCACGATGAGGCCGGAGAGGGCCGCGTGAAAGGCTGCGTTACGGACGCGGTCGGCGAGCAGGGTGCGGTGGTATTCGATGCGCATGGGAGGGGGTGAGATGGTGAGATGGCGAGTGGTGAGGTAGACAGGTGGTACCCAGCAACCCCTGTGACGCCAAGATACGGCCATTCGCCCCAGCTACCTACCGACGACTAACCATCCCACCACTCACCACCTGACCCACCCATGGCCGACCCTGCCACAAGCCAATCCATCCGCTCCGGCATCCCCGCGGTCGACCGCTACCTCCAGGCCGGCTACGAGACCGTTCCCGGCATGTCGTCGCGCTTTGCCGCGGCCATTTGCTGCGGGCTCCTGCGCATCCAGAGCGAGATGGGGGTGTCGGGCCCGGTCGCGGAGGTCGGGCCGTTCGAGGGGCGGTTTTTCATCGCCCTGGCGCACGCGCTGAAGGACGGCGAAATGGCGCTCGGCATCGACTTGTTCGACTGGCCGAACCCAGAGGTCATCGACCGCTTCGAGGCCAACTGCGCCAGGCACGGCATTGCCGCGGACCGGCGCATCACCTGGAAAGCCGACAGCCGCAGCATGGCCCCGGAGGCGCTGCTCGCCAAGCTCGGCGGCCGGCGGCCGCGCTTCGTCCACGTGGACGGCGAGCATTCGCGGGCGGCGCTGACCAGGGACCTGGAGCTTGCCACGGCGGTGCTCGCGCCCGAGGGCGTGATCGTGCTCGACGATATGTTGCACCCTGGCTACCCGACGCTGATGGTGGCCGTGCACGAGTACCTGCTGCGCCACCCCGAAATGTGCGTTCTCGCCATCATCGACCGCGAGACGGTCGTGGCGGCAACCAAGTTCATGCTGTGCCGTGCGGACTGGTTCAAGCGCTACGAGGAGAAGCTGCTCGAGGCCTATAAGGACAACGTCTGGCCGCTCGGCGCCGACTTCGAGCCGCACTGGTGCCTGGTGCTCTCGCTCGATACCCGCCTCGCCGCCATCGTGTGACGCCGCGGACTCCGACGGCGCCCAATGGGACGAAGGCGCCATGCTTCGTGCGCAGGCGCGGTGGGCGATATGCTCAGCAGCGCACAAATCTACCGCAGCGTCGATGGCCGCTTTGCGAGGCCTTTCCGTGCGGTCCAATCCGGGCCGGCGCTCAATCATTATTTAACCGTAATGGACCCTAATAGTGAGGCACGAGATGAGCGCTCGTGCCGAGCCCTTTTCGCCCTGTGCCACGAAAGAGAAGAACCATGCGCATGCGGACTCCGCTACGCGTCAACGTCACACGGCACGAAGAGAAGGAGCAGAAGCTCCAGGAGTTCCTGTTGCAGCACGTTGCCGCGCAGCATCATTGCGACGCTTCGCGCCGGTCGACGCACCTGCTGGTCGTTGCACGGTCGCTGGAGAGCCCGGTTGTGCGCGCCATCGCGAGCCTTGGGCACGAGATCGCGGCCGCCGGCCTCGCTGTGCGCATCATCCTCGCCCATATCGACCGGGACGCGCTGCTCGACGAGTGGGGCCGCGGCGTCGCCTTCATGCACGAGATCCGCTGGGCTCGACACCCGCGCCTGATCGAGGCGCACGAGCAGCTCGTTATCGACACCGAGACCTGCTGGATCGGCGATTGCATGCGGCGTGACCCGACCAAATGCGATGCCTACGAGAGCTTCGTGGAAGGCTGCGGCGAGGCAGCGGGCTGCGCCGCCGTGTCCTTCGAGCGCCTGTGGACGACCTGC
>Ga0111538_10004908_pt1 | contig 18410 bp, 14 predicted proteins | sample SoiMethybrSBSTD1_FD_79669 | JGI IMG/M metagenome (GOLD analysis project Ga0111538, IMG submission 79669) | Bulk soil microbial communities from a Populus tree surrounding site in Tennessee, USA - Soil MetaG P. TD hybrid SBSTD1 (version 2)... | ecosystem: Environmental > Terrestrial > Soil >...
CCGTGAAGCACGGCTTCGTGCCGGCGGAGCGCTTGGAGTCGCTCGTGTTCCTGCAGGGTGTGAAGGTCGGCCGTCCGAGCCGGCTGCACGTGCGCATCGGAGCGACCGGTGGAGAGGTGACGAGCGTCAAAGTCGGCGGACCTGCGGTCGTCGTCGGTGAAGGCACCATGACCGCCAGCCGCGAGCTGTAACGCACTCGGAGACGACCCATGAGATACGCAGCACTCGTGCTCGGCGGCCTCATCGCCGCCGGCGCGCCGGCGGCCGCACAGAGCCAGAGCGTCAAGACCGCGTTTCAGCACGATTACGCCGACGTCAACGGCGTGCGCCTGCACTACGCGCACGTCGGTCAGGGGCCGCTCGTGCTGTTCCTGCACGGCTATCCGTCGTTCTGGTACCAGTGGAAGGATCAGATGGCCGAAATGGGCCGCGACCATCTGGCCGTCGGGCTCGACATGCGCGGCTACAACCTGTCGTCGAAGCCGGAGGGCCTCGAGCCCTACACCATGCCGCATCTCGTCGAGGACATCCGGCAGTTCGCCGAAAAGATCGCCGGCCGCGGCAGGAAATTTACTCTGGTCGCGCACGACTGGGGCGCCAACGTCGGCTGGGTCTTCGCCATGCGCTACCCGGAGATGCTGGAGAAGCTCATCATCGTCAACGGCGCGCACCCGTTCGTGTCCGAGCGCGAGCTGCGCGAGAACCCCGCGCAACGGTACGCCAGCAACTACTTCTTCGTATTCAACGGCTATCTGGCACCGGGTGAACAGGCCCCCGACGAGAGCAACACCAAAGAAAGCGCCACCCGGCGGGCGCACACCGGATTCGTCGAAGCCGAGGTCAAGAGCGGGCGCTACACCGAAGAGGACCGCCAGGCGTGGATCGACGCGTGGTCGCAGCCCGGATCGACGACCGCGGGCTTGAATTACTACCGCGCCAACCACCGCAATCCGCCGTTCAACGACCTCCATCCGGCGGCCTCGATTCCGTCGTCCTGGTCGGCGAAGGCGGTCACGGCGGGCGCGAAATCGAACATCATCGATCTGCCGACGCTGGTGATCTGGGGCATGAGGGACAACGCCATCCTCAGCGGTCATCTCAGCGGGCTCGACAAATGGGTGACCAATCTGAGCGTGAAGCTCTATCCCGACGATGATCACTGGGTCATGCTGCAGAAGGCTCCGGCTCTCGCGCGCGACATCCGCAACTTCATCGTGGACAAGGCCTTTCCGAAAGAGTCCGTGTTTCGCGGCCGGTGACGCGGGCGCGTCACTCGCGCCTGTCCCGTATAATTCCGGGGATTTGCCACGCATTTCACACAAAGGATGACGCCCATGACTCACGCTCTGCGCTGCGCGACGACATGGAGATCGACGTTGGCCGTGATCGGCATCGTGGTGGCCGCCGGCGCGGCGTCAGCACAGCCGGTCGGAGGCCGCGACGGCGCGCCGTGGCGCGGCGCCGGGCCGCAACCGTGCTTCGGCCCGTTCGGCGGTGCCCGTCTATGCCCGCCGCCGGCCGAGACGATCGTCATTCGCGCCGGACGGCTCTTCGACAGCACCACCGGCCAGATGCTGACGAAGCAGATCGTGGTCGTACAAGGGGAGCGCATCGCCGCCGTCGGAGCCGACGGCCAGGTCGCGATCCCGGCCGGTGCGCGCGTGATCGACCTGAGCCAGGCGACGCTGCTGCCGGGTCTCGTCGACGCCCACACGCACATGTTCAATACGAAGGGCAAGATGACGACCGAAGCGTCGGTGATCATCGCCGTGGAGAACGCGCGGAACGATCTGCTCGCCGGATTCACCGCGGCGCGGGACATGACGTCGCACGGTAACGGCTACGGCGACGTCGAAATCCGCAATGCGGTCAACAGCGGCGCCATCGACGGCCCCCGCTACCAGGTGTCGGGGCGCGGCATCGTCTGGAGCGCGAAGCCGCCCGATCCGGCCGCGCCGGACAATCCGCTGAACAGCATCGTCATCCGCTCGGCGGACGAGGCCCGCGCGGCCGTTCGCGCCGAGGTCGAACACGGCGTGGACTGGATCAAGTTGTACCCGGCGGGTGGCTACTCGTTCACCGCTGCCGGCAAGGACGAATATCAGGTCACCTATCCGCTGCCCGTGATGCAGGCGCTCGTCGACGAGACGCATCGTCTCGGCCACAAAGCCGGCTGCCACGTCTACGGCGGCGAAGGCCAGCGCAACGCCATCGTCGCCGGCTGCGACACCATCGAGCACGGCTTCGGCCTCGATCAGGAGCAGGTCAATATGATGGTGGCCAAGAAGCTGTTCTTCGACCCGACGCTCGTCCGCTATACCGAGCCATACATGGACGACGTGGACGCCAAGAACACCGGCGGCAAGTACCGCATCATCCCGATCTTCGAGAAGGCTGCCCGGATGGCGGCGGCGACGGCCGGCTTGAAGGTGATGATGGGCAGCGGCGCCGATGGATCGACCTACGTGCACGGGACGCAGGCACTGGACTTCGATCGGCTGGTCAAGGCTGCCGGCCTGACGCCGGCGCGGGCGATTCAGGCCGGAACCACCATCAACGCGGAAGCGCTTGGATGGCAGGACCAGATCGGCTCAATCGCGAAGGGCAAGTACGCGGATGTCATCGCCGTAACCGGTGACCCGCTCGCCGACATCACCGAGCTCCAGCGCGTGAAGTTCGTGATGAAGGGCGGCAGGGTCCTGCGGAACGATCTGCCATCACGGCCGATGCCGTCGTCTCGATAGCAGACCACCATCGACAGGCACGTCAGAAGAGAGGCGCACATGTCTTCCTCGCACGGCAAACCCCGGCGGCGCACATTTCTCGCGACAGGTCTTGGCGCCGCCGTGCTCGCCGGTGTGAGCCGTCCGGTCGGCGCTGCCGAACCAAGTGCCATCGAAAAAGCAAACATGGACGTCGTCGAACGGTTCTGCGCCGCCTGGCCCAGCCACGATCTGGAGAAGATCCTGTCGTTCTTTGCCGACAACGGCGCCTATCGCATGACCGAAACGATGGAACCGGCCAAGGGACGCGAGGCCATGGCCGCGCGGATCAAGACCATCATCAACAACGTCGACCGGTTCGAGATTCTCGACACCTTCGCGCGCGGGCCGATGGTCGTGAACGAGCGGATCGATCGCTTTTCGAACTTTCAGCTCAAGAGCTGGCACGGCGTCGGCGTGTTCTTTCTGAAAGACGGGAAGATCGTCGAATGGTACGACTACACGATCGTCGCCGAGCGCGCGTAGTCGAGTGACGGTGACGGATTCGTTTTCTGACCGGGCCGAGGACGCGGCGTGACCGTCAAGGTCAAGGTCATCATCGGCACGACGCGGCAGCGCCGCTTCGGCGACAAGCCGGCGCACTGGATCTGCGACGAAGCCAGGGCTCAGCCCGACGTGGAGGTCGAGCTCCTCGACCTCCGCGACTATCCGCTCCCGTTCTTCGACGAGCCGAAGTCTCCGATGTGGCTGAACGGACAGTACGGCAACGACGCCGTTCAGCGATGGGCCGATCGGATTGCCGACGGCGACGCGTTCATCATCGTGACGGCCGAATACAACCACGGCTACCCGGCGGTGCTGAAGAACGCGCTCGATTACATCTATCCGGAGTGGGGCAACAAGCCGGTCGGCTTCGTCAGCTACGGCAATGCCGGCGGTGCGCGAGCGGTGGAACAGCTGCGACAGGTCGTGGTCGAACTGCAGATGCTGCCGATCAGGAGCGCGATTCACCTCCCGACCGCGGTCTATCTCTCGGTGATGAACGAGCCAGTGCCGGCGAATCCGGATCTGTTTCGGCCTCTCAAGGAAGGCCGCGTGAACTACGTCGAGCGCTTCTTCGGCGAACTACTCTGGTCCGCTCGCGCGTTGAAGCAGGCGCGCCATCCTGCCGATTAACCGTGGTCGGCCTTATTTCGGTAGTGCGAACGCATAGAGCTTCCCGTCCCAGGTCACCGCGTAGACGGTCCCATCGGCCACGACTGGGTTGGCGAAGTGATTGAAGCTTTCGAGTTCCTTCCGAAACAGCTCCTTACCGGTCTCCGCATCGAACGCATAGAGGATCGCGTTCGTTCCGAGCGACACTGGCCTTGCGGCAGTGTTCGGGCCACCGGGGTCGGCCGCCGGCGCGGGCACCGCCGGATTTCCTCGACCGCCGCGCCCACCCGTTCCGGGCGCGGGGCCTGGGACGCCAGGAACGCCGGCCGCACGAGTCTCGGTTGAGTCCTTGCCTGATTGAAACGCGTAGACGACGCCATTGGCGACGACTGGCACATCGGGCGCATGCATCTCGCGCGAGACCCAGAGCGGGTCGAGTATCGGCTTGCCCCTGACAGGGTCCTGACGAACCTCGAACGCCATCACACTGCCATCGTTGGCCGGGCCGTAGGAGTATTTGAACGGCGGCGCACTCTTCCCCAGCGGGCCGAGCATCGACAGCGCGAGGTAACGACGGCCGCCCTGTTCCCACGTCGCCATTGCCCCCCACACACCGCGGTCGTGGAGCATCGCTTCGTCGTTCCCCCACCGCGGCGAGGCGTAGAGAGGCGTCTGGTGTTGCGCCCCTCCCAGGCTGTCGCCGTCGAGGAGCGACACCACCGATTCCTTTCCCACCGAGGCGACGATGGTCTTTCCCTGAAGCGGAAACGCCACCGCGTTGGCGGACGAGAGGTCGAGGTCTTTGGCGTTCAGGTACGCCCAGTTTTCGGGCGTGTAAGAGTCGACGAGACGAAGGTCCTTGAAAGTGAACGCCAGCACCGAGTTACCAAATTTCCCAGCAGCCGGATCGTATGGGCCGTCTGCCGTCTGCACGTAGATGTACTTCGGACCACGCACGATCCCACCGCGGCCCCACGCGCCGGCCGGGCCACCAGGACTCGTGAAGAATTCCCGTTTCTGTCGAGCAGGATCCTTCAAATCAACCGACGTGAGGCGACTCGGGATGCCAAAACATCCCCGAGCCGTCGGTGAATAGATGACGCCGTCTATGAGATTCAAGCTCCAGTTGCGGGCGAACGGGTGTGTGAACTCGATCGGCGGCATCCGGTCTTCGCCGTTCACGATACTGAGGCCGCGCAGTTTGCCGTCGCTGGTCGACACGTAGATGATCCCGGCATCCTTGTCAATCACTGGCGTCGCGTTCTGCGTGCCCGGACAGCGATAGTCGGGAACGATGTCCTTCCCGCTAATGAGGTCCTTCGGTCTTCCCTCATGGAGAAACTTGCGCTGCCAACTGATGGCGCCCGTATTGGCATCGACCGCGTACACCGTGTTGTCGCTGCCGACCACGAACACGCGGGAGACTGATCCTTCCGGAAGGCGCACGGAGGCGACCAGCGGCGTGGTCAGTGTCTGGAGAACGACCATGCTGGCTGGCGTCGGCATCTGCGTCTTCCACTTGAGCGCCAGCCGGCCGACATTGTCTTTGCCAAGCACCGTCTCAGCGCGGTTCCAGAGCGAGCGCTCCTGGTCGTAGCCCCACGTCAGCCATTCGTTCGGCGCTGACGCCGACGGCGCGGCCGTTTGCGAAACCGCGTGGAATGTTCTCGCGGCGAGCATGACGAGCAGGAATAGCAGGCCGCCGAGGCAATGCCGAGTAAGCAGTGATTGCCGGAAACGCATACTGGCCCTTTCTCAAGCAGTCCTTTGTCATGACCGCCGCGCTATCGCGCCGCGGCCGGCAGGACTTCGGCGCGTTCGATGCCGGGCGCCGGATCGATGTTCGGGATCTGGATCTCGAAGTACTCGATCGAGCCGTCGATGTCGCTCAGCCAGTGCGGCGTGCCCGGCAGGTTCACGAGCACGTCGCCCGGACCGATCTTGCGCGCGAGTCCACCCTTGACCCCGACGTCGCTGCGAATCGTTGCGTTCGGATTGCTGTTCGGATAGGGATCGCTGTCGATCGTCGGCGGGATGAGCTGACCGCCAGTAACCATCGTCGCCGTGCCTTTGGTGACGATGATGTATTCCATGGTCCGGGTGTGCGTGATGGCGTACTGCGGGCCGCGCATGCGCCGACGGACGACGCCCGGCGCCTTGTCCTTGGCGAAGTCGATCGCCCCGCCAGTCCGCGAGGACACGAGCTTCGGATCGAGCTTGTTCAGGCCCGCCTGGATGTCGGCGGCGCTCAGATACGGCGACGGTTCGCGAAGGGGCGGCACGCGATCGTGCCCCGGCTTCATCGTCGACTGGGTGGCTTGAGCCACCAGCACCGCGCCGGCGCCAGCCAGCGCTCCGGCGACGACGAGAGCGCACGTTCGTACGGTGAGGCGAAGCATGATTGTGTCCTCCTCGCGCGTGCCTGAGAGCGCGACGGTGTGATCGACTTAAGAGCGTCCCCGTTTGACCTGGCGGGCGATGAACGCCTTGACCATCTCGCGCGCCTTGTCGGTCTGCGGCCCCGGTTCGGCCACCCATTCGTGCACCGAGTTCTCGAACAGGTGGTACTCGCAGTCACCGCCCGCGGCCTTGTAAGTGCGGGCGAACTTCTCCTGTGAGGCCGGCAGCACGTTGTCGTCGAGCGCGCCCTGCATGATGAGCAGCGGGACCAGCGTGACCGGTTCCTTGCGCTCGAGGATCTCCTGCGGATTGCTCTCGTGAATCGTCTCCCACGGTTTGAAGAACGTGGTGTTGTTCTTGATCATCGGGTCGCGTTTCATCCGCTCGGCCTGCTGGAAGCGCTCGAAGGTGTTGCTGATCGGCGACCGCGTCGCGACGTAGGCGACCGAGGCGTCGGTCGGCGCGCCGGCCAGCGGGATGGCGTTGTAGCGGGCATCACGCGGACGCAGGGCCAGGAGCTCGGCGACGTGGCCGCCGCTCGAGCTGCCGTACACGCCGATCTGCGTCGGATCGCCGTTCCACGACTTGGCCTTCGATTTGAGCCAGCGGACGGCGTAGTTGGCGTCCTGCACGCAGGCCGGGTACGGCGCTTCGGGCGCTAGCGTCATGTCGATGGCGACCACCAGCACACCGCTGGCGGCAATGGCGCGATCCATCGGCTCTTCGGCCTTGCGGTCCTTCCCGTTCCACGCGCCGCCATGGAGATCGAGCACGGTGGGAAACGGACCGGCCCCGGCCGGCTGGTAGATGCGCGCCATCAGCGTCCGCCCGGCCGCGGTTCGGCGGAGCTCCACTTCGCTGACGGTGACCTCGAGTTTGGCCGCCGGATCGTAGGCAATGTCCGCCTCGGCCGCGGCGAGCGCCCCGCCGCGCCAGGCGTGCGTGACGGGAAGTCCAGCGGCGCCAAGCGCCGTCAACGTCTTCAGAAAATCGCGCCGTCCCGAGGCATGCTTCGCCATGGTGTTGCCCTCCTTCTGACCAGACAGCAGGCACACTATCCGACACCTGCCGAGCGCGCCGCAAGTGGAAAGGCCGCCAATTGATACCAGCCGGCCGCGAGCATGCTCGCGTAGCCTTCGGCCACGAGCGCCCGGTTGCCGAGGCCGGCGTCGGGACGCGACAGGCCGGTGACGCGAGCCAGCTCACCGGGAACGGTCATGCCGGCTCCGGCCAGAAAGCCCCGGGCGATTTCGCGCAGCGCCTCGTCCCGGTCCACCCGCCGCCGCAGCGCATCCGGAAACCGGCCCACGCTCAACGTCCAGATGTAGGTGAACTTCGGCTGGTAGTAGACCGCGCTCGGCACGACCAGCATCGCCGCCTGCAGCTCGTCGAGCGCGCGGTTGAAGGTCGCGCGATCTTTGATGCCTGATTCGCCGCGCAGATCCGAGGTCGCCATCTCCCACTCGTGGCGCAACACGCGCAGAATCGCCCGCGCCTTCTTCGTGAGCCGCCGCGGCTCCTCCGATCGGCGCACGCCCCAGACGGCGTTGAAGTAGGGAATCATCCGCGGTGCGATGAACGTGGCCTTCCCGCGTGCGAGCTTGGCGTAGTACACCTTGCCGCGGCGGACGATCTCGTCCTTCAGCAGCCAGGTCCGCGACGCTTCCTCGTCTTTCTGCACGTGGCGCGGCAGGACGGCGTCGCGCCGCCCGCAGACGGCCACATAGAGCGACGGCCCCGGACGCCGCGAATCGGTCAAACAGGCCGTGAAGCCCACCTGCTCGATGAAGCGCTCGGCGTCGAACGCGGTCTCGATCTGGCGGGTGCCTTCGCGGCGCCAGTACACGTCGCGGTGATCTTCGAACTCCGCTGAGATCTCAGGTCTCGGCCGCATCCATCGCCTCAACCCCGTCGACCTTACACGCGCGGCCGCACTCAGATCAGCGGGCCTTCTGCGCGTACGCCTTCGCCTGGCGGCCCACGATGTCGAGCAGGTTGCCGACCGCGAGATCGACGTCGATGAGGTGCAGTCCCCAGTTCGCCTGAATCTGGTTGCCGAACCCGATGTCGCCGGTAATGTCGTCGACGCGCGGATCGCTCGGCTCGCCATGCACGGTGATCTCGAGATATCCGGACGCATTCTCGTTGGACGCACAGCGGGCGGTCAGCAGGCCGGGCACGCTCACCCACGGCGTCGAAACCGGCTGATCCGGCGACACCCACGGCTTGACGGTTTGTCGACTGGTGATCGTCTGGCCGTCGGCCGAGAGGTACGCGTGCAGCTCGCCGCTGCCGCCGGCGAGAGCCGCCGGGTTCGTGCAGGCGGCAACCTGTCCCACATCGGTGACGCGTCCGAACAACGCATTCGCCGGGGGCGGTAGCGTCGACCGGTAGGAAGCGTAGGTGATGACGCATCCGACCTGGTCCGCCGAGTGACAGAGCGGCACGCTCTGCAACGTTCCGCCGACGTCCTTGCCTTTCGCCACGGGGATGGTTGCGCCCAGGAGAATCGCCGATACCAGTCGGGACTGAATCGGCTTACCGTCGATTTCGTCCTTGATGAGCTCGGTCAGGATGAACGCGCCCTGCGAGTGGCCAATCAGAACGAACCCGCGTCCGCCATTGTCATGTTCCAGGTAGTACCGCCACGCGTCGAGCACATCGTCGTACGCCGATCCGCGGCTGAGGCCGGCGACGCCGCTCGGGCCGGCCATCACCTTCCGCAGTCCGGCCAGCGTGACTTGCCGGTAAAGCGGCGCGAACGGGCGGCATTGCGATGCGAAACGGGCGAACTGCGCGCGGATGACGTTCCGCTCTGCCGGATCCGCCGTCATGTCGCTGTTGTCGGCGGGGTCGGTGGAGATGGTCGGATAGACGTAGAAGCAGTCGATCGGCGCGCGAGGATTGGCCTGCCACGTCTCGCGCGACATCTCGCCGTTGGCCTTCACGACCGTGGTCGTGAGATCGACGGCACACGCATCCTGGCGGCCGGGGCGGCAGAGCCACGATTGCTCCGCGCCGTAATCGTTGGCGGCGGCAAACGCCGTCCGGACATCCGCGGCCGCCGCAAGGAAGATGACAACGAACAGGAGCAATTTATTCATGACCCTCCGCCTTGTGGGTGTACGTGTTCGACGGGATTGTAGCCGTTGCCGTCCTGACCTGACCGCGACGTGAACGCGCGCCGCTCGGGCGTATGATCACTGCTTATGCTCTCCCACTTCCACCCCATCGTCGCGCAGTGGTTCGGCGACGCCCTCGGCACGCCAACCTCGGCGCAGAACCTGGGATGGACGTCGATCGCCAAGGGCTGCAACACGCTCGTCGCGGCGCCGACCGGGTCGGGCAAGACGCTGGCGGCCTTTCTCACGGCCATCGACGGCCTGTTTCGAGAAGGGCTGCAGCAGCCGCTCGCGGACGAGGTCCGCGTGCTCTATGTGTCGCCGCTCAAGGCGCTGAGCACTGACATCCATCGAAATCTCGAGCGGCCGCAACAGGGCATTCGCGACCTCGCCGCCGCCCGCGGGCTGGCCGCGCCAACCATCACCGCGGCGGTCCGAACCGGCGACACGTCACCGGCGTCTCGCGCCGCGATGGTCGCGCGGCCGCCACACATCCTGGTCACGACGCCTGAATCGCTCTATCTGCTGCTCACCTCCGACCGCAGCCGCCAGATGCTCCGGACCGTGCGGACGGTGATTGTCGACGAACTGCACGCGGTCGTCGGCACCCGGCGCGGCGCGCACCTCGCGCTCTCGCTCGAACGGCTGGAGCGGTTGGCCGGGCGGCCGCTGCTTCGTATCGGTTTGTCTGCGACGCAGAAGCCGATCGCGGACGTGGCGCGCTGGTTGTCAGGTAGTGAAGGCGCGCCGTGCACCATCGTCGACGAGGGGCACGGCCGGCCGATGGATCTCGCCATCGAGATTCCGCGATCGGATCTCGACGCGGTGATGTCGCACGAGGTTTGGACGGAGTACTACGACCGGTTGGCGGAGCTCGTCGGCGCGCACCGCACGACGCTCGTCTTCGTCAACACGAGGAACATGGCGGAGCGGCTGGCGCGCCATCTCAGCGAGCGTGTCGGCGAAGAATCGGTAGCCGCGCATCATGGCAGCCTCTCGAAGGAGACGCGTCTCGACGCCGAAACGCGCTTGAAGAACGGGCAGCTCCGCGTGCTCGTCGCGACCGCGTCGCTGGAGCTCGGCATCGACATCGGCCACGTCGATCTGGTCTGCCAGATTGGATCGCCGCACAAGATCTCGGCGCTCTTGCAGCGCGTCGGCCGTTCGGGCCACACCATCAGCGGCCTGCCGAAGGGACGGGTCTTCCCCGTCTCCCACGATGACCTGATGGAGTGCGCGGCGCTCGTCAGATCGGTGCGGCTCGGTGAGCTCGACGCGACGGTGCAGCACGACGCTCCGCTCGACGTCCTGACGCAGCAGCTCGTCGCGGAATCATCCTGCGCCGAAGCCGGCGGCATCAGCGAGGACGAGCTGTTTGCGCTCACCCGCCGAGCGTGGCCCTATCGGGAACTGACGAAAAGTGAGTTCGACTCGGTCGTCGCCATGGCCGCCGATGGATTCACGACGCGAAAGGGACGGCGCGCCGCCCTGCTTCACCGCGACGAGGTCCATGCCACGGTTCGAGGCCGCCGCGGGTCGCGGCTGCTGGCACTCACCTCGGGTGGCGCCATCCCTGACGTCGCGGACTATCGCGTGCTGCTGGATCCCGAAGAGACGTTCATCGGCACGCTCAACGAGGATTTCGCCATCGAAAGCAACGCCGGCGACATCTTTCAGCTCGGCAACGCCTCGTGGCAGATCGTGCAGGTAACGACAGGCGTGGTACGGGTCAGCGACGCCAAAGGTGCGCCGCCGACCATCCCCTTCTGGCTGGGTGAGGCGCCGGCGCGCAGCGATGAGCTGTCTCGCGCCGTCAGCGACCTCCGGGCGCTGGTCGACCGCCGGCTGACTGCTGCCGAGCGTAGTACGCATCCCGAGCGCGACGGCAGTGGCGCCGTAGACGAGGTCGCCGAGGAGCACGCGGCATGGATGGCCGGCGAGACCGGGTTGACCGTCGACGCGTCACGCCAGCTGTTGGCCTATCTCGCCAGCGGACGGCGCACGCTGAAGGCCATGCCGACGCAGGACACGCTCGTCCTCGAGCGATTCTTCGACGAGTCCGGCGGCATGCAGCTCGTCCTGCACGCGCCGTTCGGCAGCCGCATCAACAAGGCGTGGTGCCTCGCCCTGCGCAAGCGGTTCTGCCGCCAGTTCAACTTCGAGCTGCAGGCGGCCGCCACCGAAGATGCGCTCCTGCTGTCGCTCGGACCGCAGCACTCGTTTCCACTCTCCGACGTTTTCCGCTATCTGCACCCCGAGACGGCGCGCGACGTCCTGGTCCAGGCTCTGCTCGACGCGCCGGTGTTCAAAACCCGCTGGCGGTGGAATGCGACGATTTCGCTGGCCGTGCCGCGGGCGCGCGGCAGCCGCCGGGTCGCGCCCCAATTGCAGCGAATGCTGGCCGACGATCTGATGGCGGCGGCGTTTCCCGATGCGGCGGCGTGCCTCGAGAACATTCCTGGCGATCGGCGCCTGCCCGATCACCCGCTCGTCAACCAGACCATCCGCGACTGCCTCCACGAGGCGATGGATTTCGACGGCCTTCGCCGCGTGCTCGAGCGGATCCATCGTGGAGAGTTGCGGCTGCTCGCGCGCGACACGCCGGAGCCATCGGTGTTCGCCGACGAAATCCTGAACGCCAAGCCTTACGCATTCATGGACGATGCACCGCTCGAGGAGCGGCGGGCGCGCGCGGTGCAGACGCGGCGCGGCCGGGAGGCGAGGGCCGACGACGATGCCGGCGTGCTCGACGCGGCGGCGATTGCCAGGGTCCGCGATGAAGCGCGCGCCAACCCACGCGACGCGGACGAGTTGCACGACGCCTTGATGACCTGCGGTCTGCTCACCGCCGACGAGCTGGAGTCGTTCGATCCGTCGTGGATGCGCGACCTGGCCGAGGCCGGCCGGGCCACTCAGGTGACCTTGTCGAATCGGTTCGCGGTGCTCGTCGCGACCGAGCGCCTGCCGGAGCTGCTGGCGATTCATCCGGCGCTGACCGCCGATCCGCCGGTCGCCGTTCCGCCGTCACGATCGACCGTGAAGTGGACGGCGGTCACCGCCATCACGGAGCTCGTCCGCGGGCGAATGACGATCGCCGGCCCGATTCTCGCCGCCGATCTGGCGCGCACACTCGGCGTGGCCGAAGCCGACGTGGACGAGGGGCTGCTGGCGCTCGAATCCGAGGGCGTCGTGCTGCGCGGATCGTTCACGCCTCGACGCGACGCGCCGTTGCCAGCCGGGCAGCCAACCGGGCAGATTGAGTGGTGCGATCGGGCCTTGCTCGCCCGCATCCATCGTTACACGCTGAACCGGCTGCGCGCCGAGATCGAGCCGGTGACGCCGGCCGACTTCATGCGCTACCTATTCAAATGGCAGCACGTCGACGAGCCGACGCGGCTGACCGGCCGCGACGGCCTGCGGGAAATCGTGGAGATGCTCGACGGCTTCGAGCTCGCCGCCGGCGCCTGGGAGCGTGCCGTCCTGCCGGCGCGCATGGATCGCTACGACCCGTCGATGCTCGACGTGTTGTGTCTGTCGGGCGAGGTCGGGTGGTCGCGGCTGTCGCCGCCGCGCGTGCTGAAGATGGCCTCGGTGACACCGGTCGCGCTGTTTCTCAGAGAGCACGGCGAGCTCTGGCAGTCGCTCAAATCGAGCGGCGAGGCGGACGGCATCACCAACGATGCGCGCATCGTGCTCGATCGGCTCGAGGCGCGAGGCGCATCGTTCTTCAAGGATCTGCTGGCCGCGCTGCCCTTCGACGCCGACCGCGTGCTGCACGCGCTCGGCGTCCTGGTGTCGGCCGGCCTGGCGGTCTCGGACGGCTTTTCGGGCCTGCGGCTGCTCGTCGCCGCGGCCCAGGGCCGGCCGCTGACGCTCGATCGCCGCACCAACCTGGCCGGCCGGTGGAGCGTGGTCGCGCGCGAAGACGACCCGCGAACGCGGCAGGCGGCGATCGAGCGGCAGGCGCACACCTTGCTGCGCCGTTACGGCGTCGTCTTCCGCCGGCTGCTGACGCGCGAGCCGACCGCGGTGCCGTGGCGCGAGCTGACGCGCATTTACCGCCGTCTCGAAGCCCGCGGCGAGATTCGCGGCGGGCGGTTCGTCTCGGGCATGGCCGGCGAGCAGTTCGCGCTTCCCGATGCCGTGCCCACGCTGCGCGAGGTCCGGCGGACGCCGCCCAACGGCGCGTTCAGCGTGATCTGCACGGCCGATCCGCTCAACCTGGCGGGCATCGTCACAGCCGGCGACCGGGTCCGGGCCGCCGGACGGAACCGCATGGCGTATCGCGACGGCACGCCCGTGGCTGTCGTTGAAGGCCAGGACGTGCGCGCGCTGGCGCCACTCGATGGCGCCGAGCTCGCTCTAATCAGGCGCCTGCTGCTTCGCAAGAAAACGCGTCGCGTGGCCTAGTCGACGGATACCGCGGCGCGAATCCGCTCGATCTGCCGCCGGTGCAGGAGATCGTGAGCCGCATACAGGCGCCGCATGTGGCCGAGGCTTTCCTCGCCGCGCTCGCGGTGGAGCCCCACCCGTCGCAGGTCGTCGGCGCTCAGACTCTGCCAGAGCCGCAGGTTGGCGCGCCGCAGCACGATGAACTGCTGCAGGGCGTCGTGCACGTCCACTTCGTCGTAGCGGAGCCGACCGGCCCAGCGGTCCTGATCGTAGCCCGTCAGATCGGGCCGATCGTGCGCGAGCACCATCCGGATGCGGAAGCCGCCGACGAGCTCGGAGTCGGCCAGGTGCTGGACGACGTCGCGAATCGACCACTTCCCCGGCGCTTCCGGCTTCGTGACGATCGTGTCCGGCACGGCGGCGACGAACTGCTGCAGCGTGTCCGGCGTTTCGCGCAGAACGGCAACGGGATCCTGGTCGCCCAGAAGCCCGATGAGCGCGTGAACGTAACCTGCAATTTCCTCGGGCGTGGACGAGGCAGAATTCGAGAAAACACTCATGGCGAATATCTTCGATCAAGTCGGAGGCTGTCGTCGATGCAGTCGAGGGAGTCGTTTCCCCATTGTTCAGTCGATTCGCCTGAACGTGGCGTTCGAGTTGCCGAGATCGTCTCCGACCGGCATTCCTTTACCGGGGGTCACGATGGTCAGCCATTCGCGGCCATCGATCGATACGTTGCCCTCGTATGACGTAGGGCAGCAGGTGAATCGCGCTTCGGTGAGCCGGAGTCTGTTGGCCGACAGCTCGACGACCTCGACCTCTGCGCCGAAGCCATGCGATTGCGGCATCGGCGGGCTCGTGAGAATCCGCGATGCCGTATCCATCCAGGCCACGAGAGCGCCGTCGGAAGACCGGGCCACGTGAAACCGTCGGAGCATGAGCTGGTTGACGTGCTCCCACGTGCCGCAGAACGGTACGCAACGATCACTTCGCGACGATTGCGGACGGGTGAGTACGACGTTGCGCCGCACGCCGTTCTCTTCGATCGTGCCGACCCAGCGTTGGGCGGGGGCGTCAAAGGCCACGTCGTAGGTGAGCGGCCCCGATCGATCGCGCGTGGCATCAAGCGAACCGAGAAGCGCACCGCGAATCACGAGGCGTCCACCAGTCAACACTTCGTCACCTGCGCTAAACCAGCCCCATTGCTGGAGACGACCGCTTCGGCGAAATACGCGGACCTGCACGGACACTTTTGCCAGCGTCTGGGCATCCGCGGCGCCGTGCGCCACAATCGACAGGCCCTCGACACCTGTGGGCGTTGTCGTCTCCCAGATACCAGTCATTGAAGGAAGATCGTTGAGGCGTGCTTGTGCGCACAGCTGAAGATGCGCGCTTAGTGTCAGCGCTGACGCGATGAGCATTGCACCGCGGATCGACAGAGTCACCTACGATTTGACACCGCGGCAGGCGTGAAGGTTCCAGCTACCGCGGTGCCGTTGGAGCGGATGCCGCGGGTGTGGTTGGCCTCGGAGCCTTCGGTGCCTGTAGCGCGAAGACATCGCCGAAATAATCGCCCTCGTACCACCGCGCTCTCGCGTCGTCATCGGCGAGGGCGCGTACGACCCGGTAGTTGAGCTCGGCGAACTTCGCACCCGCGCGCCAGTCGATGGGCTGCGAGAGATCGTCTGAAGGCCGATGGTAGTTGTTGGCGAGGAAGCGGCCCCAGGCCGCTTCGCCGCCGTTGGCCATGCCGGTGGCGAGCATGACCGCGGGCACACCAGCCCTGACGAGCGCGTAGTGATCGGAGCGCACGAAGATCGCCTGTTCGGGCATCGGGTCGGGCGAAAGCCTTACGCCCATCGCCGCCGCAGCCTTCTCGAAGACCGGTGCCAGCGTCGAATGTCCAGCGCCGTAAGCCACGGCGTCGGTGAAGTCGTAGAGGAGCATCGGCATGTCCAGGTCGATGCCGGCGGTCACACGCTCGATGGGAACCGTCGGATAGTGTGCGTAGTATTCGGCGCCAAGCAGGCCCTTCTCTTCCGCCGTGTTGGCGACGACGAGAATCGATCGGCGGGGCCGTTCGTCGCTGACCGTGAACGCGCGCGCCGCTTCGAGCAGCGTCGCAATGCCGGCAGCGTTGTCGAGGGCGCCGTTGTTGATCCGGTCGCCGGTTCCGCCGGCCTTGACGCCGATGTGATCGGCGTGACCCATGAGCGTGACGTACTCGGTCTTCAACACAGGATCCCGGCCCTCGATGACGCCGATGACCTCGGGGCTCGAGAACCGCCGGACCGTGGTTTCGATGTTGATCTCGGCCGTGGTGGCGAGGGCGAAGCCCTTTGGCCGGCCGCCGGTCCGATCGGCCTCGTCGAGGACGGCGGCGAGCGTCTGCGGCGCGCCTTCGAACAGCGACGCGGCGGCGCCCGGCTCGACGATCGCCACCGCCTTCAGGCCGTAGCCCGGATCGAACGGCGTGCCGTCCGGACGGACCCACGTGGTTACCGGACCATCGGCGAACTGAACGACCAACTCCCACGGAAAGGCGACGGCCGACGAGCGCGTGGCAACATACGCGACGGCGACAGCGCCATGCTCGGCGGCAAACCGGCTCTGCTCATCCTGGAGGTGCGCGCCGATTTCGCTGTCCATCCCTTTCGGCATCCCCCGGAGCACGACGGCGATCTTTCCTGTGACGTCGAGACCATCGTAGTCGTGGTATCCGAGCGTGGCGTCCTCTATGCCATAGCCGGCGAAGACCAACGGCGCGCGCAGCCTGACACGGCCCGGGGTGACGCCGCCGCGGACGATGACCGTCCGTTGTTGCTCGAGCGTTCGCGAGCCGCGGCGGCTGACGATCGTCAGGTTCGGCTTCGGCCCGGTCCGGGCGGCCTCGAGCAGATCGACGGACTGGAAATAGCTGCCGTTGGATCCACCCGGCGTAAGCCCCATCGCCGCGAACTGTGCGGCGATGTACCGCGCCGCGATCTCGTGGCCGCGGGTCCCCGCTTCGCGGCCTTCGAGCAGGTCGTCGGCAAGAAACGTCACGTGCGCTTTGATGCGCTCGGCGCTGAACTCCGGCTCGGCGGCAACCGCGGCAATCACCGCGGCCGCAAGGAAGACGAACAACGTGGCGGCGCGCCTCATCAGGATTCTCCACCAACGACTAACGACCAGGACCAACGACCACCGATCAACTCGGGAACCTGACGAGGCCAACTGGGGTCTAACTGTGTTCAACTGGACACGCGCCGGATTGCTACTGCTGTGATTTCGATCGATTCACTCGTCCTGAATCTGACTGAACGGTTTTGCCGGCGCTTTCAGCTGCTGACCGGGAAAACCAACGTGTGGCTGGCCGTCCAGCTCACGAATCTCAGCATCATCGTATATTTCGTCTGGGCCGCCAGCCTCTACTTCTCGAGCGGCGACCTGGCGCTGCGGGTCTTCGTCGCCCTGTTCTGCGGCGGCGTCTTCTTTGCGCTCACCCGCACCATCTTCAAAGTGCCGATCGAGCTGCACGAAGCCGAAGCGTACCGGCGCGTCGCCAAGGGATTCAGAAACCCGCGCCGCGTCCGCGACGCTCAGCTGCGCATTGCCTTCCTCACGCTCGCGGTGCTCCTCCCCTGGCCCGTCCTGTTGGTCTATGTCACCCTCCGCATGCGCATCGCGCTCCTCAGCTATTCGCTCATCCTGCTGACGACCGTGGTGCTGTACGTGCTGGCCTGCGATCCGCTGGCGCCGTGCCCCGGCAAGGTGTGGGAATGGCTGCGCGCACGCGCCCCCTCACCTCTGGCGGCCTCTGAATCGAATCCAACGTGAGATCGGCTTATCGGGCCAGATCGCGCACCGCCGGACAGCCTGGAACTCCGGTGGCTTGGCGCGCGGCGCGGACGATGGCGGCCGCGGTCACGTCCGCTGCCAGTGCGCCAATCCGCGTGAGGTCGGCCGGCGCCGTATCGGTGCCGGTCGAGAGCGCGAAGATCGTGTCTCCGTCCACTTGCGTGTGGATCGGGTTGATGGCGCGGGCGAAGCCGTCCTGAGCCATCTGCGCCATCTTGGTGGCCTGCACTTTCGTCAGCGCTCGGTTGGTGGCGACAACGCCCAGGGTGGTGTTGCCCCCGATGGGAGGAGAAGCTCCGCCCGACCGCAGTAAGACCCGGGCATCGGCGAGTCCGCGTCCGTCGGGTGTTCGAACACCGGCCACCACCTGGCCAGATGCCGGGTCGATCACGTCGCCGAGCGCGTTGACGGCCACGAGCGCAGCGACGATGAGGCCGTCTGGCAAGCGCACCGCTGCGCTGCCGATGCCGCCTTTCATCGCCCGCTGAAATCCGGCGATCTTGCCGACGGTCGCGCCGGCACCGGCGCCGACGCTGCCTTCGGCGACGACTCCGTCGTTCGCCGCAGCTGCCGCACGGTATCCGCACTCCGCGTCCGGTCGCACGTCAGGACGGCCGCCGACCCCAAGGTCGATCAGCACGGCCGCCGGCACGATGGGAACTGTCACTTGAACGCCGTGCGACGCGACCCCGAATCCGATGCCTCGCTCGTCGAGATAGCGCACGACGCCCGACGCCGCATCGAGGCCGTAGGCGCTGCCGCCCGCGAGCACGATCGC